>Ga0307983_1000228_pt1 | contig 29789 bp, 60 predicted proteins | sample OrgLakmetagen991_FD_201845 | JGI IMG/M metagenome (GOLD analysis project Ga0307983, IMG submission 201845) | Saline water microbial communities from Organic Lake, Antarctica - #991 | ecosystem: Environmental > Aquatic > Non-marine Saline and Alkaline > Saline | place: Antarctica: Organic Lake...
AAATATAGTTTGTTATCGTGGAATGAAGGCGAAGCTTTGAGAGTTACCTGTAAATCAAATTACTTTGGTTCACTGATTGATGAGAAAGATTTAAGTCGATGTTTTATTGTGGTCAAGTAGTAGAGGTGGTTTTATAAACACTAAACCCAAAAAAATAGGAAGTTGATATGGAAAACTTAAAATACAGATTTACAGGAAAAACTAAATTATTTTTTGGAATTGAGTTAAAACAAATTATTAGAATTTCTGATAATTCTATTGGTGGCTGGATTGAAAAAGAATCAAACCTAGATCATTCTGGAAATGCTTGGGTTTCTGGAAATGCTAATGTTTATGGTGATGCTAAGGTTTATGGTGACGCTCAGGTTTCTAAAAATGCTCAGGTTTCTGGAACTGCTTGGGTTTATGGTGATGCTAAGGTTTATGGTGACGCTAGGGTTTATGGTGATGCCAAGGTTTATGGTGGCGCTCAGGTTTCTGGAAATGCTTGGGTTTCTGGAAATGCTCAGGTTTATGGTAATACTAGAGTTTCTGGAAATGCTAAGGTTTATGGTGACGCTAGGGTTTATGGTGTCACTCATGTTTATGGAAATGCTTGGGTTTCTGGAAATGCTCAGGTTTCTGGAAATGCTTGGGTTTCTGGAAATACTAGAGTTTCTGGAAATGCTCAGGTTTCTGGAAATGCTCAGGTTTATGGTGATGCTAAGGTTTATGGTGACGATCAGGTTTATGGTGACGCTCAGGTTTATGGTAATACTAGAGTTATTCAATTTAATTGGTTTTACTTATAATATAACGCTAACTTTAACGTGGGGGCATGTTAGTTGTGTCGAATTTAATCCAATGGAGTTGGATAGTATAGGATATGACAATAGAATATCTCAGGATGAATTCGATGCAATTAAAATTATTTTAAAAACACAATATGCTTTTATGTTAAGTAAAGCATAAACCCAAAAAAGAGGAAGTTGATTGTGAAATGTTGGAGTTCGAAGATGCATAAAAATCTAGGCATGACACTAGCACTAATCTGTTTAGGAGTCGCTATATTCTTTTCAGGAAGTACGATAAAAGATATAATGTCCGACTCTAAACATTGGCGAAGAGATCATGTAAAAGGAATACTAAGATAATCCTTGACGCACTGAATAAAAGATGTTAAAATAAATATGTTCCAGAATAACTGGAACAATAACTAGGAGATTGAATGAAAAACTTAATTTGTATTGTAGCACTAGGATTGACCGTTGCTTGTAATGAAAGAACTATCTATCAGCCAAAACAAGAAACCGTTATTGAAAAAGAAGTTCCTGTACCGTTTGAAAAAGAGCATGAGGCAGTATTTGCCGGATACTACAACTTAGACGGTGAAGGAAACAATTGCATCTATCTTGATGAAAAGGCACCTAATGTTGTGGACATTGAAAGTGATTGTCAATCATTGACTACACTGAATCCTCAAAATGATACTATCGGACAATTTCCAAGAATTTCAGGGACAAACTACCTGGTAACAAAAGGTGCCGTCAGATTTACTCGAGACTTGAATTATACTTCAGGTCATGATATTGAAGAGGACGTTTCTGGTGCCAATATATTAGGGAAGAGAAGGACTGACGTTGTCATTGAAGTTGTTGACAATAGAATGAGATTGACCATTAGTGTGTATAGTAACTCGAACAATAACAATCTTAATTGGATTGTAGCTAAAAGAGTGTTTAACGAGTTGTAGAATAAAGTTTTAGGGTATAAGGTTTTATCGAAAACTAAATAGACTAGGGAGACAAAATGAGATTAACGAGAATAAAATTTATACCCTTAACAAAAGGACTAAGTCAAGCAAAAACGTACCTAGCTAAGGAAATTGTTGGATATGATGCTTTTGATTCTTTTACTTACGATAACATTCTAAGTTTCGATAGAAGAGATAGAGGACATTACGTTATAAATCATAAGTCTGGATTCAGATTAGGTTCAACGTCAAATAAAGAAAAAGCTAAACTAATCTTAAAAGAATTAAGTAGCATTACGGACTGGAATAAATCCGCAGAAGAACTAAGAAAAATAAAAGATTTAGGTAGACAAACTGAAAATGTTATTGACGCAGCGAATAATATGTAGTACAATTAATGTAACAAGGAGAACGTATGAATTATTGTGATATGTTAAATGTGGTAAATAGTTTTAGGTGTAAATTCAAAGGTAGAATAGTTCAAAATAATACAAGAATATCGATGAGTGACTCGGATTATTCAGTTAAAGTTAGATTACATAACACGGACGTAGTGACCTTTCATAAAGGCGGTGACATCACGTTGAATACTGACGGTTGGCAAACTGTTACGACAAAATCTCGCATCAATAACTACCTACCTGAAGGTTATTATCTACAACAACGTAAAGGTGAATGGATATTAAGGTATCCTTGTGGTAAAGTTATTCCGTACAGTGACGGTATGAGAATAACCGAGAGTTATACTGCCCTCGAAATGGAGGTCAAGTATGCTTAATCTATTACGTAAAGAAACGTCTATAAAGCTAGCTAGGACGTATTGTTTTCTAGCTGAGGTTACAAGGTTAAACGTATACTTAAAGCAGGCTAGAACATGCTTAGAGCATGTGTACGATGAAGAGGTACGGCAATCATACGAAGAGGAAACACTAGAGTACTATACTGAGGAGGCGGCATGAGAACATTTATTTTTAGCTTGATAGTGGGGCTCGTTGTAGTTACACTAATGTCAAGCTTTATAGAAAAAACGGAGAATCAATTTAAAAAGATTAATGAAAGTAGAACAGGGAGATTAGATCGTGCCAGACAATAAAATAATTGAAGGATACATCGACTTGTACTTGAATTCTTGTGCAATACATGACGTCCTATGTAAAGAAATTGTTTTCACTAAGTTGGTTGATTGTTTAAGTGAAGATGAATTAGTTGAGTTAATTCACAAAGGAGAGGAACTATCATGAGACTTATAACAAAGTACCCAAATAGAAAACTATATGATACAACAATAAGTAGCTATGTAACATCAAAACATTTAGTTGAGTATATTCATGATGATATTCAGTTTCAAGTTATTGATAAAGAAACAAAAAAAGATATCACAAATGACACGTTGAAGTATTTAGTAAATTGTGTTAAAATAAGTAGCGATACTCTCATAAATTTACTTGTGAGAAGTCAAAATAAATTAGATAACTCAAACTTAGGGAGGGGAAAATGAACCTAATTAAATGTAAACAAGCAATCGACGTACTATTTAAATCAAAGATTACACCGCTACTAGTAGGACATCGTGGTATCGGTAAAACTGAAATCATTAGACAATATGCCGAAGAGAATGGGTATAGTCTCATCGAACTACGACTAGGACAAATGGCAGATGCTGGAGACTTAATCGGTTTAGCAGATTTTATCAAACAAGACGGACAAAATGTTGCCACAAACTTCATGATGCCGAACTTCCTTAAAAAGGTTATGGACGGTAACAACGGTAAATACATTATATTCCTAGATGAAATTAATAGAACAACTAAGGATATTATTCAGGCAGTATTTGAATTGGTGTACGATAGACGTATGTCTTCAAATGGATTTGAGATGCCCACGGACTGCCACATTGTAGCAGCTCAAAATCCACCAACCGAAGAGTATGAGACGCTACACTTCAATGACTCGGCATACAATGATAGGTTTTGTTTTATTAAGGTTGACGCAACTAAAAAAGAATGGTTTGATTACGCTAAAAGTAAGAATATTGATAGTGGAATTCTTGGATTCTTTCAAGATCAACCTGACATGTTGGAACCGCAACTAAGTAAATTTAACCTTGACGATTTAAACGTAAAGCCATCAAGACGGTCAGTGTTCGCGCTTAACAGAGTTAAAGGAAATTGTGACAATGATTCGCTATTCCTTGAACTAGCTATGGGATTAGTTGGAATGAACGCAGCAACTGCCTTAAATACATACCTACAGACTACCGAGAGAAATATTGACGGTGATTGCATTATGAATAGATACAGCTCTGTTCGCGAACTAATCAAAACCTACTCTACTGGTGATACGGTCAGAAATGACCTTCTGGATTCTGTTATAACAAACTTAAAGACAACTTTAGACGAGTATGAGACAAACAAAACCAAGTTAAATGAAGCACAAGAAACAAATCTTGTTGATTTTTTAACTGACCTACCTAAAGATTTGTCATTCAACTTCCTCAAAAATGAATTACTTCCTTATAACTTTCTATGTAAGTCTGAATCTGATCCCGATTTTGGTCTAGGAGGCAATCCTCATGACCTGGAAAAAAGTACTGAAAATGCAAAGAGGTTAATCGAGCACTATAAGTCCTTAGCGACTCTTGCTAAGAGTGACGATAGCGATGAAAAGGTTGAATCTGAGGTTACTACCGACGATATTCCATTTTAGAATATCAATTAAAAACATAAGGATATACTATGATAGAACAGGCAGTCATAAAATTACTTAGCAAGAATCGATTCTATGCTTCATTGATAATGAATATGAGGATATTTTACGGTAAAAAAGTACCTACTGCAGGAGTTAGTATTACTGATAAGATCAATCTGTATATAAATCCTGAGTTTTGGGAAAGTCAGACAATCGAGCAACAAATGGATATACTGATACACGAATGCACTCATATTTATAGAGGACACCCTCTCCGTCAAGAATCCGGAGTAAAGAGTGGACAAAAGTTAAAGTTATGGAGAATGGCGGTTGATGTTCATATCAATGAACCTTTGAAGTCTTTACATGAAATGGGAGTAACTTTCGAGAAACTTGAAAAGGAATTGGGAGTTACTATCAGTAGGAACGAAACTGCGGAATATTACTATAGTCTCTTAAAGGAATATTCAGATAGTCTTGATGACGAGTTTATGGACGGCTCGACAATAGACGATCATGACGTTTGGGATGAAGTTGACGATATACCCCAAGAGATTCAAGAAAATACTCTACGCAAAACTTTAGAATCGGCAGTAGAAAATGCCGGAGGTATTGGGAATTGTCCCAGTGAAGTTCGTCAAATTCTACACACACTAAACAAATCTAATATAAACTGGCAACAACAACTAAGACAATTCTTTGCTAAGTGTGATAAGTTTCTAAAGGAGTCAAGCAGAAAGAAGAGAAATCGACGATACGGAACGATGTTTTCAGGTAAAAAGAAAATACCTAAGCTAGTTATATCGTGTGTTAACGATGAATCTGGTAGCGTATCAGAACACGAATTCAACCAATTTTACTCTGAGATAGATAAAATCAAATCTTTATACCAGGACAGTCTGGACATCTATGTAGTAAATTGTGACACTAAGGTTAATAAGGTATACAAGTACGAAAAAAACCTCGAGATTGAGCGTACAGGTCAAGGGGGAACTCAGCTACAGCCAGGCATAGAGAAGTCTAAGGAACTCGCTGTAGACGGCATTATAGTGTTCTCAGACGGTGGTATATGGAATGACGAGTATAATGATGTTGGAATTCCTACTTTATGGGCTATAACTCAAAACTTTGACACCTTTGATCCTCCGTTTGGTAAAAAAATTCATGTAAAGTGTGGGGAGGAGTGAGATGAAGTTCAAGGTTGGAGATATTGTAAAACAGAACATAAGAGGTGGAGTTGAGATATTTAGGATTACCGAACTATTAGATTCTAATAATTGTAAATGCGATCTTATCGCAATCCCTCAAAGTCACAGATTTGAGATTAATTTTAGTCATAATTGGAATATATACAGCAACGCAGAACTGCATCCAATGAGCAACACAACTCTAGGGAGACTTATATATGGAAATTAAGATAAATCTTGATGGTGAGAATATACTAGAAGAGATCAAAAAAAGAACAGTTGCGTATGTTGTGCAGAATAGTGTTAACATGACTGAGGCATCTAAAATCTTAGGAATAAGTATCAAGACTTTGTACAACTACGATAACAAGGGATATAAGATAAATGACTACGACTACAAGACTGAGAAAAAAGATATGAAAAGGTTATTTAATTACATAAAAGAATTTATATGTGGTAGTAAAAGCAAGAAGGTCCGGGGATTTCTAAAAAGAAATACAGATGATGTTACATTTCTTGCGATAGAGGATCAAAGAACTAAAATGAGATCTGAGATTTTAGATGAAAATGAAGCAGTCAGGTCTAAGTTGTCGGACATCTCGATGATAATGAATAAGATACAGACTAGGAGTGAATTAACGGAAATTGAAATTATATACTGTAAAATATTGTTTGATAACAAACTCATTGACGGGAGTGGTCAATTTACAGAAAAAGGTAAGAATGAGTTACTGCACTAAAAGGGAGAACAGAAATGATTGAAGATGTTGAATTGGGTGGTATTGACTTTGGCGATTATCCGGACTTTTGTGATGCCTATATCAGTGGGGCAGTCTGGAAGAACTCGGGTATAGAACTGACCGAGAGTGAGCTAGATGAAATAAACGAGAATAGAGAATTAGTGTACGAGCAGGTTTTTAACTATTTATTTTGAGGTTACATATGAATCAATTGGACAGATTGCACACACATCTGGGACAAATAATGGTTGGTAAGATCAACTTCGAGTCCATTTATTCTGATGGCGTTGCTTATTGTAAAAAAACAGATAGAGATTTAAGGGTTCTATATTTAGGAATCCGATTATGTGAAGGTAGACTTAGTAGTGACTTCTTTAGATTTTTTAATTTATATACAAGAATAACCAATTATGGTAATATATGGTCAGAATTTGCTATCGTAAATTTAAATAATCTAGAAGAAAGAACTTCAAATATTGAAGTAAAAAAAGTAATATCAAATATTTCAGGCTTATATTGTCGGTATGGCGATAATGCACCACAAGATATAGCACGGTCAGCAGCAGAGTCAGCAGCACAGTCAGCATGGTCAGTATCAAGGTCGGCACGGTCAGTAGCAAGGTCAGCACGGTCAGCAGCACAGTCAGCACGGTCAGCAGCAGAGTCAGTAGCATGGTCAGCGCGGTCAGCATGGTCAGTAGCAAGGTCAACACGGTCAGCAGCACAGTCAGCACGGTCAGCAGCAGAGTCAGTAGTATTGACAGAGTGTGTGGATATGTTTGAAACCTTAATTAAAATTATGGAGAAAAGGTTATGTTAAATTGGATAATATTTATATCTCTTGTTTATATTTTTGCTAGAATGCTTTCAGACACAAGTAAAGAAGAGATTAGAACGCTGAACGACAGAATAAAAGTTAAGGAGCAGGAGTATCTAAAACTTATACAAAATAATGAAAAAGAGAATAGAATATTAAAGAACACTATATCACAACTAAGGGGAATGAGATGAAAATTGAGGTTGGTGATTACTGGGTGTTTACAAATGTAAATAATAAGAAACACATATGGAAATTGTTAAAATGTGGACGAAGTAGAATAGAGGCTGAGCATGTGTATGGAAGACAAGCTAAAGATAGTCGGTTTTCAATATTATTAAGGGATGATCTGTATTCCTCTGAGTGGTCAAAAAGTAACTTTGCATATACGCAGTTGGGGAGATTTATTTGTGATTGAATCTGTTATTATTTTAATATTAATATTGATAATCTTTAATCTAATTACAACTAGAATTAAAGTAAAAGATGACGCAAAGCAAATTTATTCTAAGCAACTAGATATTCTCCAACTTGAGGTCAACTTGCTTAGAGAAAATAAAATAAATCCAACAGAGGTTATAAGTATAACAGAACATGATAGAATGAAAAAAGAGTATGATTTTAAGTTAAATTTATTCAAGGATGAATATGAGCAGGTTAGTGCCGAACTGAACACACAAATGGAACAAAATTCCAAGTTAGTAAGTCAACGACAATCTAATCATGTGAAGTTAGGGAAAGTAGCGGAGAATTTCTACCCGCTACTTTCCGACTTTCCTTACGACTCAAAGAAGTGTGTCGCAATGTTGGCACCAATAGATTTGCTTTACTTTGGAGAAGATGAGATAGTGTTCATAGAAATAAAGTCCGGAAGTTCTTCTTTATCTCCTAAGCAGCGGAATATAAAGAAGTTAATTGAAGATGGTAAAGTTAGTTTTGAAACGCACAAGATAAAAGACACAGGAATTACAGTTAAATAAGGGTAAAAGATGAAGATTGTATTACTATTATTATCATTTCAAGTTGTTGCACTGGATAAGCATCCAATATATTCACACATTTTGAGAGTCAAACCTAAAATCAGTAAAACTTTTGCTATGAAGCTCAGCAATCTACTTTATAAGTACAGCACAAAGTACGACACTGATCCGCACATTTCAGTTGCAATAGGTAGACAAGAGACGGGACTTCGGAGTATAAGCAGAAAAGAAACCATAATACAGTTTAATCCTGCTCCAGTGTTCATAACCGGCTACACTGATATATGTATGTTTCAATTTCATTCCAAAACTATTCAGTATGAAAGACTTAGTGCGTATAAGCTTTACACAAGTTTAGATTATTGTGTCGAACAGCACGTTAAACTTTTAAAGAAAAAGATGAAAATATGCAATAAAAGGCTAGGAAAAGAGTCTTGGTCGTGCTATCATAGTGTTAACGATGATGCCAGAAAGTATTACGTAAAACTGGTGAGGAGATATTTATGATGGATTAACCTGAACTTTGATGAGATCGCAGACATAATTCAAATTTATTATAAGGAGTTATAATGGAAATTAGAGATATTAAAGTTATCGACACATATGGTTGTGGTGAAAATATAAAGGAAACTTCTAGCAATATGCTCACAGACCCAATGGCTATGCAAGACATAGAAGAGTGGGAGGATTATCTACAAAAAAGAGGAACATCTTATAAGTTGATACAAGGTGAGATCTCAATGACAGAACCTAAAAGATACTCTAAAGGGTATATATTACTAACTAAACGTGGACAACCATAAAAGGAGCTATTATGAACAAACGTAAACTTATTGGAAATTTTTCAGCAATCATGGTCGGACTTGTAGTTACTGGAGTAATTGCTACAGCACTGAATGAGCAGATAGGATTTGCCGTACTGGCAGCATATCTATTTGGACTATTTGGACAAGAGAAACTAGCTAAACTGATCGAAGATAAGGTAAAAAAATGAGATTGTGGACTGATAGTGTTGAGCTTCTTACATTTAAATCAAGAATTAGAAGGAACTCAAATGCTCCTCTAAATATTAGAAACATAGGATTTAATACCGACGGGCAGTCGGGAATTTACGCTTGCGGAGATGGCTCAATAGAGCCGTCGTTGAAACAAGAAAAAGAATGCTTAGTAAACTAAGCAGAAGCCATGGGGCTAACCTCGTGGAGTGTCACATTCACAAAAATAGGAGAAATTAAGTGAGATTAAGTCATAGTGCATCACAAAAGTATCAAGGTTGTGCGTATCAATACAAGTTACACTACATAGACCGCCTGAGAAGCGCATACATCGGTTCTGCGCTCATTTTTGGTACTGCCCTTGATGATGCCTTCAGTAGGCTATTACTAGAGAAAAAACGTACTCTGAGCGACGCTGACAGGCTATTAATGGTTCCTACCGCCAAGGAAACGTTTCTTAGCAGTATGTCCAAGACTTTTCTAAATAATGGTTATTTAGATGTAGATAAAAGTTCTCAAATCAAGTACTTCAAGTCTGATTGTGATGTTTCTCTACTTAGTGATACAAACAGACAGCAAGTATCAGACCATGCTGGAGAAATGGGATTTGACGTTGATCCTGACAACATCGAACAATTTGTAGAGGAATTTCGAGCTATAAAGTATCCAGAGAACGAGAATGAAATTTCTGTATATAACTATATATGCTGGCTGTCACTTGTTAAGAAGGGACTGTTGTTGATTGACTCATATGTTGAGAACGTTATACCAAAGATTCACGAAGTATTCGACATACAAAAGGAGATCTGCTTACCCGATGAGGACGGCAATGGGGTTATTGGATATATAGATATTATTGCAAGTTTTACCGACGAGCCTGATAAAGTTTACATAGTCGATAATAAAACCTCTAGTTCTAAATATCCAGAGAATGCGGTATTAGAATCTGAACAGTTAGCTACGTATTGTGAACACGAACAAGTGTTTGATGCTGCATATATTGTTGTTGAAAAGAAACTTAGGAAGAGAGATCCTAGAACTCGTATACAAATTATACGAGATGTTATGCCAGAAGAACAGATTGATAATACATTTGACAAATTAACAGAAGTGTTCCATAATATAAACGAAGGGAAGTTTGAACAGAACTGGGATTCTTGTTTTCAGTTTGGTCAACCTTGTCCGTATTACAAGTATTGTAGAGGTGGAGATTTGAAAGGATTGGTATCATGCAAAAAGAAGAAGTAAAAGTGGGAGATTTTTGGGTCTACCTACCTCCAGATTTATCGGAATGGGTAGCTATATGGAGAATTGATGCTGTGACCGGCAGTAAGGTAATGGCAACTCCGGTATTCTCACGTAGCAATTTTATTAATGGAGCAGGTCCAATACACCTATCAGATCCTAAAAAGACACGCTGGAAAAAGATTGATATGTGCAACACACTACTAGGAAAGGAAATTTTATGTCTAAATCATTAAAAACTAAAGCACAGTTAGCCGACGAGAATGAAAAGTTAAAGGACGCTCTTAGGGACATGACCGAAGGAATAAAAGCTCTCAAAGAAAATAAGAAAGGAGAGATGCCATTATCCATATCTATACCATTTTTAGATGAAGAGAGTAACACATTCAAACAGATTACACTAAACTTTAATCCTATTACAGGACAAGCGAAAGGTGATATAGAATCAGTTCGTCAACTAAATAATGTTCCTACTAGTGCAGCTTTAGCGATGCAGAGTGGAAAAGAATGTATAGTGAAATATGTTAATGTATTAATAGATCGATTTTTAGAGAATCGTAACAAATAGGAGAATATTATGTTTAGTGAAAAAGTAGTGGAAAGAAATCTTGACAAGCTTATTAAATTAAGTAACGTTGACCTACAGGTTCAAGTTCAAAACCAACTGAAAGGCGATAAGGACGTAACTCTTTATCAGGTTATGGCTAAAGGAACTGTGTTCAATCCTGAGATCGTTGGAGATAGAGGTCCACAGATTACAAAGAGTGTACAGATTATTGCCGTCGGAACATCGGTTGAAGATGCTCAAGACAAAGCTTTAGAAAAACTACAAAAACTACTAGGAGTATAGTATGTTAACAAGCGAAAGTGTAAGCACGATTACACCAGCATTTGTGAAGGCACAAAAAGCTATGGAGTCAGCCAAAAAGAAAGGAGCTAATCCGTTCTTCAAGTCGACCTATGCAGACTTAACTAGCGTCCTTGAAGCGTGTAAGGAATCTCTAAATGAGAACGGAATTGCTATTATGCAACCTCATGTGACCGAATTCAATCCTGTTAATGGTGAAGAAGTTCACTACGTTGAGACAGTTTTGATTCATGAGTCTGGAGAGTTCTTCTCGTCCAGAACGAAATTGGAGATTGCTAAGAAGAATGATCCTCAAGCTCTAGGAAGTTCGATCACCTACGCTAGAAGATATGGACTTCAATCTCTCATCTCACTACCAGCAGAAGATGACGACGGAGAGAAAGCAATGAACAGAAAAACATCAACAAACTTCTCTAAGCCTGCTGCAAAAAAATCGGCACAGAAGTTTAGAAAAAAGACAACAGAAACAGGAGACGTAAGTCATGACATCTGAGAATAACCAGATAGGTGAGCTACCTACACTAAGTGAAGGAATTAAGGATATATCGGAAGAGAAGATCCTACAGGCAGCTTCTAATGAGGTTAAGAAGGGCTATACCAGACTTAAACCTCAAATTGATGCTATGTCTAGTGCTAGTCTTAAAAGAGTCTTAAAGACTGTAACACACGTTGCTGTTGCCGAACATCTCATCACTGGCGAAGAGACTACACTGAATGGAGAAGAACAAAAGTTGGTAGATAGTCTATATCTACATATGGAAAATACAATATCGTTTTTAGAAGTTATGAATCAACATAATAAAGGAGAAACAAAATGAGTAAAGAATGGGTAAACAACTTAGGTAAGATTTTAGAATCTAGACAAGGTAAGATTTATATTAAACTAGATAAAGACTGTACTCTATTAAAAGGTGACGTAATCTTCTTAAGTAAGTTTAAGGATGATGTTGCTAGGTTAGTTGAGGGTGGTCATATTACAGAAGATGAAGCTGAAGCGAAATTAGAGAAACAAAGTTTTGTAAAATATATCTTGACAAAACCGCCCAGAAAAGAGTAGAATAAAGATACTAAAGTTTGGAAAAATCCGCCAAACTTAAAACTGGAGTTTCAATGAATATCGATTTAACTGAGTTAGACATTTACGAAAAGTTTAATTGTCTAGTCCAAAATTACGGTGAATTTGATACTCTAGAGTCAGTGTTACTTGAATTGCCAAGTCCGGGATCACAAATCAAAAAACTTATAGCTGAGTTTCTCCCGGATGAGGTAATCCAAACTGACAATCTTTTACGTGAGTTTCTTGTTGTAGGTAGTGCATGTGAAGCAATTGAGTTCTGGATTGACGAAGGACACGACGTTGAGTATATAATTAACTCTCTTATGATTGAAAGAGGTCTAGATGTTGACTAAAGAAGAGTTGAGTGGTAAGTGTGTCTACGTACCCAACAAGAGGATATCATACTTAGTTCAAAGTAAGTTATTCAAGATGGGATATATTTGGGGCGGAACTGGTGTCGGTTTTTATTATCCCTTCTGTAGAGAACGTTATTATATTAATATCGATTCTAACCTTCTCACGTTAACCAATAGCCCAACTAAGCCTGACTTATATAAAGAGATAAAATATCAGAAACTTATACCAATGTTTAGCACAGCCCTGGGTAAACTAATATATGGAGAATAAAATGTATGTAAGATTATGTGAAGGTTTACAAGACTACGGTAAACTTATACCAACAACTGACGATGTATATAAACACGTAACCAACATGGAAACCGACCATTACGTTTCTGTGTATAAGTATAATGAAGATCAGAAGAAACAGTTTGAAGAAACTAACTCAGTCGCAGGGATTCGTGATGTTGTTACAAACAAGATAATATTCGACCTAGATTCTCCAGACTTAAAAGATGCGCTACAAGACACTAAGACATTAATAGATAGACTTGAGAAACGAGGTATCGGACATAACAGCATTGAAATTTATATGTCAGGAAACAAAGGATTTCACATACAGATCAACACAGATCAAACATTCAGTCCTAGTAGATTGAAAAAGCTAGCCTTAGCGTTTGCTCACGACCTTAATAGTTTCGATTCAACAGTGTACAACGCTAATCGAATCCTTAGGTTGGCAGGAACTAAACACCCTAAGAGTGGACTATATAAGAGAAAGATTGCGTACAACATAGTTAAAGATAAGAGCGTTGAAGATATTCTCAAGATGGCTGAAAAATCATACCCAGCAAAAGAAGCTAAAGAAATACACCTATCAAAGAGTGTACTCGACATGATTAAAACTTCCCCAGAACCAAAAAAGACGGTATCCCTAGACACGGAAGAGTCATATTTGTCCGAAGGATTGGACCTCTCCAAAAGACCTAGCTATCTATCACCATGGAAGTATGCAATTGAACAAGGTTTCTTTCCTGTAGGTTCAAGGAATGACGCAATCTTAATACTTGCGTCAACATATAAGACCGCCAATTACGATAAAACAAAAGCATATCACTCACTAAAAGCTGCCTGTGAAAAACAAGCCAAGAGGTTCAACATCGAGAAGGTATCCTCTGACGAGATCTACTCAAGAATAGACACGGTGTTTGGTGAAGGTTGGACTGGGGGCTGTTATGCTGAAGATAACTTTCCACTTAAACTTCAAAAGTACTTAGCTGAAGATATGGGAATACCTAGAAGAGATGAAATCGATCTTAAGGTATTTGAAAGTACCACCTCAGTGTTCTCTACGTTTACGAAGTTTGCTAAGGATATTGATAAGAATACAATTAAGACCGGTATCTCCACACTAGACGAAAACGTTAGAATGACTACAGGAATGTTATGTGGACTGTTAGGGGCTCCAAGTTCTGGAAAATGCCACGGTAAAGGTACGGAAATATTGATGTATAACGGTACTATTAAAAAAGTTGAAAATGTTGAAGTGGGTGATCTTTTAATGGGTAATGATAGTACACCAAGAAAGGTGTTGTCATTAGCTAGGGGTAACGAAGAACTCTTTAAAGTTATAACTGACGACAAACATTATGTTGTTAATAAAAGTCATATATTATCACTAAAAAACTCTCAAGAGTCTAGGTATTTAAACGGAATTAAACCTGGAGAAGTAGCTAACATTAGTGTTGCTGAATTTTTAGATACATCACCTCATTTTCAAAAAAGAATGAAAGGATATAGATCAGCTCAAACATTATTTAAGCATAGTGAACCGGAAATGAGTCCTTATCTAGTTGGTAGTTGGATCGGTGACGGTACTTTTTCAAATGCTAATATCACCAACCAAGACGGAGAACTAGAAGAAGTTTATAGACGCGAAGCTAATAAATATAATGTTAATTATAAAATCAGACAAAATAAAGATCGTTGTCAAACTCATGTATTCACTGGTGATAAACAAATCAATCCGTTTTTAAATTACCTAAGGGAAAATTGTAAACTTGATGAAGAAAAGAGATTACCTAGAGGCATGATGATAAATTCATTACCTATAAGAAAAGAATTGCTTGCTGGAATACTGGACACTGACGGCTATTATGACAAAGAAACAGACACATTTGAATTAACTTTAAAACATGAGAATACGATAAGAGACGTTCAGTTCTTATGTCGATCAATAGGGTTAAAATGTTCTTATAGTAAATGTGAGAGGTCGATTAAATCATTAGACTTTACAGGAACATATTACCGAGCTTACATAACTGGAGATTACACAGGAATACCGTTCGAAGTAAGTAGGAAGAAACTAGTAAATAGAAAAACTCGAAATCACTATAACACTTACACTATCAACTTAGAATCGATTGGTGAGGGAGATTACTATGGTTTCGAGTTAGACGGTAATCATCTTTACTGTTTAGCAGACTTTACTGTTACACATAATACGAATATCTCACTGGAGATTCTTAAGAATACATCTATGAAGGGTGAGAAGTCTGCATTCTTTAGTATGGATATGGGTGGAAGTTTGGTATTCCAACGACTGGCACAAAAGTTGACTGGTCACAACAGTGATAAACTTTTCCAGTTATTTAAGACAAACCAACAAGCTCAAATTGAGGACATTAAAAGTAAAATTGATGATAATTATAAGAATGTTTCTTTCTCATTTAAAACTGCAATGACGGTTGAAGATATTAAAAGTTCACTCCTACATCAACAAGAAAAGACTGGAGAGAAGTTCCGACTAGTAGTTATTGACTACTTAGAATGTATCATGGCAAGCATCTCAGACCCCACAGCTCGTATAGCGATGATCTCACAACAACTAAAAGATTTAGCTAACGATCTTGATACCTGCGTTCTACTTCTACTTCAACCACCAAAAAGAGTTGGAGATCCAAGTGAGCCTATTTTGTCGTACACAGACATTAAAGGTAGTGCTACAGTTGCTCAAGCTTGTTCTGTGGTTATGTCATTATGGAGGGAAGGGTTCAGTCCTAAAATGCCAGAAAACGATCTATATATGAGTTTTGCTGTTCTGAAAAATCGAATGGGAACACTCTCTCAAGCTGACTGTGCGTTCGATGGACTTACTGGCAAGATCTCAGATCTTGATGATGTGGGTAAGAGTACACTACAGGCAATGAGATCAGTTAAGAAGTTGAAAGATTCAGACGACATATAGGAGATTTTAGTGGAAAATGAATTACTATTAGCAGGAGTTATTGGGTTTGTTGTCATACACTCAACAATTGAGGCACTTAAATTTATTTTTGCAGGTAAGTTGAAGAGTATTATAAACAAACGTAAAGATCGACTTATGCCAGAAATACGGATAGTTAAGAATGACAAGTACTATAAAATACAGGAAAAGTTTTATTACTTTTGGAAAGACGTAGATCATCCCTATAGTAATAGACTGAAGTTCACTACCTTGGTTGACGCAAAGAAAGCGTACTTTAGTCAAAAAGAAGTACACCAAAGTAAGTTAGATGAAATGAATTACAAACCTGTAGAGATTTTAGATGAGACTGTGTTGGGTAAAGAACTAAGGAAAAAATAATGTATAAGTTTAGTAAGAAGTCATTAGAGAAACTGCACACCTGCCATCCAGATCTACGAAGGATTGCTAACGAGTTAATTAAGATAATGGACGTAACTGTTGTTGAAGGTGTTCGTAGTTTTGAAACTCAAAAGGAATATGTTCGTACTGGAAAAAGCAAGACGCTAGACTCAAAACATCTTGAACAAGACGATGGACATTCTCATGCATTAGATATGGTTCCGTATCCTGTTGACTATAGTGATACACTAAGATTTGCTTATATGCAAGGAATCATAAGGGGCATTGCTCATAGTATGGATATTAAAGTTAGGTCTGGTATTGATTGGGATTCAGATGGTGAGATAAAAGACCACACATTCTTTGACGGACCTCACATGGAGTTAGACGAATGAGTCGAAAATCAGGTATCATCTCAAAGAGGGTTGAAGTCTTTAGAATAGAGAAATTTGCCGATGAAGGTGTACACATCTTAATGTTATATTCAAATGAAACTCGTAAAATTGGTAAGGAATACTACAGTTGGATGTTGTACAGTAATGTAAAACTACACAAGATGACAAACACAGCTTTGGGGAGAGCTATATACAACATAGATAATCTGTGATACACTAGATACTGGGAGATGTATGTACGAAATAACTAAACCTTTAATATTGACCATATCGCTTATATTAGCTTATATTACCATTTAGGAGATACAATGACTTTAGACGGACTGATTTACTGTGGCTTTTTTTTATTTACCATTGCAGTAATCTACACATTCTATGTTCTATATTTAGGATCTCTAGTAGATAGGAAAAAAAGACTTACCGAGAGAGTTAAGCTAGCTAAGATTGGTGCCTCAAATGAGATTCCTTGGTACGTTGGGTTTTACGGAGATGTTACGAACTACGAACTTTGTACCTGGCATGAAGTTCTTAAGTTAGGAGATTCTGAGAGTCTTGAGTATATGTTCATACTTATGGAGATGGGTTATAGAGGAATGTTAAATGATTAGACTTATACTACTTTCATTGAGTCTTTCAGTCTTTGCTGGAGAGTTTCGTGCAATCAAAATAGATAAACTGCACCTAGATATAGACCGCACCATTAATACTAATAGACACTGGTCAATTCCTAAGGGCGAGAAAAAGAAGGGTAACGTTAACTTAACATTTGACCTATCGAACCATCAGGAAACTATATTCTTTAGACAAGACCTTGATACGTTCTATACCCGACAGTTTAGGTACGTAGGATACACAACAGAGCTTGCTGTAGAGCCGTATGGTAAAGGTGTCGAGGTTTACATCAAACATAAGAGCGAGCACGGATTAGATTATAAGTATATAGACGGGTATCCTAATCAAAATAGTGTCGGTATAAGAATTAAATTTATAGACTAGAGGTTATTATGATTAAGTTGGTTTTAATTGTGTTGATGTTTTCTTGCTCCACGCCTCCTGAAAAGGTTGTGGTAGTCGATAAGATAGATAAGAGAATTCAACCTTATGTTGAGAAGTTCTACAGGTTATATAAAAGACCCATATCGAAGAATCTGACTGTGATAATGAGACAGTGTAAATAAGGAGATAGTATGAAATACATTGAACTAAATGATTATGAAATGTTAGACTTGTTAGCAGGGGTTCGTGGTGTATATGCGTTAGCTGGTATTGATTTTTATTCTAATATAGCTGAAGCACCAAAGTTCAATATGTGTCCAATTAGGTTATATATTAGTAATGTACTTGATCTTAACTTTACTGAAGATATTGAAAACAACAAAACACTTAACGCATTATGTAAAACCCATGAAAAAGAAATTCAGAAAGCTTTCCCTGGATACTGGAACTGGGTTGATGATCAATTGCAGCAAATTGTATGTGACAATCTTAGAAACGAAACACTCATAAATGAAGCAACAAGAGAAACTATAGACAATAAACTAAAAGAATATTATAATTTTATTATTGGTTTGAATGATCTTAAGCCAAAATATAAGTACGAAGAGTGTGGAGAGTTACTAGGTGAGAGGATCTACAAAAGGATTGAGTTATGAGTAAATTGTATGAATTTAAAGTAGGTGATATATGTAGGTTTGAAGGTGATACGTTCACCATTAAGGAAATATTTCTAAATAGCCATCTAGATGGTACTGAAGGTTGGGAAGAAAATGATTGGTGTACTCCAGTTGAAGACAACACAAATCATCACGCATACTGTTTGGAAGATATTGAGAAAGTTCCAATCACACCTACAGGTCATCATTCTATTCAGATTGATGTTAACTCAATGTGTCGAGTCAAAGAACTCGGTGATCAATTTGAGCTTAGAGCTACACCAGAACTTGAGCAGGCTATTATGACCATCAATGAGGCATGTTCTAAAAGAGTTGATAGAGAGCTAAGATTTTATACGAAGGAAAGGATTATTAATGTATATTGATACTAAATACATTTACGTAAATACTGGAAATAGCTATATGGAATATCCACCGAAGCTTTACGTGGATTTCTTTATACTTAGAGCTAATTTAAAGAGAAATTGGCGTAGCAACAATACATTCCAAGCCGAGATAGGACTATTTGGTAAAAGCCTTATGTTAAATATCAATTGGGGTTTTGTCGAAAGAAAACGTACTGAAGAAGAGGAAGATACATATCAAAGAGCTAAGAAATTTATAGAAGATGTTTTTCTAAAGGAAAAATAATGTTAAAATCTGAATTGGAGTCTATTGAAAAAGAAATCGACTATAAATTAGATAGATTAGAATGGCTTGATGAAAATAATTATTTTGAAAATATGGAAATAATAAAATTAAAAAAGGAGACTCAAGAATTGATAGACTACTTAAGAGGACAAACAGAACCTAAACTAAGGGTAGTAAGATGTTTGAGATAGTGTATGTGATTAAAAATAAAGAGTATAGAAAAGAATTTGATAGCTTACTCGGTATTATAGTTTTTTTAGATAAAAACAAGGTGATGATTAAAAAAATTACATATAACGGAGAGGAGTTTAGATTATGAGCTGTAAACATGGTATTAATGGTTGGGTTTTGGGAAAAGTCGGACCCAACTTAAAATTGGAACGTAGGAGAATAAATCATGATTAGTGTTCGTATTGAGAAAGATTCTATCGGTCCTTCAAAAGTTCGACTCACCACATTCGTTGTCAAATATCCCAGGTTCATTCACGGGGAACTTATGACACACAGAATGTTCAGCAGAAATGCTAGTAGTTCTAGGGCTATTCCACTAAAAAAACAGATCGAAGATCTGAAAGCAAACATCGCATATCCTATAGATTTCCGTAAGAACAAGTCTGGTATGCAAGCTGGAGATCTTCTTGACAATCAGAAACAATTTGAAGCTAGGTTTTTTTGGGAACAAGCTTGTGAGAATGCAATAAAGTCGGCAGAAGCGATCAACGCCCTAGATAAAGATGGTGTACACAAACAATATCTCAACAGACTATTGGAGCCTTTTGCTCATATCTCAGTTGTGATTACGTCTACAGACTTCCAAAATTTCTTTGGACTTCGATACCACGGTGATGCTCAACCTGAGATTCACGAGCTAGCAAAGCAGATGTACTTGGAGTATCAAAACAACAAACCTGAGGTGTTGCTTGAAGGTGACTGGCACTTGCCGTTTGTTGGTGAGGTAGATAAGCTCACACTAACAAGGACACAACAGCTACAGAAATCGGTTGCATGTTCTGCAAGAGTGAGTTACAATAACCACGACGGCACTAAGACAACAGTAGAGCAGAATGAGCGATTACACAATATGTTACTAGGTTCGCAACCAATTCACGCAAGTCCTGCAGAACATCAAGGTATGGCTATTGGTGACAGGAATGTGAGATCTGGTAATTTTGTTGGCTGGATACAATATAGAAAAACGTTAGAGGGTGAGAATATAAAGGAGTTTAAGAAGTGAAATATATTAGAGATTTCCTATGTAAGATTGGACTCCACCAGAAAGAATCGACTAAGTTTCAGGTTGTAGCCACAGGTCGTAACGGTAATAAGAAAGTTGACTTGTATTACTACGTTTGCTGTAATTGTGGAGACGGAAGTCCGTTAAACGAGGATGATTGAAATAATCATAGTTTTTGTTATCCCATATATAATTTGGCGATAGTCGGAGAGTAAATGAATCTTATTGGATATATAGGTGGAATTCTATTAGCTTGCTGTGCTATCCCTGAAGTTTATATTGCTTGGAAGAATAAGAAGTCAGATTTAAGCTGGACGTTTTTATTGATGTGGCTGTCAGGTGAGATCTTGATTTTGATACCTGTGTTGTTTGAGATTAGAGTGGGATTTTTGTTGCTTAATTATGTGACCAATGTTACATTGATATCTGTAATATGTTATTATAAATTCAAAGGAGAGAGAAATTGACTTCACTTACTGAAAAAGAGTTGAGAATTCAAAAAATACTACAAGACGAGAAAACAAAACCTTATGGTGTGTTTTCAAACTCCATGGCAAAAGACATCTTTGATCAGAAGTATAATATGGATCAACAGGAAACTTGGTCAGTAACTTCGAGAAGGGTTGTTGAAGGTGTGTGTGGACAATATTTAGATAATGAGACTAAAGAACGAATATATAATTTAATACTAGAGAGGAAGTTTATTCCTGGCGGTCGTTATTTATATAGTACCGGTCGAGCCTTTCATCAAGTCAATAATTGTTTTTTATTTAGAGCAGAAGATTCTAGAGAGTCTTGGGCAGATACTATGCAGAAAATAACAGCAGCACTCATGACTGGTGGAGGGATTGGAGTTGACTATAGTAAGTTAAGACCTAAAGGTGCTAAGATAAGCCGAACGGGTGGAGAATCGACCGGACCTCTAGCACTTATGCATATGGTTAATGAGGCAGGTAGACATATTATGCAAGGAGGACAGAGGCGAAGTGCGATTTGGGCTGGATTGAACTGGTCACACAAAGACGTAGAAAAGTTTCTAAAGTTTAAGGACTGGTCCCAAGATTTAAAAAAACTAAAGGAAAAAGATTTTAATTTCCCCTTATCTATGGAGTTGACAAATATTTCAGTCGTATACGACACAGAATTTTTTATTGCAATAGAAGACAAGAAACACGAAAAACATAAGTTAGCAAAAAAAACTTGGATAGAAAACTGCAAACAAGCATTTAGAACTGCCGAACCCGGCATGGCTTTTAATTTTCTCAAGGATAACGAGAGTTTAAGAAATGCTCCCGTAACCTCTAGAACTAGAGTCCTTACAAGAGAGGGATATCAATCAGTAGGGGATATCGTAAATCAAGAAGTATATGTTTGGACTGGGATTCAATGGGCAAAAACCGCCTTTAAGAAAACAAAAGAAAACGCCAACCTCGTTAAAGTTGAATTAACCAATGGTAGACACATTGTATGCGATCCCGAGCATCCATTTATCGTGAAGAATTATAAAGGTAATGGAATGCAGAGGAAGGTAGAACTGGAGAGGGTAGCTGCAGCCAGTTTAAATGAAGATCAGAAAATTCAAAGCGATTTACCACTTAAAACAATCTCTAACCATTCATCCCACTTCAATTCTAAAGATTATTCCGAAGGGTTTGTGTTTGGTGATGGGAGTATTAGAAAGGGTAGAGGTGAAATTAGCTTTCATGATGATAGTAAAAAACCGTGTTTCCAAATTTGTTTGGAAGGTTTTTTAGCAAAAACAAAAAGTTTAGATAATAGAGCTTATTTTAAAACCGAATTTAATAATAAAGATGAACTTTTAAATAAGGCAGTTCTTAAAAAGGAATTTATCGCTGGATGGTTTGATGCTAATGGCTGTTATACTAGAAACTTACTTAGATTAAGTAATTCAGATAAACAAACCCTTATTAAATGTCAAGAGTCTTTAGATTTCTACGGTATAAAATCCACTGTTAGAAGGGATGGATCAAGTTCATATAAGTCTGAAAATCCTTCACATACCTTAACTATACTATCTAGCAGCCTTCTTAGGTTTAGTCAGGTTATAAAAACTGTTCGCCTAGATATTAATGTAGGAAATGAGTACCTACCTTATAGAGAGTCTGAAATCAGAATTAAAGAGGTTAAGGAATTAAACCATAAAGAGGACGTATATTGTTGTGATGTAAAAGTTGAAGAACACTCATTCATGGCTGAGGGAGTAATTATTTCAAACTGTACCGAAGTAACCTCAGAAGATGATAGTGATAAGTGTAACCTAGGTACACTTTGGATAAACAGATTTGATAATAAGGAAGAATTTGCACAAGGAACAAAAGACGCAACTCTTTTTCTTTTGTGTGGAGGTTTATATTCTCACGTTCCTACCGATAAGATTCGAGAAATTGGATCTAAAAATAATCGCATAGGCTTAGGGTTAGGTGGGATACACGAGTGGTTAATGACTAGAGGTAGTGAGTATGAGGTGACTCCTGAGTTACACAAATGGTTAAACATATATGAGCAAGAAAGCGACGCTTCTGCACACATCGGTTCTAAAGATCTTGGAGTCAACATTCCCAAGGGTAAGAGGGCTATTGCACCAACAGGCACTATAGGCATCTTAGCTGAGACAACAACAGGAATTGAACCTCTCTTTTGTAAGTCATATAAACGAAGATACTTAAAAGGTGAAAAATGGCACTACCAATATGTTGTTGATGGGACAGTTAAACGACTACTTGAGAAAGGAGTCAAGCTTGAGAACATTAAGGATGCTTATGATATCTCATTTAAGGATCGAGTTAAGTTTCAAGCTGACGTACAAAATTATGTAGATATGGCAATATCTAGCACTTGTAATCTACCGCCTTGGGGATCAGAAGAAAATAACGAAGAAAATGTTGACAAAAAGGCTAAGATACTGTTAAAATATGCTAAGAGACTTCGGGGATTTACTTGCTACCCCGACGGTTCTAGAGGAGGACAACCTCTAACTAGAGTGGAATTAGATGATGCATTAAAGCAAGAAGGTCAAGTGTTTGAGGAAAATGAACACGAGTGCATTGGAGGAGTTTGTGGTGTGTGATAGAAGGAAACGATAACAATATATCAGGGTTTAGAATAAGTGTAGTTCGCTGGCTGCAGGGTAACATAAACCAGAGATTCAGATTAACGACCTGAAACCCTGACCATATATGGAAACTAGTAATGACAACTATTAAGATAATATCAGATTCACACAATGATCACAATCAACTTTCAGATCTAGAGTGTGACATTCTTATACACTGCGGAGACGTTGGTGCTAAAGGTAAATTAAACGAGGCTATGTCCTTCTTATATTGGTTCGTGAAACAGCCAGCAAAATATAAGATTGTTGTTCCAGGAAATCACGATAAAGCGTTGAGAATACACCCAGATGCAGTAAGTCTTGCTCGAGATTTAGGTATTCACCTGTTAAATGATGACGCGCTAACCATCAACGGAATTAAAATGTATGGAGCTTCCCGAACTTTCTGGTCTGAAGAAGGAAAAAATCGATCTGTTGCATCACAAAAAACAAGACAGGAAGCTTGGCAAGACATCCCGGAAAATCTTGATATACTGATAACACACATGCCTCCAAAATACATTCTAGACTCAAATCCACAAGGAGAACACTGCGGATGTTCTCAACTATCCGAGAAGGTTAAGGAGACTAAACCAAAATACCATCTGTTCGGTCATATACATCACCATGGCGGAAAAACCCAAAAAATCTGGGATACAATATTTATAAATGCAGCAGTAAAAAACGAGCAATACTTAACTGTTCGTGGTGCTATGGAGATTAAATTATGAGAGAACTTCTTAACAAAATTTATCTAGCAGACACAGGTATTACCTTAATCGACTGGCTATCCGACTTTATATACGATAAAATTAAATGGATGCGCTCAAGTAAAGAAAAGATTGAGAGAATGTCGTTCTGGGGTTGGCATATGAGAAATAGCTATGACTTTGATGCTGGTACGGTGTACGACATGCTTCATTTAAAGTTTGATAGACTACATAAATGTTTTAGGGACCACTCGACCTGTATGTGGACTAGCGATGAGAACAGCAGGGCTATGAGAAGGGTCAAGATTGTTAGTATACTATCAAAAAGACTTGCAACACTGAACATCCGAACAAACGTTGAGGAACACTACAAAAACTTCCCCCCTACTGGTGATTATAATAGAGTTTACAGCAAGCAGGAAACTCGAAGTATGAAAAGAGCTTGGCAAATGGATAATCAACAAGAGAAGAATGAGAAAGAGTTGTTATTTAAGATACTGAAAAGAAATATGGATTATATGTGGGACTAGATGAAGCAACATAAACTCAAGAACCTTTTTAAAAGAGCACATAATATAGCAAAGTTATCTCCAGACTCTGAGACTCAAGTTGGATGTATCGCTGTTCGATCAGATGGATCTGAGATAGGATCTTCCTATAACGGATTTATTCCTGGAGCACCGGATGAAAAACTACCAAAGACCAGACCTAAGAAACATAACTACATGATTCACGCTGAGCACAATCTTATCCTCCAGTGTGCAAAACATGGTATTCCGTTAAACGGAGCAACTACAGTAGTGACACTGAGTCCTTGTGTGTCTTGTTGTCGCCAGCTCTGGTCGGTCGGCATCAAGACAATATACTTTGAACGCGAGTACAAAGACTTCGGTAAGCAGTTGAAAATGAAAGACCTAACGTTGAATATAACTAAGGTAGGTAAGTACACTCGCATAGATTTGGAAGTTTGTAAATAATCCTTGACAAAAAGTTTATTATATAGTAAAATCTAGTTAGAAAAAAAGGAATACTATGAAACTATTACTACTTACACTACTACTCTCATCTTGTTCACTACTCAAACCTAAGTGTGATCCAGATTTAACACACGCTAAACAGCTAGAGAATTGTATGGAAAGGTTTGCAAGTCAAGGATACACAGCAGATGGTGTTGTAAAGATGTGCGGGAAGGCTTATGAAAAAAGAGACTAGTGTCTACTCGTATTGGAATCCTAACACGTTCGATAGTACAACATCGACATATAGTTATATCTATATTGAAGCAGTCTCTCGAAGTCATGCAGACATATTACTTATGGACCTTTTTTCAATTGATCTTGTTGAGCCAGGAACCAAAGATGGTTGGTCTTTCGTATTTAATTATCACGATAAACCTCCAAAACTTAGACACGCCAACTCTGTGTATGTGCCTTACTCAAGACTTGCACATTTAATTCATTCACGTTAGGACTATATTATGACAAAAAGAATTTATTATAAAACCGACAAAGAAAAGAATAGACTGGTTAGTCTAGTTCATCAATCTAAGCGAACTAAAGGACACTACCGAGCAATAATTGAACTCGATGGCATCAATGTTAAGATTATGAATATATTTAAGAGGAAGATTATAAAGAAGACTTTAGGACTTAAAAACTTGACTTATGCTAAGCGTAGAGCTAAACTGTTATTAACAAAATTAGGTGTAGATTTTGATATAGAAGTTAGAAAAAGGAGAAAGTAATGGATTACCTTAACATTGATTTAGAAGAGTTAGTTATTCAACTTAATAGACAAAATATAGATATTGAGTTCTTTGGTGATACCGGTGTTGAGTTGAGGGATCTCAGCAACAACCAACACGTTATTGGCGTTTGTCGAGGCGATTCCGTTGAGGGATCTCTAGCAACTTTATTAAGGAAGTTAGTTGACAGCAAGAATCCAGTAAGAACTAGACTAACATTATTATAAGGAACTCAAAATGACAGTATCAGTTGATTACGATCCTGAAGATGAAACTATAGAGTTGGATACAGGATTACATTATATAAAGTTAAATAAAGAGGAAGCTCTTGATCTTATAAAGAAGATCCAGAAAAAGATTACAAAATCAGACTTAGAGAAATACCAAAAAGATTGGAATTACGAAGGGAGCACAATTTGAACGAAGACTATTCTCCTCTCTCATTAGATGAAGTTGATGTTGTTGTTGAGACGTTTAAGTTTCAGGAAGAAGTAGAATGTCTCGACGATCATGCGTTGGTTGACGAGGTTTCTCAGCTAATCACATTAGAAACCTTCTCTAAGAAAACAGAGAAAGCTCTAAGTATGTATTTTAAAAAAGGGAAACTGGATATAGAAGGTCGAAGAACTCTAGAAGGTTGTTACCTCCTGTACTATGGCATGTATATGCTGAACCCTGAAGGACTTGGAGACGAAAAGATAGCACTAATATTAAGGCAAAACTGAGATGGATATAGAGTCGATCATTAAGAAAGCGAAGAATGGTACAAATCTGATTGTAGATCATGATATCGACGGTTATATCATTAATATTGATGGGGATATTCACTTTGTTCCGTGGTCCTCAGAAGCTAGGCAACAAGTTGATTCAATTAGAGAAGCTAGTGAAGAGTCCGTTCAATCTGAATATGCTGACGACCTAATCTTTGGTAAGGATAAGCGAGAAGGAGTTGTGTCTCTCGAAATTGATAATAATGAGATCATTCTATATTACAACGACAAGACAGTTGAAAAACTACCAATGGTATACTGGATACTAGCCCCATTCAAAATAGACGAACACTATAAGAAACTAGAAGGCAACTTACACTACAAATATATACGCACGTTTAAGACATTCAATGGGTTCAAAAAATACGCAAATTACTATCGTAAGAAAGATGTTGATGTGTTCCGTATTTGGAACGCTAAAGAACAAGCCATGATTTATCATGGCATAACTATGTTCAAAGGTTTGAAAGTAAAAGACGTGTCAGTTCTATCATTTGATATTGAGAGTAATGGTCTTGTAAAAGACGACACCTCCAAAGTTTTTCTTATCACTAATACTTTCCGTGACACTGATGGTGAGGTAGTCAAGAAACACTTCAGACTTGACCACTATGAGTCCGATTGTGAGATGATCGAAGATTGGTGTAAGTGGGTAGTTGAGGTTGATCCTTCAGTAATTACCGGACATAACATCTTCGGATATGATTGTCCTTATCTTCAACACTGCTATGCAGACAGAGATGGACACAGGAGAACGTTACCTATTGGTAAATTTGGTCATGAGATGTCAGTCGATAATTACATAGCAAAATTTCGCGTTGATGGTTCTAATGCTTGGGATTACCAGAAGATTCAGATACCAGGTAGACATGTTGTTGACGGTATGTTTTTATCCGTTAAGTATGACATCGGTAGAAACTTTCCAAGTTGGGGACTTAAGCCTATAGCTCAGCATCTAGGTATAATTAATGAAGATAGACAGTTCTACGATGCTTCACAGATTGGAAAGAACTGGCATATCCCAGAAGAAAGGGAGAAGATTGTTGCGTATGGTATCGACGACTCTGACGACTCTTTAGCGTTGTACGATATTATGATACCTAGCATGTTTTATATGTGTCAGTATATACCTAAACCCTTTCAAATAATAGGAACATCAGCTTCTGGCGCACAGCTAAACTCAGTTCTAGTTCGAGCATATATGCAAGAAAATCACAGCATACCCAAAGCAGATGAATCCTTAAAAGTTTATGGGGGGATCAGTTTTGGAATTCCAGGCATACACAAGAATGTATTCAAAGTTGACGTTCTATCTGAGTATCCTAGTATTATTAGAGCTTTTAATGTGTACCCCATAACAAAAGATCCAAAGAAATACTATTTAAAAATGGTGAATTATTTCACGGAGAGACGTTTTGAGCAAAAGAATAAGTATAAGGAGACTGGTGATTCCTATTATGATGACCTGCAAGCTTCGAGTAAAATCTTCATAAATTCGAGTTTTGGATTGGGAGGTACTGGAGGTCTAAATTTTAACGACTATAAGATGGCAGATTTTATTACTGCAATGGGAAGGCAGATTATAAAAGACACAATAAAATGGGCTACAGGAAAACCTCTTAGTTGTTGGTGGAAGGACTACGAGGATGAGAAAGATAAACTATATGAAGGAGGACTACGTAGATATGAGTCCTACACTGAGTTTGTAAAGGTAAACAAGATATATGACTAAGAGAATTGTAATCTATACATTAATGTTCCTTACATACTATAGCTGTGCTATGTTAGACCGCCATCCAGGCGTAGATAGCAATTTAAAGCCTTATTACGACGATTTCCTAGCTAGTGCAGGGTTACAGTCGAGTAGAGTTAGAGTCGGCTTTAGGAGGCTCCCTAAGGACAATAAGTGGATCATTGGTGAGTGTAACTACTTGACAGGAAACGTTGACATTGATCCTATTTTCTGGCATAATTCCAGTGAGATTGAGAGGAGGGGTCTGGTGTATCATGAACTAGGACACTGCGTTTTATGGAAGATTCACACTAAAGGAGTCTATAGTGATGGATGTTCTAAGTCACTTATGAGCCCTTCCCTGCCGGAGTCATTTTGTTTACGTAGGTATTGGAGTCAGTATAAAGAAGAATTATTTAAGGGAGAAAGATGAGCATCACACATAACTTTAATGTCACTGGCGGAGACACAGACTCTATTGCGTTCAATAAAGCAGACGGTTCTCCATTCTCAGAAGAGGAACAGCAATCCCTTATTGATGAAATAAACTCACTAATGCCGAACATGATTGAGTATGAATCTGATGGATACTTCGAAAAGATGATCGTAATTAAAGCTAAGAATTATATAATGAAGTGTGCTGACAGCGGAGAAATAACACTCAAAGGGTCTAGCATTCGAGACTCAAAAAAAGAACCGGCACTACGAGAAATGATGGACGAGTTCATCACCGATCTACTAGACACTGATGGTCAAAACATTACAGAAATCTATCATAAATACACTAAAGAAGCTATGAACATTGAGGACATGTCCCGTTGGGTAACTAAGAAGTCCGTAACAAAAGCAGTGTTATCTCCAACGCGAACTAACGAACAAAAGGTTATGGATGCAATACAGCATAGAGAACCTCGTGAAGGTGATAAGTTTCTACTATACTCAGCTATAGACGGTCAAAAACCAGACGTTAAGAAAGTTCCCAAAATAGACGAATGTTACTACTGTCCACTAAATAAAGACATCACACCTAAACTAGTTGACAATAGAGTGTTGAAATGTCTTGATGAATGGGATGGAAATGAGGATAAGATTCACTACGTTAAGCGAGTTCACAGTACACTAAAGATTCTTGAAACAATACTTGACATTGATTCATTTATAAAGTATGCTAATAAAAGTAACAGTAAGTTACTGGAGGAGTTAGTTAGTGAATAAGAATAAAAGAGTTGATATGCTACTAAATGAATTTAAGATAGCTCGGACAGTCAATGAGGCTATAGATAGAATTTTTATTCGAGAGGTAAAGAATGACAAAGCTATATCGCGAGGTCCAAGATTTTACTGCCACCTAAATAAATTAGTTTCAAACATGGAGAAAAACCATCTAATACGGTGTGTTGATACGAAAATTGGACCAACAAATCGCTTAGAAAAAATTTGGAGGATTAATGAATAAGATATACCTTTACATCATATTAGGACTAGTAACAGTAGGTTTACTGTATTACTTCTTTGG
>Ga0307983_1000230_pt1 | contig 29767 bp, 30 predicted proteins | sample OrgLakmetagen991_FD_201845 | JGI IMG/M metagenome (GOLD analysis project Ga0307983, IMG submission 201845) | Saline water microbial communities from Organic Lake, Antarctica - #991 | ecosystem: Environmental > Aquatic > Non-marine Saline and Alkaline > Saline | place: Antarctica: Organic Lake...
GAGCTTAGAAAACTTACGGCCTGATAGTCCGCTATACTTTAAATCCACAGGTATTAGCAGCGCATGGTTTGGCTTATAACTAATCTGAGTTAGGAAGGGGTATACCTCCTCTTTTATCCACTTAAGGCCTGTAGTCTCAGTATCAAAAGACATAACCAGAGGACTCTCGGCGTTCAAAGCCCTAATCTCGTCAATATAAGGCTGTAAATCATCTACCCATCTATAATCCGCCTCTTCTATGTCGGTCTTATAGTTGGTCTTGTAATTATTTTTTTTGATGCGGCCTAGGGTTTTCATATCGGCATTAAATAATACCTTCTTTTCCGCTACCCTATTTACAAAACTAGGCGTTAGCATAGGCAATACCAGCCTACCATTAATTTTCCGTGCGTAACCCCGCTCCTTCGTTATCTTATGCGGTTTGCCTGTTAGTTGTGTGAGGGAAGTGTTGCCTAAGCATAAGGTGATAGGGTACTCAGGTAAGGAATCTAAAGCCTCATGAAACATATCATGGTACTGCAGGATAAAATCCTTCCTACGCCTATCACTATCGTAAGCCTCTGGGGGTATGCTAGGGCATGGAGTTACAAAGTAAAAATCCTTATACTTAAGCCCTATTTTCTTTGCCTCCTCTAGGAAGTAATCCATGTCATTATCGCCCATGACCTTCCTACGATTATGCAGGCTAGGGGGAGGGCTGTCGCATATAACTAATATATCCCCTCTGTAATTGCCTTCAGCTCTAAAGTTTGAGGAAGCATCATTTGCCATTACATATACTCTCTTTCCATGCGGTTACGGGACTCAGCATTAGCGTCATCATCGTCATCTAAATTATTATGCCTTATATCCTCTAGCTCGCTAGTGGAGAAAGCATCCAAGTTCATGCGGTCAAACTTGAAGTGCATAAAGTAATCTATGTCCACCTCGCCCTCCCTGTTTTTAATAACCCTCAATCGCCTAGATGATTTTTTCTGAGGCGCTAAGCCGTGAGTTATTGCCAATACCACGCTGGCTATCTGCCCTATTACATCTGTCTCTGCGATATTAGATAAATCAGGCGTGCCTTTGGTATTATTTTTGACGTTACGATTAAACTGCACGCTACTTACTACAGGAACATCCCGCGCTACCGCTAAGCCTTTTAGTTCTTCCATAGACTCCGCTATCGTTTCCCGCCGCTGCCTGTTATTGCTCTGCCTGCTAGGCTGGATTAAATACCCTGCATCAATATACACAATATCAGGCTCTATCTCCTGAACAATCACGTCAATATCTGCTGCGGTCTTTTTGAAGTTACCTGACATAAGATGCAAGTCCTCCATATTATCGAAACCATAAATCTGGTTTTGGAATATGGGTAAGTAATTAGTAGAAATCTGCCCTGTGCGGATTAGATTAGGGCTAATACCTGTATGCAGTGCCATTAGTCGCTGTGTCATCTGCCTCTTAGTCATCTCCATGGAAACTAATAATACTTTATTGCCATCTCGCCACGCCTCATACGCTGATTTAAGCAGTACCCAAGACTTCCCTATGTTTGGTCTGCCTGCGATAATAACGACATCACCGCCATGCGCTCCTTGTGTTATAGTATCAATTAAAGGAAATCCTAATGTTATCCCTAATAATCCCGCATCGCGTAAGGGGTTAGGCATAGATAATAAAACTTCTCGCGCCTCATCCTGCACACGCATTAAATCATCTTGGATATTGATACTTGTGCAGGTGTGCAGCATATCGCGTAGAACGGAAACCATACCTTCTCGGTCACGTGAATCCATGGACGAGCGTAGGGATTCATAATTATTCTGTACGCCGTTATAGACTGCTCGTATCTTACATTCCTCTAGGTAGTAGGTGTATGGCTCAGGTACTTCACCTAAACCGCCCATACCATTAGCCTCGATAGTCTCGATATTAGGGATTACGCCGTGCTGCCTGAAGTGATTTTTGACAAACTGGTATATTCGTAGTTCATCTTCAAGGAATATATTTTCCGCTATATCTCGGAAGGCGTTTCCTTGGTTGCCCTGCATAACTGCTGATATTAAATCTAACCCTACTGTCATCGCTTTATGCCACCTTCGCTTATTGTTATTATATCATTATGCTGCTTTAGTACGCTTACCACGTCATAAGGCCACCAACCAGTCAGTGCGTCAATGTTCTTAGCATCCGTATGCACAAAAGCTGGCCTCCTACGTGCGTATCTCTCCAATAATAAATCGTTAAAGACATAAACCTGCTCATTAGTGAATGGCGAATCCTGCCTAGATACCTTGTCGCGGTAAAAGCTCTGCAAAAAGAGTGCATCACAATTTAAGATATCTGTGTAAAAATCAGCACCGTTGGCTATTAGCTGCCTAGCAAGGCTAGAAGCCGTATAGTATTTAACGTCTACACCAAACACAAACAACGTCTTAGCCATGAGGTTTAAGCACGTTATGGCATTTTGATTGCCTACGATAGTAGCGCCTCTGCCTCTGCCCCTTACTTTGGCGCATACGTGCCGCCTGTTATGAATCCAATCAGCTATAGGCTCAGCAAAATCATAATTAGCTAGGAAGTCATTATGGTATGCGCGCGAAACTCCCGATTCCTCTAGGCACTCAATTATTTCTGGGGTTAATTCATTTACCTGCATCTGACTCCCTCTCTAATCGTCTCAGTTCATCGTAGCTCTTAGGTAGTGATGCTAGTAGCGCGTCTGTATCGCCTGAGTTTATTAGGTAGCCCTTAGAATCATACTCTCTAGGCACTGTATCTAAAGTAGTATTGCTGGCTTCGTTACTCTCCTGCTCTTTAAACTTCCTCCGTGTAGCTTCCTGTATACTCCTAGCTCGCTGTAGCGTAGCCTCGGCTGCTGCCTCTTTAGCTTCAACCTCCCGCCTATACTGCGCTACGGAATCATAACGCTGTAATTGACTATCCTGCTCTGCCTTCTCCCTATCGGCAACCTCTACGGCCTTGTCGTGTGGTATGCCATTAGCTACCATCTCCGCTATGCTCCTATCGTACTCTGGGAGCTTGTTTACGTACCTTAAGTTCTCATCCACGTGCCACGCATTAAGGAAGTGGTCATAAAACTGCGTAAGAAAGGCGATATTAGGCTGCTCAGGTGCTTTACTGCCTCCTTTGCTGCCTACCCATGCCAGATCATTCCGAACCACGCCTGACCAGTTTAAAATGCACCACTCCATAAAATCGGCAAATGTACCTTTGCGCGAATGAAACTTAGCTAGCATGGTTTTGACCTGCCCCTTGTTTTTAAACGACCAGCCAATCACTAAACGGTTAGCACCTGAATCTGGTAGTACCCTTTTCCACAGTAATTCTAAATCATACAAAGACGCTTCGCCATCCTTAGCCCTACGTTTCGTTTTAGAAATATCCTTCGCGTGTTTAACGGCTAGGTTATTTTTAACTTCTGCTAATACTTCCCTTGCAGATAACTCTGGGGAAGAACCTCCGTGCTGCGAAGCTGCACCGGATTTCTCTCTAGTTATATTTCTCTCTATCTTACTATCTTTATTATATAAGCAAAAGTTGACATAGGTAGGTAAGTCAGAATTGACATAGGTAGGTAAGTCAGAATTGACATAGGTATGCTGGGTATTACTCTTATCCGCTACCCTGTCTTTAACTCGTTGCTCTGCTGTTTTCCGTTTTTTAGATATTGGTAATGCCATTAAATCAATCTCCCCTACAGGCATTAGGTGGTATATTGAACTCTTACCCACCCTCTCCTGTATATCTATTATACCATATTCTTGTAGCTGCGCTAAGTACCTAACGATAGACGAGCGACTCACGCCACCCATATTATTCGCTAGTAAGGATACGCTAGGCCAGCATTTATTCCTGCCATGCTTATCTTCGTTTAGTTTATTTGTTAGGTTAGCATAAGAGCGTAGTATGCCATATAGAACCTTGGCCGAGCCATTTAGGGGCTGGAAGGATAAGGATAACATCCACACAGGTATAGTTATAAATGTATCAGGGTTTATATTCTGTTCTTGCGCTTCAGCGTTGGTTTTATTCTGGAAAAGCATACTTAATCCCCTATTATTATTGCAATAATATCTAGTACATGGTACAAGTAATGCAGGACGCATTTTCTTATACCTTATATAAAAACCCCATGACTCGCCAAAATCATGGGGTTTTTTATTATCTAAATGAGCCTTTTAGTCTGTAGTAATCTAAGACCTTAATCTCAGCTTGAGCGGCTTCGTGGTAATTGGTGAAGTAAACTTTATTATTCTTACAGAACCAATCAATAGCCATATTATCTATACCGCACTTGTAAACCAGATAAAGGTCTAGCGCAGGCAACCCTATCATTTCCGCGTTACCGTTTAGAAATACAACTTGCCAAGCCTGATTCTCTTCATTGAAAATCATCTCAGATGCGCGTGCTATGGAAGCATTGCCAAGGCGTTTCATATTAAACCCTGCTTTATGCTCTAAGCCGCTAACCACTCCGTCAGGAGCTATAGTTACTACTTGCTGCATGGTCTTAAGTCGTCATATGGTTATGCAGCGAATTACTCTCATCCTCTGCGGCATGCCAAGAGTCTTTAATCTCTCTAGTGTTCTCCCCACCGCCTCGGAATACGTGTTCGATATTGTGAGTGGCTTGCTCGCAACCCTGACCATTAAAACCATGGGCTTCAATAGTAGGGTTACCTAGGGGGTCGATTTTTACTGTAATTCGTTTATCAGACATAATGTTTCTCCGTTTTTATTGTATGCTTATATTACCTACACGCTCAAAGTAAGGTGTACGTTTCCTTCTTCGTCTACGCTGCTGTTATCCACCATATAGCCTTGACTAATAGCTGCATTCATAGCCGCGTGCTTACTATAGTTCTGCATTAGCTGACCAATAGCGGCTTGCTGCTTACCTTCTGTAGTATTAGGCATAGGGCAGGAAGCGCCAATCTGACCGTGAACGGCATTATTCCACGCATCGAAAGCAGGTGAGTAAGTACCATCTTCCTGCTTAACAAACGCTACATCATATTTGCAATCTGGTAGGTGTAGTACATAATCAGAGTTTTTAAGTTCATCTGACTGGCGCTGGTAATACATACGCGGAGTAGCGTTGCGGAGTAGGCTGCAATTAACGCCTTCATTCTTTAGGTCTTGTACGGCTTTCTCTAGTGCGTTTGTATCTCTGATAGGTACGCTGTTAATGGTGGTAGTATGCGACATAATATTTCTCCGTTTTTTAGATTGGTGTGGTTAATTTAGCCTATAAAAACTTATTGTCAATTAAAATCTAGCTTCCTTGGGTTACGTTTAATAACTATCTCCCTGTATTCCCCGTCTACGCTTATAATCTTAGTGCTTAAGGTCGCGGGAGGGGCTTTCTCCTCTTTTAGAATCACATCTGATAATAGCATATTACGGTAGGTGTCTCTATAGTAAGTTCTTAGGTGAGGTAATTCATACTTCAGTAGCTTATCAACCTCCTCCTCGTTCAGTATATCGAAGCAACCCATAATGTAGGCACTATCCACGTTAGTGTCTTGTATGCTATCTAAAGGCAATACTAACTTACGGCAAGCCGCATCGCGTCTTACTTTTAATATAGTATTACATTTTCGTTGGAGGGAGTGTGCGAAGGAGTCTCCGTGCTTCAGGCTGGCAAATACTTTTAAGTAAGTGCCTTCCTTCACAATAAAGTCTTTCTGATACCAGAAACCATAAGCAGGACTATCAAGCCTACTATCTACTTTTAGCTTCAGGGCTTTGAGGCGTCTGCCTTGTCCACCCGCCTCTTTAACAGAGTTACCTGCTTTAGCCGCCTCTACGCCTATAGGCGTTTCTCGTCTTGATACAGCACGCTCTTTAGGGTCTGTCTTAAACACAATAAAGCGAGCATTACCTCCGCCTGCTTTAGGGTGGTCTGTCTTACCTGATAAGCAGGTGATTGGTACGTACGGTTGATTAGTCATATTAGCTTACCTCTCTAGCTAATTAATTATAAAAAAAGGGTGTAGTGTTTTTAATCTACACTACACCCTAAGTAGTGTCCTCGCGTAAACGCTACCCATCCATAACAGATGAATCTATAGCACGCCGTCTGCCCGCCGCCTTAGAGCGCTTACGTACTCTAGGCGATGCTGTGACGGTAGTGTCCTTGCTAGCTGGTCGTGCGTTATCTACTGCCCACGACTGCATATGCTGGAATTGGTCTGCAAAGGCTTCTGACATAGGCTTGATATGGCCTAACTGCTCAGCAATAAGTGAGCCAGTTATCGCTGCCTTATCTTGTGTATACGCCTCTAGGATTGCCTCTTTAACGGCTGCTTCAATCTCAGCAGGTACGTAACCCTCGGAAGCATCTACGGCTGCATCAATATCATCCATGCCTTCCGTAGACTTACCTCTCTTACGTAAGTGAATATCAATAATATCCCTACGCTCCAAGGGGCTAGGTAGTGTTACCCCAAAAACCTCATCCAAGCGCCCTTTACGTAAAAACTCGCTAGGCATATTATCCGTTCGGTTAGCTGTAACCACTACGAACACAGGCGCGGTAGTTTCCTGCATCCACGTTAGTAGCGAGCCTAATACTCTAGTACCTACGCCACTATCGTTACTGCCTCCAGTTTGAAAAGCCTTATCCGCCTCATCAATCAAAGCCACACAGGGAGCCATCGCATCAATCTCTTTTAAGGTTGTACGTACTAAGCTTTCTGATTCACCTACTAAAGATTTAAATACGCGGCTGACATCAAACTTGATTAGAGGTATATTATTAAGCTCGGAGGCAATAGCCTTTGCTGCTAATGATTTACCTGTGCCTGATGGTCCTACTAATGCTATGCCTTTGGGCGTATCTACACCAAACTCCTGCGCATCCTCGGTAAAGCAATCCCTGCGCTTAGCAATCCACTCTTTTAAGTTCTCTAAGCCACCTACGTTAGTCATATCATCGGCTGGCATAAGCTCTAATACCTCAGACCGTTTGACAACCTCAGTTTTAGCTTTCAGTACGGCATCATTATAGTCTTCCGCGCAAAAATCTTCGTTAGTGCTATTGCTGACGGTAGCGCATGATATGGCAGTGCTAAACTCTTGTTGAGTCATTCCTGATGCAGAGGATATGATAGTATCAACATCTTCCGGAGCAAAACTAACTACACGCTCACGTATTACTTTGGCTTTTTCAGAATCCCTAGGCAGGGAGTAATAAAGCAGCTCCTCATACATGACTTTTAGTTCTTTATGCGAGGGAGGTTTAAAATCAAGAATACTAATATCGCCGCTTAACTCACTAGGTATAGTAACAGACTCAGGAGCAACGATGATTACTGTCTTATAGGTGGCAGATAGTCGTTGCGAATATTCCTTTAATAACTGCCCTACGTGCATATTATCAAACATCTTAGGGTAGTATAATAGGGTATATACGCAGCTTTCAGGGAAGCGCTCGTTATCCGTGCTTGACTCTAGCATCTTAAGCTCTGGTCCTAGGTTTATATTATCGTCAGCGGTAGCTGTAAAACACATATCCAGCATCACATCATCGCCTTGTCCGTCTGCAGGACTAAAGGCGCGCCATCCATTCACGCACTCCCAATACTTAAACTCTTGGTTTTTCATGATAGCGCTTTCACGTATGGCTTCTACCGTACGATACGTCTCTTTAGTACGTACTACGATTACGCCAATAGCCGCCCTATATAAGGTAATAAGCTCCTGCACAAACTCGTCTTTGTGTGAAACTTCTTTATCAATTAACCCACTCATTTATATTCTCCGTTTTGTTAGTTCTGTGTTCTCGTTTGTTATTAGCCATAAACTAACACTACAAAAATCTATTGTCAACTAAGATAAAGAAGAAAAGTGAAATTAATTACATATTGTACCACGTACAAAAAAAGGGAGGGTAATGAATACCCTCCCATAAAGTCTTAGGGCAAGCAAAAACGGAAAATTATTGCCAGTAGTAAACTAAGTTATCCGTAGCAGCGTAAGCCTTAACCGTGAGGCTTTCAGGCGCTTGGATAGTTATTTTCTCTTTTTCGTGTACAGGGAAAGCAGCAGAACCAGCCGTCCCCGCACTAGCTGCTATAAAAGCAGTAGGCATACCAGAGGATGACTTATCGCCAAACCCTACGCTCCAGTCGCCTTTAACTGCCATAAGAGTTATGTATTTCTTACCTGAGGGCTTGACTAGGTTTGTAGCTGTAGTGCCTACTATATTAGTCATCTCATTAGGGAAAGGCAGTATATTTGCTGCCAATGCCTCTATAGGTGTTTGTCCGCCTAAATCTAAAGCCATACTTAATATCCTCCAAAAAATATAATCTACCACACCTAAGTAATAAGTGCAGTAAATAGATTTACCCATCTACTACTGAAATAGCGTTAGATATTTTAGTAGCTGAGCCTATGAGGTTCGCTGCTGTAACCAAGCACGTTATATCCGAGCCGTCATCGGCTATAACCTTAGAATAGGTATTCGCTGTCTCACTTACTATCTCTAGGCCATCCCTGAACCATTGATAGGTAAATGAAGCCGCGCCTGACCACGTACCTGTGTCTGCTGTTAGAACTCCTGAAACATCGGTAGTTCCTGTAACTGCAGGGGCTATAGTATTAACAGGAGTAAATTGGAGCGCTGCTACGGCTAATCCCACAAACTCTGCTGCATCCTCATCATAATGTATGCCGTTAGGCGTGCTTTCTCGCCACGATAGGCTAGCATCCACTACGTTAGGGTCTATAAGTATAGTATTACTATCTGAAGCAACTATAGCGGCCTGCGCTGTAGTCACCACGTCTTGATATTGGAACTCTGCATCGTTTCGTGAGTCAGGGTCTTCTACCTGAGTCTTAATCATATAAACTGGCATTGTAGGGTAGCTAAATAAAGTACGTGCATTAGTTATTAGGTCTGTCATTGCATCTTCATACTCGCCGCTACGTAGCTCAGTATCCGCATCATTAGTGCCTAAGTTAGTAGTGATTGCCTTGTACCTAGGTACAACTCCTATAGAAGCCAAGTAAGCTTCAAATAAGGCTTTATTAGCTACTAAATCATCCCAGCTATTACTAGCGTCTCCCTCAGGTAGCCATTTAGTACTAGTAACGTCACCCGCCTTGGCTTGCTTCAGCACTAAGAATTCGTTATCGGTATCCGCTGCTCCTATACCCCATAGAGCGGTAAGCTCCGCACCGAAGCCCCACACGGTAGGATTATTGCTGATTGCTACTTGTGCGTTCTTAGGCGCTAAAGGCCTTAGCGTTGTCTCAGTATCCGTATCGCCTAATCTAGTACCCCAGATATAACTTCTAGGTACTACTTTATTGGCATATGCTGCGTCTAGGTTAGCGATATTAACCGCACCGCCATTCATAATTGAGTCACCTATGAATACATAAGTGTCTATCTCAGTGAGCAGGCCATAATATATACGAAGTAAGCGGGTTAAGTCTGCACGCTCTTCGGCTGTAAGTTTCCTATCAATAGCTAACCAACCGCAGAAAATGCCCTTAGTGCTTACGCATAACCGTAAAGGGTCTGAGTGGTCATCTGTATCATACGTTATACCAGAGCCTACAAATAGACCATAGGCTTCCGCGCCATTAACCAGAATAGCTGATTCGTTTTCGGTAGAGGTAGCGGTATCTTGATTATAGCCTGATACAATACATTTTGTATCTAAAGGTAGCAGGCCATTACCTAGTTGCGTAGAGGAATCTAGGTTCATGAAGTTGCCATCACCCCTAGTAAACCAACGTATGTCCTCGTCAGGCTCAAACGCTAAGTAAGCGCCTGCATTTGAAGAGCCACTTATATTAGTATAGAAAGGGAAGCCGTTGCTGCTAGCAGTAGAGTCGGGCTTAGATATAAAGAACCACTCGCAGCCCGTACCGTCATGCAAGAAATTACGATCTCCCGCGACTCCTATCTGGTAGTTATTTTGCGAGCCTGAGCATAATGCCCCGCCCTCGCCTTCTGTCATATACGCACCACTTTCATGAGTAAGTGGCTGACCACTAGAGCCTAGGTTGGCAATCTCTGTTATATTCGTAGTAGATAGCGTATAGTTTTGGGAGTTAGAGGCATCTACAAAATCAAAAGGATTATAATCAGAAATTATCTGCTCTAAAACAGAGGCAGATAAAGCCGCCCTGCCTGCAAAGGAGCTGAGGGAAGTCAAAGACGTGTTAAGCCTAGAAAACATACTAAAAGACATTATACCCCCAGATTACCTTTACTATCTAATTTTAGAGCCGCCCTATAATCAAACACAGGGCAACCTCGGTTAGATACTTCATTATGACCGTGGAAAGTTACGCTACCACCATAAGCCTCATTTATTTGCTGGCATAGCGCCGTTAGCGTTTCCATCTGAGCAGAGGTAAAATCCTTAACTACAAGCCCCTGAAGGCATATAGCGATAGTGCCTGTATTATGCCCTTTTTGCGCATCAGGATTTGACCAGAGCTTACGGCCTAGCTGTAACTCCCCAGCGAAAGTAATGAAGAAGTGATAGGCTACATCTAAAACACCATCATCCCTCTTATACCCTAAGTTTGTATGGTCGCGCTTTACAGACGCTAAATCGTATTTTGGATTGCTAGAAGCCGTGCAATGGATAAACACCCTAGAGACATCCCGAGTCGTAGGGGCTGCAAAAGTATAAGGCTGATTATTTACAATCAGCACCTTCTGTACAGAGGCAGTAGTGTGTTCGATTATGGGTTTTATTGATTCTTTTGTCTCCGTAAATATCGGAGGTGCAATTACCTTCTCCTGCTCTTGCTCCTGAGGGGCAGATGCTTTGCCAGTATTGAATAGTTGTCTCAGAAAAGCCAATAGGCTCGAAAATATCGCACGCATCACTCACTACCTTTATGTTCTGGTTTTTTTCCATTAGGCTGCAACCAGTCGTCGCTAAGACTATCAGAATCAGATTTAATTTTATTAGCCTCTTTGACTCTTTTATTATGCTCTTCGAGGTTTCTAACATTTGTCTCATCACTACCCGCCTTTTTTAGCGTACGGATATTGAGGTAGTCAAAAATCTTAGTGACTACCTCAACTAATCCTTTTATCCAAAGTAACCAGCTCATTTGCTGTTCTTGGCGTTCTTGGCGTTACCCCAGTTATTAGCCCCTAAATCAATAAATAACTTACGTAGATTCCACCACGTACCGCCTTTAGTGCCTACAGGCAGTACAGCGGCTAGCAAACCTAGGAAACCCATAAAGGCTAAAATAGGTACAGCATAGTTAGATATAAAAGGTAAGGATAATATGGTTGGTAACAGAGTAATGATGAAATCTATATTCCACGCCTCTGGCTCTGCGGCTACCTCATTTACGATTTCCTCCGCAAAAGCAAAGAAAGGCGTGAAAGCAAACATACACAAAAGGGAAAGCCTTAAAACACTCATGATTAATCTCCTACTTTAATTACATACTAGCACTAAAACTCTACCATCAATCAGATTAACTGTCTAGCCTAATGAAATACCAAGCCTATGCCGCCAAAGGGAGTATAGCTCTAAGCATAGATGCCTCTATAGGTTTTGCTATAAATGAGTATATCTTACCTTTAGCATTAGGGGCATTAGCATACATGCTTTCAGTAGGGTGTATGCCAGACGTTAGTATGATGGGGGCGGTATTATTTATGGCTAGTATATCATCCAATAAATCGAAAGCGTTACCTAGGTTATTACTTATATCTAGTAAGATTAGATTGGCTTCTCTAAAATCCTCAAGACACTCAACCCTAATTATAGCTACGTCTTGCTTAAGCCTAGCCACGTTCTGCCTAAATAATAAAAAATCTGCCGTACAATCCTCTAGGTAAGCTACTTGTATCGCACTCTCACGCACCCTTAAACCCCTAACGCTTTTATAACGCCTGCTATAGTAGCCGCTATAACCGTACCTATGACGGCTATGGCCTTGCTCTTAGACGTTACGAAATCCGTTAATGATTGAGGCTCTGGGTTGAGGGTATGCGACACTTGTTTTTCCGTATCCAGCATTATTTTTGATACAAAGAATAGGAACTCCTTTTCCGCGCTGTAAGCTCCCCTCACTAGAAGAACAACACTCACTGTGCTTCCACTGCTGAACTCGTATGTCTTGTTCAAAAGGTATGACTCTATTATCCCAGCCATCACAAGTTTTGCGTTGTTCTCGTCTATCTCCTTTATCGGAGGTGGTGTTATGTCCTGAAACCTCTTGCCGATTAGCTCCGCTGGAGACGCACCAACGATTGCGCAGAATTGAGGATTTACAGAGTGGAACGTGAAGTCTTTGTTTATAATAGCCGTACCCTCGAAAGAAGGATGCCAAGAAACTTCCCAAGCGATTGCGCGCTGTTCCTCTGTTAAACGATCCACGGTATCTCCTCAAAAACTTTATCATCCAGTGATTCCCTGACTGCATCTATTATAGGAGCAGAGTACCTAATACCATTATACCTAAGGTTGTGCCGTCAATCAACCCCCTAAGACCGCCAAAAACATACTCCGCCCTCATTGTAGCATCGTATATCTCTAACTCCCCAGCCATAATCCTCTTATACTGGATGTCGTGGTATTTACGGTATATGAGGCCTCCTAAGTAATTACTAGGCCAAGCTAAGACTAGGAATAAGGGTAGGTACTGCCACACACCTCCTAGTATTAGGCCGAAGAACACAGATAAAAACATATACCGAGGTAACGACCATATAACGAAGTAAATGCCCATAGCGCACTGCTTCCAATCAACCTCCCTATCCGTGCCATGAATAGTCGAAGTGTATTTGTAACCCATAATAAGATTAGCAATCTCCTTAACCCCGAAACTAAAATCTTCTTTTGATGTATCTTTTAGTTTGTGAGGGAAGCACTCCCCGCGAGAAGGTGCGTCACGTAAAATACTAAAACCAAAATTACCTACAAACAAAATAGGTAAAACCCACCACAGGCTATAAGGACTAAAATAAATTGTAGCGGGTACAACTAATAAGAAGAAAGCGGTAGACATGATTAGGTAGGTTATAATCTTAGGCATACCTAACCAGCGGCTTTTCGTGTCAGTACCTCGCTGCCTATTAAAGATAGCCTCCAAGGCGGCATAAACTAAAACCCCTGCAGAACCGAAACCTACTATAATTTTTCTCATACTACCCTACTTACTATTAAACCTGATACGTCATCAGAGGTATCCTTATAACAAACTAAGAAACTATTATCATCTATGCTAGCTATTACAGGCACATACCCGCTAAAATTCTCTATTAGTAGTTAACATCATTTCAGTAGATGAAAGCGCCCGCCCTAAAAAACGCTTAGTTTTTGCCGTAGAATAAGTACCGTTATCTGCTAAGTAGTATCGTGCTCCAGGTGTCAACCCAGTTAACCCCGTAGCCACGTTACCCTCGAAAGCGCCTCGGAAGGTTGCTCCGTCGACAGCAGCTTGCTCCGCAATCCCCACCCATTCATCGGCGTTCGTTGCTGTGTGGTTAATAGTAACAACGTGACAAGCTAAGTTCCGTGGCACGAACAAAAGCGTCCCTGATGTCAGCGCACAGGCACGAGGTCCAAGACCAGCGGTAATCGTGGAGGCTGCTATGTCGAAGCCTAGCGCGCCGTCTTCTATATAACACTTTAGAACTTGTGTACTTGTGGTTGCCGCGCCGTCCAGCGATTGAGCCACTAGGCAAAGCGCGTTGGAAGCTTCTTCATACACAAGGTCAAAGCCTCCTCCAGTTAGGGCTGTACCGTTATGGAAGGAGGCGTAACCAGAACGCGTTACGCCATAGGCAGTAAGATCAAGCACACAACCATAAAGATCCCCACCCGCTGAGTCCACACAAATAACTCCAAACTTCTTCTCCTTCGGATGGTAAGCAATGTGTACTTCATGTAGAGCGTTATTACCTGGATTGGCTTCAATCGTGTTAAACTGATGATACTGAGCTTGAAGAGACATGTCAGCACCATCGCATGAGGCAACGTGGGCAGCCCACTTTGCAGTGGCTTTCACGAAGACAACCACGACCTTATTGTGGTAAGGGCTATAAGCGATGCTTAGGTGCTCGTTACCTGCTGATAAACTGGACGCGTCACCCGAAACGTCGAGTGTTGTACCAGAAGCGGAAAGAGACTTAATCAGAGTAACCGTCCCTTCTTCTTCCGACCAACAAGAAACGACCCGCTCATCAACTGAGTTGTAGCAGCAGCGCACTTGGGCAACGCCATCCGCGTTTGAGTCGCTATAGTTGACAATGGACCCAACGCTAGGGGTTCCACTGGAAATGTCAACCGCTACAGCGTGTAAATATTCTGTGACAGTACCATAAACACAAACGCAAACTTCTTCCGCTTCGTGGAAAACAGCGTCAAGACCACTAGGCCCACCGCTACCAGTCACCGTTGTGATGGTTTCGACGGAAGCACTGAAAGTAATAACACCCGCCGAAACAGTGCCAACCTCGAAGTTTATTTCGTCGCTCGAATTGATCCAAAAAACAGCAATTTTGTTATTCACGCTGTCATAGACACCTTTGTGGTTCCCGTTTGCGGTTGAGTCACCCCCAGCATCCGCAAGCGTACCAGCATCGAAAGCAACGGTGCTACTGGACACTTCTTCGACAGTACCATCCGAACGAAGCGCAAAAACTTTGCCGCTCGCGATTGTACCACTAGCAACAACATTGCGCGAACCTGCTCCACTGCAGTTCACTAAGGCGGAGTTCTGAATTGTGCTGTTATCTATCACCGCGTCGTCGATAGTGTTCCCTCGCCCATCAAGGTTTCTATTTAGCTCAAACAGCGGCATTCCACCAATGATTTGATACTCATTGTTCGTTCCATCAAAAGTCACTGTCACATTCACACCCGCAAATAACAACCCTACAGGTATAGGCCGCCTATCGTAACCAAGAACTAGGGGATACGCCGTGCCACCCTCCACGGCTAATGTCGGAGTCGTGCTGGTGTTGGTACTATGTATATCAAGGTTAAATAAGACCCCGTCCACAACCGTTACGTTAGGCGTAAAATCCGCTGTGTAAGCCGTAGCTGTCCCGCCTGTGGTGATGTAATCTATGCCTTTGGTGCTGGCTGCTGCTGCGGCTATTGCTTGGTTCTTATAAGTCTCCGTAGTATTTCTGTAGGTTAAGGTAGTATCTCTATACCCTTCAGTAGAGGCTCTGATAACCTCGGTAGCATCCCGTATATCTGCCGTCTTAGCACTCCAGTGGAGGCTAGAAAAACTACCTGCATTACCTGTTATCTCGGAATCTTCGGCTTTTTCAGACCACTCCTGCGCTAAATCCCTAGCCGCCTCAGAATCAGCAGTAGCGGTATTTACGTCATCTGCTTCTAATAAGAAATCACGCAAAGCCTCTAAAAAAGCGGTTTGGTGTCCATCATTTAGAAAACTAGTGTCGTTATAGGTATTACCCTTCATCGTTACGCTTACGCCTGAAAAAGCCATCTTATTTCTCCTCTTCTACCGTTATTGATGTAGAGCTAACTTTTGGGAAATTATATACTACATCATTTATTTCTGATTGACTACACATCATAGCGTTGAAGCTAGTTTCGATTGCATTATCAGGCCTAGGTATGACAACTATTTGCTTTGTCTTACCTATGCGGTTTTGTATCTGCTTAAACAAAGAACGCCAGTTTTTATTCTCTTCTTCTCTAACCTCATTAATACGGTAGGTAGCTTTACGCCTTATAGCTCTGCGGTCTTTAATAGTAGCGCCGCCTAGTGTAGTCATGCGGGGGGATGAGTCTATAGCACCCTCGCTCGAACCCCAGACAAAGTTATAAGGTAGCTGCTCGCGTGGACCTATATATATCCGGCCTAATTGGAAGTAGGCTTTACCGCTCGTGCTGTCATCAATATACAGCCTAAGATACCTACCAAAAATTACTTCATCTAATATATGGAAAGATTTTTGCGTATATGTAGATGCCTCGTCGTCATCAATCTGACCGTACCACATATGCGGCTGCTCCCATCGGCGGGATAGTGTGGAGTAAAACCGCTCCCAGAACTGAAGGCCGCCAGGGTTAGCTGTGTTAGAGTCATATATAGTATCTCCTGTCGCACCTGCCCCTGTGGTGACTAACCATCTATACGTAGATAATCGGCTAGTGTCATGATTAAAAACACCTAATAAACTAAACTCTCTCTCAGATAATAAATCAATATCTATATAAGTATTACTAGCGTTAATGCCTGCGCTTCTATATCTAACTGACATAATATCATCCTGCAGATTAGTAACAGGCATACTACTAGCCTCACTGCCTGCGGTCACAGTGGCTACGTCTACGTAATTATCTAACCCAAAGATTATATTGCCGTTATTTGATAAAGCCATTTCTAGTACCCGCTACAATTAATCATGCAAACGCCAAAGCGTAAGACGAATCTTCGTACCTTCCGTTATGTTAGGGTTGATACCTATTATCCTCATATACGCGCCATTTGACAAGTCATAAGCAGGGTAGGTCACTTTAACTACGCCCCCCAGTGATTGCTTAAAGGGGTTGGCCGTACATTCTATAGTGTAAATATCGGAAGGGTATTTATATATACCAGCACGCCTATTAGCCTCGGCTAAAGCACCTGATTGCGTAGAAAATACTGTCTCCTCTACTACAGGCTCTTCCGCTAGCTTATAGATAGCTGCCGCGCCTGATGCAGTAGCTTCAATACGCCTATACTCCTCGCTTATGAACTCCTTACGCTCGTCCGTAGCATTGTTATCTTCTATACCTTTAGCATTAGTAGTGTAATTTTGAGCATAGCCTAGTATTATACTGGTCACAGGGGCTTTATAGGATGTACGCTTAATACTAAAAATCTGTACCTCAGTAAGCTCTATATCCTCCCCTGAAGAAGGAGGGGCATCCAATCGTATTAGTTGGTATTTCCCTAGCCTAGTACGGCCTCCCGCCGCGCCTGCGGAGAGTAGTAGATTACTCAGTGCTGCCTCTACCTTTAGCGCAGAATTAAAATAACTTTGAACATAATCAGTATTAGGGAAATTATTAAAGCTATCTGCATCTAAATCACCTACGCTTAAGCTGCCAGAGTTAATAAGGATATGCTGGATAATATCCGCTATGGTTTGCAGGTAAGTGCCTCCTGAGTCTTTCAGGCCTTTAATATCTGCGGTTATATTACTAACGCTAGTAGGTGCTTCTAATAACGTAAATCGCCCCTCTACTAAATCTTTTATGAATAAGTTTAGCGTATATACGCTAGTGGCATCAGGATTAGTATCCCATGCAGTAGATACTGTAGCTACCTTCGTAGTCCCTACATAATCAGATATGGTGCGTACCTGCCCTATTCCTGTACCCGCTACAATAATTATCTCGCATCCGATATATTCATCGTCCGTACTGGAGGCTGAGCCAGCTAAAGTTATAGCACTTGCCGCTCCCGCACTAGCAGTACCGCCTAATACTACCTCAACATTCTGGTCGTAAACCATTACTACGTCTTCGGACTCGCCTATGCTGCCATCATTAAACTGAAATATAAGGTTTGATGTATCGTAAATATCAGGGCGTATATTTTGGCAGAAGCCATAAGCCACAGGTATTACTTTATCCTCTAGGGCAGTATTAGGGGGGCTGGTATATGTATTCTCGCTCAGCGTTTTCTGCTGTAAGAAAACATCATTACTGCCTACACGTATATCAATACTTCGATTCGTGTTTGTTATGCTATACTCAATATCTAGCATAACGCCTGTTATCACTTCCTCGAAATCACTATAAGGAAAATAATTAGCCCCCACTAACAAACGAAAGCTATAGCCACCCCATATATATTTTGACCTGTCTAGCCAATCAGCAAACCTACCATCGTCTGGTACAACTATCGTACCTAAATCTATCCTAGAATTACCGAAGAGGACGTTCTCAATACGCCTATTAAAACTAGGTATACTGTCTAGTACAGGCAGGAATTGCGTGTTAGCAGGCGTATCCGTAGGCTCAGTAGCGTAGGCATCATTAGATAGGTAGAAAGTATCCACGGTATCATCGACGATATTATAGGGTGACAACTCTAGCAGGTAAGTTTTTTGGCTGTTAGTTAGGGCGAGCAGAGCATCTACAGTAGCAGGTAATCCCATAATTAAGAACTCCAGACACTATTAGATTTTTCCGTGTTAGCAGCAATACGCCTTAACTGCTCCGCCCCATCATCTTTAGTAGCCGTATGCTGTGATGACTCTGCGATAGACGCTAATAGCTCTATAGTAGTATCATATTTATGCTCTAGCCGCTGCATAGCGCCTACTACTGCTGAGTTTGCTGATAACTGAGTAGTCTCAGAATTATTAAATACCTGACCACTCTGTGAGCCACGGAATATCTCTACGCCTGCTTCACCCACCATATAATCTCTGCCAATAGGCGTTCTCTTAGCCGTACCTGTACCGCGAGCAAAGCCTGTACGTCCTTCGTCCTTACCGTAGACTTGGTAATGCGCTACCGCTGTAAGCGTGCCGCCCGATGCTGCTACGGCTGCTGCTACGTCAGGGTTATTAGCTAAGTAAGATGCAGAATTGAAACTATCTCCATTAGCGAACCTACCTTCGCTAGCGCCATACTGCTGATAATGAGAATAAGCACTAGCTATTGCACCGTTATTTAATGCTGCCTGAATATCGGGATTATTGGCTAGGTAGAACGACTCATCAAACTCAGGAGCTTGGGCTGTTATACCTGCACCTGATATAGCCGCGCTAGCTTGCTGTGCTGTTACACCGCTATTCGCATTTAAGAAATAATCTAGGATAGTTTTAGTCATCGCATCTAAAGCAATAGCGTTATCGGCTAAGCCCTCGTCTACGCCACGAAGTATGCTTAATTGGTCTTGCGCTACGGCGAGTGATTGCTGCGCTACGGTCATAGCCTCAAGCTGCGCTATACCGTTAGCTTCCGCATAATCTCTAGCGTCTTCTAGGCTCTTAGTTATGTTCTCGAAATCAGTTGTGTATGTACCGCTAGAAGCGTTAAACTCTCTACTTAATTCAAGTAATTCTCTCGCGGCATCAGGCAGGGCATTTAAGGCATCCGTATCCCCATTCATTCCCGCACTGCGTAACGACTCAAAACTACTTCTGGATTCCGTTAGCCGCTGCTGCAGCGTAAGAGGTGATAATGCCTCGTCCATATATAAGGCATCTATAGCTGCACTTATAGACTCAAAGGCGCGTGCAAACTCTTGAGCAAGCTCTCCTGCCTTATCTATTGCCTCCTCTAAATTAGTTACTAAGGTAACTCCGTCATTAATAGCGGTAGCATCACTAAAGTACCCTAGCTGCTCAGCTAACTGCGCAAGCTGTAGCTTAAATAATTGGTCTACTTGCGTAGTATCTCCACCCACCGTAGTAGCGTTTCCGAGGTTAAGATTATACTGCTGTATGAGAGCGTCAATCTGCCCTAATGCGGGGTTTAGTATACCTGTTATTTGACTACTAATAGCCTGATTAAAATCATCTGTTAGAGCCTGTAATACTTCTCTGCGTCTGTCCTCCAGTAGAGTCAGTTTTTCAATGGTAAAGCCTAGGCGCTCTGCTGTATCTATATAACCCTCAAATACGTCATTTATTTGATTGACGCCCTGCTGCGCTTCCGTAAGCGTGTCGATTATTTTGGGGTCGAGTAATTCTTCAAAACCAGCAATAAAGTTTATGTCTTGGATTGCCTGCTCAAAACCAGCTGTAAAGTCTACGTTCTCAAAAGCATCTAATAGGTATTGCGGTATACCATCAATATTAGCTAGTAGAGTACCCACTACGCCTTCGATAATCGATACGCCGTCAGATGCAGTACGCACCATCTCAGTGATGAAATTGTTTTCAGCATCCAGAAGGGTAACGGTAGAGCCATCTCTGCTGCCTACCTGAACACGAACCCTAGTAAAATCAGCTATTGTACCTTGGATACTGGTTAGCGCTCCTGCCAAAGAACCACTTACCTGCGCAAACTGAGTAGCTGCATCTCTATTCTCTTGGCTGAACTTCTTACCTTCTTGACCGCCTTGCGAGGCTATGCCGCCATCGAAGCCTGCAATACCAAACTGCGATTTATCCGAAGGCTTACCCCCGAACAAGCCGCCTAAAGCATTACCAGCAAAAGCACCTATTGCTATACCTAGTGGACCACCTATAGCGCCTAAGGCTGCAGTCAAAGCACCGCTTATAGCTAAGCCCCCAGCTACGCCACCTAAACCACCTCCTATAGTAGCGCCTATACCCCTATCGCCACCAAAAACAGCATCAGCTAATAGATTACCTGCGAAACCACCTGCTACGCCCGCAGGATTAAAAGCACCACTAGCGCCGTTGAATATCGTACCTGCTGGAGCTATAGGTCCTGCAACGCCGCTCGCTAAAGTTGTAGCCCCTGCCTGTGCTGCTGTAGTGCCTATACCGAATACACTATTACCTATAGTATCAAATACTGAGGCTACTCCACTAGGTAGGACGCTATCCGCTGCAAGACTAAATACGTCATTTAGCTTGAATACGTCTGTTATATTAAACCCATTACCGCCGCCTAGTAAATCACCGATACCATTAACACCACCTAAAGAGTCTACCGCACTCTGGCCTTGTGCTGTACCGCCTAGCGCGCTGCCCTGTATCGTGCTTACTATTATAGGGTTGATAGCGGCCTGTACTGCCATCTCCGCTAAGACACGTATAAAGCCAGCTTTCCAGCGCTTAAGCATATCAGAGAAACTACTATCGCCTGAGCCTACAAAAACCTCAATAGCGTCTACTAGATCGTCTTTTATAGTATCGCCTATTTCAAGGTATAGTGTTTTTATTTCTTCCAAGCGCTGCTTCTGCAGCTGATCTAACCGCTCTAATTTCTCAAGCTCTCTGTACTTAGCCCGAAGGAGAGTCTCCTCCTCCTCACCCAGCAGTACGCCTTCTTTAAGCAGGGCATTTCTCAGCTCCAGTATCTTAGCCTCACTCTCACGCAGCTCTGGGGGTATTTTTAGTAGCAGTATCTCTCTACCTACCTCACTAACAGCGTCAGTAATTAGCTTGTTCTGTTTCTTTAGTGTCTTTAGTGATTCTTCGCGGCTACCCCTGAGGTTGTCCTCTGCGCGCTCCAGCTTAACCACCTGCTCAATGCGGGCTTTAAGGGCTACCCCATCATCGTAGCTTAGGGTGACATTATCTTTTTGAAGCTTTTTAACCTCTTCTCGATACTTCGACTCAACACGTATAGCATCCGCAACCGCATTAGCGCGCTCCTCGCTAACGCCTAGCGCCTCATTCATACGTTTTTGGTTTTTAATCTGCAGGTCTAGCGCGTCCGATACTTCTCTGTACTCGGCGGCTACTTGTTTAATAGTGGCTGGGTTTACAGGGGGGTTATTTATCTGTGCTTGATTCTTCGCTATCTCAGCACGTAACTCTTTAACTTTTGCTATCTGGTCGCGGTAAAAGGCATCACGCTCCTCATCACTCTTTCCAAAGAAGTTTACCGACGGGCTTAGCCTCTCCTCCATTGCCTCTCTGCGTAGTCTGGCCTCGATGAGCTGCAACTCGGCATCAGCAGCATCAATAGTTGCCTGAGTGGATTTTCTGTGTTCTAAGATGTATGCTGCTTCCGCCGTCGCCGCTATATCGGTTGTTGAGGTCAGCTCCCCACGTACGCGCTTTAGATTTTTGATAACCTCTGAATACGAGGCTTCTGCTGATGTGGCATCATAGACTGTGTCTCGGTATTTAGTGTAGGCTAAAATAACTGCACCTATGGCTAGGCCTACTCCTCCCCCGAACACGGCCATCACGGCAACTCTCAGCTTCGCCAAAGCAGGCAATATTGATGACGCAGCTAATGTAGCGAAAGACCTAAAGCCCGCCAACATAGCGGGGATGCTGGTCAAAGAGGTTAGGGTGATAGTTTTATTTAGGCTGACAAACGCGGCAGTGAGTAGGGGCAGCGTCTTAGCCGCCAAGGGGACGAGCAGTCTTTTAAGCGCCGTCACCGCTGGGATAAGAAGCCTAGAGATGCCCACTAAGGCAAGAGCCTCAACTACTAGAGCAACTCCCTCTACGTTCCGCTCCAAGAGCTTAGCCACGTCAGCTAAGCCAAGAAGAGCTGAGGCGATGGTCGCTGAAATACCTACGGACGCATCTAGCCTGCCTACAAAAACGGTAAAGGTCTGAGACAGTACTGTTAAAGACTGCGTTACAGTAGCCGTGGTCTTGCCGAAGGTGTCTTTCAGTTCGTCTGATTGGGACAGTATCGCTTTGAAGAAAGCATCAGAAGTCACTTTACCGTCAAGCATCAACTTCCGTAGCTTGGCTATAGAGCCTCCAGCCTCAGCTATACCATCAGCCGCCGCCTGAGCGATTGGGAAGGCTCCCTCAAGGATAGAGTTAAACTCCTCAGCCCTCACTACGCCTGAGCCTAGAGCTTGCGATAGCTGTAGTAGCGCCCCTGACGCGGCTGAGGCCGCACCGCCTTGGATAGCGATAGCATTACCTATTGCCTCTGTAAAGGTGTAAAGCTGCTCCTGAGACGCCCCCAGCTCTTTTGCGGCTAAGGATGCTCTCTGATATAGTTGAATGTTAGAAGCCAGCGCAGACCTAGTCCTATTCGATATGTCTAGTAACCTATCCATAGCCGCATTCACGCCAGAAGAGCCGCCTAGGGCAACGGTAAGTTTGTTGGTCATCTCAACATACTGGTTGCTTAAGGCTATTAACTTAATGAAGCCTAAGGAGAGTGCTGCTAACCCAACCGAGAATAGTGCTAGCTTCGCGCCTCCTGTCGACAATATCTGAGTCAGGTTCGTTAGGCGAGACGCTACGCCCGATAGCGGACCTAGCACCAGACTTGCTTGCTGAGCTGTACCCCTAAAAGACTCGATAAGTTTTTTGTTTTGGTCGCTTAGCTGCTTACTACTCTTTGCGGCGACAACCCTAGCGTTGGATGTCTTGCCTAAGGCTACGGCCTGAGCATTAATAGACCGAACACCACCTACTTGCTGTTTAGCGGATACGGTGCTTTGCTGGTTATATGCTTTACTCGCGCTCGCTGCCTCGGCTTTAGCTTTCGAGTATGCTTTTAATGCCGTTACCTCAGCCTTAGTTTGCTTAACGGCCTCAGCGTGTTTTTTATTGGAGGCGGTTAATTGCTGAGTAAGTAGTTTATTAGACGCTACCGCCCTTGCTCTCGCTTTATTAGCCTGCTGTAAAGCGCTGGTCTGTGTAGCTGCGCTCTTAGCGCCTACTGCCTGCTGCTTAGCCATCTGAGCAGTAGCCTGATTTAGTTTAGCCAAGTCGCTACTTACGTTACGAATTGCACTCCGCGCTTCATTGCGGAACTTAATTACGAACTCTAATTCACGATTGCTACTCATTGAACCTAAACCAAACCCTAGTTACCATTACCTTGCTGCATCTTATCATAGAATAAACGCTTAGTCTCGTCACGTTCTTTGAGCATAGCCTCTGCGTCGTTATTAGCAGAATCCATGATAGCCATTAATTCGATAAAGGCATTAGGCTGGTCACGCCATGTACCTGCCTCAGGAAACTCTCCCTTACTATACCAGTTATAGAAAGTAAAAGCCTGCCCTAGGAAGGCTCCGTCATCGAGCAATGGCCTATTAGGGCATCTACCTAATTCTTCACCATCTATTGTAACCTCGTAGCCTTTTTGTGGGGGCGCGTCACACCCCCACATTCTTTTCTGCGTCGCCGTGCAGTTTTGGCATTGGCGATTAGGGAAGAGTTTAGCCGCTAGGATTACTTGGCGGACTTTTTTTTCTTTTCGGTTTCCACTTCGTTTATACTAAGGATTTGCTCGGCTAGCTCGATAATATCCTCAAGCTGTAGCATATCCATAGTAGCGTCATCCGCTACCACTAGGCTCTGGCCTGCTATATTACGCTTAGTAGTCTCAAAAGGTACGTCTTGGCCTTTACTATTCTGAAAATTAGACCAACCGCGCAAACCAATACTAACAATGTCGATATTGGTTTTATTTTGCTGCACTACCGTATTAATTTCTTCGCCTTTAGCGTCCGATAAGAAGCTAGTGGATTTATCTTTAATACTGCCTAGTACGCGGGCAGGTATAGAGCCTAAATCAAAAGTGGTTGCTCCTGCCTTACCTATATCAGGGTCGCGCTTTAAGGTATATGTCTTGGTAATTGATGTATCTAATGCTGTTACAGCCATGCTACTACTCCTTGTTTAATTGCTTAGCGTGTTAATAAAAGTCTTTGTCAGCTACGTGCTTCTCTATACAAGAGCCTACGTGTTGGTCAACAAAAGATTGAGCCGCTTGATGCGTTAGCTTTACAGCTAAAATCTCTCTATTGGCCTCTCCGTTAGGTGTAAGATTATGCTTACGTATTACTGCGTAAACCTTAACCTTATACTTATCTGAACGGTTGCTATCTGCATCTCTACCATCCATGTTTTCGTCTTTCTAGCTAGAATGCACCCTCACTTTCTACAGTGAAGGTGCATCTAAATCTATTACTTAGTTAAACGCAATCTTTACTTCGTCATCTTCGCCACTAGCATTAAGCGTGACATCGTAGACACGAGTATTATTACGGTTTTGGTATGCGATGTTGGTTAGCTGCGTAGCGGGGCATACTAGGCGAATAATATTGCCTTTAGTAGTACCTACCCTAGCAGAGAAAGGCATTGACGTGCCTGCCTTCATCTTAGCCCAGAAGTCAAAGGTAGCTTCCAAGACCATTTCAGGGTCAAAAGAAACGGTAGGCTGTCTACCACTAATGCGCGCACCTGCATAAGAATCTTGCTGATTCACATCTTCTCTCAAGTCTACCTGATTAGCTAGGTCGATAGAGAAACGTGAGGCAATAAGAGTAGCGCTGTTATTAAGGGTTAATGCAGATGACTCTACTTGCTGAGGCGATGTAGACTCATACGTGGGATTAGTTGGCATAGCAGCATCCACAGGGTCTACGTAGTTACCTGTGAAGTCAAAATTAAAGATACCGTAATCACCGCCTACTGCCTCCACATTAACTGTACCTACACAGCCTGTCATCTTATGTAGTAGACCATCGAAATAAGCGTACAGAGTAACAGAATCAAAAGACTCAGATACAGGCGTATACTCGTAACCAGCGGGAGTTAATTCTACTGTCCAGACATCTCCTACGTCAAGTGACGTACCAACCGTAGGCGTAATCTCAGCACCATTAGGTAGGGCGATAGCTGTAGAGTCCGTTACGACTACGCCTGTTACGGAGTATGCGGCTAAATCACCTACTGCAGGAGCGGATACTGTAACCTCTGCGGTAGCCGATGCGCCGCCTGTAGTAGCAGTAATAGTTACTGTGCGCGGCAGACCGCCAGTGAAGGCTGTAGTCTTAGCGAATGTAATAGTACCTGTGTTACCATCAGCAGCAGCAGCAGTACCAATCGTACCAGAAGCACCTGTTACTTGCACTTGCTGCATACCGCAAGCACGTAGCAAATCGCCTAGGCGAGGGGATAGCGTACCATCTGTATTACCGTTTGAGCGTGCCTCATGCGCGAAACTCATTCGAGCTACCTTACGGCCTACTACGGTTGCTAGGGGCGATAGGCTGTTACGCATATTGGCATTACGGTCTAGTTGAGTAATATCAGGCGTAAATTGTGGGTCACGTACCAGAAACGAGTTATCCGCTTGAGTAGGTACGACATCAGTACCAAAGACTGCTTCAATCTTAGCTAAGATTACGCCTCTTTGAAATAGAATAGGGTTCGTTGGCATAGCTTTTTCTCCTATGTAATAAGCTTTAAATTATTCTGAGGGTTTCAACACCCCATCTACTAACTGATACGTACCGCCTTTAGCTTTCAATTGCTTGGCATCTTGCGTCTCTGCTATTGTCTTAGGTAATTCTATAGCAGTAGGAACGGCTTGACTAGTATCTTCTACTACATCGGTATCCACCATAGCTTCCTTAGCCGACACATAGGATTTAGTCTTATCTTCGGCTGCGTTGCGTTTTCTCGTCATGTCTCTCTCCTTAAATAATTAACGTGGGGTCATTCCACCTGTGGCGATAGCTTACTTGTATCTCCACTACTCCATTAACATATGTATCACGTAAACCGTCTATATCCAATGAGTTTGATAATACCTCGGTATTCAAGGCTAAACTAACACCGTCAGTATCTACCCAGTTTCTATTATTCATAACTAGCTTCTTAAGGCCGCCTATGACTTTATTTAGGTAGGTAGACGCTTGCTCTTGGTATTCGTTTTTTAGCCAGAACTCCAAGATAACGGTCATGTTATTATCCATAATACCCATACCGCTAGCGCGCCCTGCCACAACCTCAGTACCATCTAATACGGATATACCGTTCTTTAGTAGTTTATTGGTTCTATCTAAGGGAGTACGTGCGACTTTATGCCATACTATATTATGGTCGTTCTCAGTCATCGCCTCTAATTTAATGCGTATCTCTTCTAAAATACGCTCTCTTATTGTAACGTCCATTTTATAGTACCTTGTACAATTTAAAAAATCTTATCTACTTCTTTAATCACGTTACTTAATAAGTAACCACCCATATCGCCTAGCTTATCATACATACCTAATCTAGCGGGTATCTTAACTGATTTTTTAAGTAAGTATAATGGCACTATGCGGGAAGCGCGTTTTTGGAATATCATTAAACCGCTTTTAGTGGGGGCTACAAAAGTATTACTCCACTCCCTAGCACTACGCTTTTTAGGTATGCCCCTAGCGTCTAGTGCGGCTGGCATAGGTATAGTAAGGTATTTAGCCGTTCTAGGGGTGATAGTAGCACCGTACTCATGCACCCGCATATAGTAGTTACCGCCAATGCGACCAGAAACATCCTGTATCTCGCTACCGCTCTGGACTTTTATAGATTCCATAATAGAGCGCAAACCGCCGCCACTCCTACGACTTAATGAGTCACCGCCTCTTGCACCACTATAAGGCGCGCTATGCTTAGACACTAACTCACTCTGTACTCTTTTAAGGTAACGGCCTAACTCATTGCGTAGCGTGTCAGGTATACGCTTATAGCTATCCTCTATATGCTTATTTAAGGCTGCTACAGCACCACTAGCGTCTGAGTAACCCTTACCCCCATAATTAGCGCTAAGCTCAAGGAAACCTACCATAGGGCTAACCTGATAAGCCAATGCGCCTATAAGGTTGCGCTAGTTTAAGAGCTTCTTGGCATAATATACCATCCTGCTTACGATACATCTTACCATCCTCGCCTTTAGCAGACATAACGCCAAACGATTGAGTATTTAATTTATCGAATAAGAAATAGGATTGAGCTAGGCAAGCCAACTTTAAGTCCTCAGGAGCAGAGGCCGATAAGGTAGTAGGGCTTCCTGCGCTGGCATAGCCCCCTGTATAGCTTACTTGGAAACCTCTAGGGGTTTTGCTAGTAGCAAAAAGAATAACTACTTTCCCCGCCTCCGCATCCACGTAATAAGACTCACTATCCGCCGCTGCTACGTCATCCCATTTACGGTTTGGTTCGTACTTTAATACAAAGCTAGCGCCCTGATTCACTGGTTTAGATTTTAGCAGAAGCACTTGATGGGTAACTTGACTATAATAACCATCCCTATTCATGCCTATTAAGTCTAAAACAGGTTTATTATTGTCTCTTGCGGGGAAATATTCAATCCTAGCTGATTCCTCAAACTTCTGATTAGTAAACTGCTCTAGCTGCTTCGTAGATTGTGCTGTTATCTCAGCTATCTGGTCATCGTAATCAGTTATACTATCACGGATTGATAAGTATCTTTTAAACTCCAGAAGAGTAATTAACGGTACAGTAGCCACAGCTTAGTCTCCTAGGAATAGGGGCGGGTATTATCCCACCCCTATATGTTTACTTAAGAAGCGCGGTTACGTGTACGGCTTGTAGGCGCATCGCCTTCTGTTTTCTTCGTCTTAGTTTTCGGGGCTGCTTTCTTCGAGGTAGCTGCCTTACGTGAAGACGCGGGGCTTCGGGTATTGCGGTTACGTCTACTATCTAATTCACGTTGCTTCTCTGCGGCCTTAGCCTCTGCTAAATCCTCGGCATTATCTATAGCCTCGAATACAAACTTGCACCGCTCCTCAACCTCAACATACGAGCCTTCTTGGTCTTTGGCTTGGTACTTAAGCCTATCTACCGCGTACTCTTCCATATACTCTTTAGTGTGCGTATCTACAATACGTGGCTCATCGAAACGATAAGTTACGCCCTCTAATACGTAGACGAGTCCACGTTTTAGGGTTGCTTGATATTGGTCTATTACAGATTCAGTCATAGTTGGCTACCTCCTATAAGAATTGCCAGTTAAAAAATTATACCGCGATTACCCTAGGGTATGCGTTATTGCCTGTCACGTCAGTAATACCCTCGGCTAGAGTAGCTACGGCATTACGTAGTTTGGTTAGGATAGCTTCGCCATCTGTACCTTCTACACCACTAAGAGAAGTACCATCCACGCCAGCGCCAGAAGCAGCAGCTAGGACGGCAACGGTAGGTTGGAAAAGCCCACCTGAGTTATCTACGATAGCAGATAATCCTGCAGCAGTACGTACCTTATTAGCGCCTGCAATTAGCGTAGCAATAGCGTTTTTATATGTAGTTACTAGGTCGTTAGTACCCGCGAAAGCCAGACCACCACTAGAGTCGCCTGTTACTTCTGTCAAAGCATCGGATATAGCTGCGATAGTGCCTGCGCCGTTAGTACCGCCGCCGCTATAAGTATAGCCTAGCGTAACGCCTGTAGCAGTAGCTACACCCTCTAGCTTAGCCTGTACCGTACGTAGCGCATTTTTAACCTTCGCTAGCTCGGCATCAAAACCTGCTTTAGGTGTTAAATCTGTGCCTGTGACTGTAAACGCTGTAACAGTACCTACTGCAGCTACTACACCACTACCAGACGTACCGCCTGAGTTATCAGTAAGGTCAGCTACAGCAGCGCCTTTAGTTAAGGCTGCATCCTGTGCGAGAACGCGAACCACCTCATGCAGTGCAGTACCATCAAGTACAACACCGCCTTTTGCAATAGAGACTGTCATAATCAGTGTTCCTTTGTCTTTATATGTTTAATCGTAAGTAAAGTAGTCGGGGGTAGTTTTTACACCACCCCCGATAAGCACTAACCGATGTTAGTAACTTTAACTACTGCATTCTCTTCCTCAAACTGCGTAGCTACGCGAGAAGTAAGAACAATAATAACCTCACGGCTGCTAATGTCTCTATCAGTCTCAATACGTACGTTACGCTGAATACCAAAGATGACGTTTGCTGGATTAACAAAAATCATATTCGTATCAGGCATCATAGCGATACCGCGAAGAGGTACGCCAAACACAGAAAGAGGTGCATCACCTGCTAGAGTTGCATCGCCTAGATTACCGCCTTGGCGAGACGATACTGCCAAACGATAATCCTGCTCTACGTCATGCGAAGTATAGAAGCGCATGGCGCGCTTATTGCGACGGTAACGAGTAGGCAGTGCCTTAATGGCGTTACTAAACACAGAAGGAGCAATACCAGCATTGGCGGCATCTACTGTATTAGTGGTGGTAAGCTCTAGCATACCTTCCATAAGGCCTAGGTAAGTATCGTCAGAAGCGGTATCGCCTTGTACGATAAGCTCTTCTAGGTCTAATGCTGCACGCTCTGCGATAAGCTGTATAAGGGTATTCTCCATCGAGCCGCGCTCAATGTTATCTTCCA
>Ga0307983_1000234_pt1 | contig 29565 bp, 20 predicted proteins | sample OrgLakmetagen991_FD_201845 | JGI IMG/M metagenome (GOLD analysis project Ga0307983, IMG submission 201845) | Saline water microbial communities from Organic Lake, Antarctica - #991 | ecosystem: Environmental > Aquatic > Non-marine Saline and Alkaline > Saline | place: Antarctica: Organic Lake...
TATTATTATAAATATTGATATAAATATATATCTATTCCGGAGTATTGTGGAGTAAAGTATATGTGTAGTTGATCTAGCTGTATTATAATATTTATATATTATATTTTTCATGTGTATAATTATTTTGGGGGTAGATGTTGATTGTTGTATATTTATATATTATATTTTTCATGTGTGTATGATTATATTTATATGATTATATGATTATATTTATACCAATATATATATATATAATATTTATCATGTGTATAATTATTTTGAGTTATGATTATTTTGTATAACTATATGTATATGTAAGATTTAAGTTATATAACAGCAACCAACATGTATGTCAATATATAATACATAAATCTAAGCACAAATTATAAACAGGGCTCTGCCCCGCACCCCGCCGACTTTTTACCCAATAAATACATGGCTAACTTTATCATAGTCTATTTGCCTTAGAAAACACGTGGTTTTGCCTTAGTCGCATCAGGGTATAATTTTGGTAAATATTGTAATAATTTTGGTAAAAAGTCGGTGGGGTCACGGGGCAAAGCCCTGTCAATAACAACACACGTGCTAGCAATAACTATTTAAACTTTTGGAAATAAATAAATGTTTAAATATATCAACAGCTAGCGCAAAATATATATACATATAGTGTAAGAGGATAATAAAGTTTTGAAGTTTGGGAAAATAGATAATATTAAATAGTCAACCGCTAAATTACGTAACCCTGGTGATCAGAAAGCTTAAAATGTACCTAAAATATACCATGTATTAACCGAACAAACACGTTAGTTGCCCTGGAACTAGAAAAATAGCATAAATACGCTATTTACGTAATCGGTCATCGAAAATATACCCATAAATAAAGGCCAATATACTAGTTCCGGTAAAATTATGAGCTAAATACCGGTTTCGCAACCTATTTTCCAACATTTGCATTTTTGCCATATAAAATAACATCAAATGTGAGGGTATATTAGGGCTCTAACTAGGGGGGTTACGAATGTTGGAAGCGATCGGTTAGTTTATATACAAATTGGTATAAATCAATAAATATTTGTAAATGGCCAATAATATTTTTAGTGTTATTATAAAAAGTATCTAGCCGTTGTTTACCAAAATACTTGGAGTTATGTACATTACCACCTTTTAGAAACATTAAGGCTTCATTATATTCACGATCATCTAACAGTTTAAAGTATTTTTCCATAAATCGAATACTCTTTTTTTCATAATAGTCATTCCATTTTTTAAGTTCGCGTTCACGTTCCACACTACTAATTGCCCGTTTTTTTGTTAATTCTCTTTGTTTTTTCAAACATGCTTGAATATTACTACATTTTAATAAACTATGTCTATCATTATATATTAATTCACGTTTACGCTGTCGTATACTTTCCTGAAATGCCAAATATAACGCATAATATTCAGCTCGGTTAATCATATCTTTAAATTTACTATCCAACATCCTCTCTAGCTCATCTAGCCCAATTTGTCCCGGATCTTTACCAAATGGCCTTATTAAATACATTATGCCATCATTAACATTAGCAAATACAATTATAGGATGGTTAGTATTAGGTTTAGTTATAAGAGCAGCATATACCCAATCGCGATGCCAACTTTGATGTATTACAAAATCATGTATTTCAACAAAAGCACGACCCTTAAATAATAATTTCACGGCTTCAATAGCACGAAATACTATATACTGGGGAGCTTTTGTTTTGGTACCCGCTAGTTGTTTAATTGTTTGACTATCACTAATCCGAATACGTTGTATAACATGATCACGTAATATAATAAATTCGGTATTTCCAACTATTTTAGCATGCACAGGATCTTTGGCCTTAGCTCTAGCTTTACGTATTTTTATTTTTTTTACATAGTGTGGTTTTTTTCTTGTATACTTCGGTTTACTATTACCTTTGGCTTTGGCTTTTACCTTTGGCCTAGACTTTGGTTTAGCATTTGCTTTCACTTTATGCAACGGCATTTAAATATGTGTGTGTATTAATATTGCTATTCGTATTCGTATTTGTGTTATTGTTGTAGTTTAGGTATTATTATTTATCTATATCTAGATTATATGTATTTTAGATATAGATCTATATTATATCAAATGTATATTAAATATATATTAAATATATATTAAATATGTAATGTTTTATATTATATTAATATTATCATATATTTAGTATATGTCATATATTTAGTATATGTCATATGTATAGTATGTATAGTATGTATAGTATGTATAGTATGTATAGTAAAAATAAATAAAAACGGCTATGTAGGCTATCTATCTAGCTAATTAACTACGTTTTTTTTTGTCTTTAGATTGTTTTTTGTCTTTAGATTGTTTTTTGTCTTTAGATTGTTTTTTGTCCTTGATAGGGCTATTAGATCTACCAGTTATAGCAGCACGAGCATTTGCAGCATCTTTATTGTGGTGTGAATGTTCTCGTCGTTGGACTTCATTGGCAACTTTGCGTACTAGTCGTGCTTCATTTTTGCTATCTACTTTTTTAATACATTGTTTAGTGGCAGAAATAGATTTATTAAGATAACTTTGCATAGCTAGATATTTAGGGATGGGTAAAGTGCTAGCAACAACACCACTAATAATCATTACTGCAACAAATACTAAAGAAATAACCATTAGTAGACTATATAATTTAAGGAATTCGTGTACATTTTCATCTTGTCGATTAAGTTGGCAGCGATAAAAGTTATCTTCTAGTTCACGAACATGAGTATATACGGCATATATTAATATAGTACCTAATATAAGACCAGTTAACGTACATAATAGCTTGCATTCACATGCTAAATTTACTTGTGTACTAAATAGAGATATAGCAACTAGGATAAGTGTTAACACACAATAGAGTTTAATAAAGGTGGGTTTCCAACTATCATAATCTAGACATTTAATAGCTTCCATTCGGCGTACATAGTGTAGGAGAAGACATGCAAGAACAACTTTAATAAGATCAGTTGTGACAAATGCTGGCATATATTGGAGATTCATTATATATCTAGTTGATAGTATTTGGGATAGTATTTGGGATAGTATTTGGGATAGTATTTGGGATAGTATTTAGCGTAATTTAGCATATACTAATATTATTATATTTATTAATACAAACTATATTTTTCATAAAATAAAAAGAAATAAATAAACATAAAAAGACATAAAAAGACATCAACAAACATACTCAATTATTATAATATACCTAATTAATTATATAATACTATATTAGACTATATAGAAACTAGCTAATAGTTATGGAAACAATATATAATAACAGACAAGAACACCATGTAAATGATGACAAAAAAGATGATAAACCAGAAGAAGCAGATGGTATAGATATAGAGGGTATAGATTTGGAGACTAAAATGCATTATGTAATGCAAACCCTACGTTATAAAATACATACATTAATAAATGCATGGGATAATAGGGAGTCAAATGATAACAATATTGGATCGGATGAAACCCAACGACAATGGGTGCGTATAATAAGTAACCATATATATAGATTTAATAAAATGTTGGAGACAGCATTGAAATCATATAACATAGAATTCGACGCTGAGGAATATAGAGAACTAGAAATGAAATATCATAGGGAATTATTTACTGGTGTAGTTGCAACTAATCCATTATGGCTATCGGTACTTATGTTAGCAACCAATAGCACTAATGATAGTAATGACAGCCTAAAGGATAGCACTAATGATAGTAGCACTAATGATAGTAATAACAATGATGGACCTAACAATAGTAACGATAGTAACGACGGTAATAATGGCAATAAAACAACAAGTGTATGGGATGATTGGATTGATTGTGAATATAGTGTTGGTAAATTAAAATTAGATTAGAGTGTACAATACATATGGTTATATAATATGTTATATATATTCTATAAAAATGAATATTATGCCTTCTATATTCTATATTCTATCATATTATATAATTATTGAACTTATACAATTGATTACATTATAAATTTTTACATTTAACATTTTATTGTATTATAAATTATAAATATAACACTTACATATTAATTAAGAGAAATATAAGGTATTTATAACATCTAGTACATACTATACATACTATACATACCATATAGATTAGGTAAAATGTCTAAAATATTGTTAGGTATTAAGAATACGGATATATATGAATCGCTATGTTTTGATGATGTATTATTACGGCCTAGACGTAGTGCCATAGATAGTAGAAGAGGAATAAATTTGGATACAGCATTGGGTTATATGGAAGGAAGAATAATAAATTTAAAAAAACCGTTAATATCATCGCCAATGGATACAGTAACAGATAGTGAGATGGCGATTAATATGGCTTTAAATGGTGGTTTGGGGATTATACATAGATTTATGTCAGTAGATGAGCAAGTATCAGAGGTAAATAGAGTTAAAAGATATGTAAACTATATATTTACGGAGCCATATACGGTACAGGATACAATGACAATAGCAGAGGTTATAAAGCAGGCAAATGAAAAGCATATTACAACATTTTGTGTAATGAATGATAATAATAGGTTAGTTGGCATAGTAACACGAAGAGATTTTCAATATTATTTGGACGCGATAGATACTAGTGTATTTAATAATAATGTGGTAGAAGTGGTAGAAGTGGAAGGTGGTAAATTGGTGAGTACTATTATGACACAAATAATGGAAATGCACAAGATAACTGTATTAAACAAGTCAATGCACGATGTGAAAACAGATCCTAATTATTTGGAATCAATAATGAACATTGCAAATAATATGTTAAATTTATATAAGATAGAAAAGGTTCCTATTGTTGCACATTACCGACATGAGGATTATGTTTACGGGGATGTATTGGACCAAAGTGTACCAACTGGTGAATTATTAGGTTTAATAACGCGTAGAAGTGTTGAGTTTTATAAAAAACATCGTCAAAATGCATGTCTAGATAGCAAAGGTAGGTTGTGTGTTGGTGCATCAGTTGGTATTAAGCCGGGATTTATGGATAATGCAACAAAACTAATAGAGGCAGGTGTTGATTTATTATGTGTAGATGTGGCAAATGGACACAATACCCACACCCATGATGCAGTGCGGGAGTTACGGGATAAATTCCCCAACATAGTAATTATGGCAGGTAATGTTGTAACCGCCGAAGGTTATAGAGATATGGTGGAGGCCGGTGCTGATTGTATAAGAATTGGGATAGGAAATGGGAGTATTTGTACAACACGTTTGGAGACAGGTGTTGGATTTGGTCAATTTACGGCTATTAGGGAAATATACCAATATCGGTTAAATATGTTATGTGAAATGTCAAAAGGTGCATTACCAACATTAATATCAGATGGAGGGTCGTTAGGAAAGACAGGAAATAAGGTTAAGGCATTGGCGGCGGGTGCAGATGCGATAATGTTGGGGCGTAGTTTGGCAAGTTGTGAGGAGAGTCCGGGTAAAATAATAATAAAGGATGGTAAGCGAATGAAATATTATCGTGGAATGGCTAGTACAATGGCATCATTAAGTAGCCAGGAGCGTACAACAAAATTAGGGTCGACACCAGTTGAATATACAGATATGGATATGTTAACTTTACCAACAAAGCGTAGTAAGAGACAGGATATAAGGGCATCAGAGGGAGTGGATGGATTGGTTGAGATCCAATGTAGTGTAAGTGAGAAATTGGCGTCAATAGTGGCGGGTATTAGATCTGGATTAAGTTATTTGGGAGTTACTAGTATGGATGAATTAGAATTATTGCGACAAATACCGGCGGGAAACAAGGGATGTATAGAATGGGCAAAAAGTACAACTATAGGTCAGAGAGAAACGGGTATACGGATAGGTAGGTTGTAATTGGTTGGTTGGTTGGTTGGTTGGTTAGTTGGTGTTATATTAAATTAGGTATGTGGTATATTATATATTAAATTAGGTATGTGGTATATTATATTGTATATTTATGAATTATAATACAAATAATAGTATAAATAATAGCACAATATAATGATTAATAGTATAAATAATAATACAAACAAAAAATAATAGTACCACATACCTAATTTAATATAACTAATAGCACAATATAATGATTAATAGTTTATTTTTTTAAGATGTCTTATCTACATGAGATTTGTGTATATAGTGTAAATCATGTTTTTTGCTAATATTACGATCTTCATTATCTAGGGCATAATTTTGATTTTCATTCATTGGTATAAATACTTGATTTGCATGTGTTTTAAAGAATTGGTTTATCCAATTATATACGTATTGTATTTGTTCAATGGATCTAGCAGAGGTTATCATAACACTACCAGTTCTAAAGATATTAATAGTGATAAACACACATTGGTTATTAGGTATATTACGACCGTTTTTATTACCATAATTACATTTAGGTTCACAATTACATTTACCAGGTCTATAACTATTATGGTTAACTGAAGTGTTATTTTGCTGTACATAAGTATCATTATTATTATTATCATCATTATGATAAGATGCAGTAAGATTTATATAATCTTTATTATAGGCAAACCTAGCAATAATACCCGGATATTTATTATTTGGTTGATAATAGTTATAAATACCATATGACTGTAGTAATTTGCTAATAATAGGTAAATTATTGATAAAATTTGTATTATAATCGCTATTGATGAGGTCAATATTGACATCTGTCACACGATATTTATGTTTAGCCATTTCGGTAGGATATTCAATCCATTTAAGTGTATCATTTACGTTTTTTTTATTTAGTTGTATTTTAGATAATTTTGTGGATTTGGTATTTTTACGAATTTGGGATTGAATAGATGCACGATATTTGGCGTTAATATTATCAGCAATAGCTTTGTCGGTAGTAATTAATTTTTTTAGCCGGTCTTCATAATTGCGAAATGTTTTATGTATTTTATCAACTGTTTTTTGTACTAATTTACGAAATTCTATATCAGATAGTTGAATATAGTGACTATCTAGTTTGGTAACTTTGCTATAACGCCCTAATCCGTTGGTAGATTCAAATATAATTTTACGAATATCGAAAGTGAATAGTGCAATATTACGCATTTTATCCATAATTAGTTCTAGATGTGCACGCTCTTTAATAATTGGTTTGCAAAAATCAGATACTAATTTAATACATTCATCATGTGTATACCATTTATTTTCTGTAGTATGTGTGTCTGTTGTAGTATCAGTAGTGGTATCAGTAGTGGTATCAGTAGTGGTATCAGTAGTGGTATCAGTAATAGTATCAGTAATAGTATCAGTAATAGTATCAGTAGTGGTATCAGTAATAGTATCAGTAATAGTATCAGTAATAGTATCAGTAGTGGTATCAGGAATAGTATCGGTTGTAGTATCAGTAATAGTATCAGTAGTGGTATCAGGAATAGTATCGGTTGTAGTATCAGTAGTGGTATCAGTAGTGTAGTTAGTGAGTAGTGTTTGTAATTTATATATATCTAGACCACGTCGGCGATAAGTTATATGTTTAGTTGTGGTATCCCAAACAAGGCAATAATCTAGACATTGAGTATTTATATTATCAATATCATGTAACCAATTTTGTTCACCAATATATATACGATATTTCATGTCATGTAATATATTAACAAGTTGTGCACCGATATGATATGGTTCCCATTTTGGATCCATAATGCCAGTAAACTGTAATTTACCATTTGAAAATACCTTGAAACTAACACATCTAAATCCCCAATATTTATATCGGAGGCTTATTTGATTATTAAAGACTTGGCTAGGTAATTTATTATTATTAATATCGGCAAACATTTTACCACGAGGCATATCAGTGTATTCATTATCAATATAGTCGCTAATTGACACACAACAGCCTTCTTTGGAATTGGTATATTGTAATATTTCGGGTGAAGAGTCATCGTGTACAATGGGTAATAATCTGCTAAATTCGTGTAATGGTAAAACGCTATTTTCTTCGGCAACATCTTTACATATATATGCACCCATGGTATATGTACTAATTCTAAAGTTTGTGGGAGAAGTATAAGTAATAGGTTGTTGATTAGCCATATTAATGATTGAGTTAATAGTTAATAGTTTATAGTTAATCGGCTATAATTATATATTGGTATTATATGTATATATATATATATCGTGTATATAGATAAGTTTAGGCTAGGTTTAGGCTAGATATGTATAAATAAATGAATGAATGTGGTATAACTATATATTGTAATGTACAAATTTTAACAAATATAAACAATTTGAAATAGAATATTAAAAATGCATTTTTAAGTATAAAATAATATTTAGTGTAATATTTAGCATAATTGTAGTTATATTAAGATGGCAAACACGGTGGATTTAAAAAATTACATTTTTAGGAATAATAATAGTACAAAGGCACCAAAGTATATGGAAGGGTTTGAAATAGCATATGCTAAGTATTTAATAAAAAAATATATAGTTAAGGAGGATAATAATAATAAAAAAGAGAGAGTAGATTGTATTATGTCTAAATTATTTATTCGCAAATCGGCAAATTTAGATAGTCGTGAAACACTATTAGAAGACTACAAGAATATAGAAAAGGCAGACAAATTATATGCCAATGATCTTAAAAAATATCCAAATGGACAAACAGAATATGGATACCCAGATGTTCTAAGATGTAAGTTTATAATATATAATCGTCATAGATTTGAAAGATGTTTATGTAAGGTTAGTAACAAGTGTGATGATGGTTTATATTGTTCTAGACATGTTGATGAGGACAATATATATGAGGAAGAGTATGAAAATTTATTAATGGATTTGGAATCAGAGATTGAAGATAGTGATGATGATGATGAGGATACTTAGGATGAGTCTTAAATAAAAAATAAACATGTAAAATATTATTTGCATAAATATAGCATAATATAATACATAACAATATGATATAATGTAATATAAAGTATTATATTGTAATATTACTTGGTGGTATCTTTATTAGTATTATTAGTATTATCAGTATTGGTACCACATGGTCCACAATGGTCATAATTTGCACGATTCGCTCTATCTAGGGCTGTATTATTATGAATAAGTGACCATCGGCCAAGTGGTTTATTAGTTAAAATTTTTTTAATACGCTGTTCTTTGGTTAGATTAGTAGGAATATAACGCCATGTAAAGTTGTATACAATATTATTGACAAAGTAGCGGTAATACATGGTTATGGTATATTTATATATTATAGTCAAATGTTAGTTAGTTAGTTAAATGTTAGTTAGTTAGTTAAATGTTAGTTAGTTAGTTAAATATATAATATAATAAAGTACTTTTAGTTAAAATAGTGGTAATTAGTGTTATTATTTTGGCATAATATGAAATATAATTTAGCAGAGAGTGTTATGAATATAAGTTATGTTATTATCATATATTTTATATATTTTATATATTTTATATATTTTATATATTTTATATATTTTATATATTTTATATATTTTAGTAAAATTTAAGTACAGTTTTATATAAAAATGCATTTAATAATGTGTATATATGAATACTAGCTTAATATATAAATAAAACTTAACAAAATTGCATTATTTAAACTTAATAAAATTGCATTATTTAAACTTAATAAAGTAACGCTTATTTTAACATAAACAAACTTAATAATAAAACACAAAAACAAAACAATATTTGATTCTAATTAAACAAATATAAACAAACAACAATTATTTGATATGGCATTTAATAAGCATAAACATAAAAAGAAATCAGCTAGCAAAGGAAGGTTAGTAAATAGCAAAACATCGGAGCTACTAGATAGCAAAACATCGGAGCTACTAGATAGCAAAACAGCGGAGTTAGTAGATAGTATAGATATTGTAGATAATTTAGATAATGTAGATAATAAGGACATGGTTAGATCATTACCAAACAATTTGGAAATACCGGATATTATACCATATAACTATGATATGGAGAAACAAAATAATGATAAAAGCACAATATATACAAAAAATATGGATAATATTAAGGTTAAGGTATTGGATAGGGTAGAATGTCAAGAAGATGTGGAGAGTAAGTCTAAATACGATATAAGTACAAAGATGTACATTAATAATTATAGTAATATGGATCCGATATGGATGCAGATGGCATCGAATGGAATGGCAATATTACCGTACAATATGCAGAAATATAAATATGAAAATGGTATGCAGTCATCAAATAGAATAATAGTTCCAAAAGAATTTATAACACCAAATATAGGAATAGTGACAAACTATGGAAGGACTAGCAACAATTATAAGCAGAGTGGTATTAATAGTTTAGAAAAAGACGGTAGTAATAATTGTAGCAAATTATTTACAAAGAATATGAATTGTGCATTTGAGGGTAAGAATATTGACTGGAAATATGATTTATTTATAGTAGATCTTAGTTATATGACATATAAAAGATTTTTCGCAACAAGGACATGGTATAATATTGCTTTTTCGGAAAACAAAGTAGAAAAAGACCATGATTGGTGTAAGGATGTAGATTTCATGGCTAAATTTAGAAAGTTATTCTTTAAAAACTTAATTGCGCAGGCAAAATCAAGAAATGTCCCGGAGCAGAATATTGTATTTGTCATAGATTGTAGACATATGGATAATTGGCGTGTATTGAGTAGTAATACATATAAGTCCACACGTAAGGAGAGTCATATTAAGAATAATTTTCATAATTTCGATATATTCCCGATTGTCAGAAATGAGTTAATAACAGATATCCAAAAAAGGACAGGAAATATGATGTTTATACATAAGAACTTGGAGGCTGATGATGTTATTGCGCTTATGGTTAAATACATTAGAAAACGAAAACCGGAGTATAATGGGTCTATATTTATTATTGCAAATGATCGTGATTACATTCAAATATGTAATGATAAAACTATTTTAATTGATTTAGATGGCAAGGCTATTAGTAATTTGGCAAATATAGTAGATGGCAATAGTGCAAAGGATTATTTATTGGCAAAGATATTAATGGGAGATATAAGTGATAATATTACACCATGTTATTTTAATAGACAATTCTTGGTAATGGCAGGTATTCATGTAAAGCGATCGTATTTAAAATGTACGCCAAGTATAGTCCAACAAGTAATGGAAAATGCAGAAACAAGGCAAAAAATAATAGATATGATGAATAAATGTAGATTACGTATTTGTGATTCATCAATTCAATATACGGATGAGGAAAAGGAAATAACAAGGGATAATCAATTTGATTATAATGCTAGACATATGGATTTTGAGCACATACCGAGTAAATATGCATCAGAGATTAATATTATATTTATGCAATGTATGAGGTTTTAGTAAAAAAATAAATATATATATATATAAGTATTCATTTAAACATTTATAGCTAGCATTAGAGTTAGCAACAATATTTAATATTTATTTTTTTATTTAACATAATAGGATAATAACTATAAATAACACCTAATACATTACACAAATAAGCTAAAGTTAAACACATACCAACCAACGTGATAAGCTAAAATTAAACACATACCAACCAAACGTGATAATGCCGTTAGCTGATTTAGATTTTACTATATTAGAGTATCAGATTAATGAACTAAGGAAAGATAGTAGAAATTGGAGAAATAGCGGAACCACAACAATGTTAGATTTTAAGAAAGATATGGGAGAAAAATATAAATATTTATATGAAAAATCGGAGGGTTTATTTAATAAATCTATAAATGGAGAGCTAGAGACAGAGGAGGCGGAGGCTAGAATGTTACATATGTTATCATTGCTTAAAACAGCACAAAATGGTAAGAGATCAAAAGAGGCAGTAGAGAAACAATTTGGTCAGGAAATGTTTAATAAGCATGTACAGCCAATTATAGATAATATAGATGATGCTCCAGCCGTATGTAACGTTAAAAAATAAACAGTCAAAATGTTATCTAGCTAAAGTTTTTAATATTCTATATAATTATTAAATATATAATTATTAAATATATAATTATTAGATATATAATTATTAAATATATAATTATTAGATATATAATTATTAGATATATAATTATTAGATATATAATTATTAGATATATAATTATTAAATATATAGATAGATAGATATGTATATGTATATGTATATGTATATGTATATGTATACGTAATAGTAAAATTATATCATTGTTTTAAATTGTTTAGAGACAGGAATATTATTTTTATGACACCAATGTATGGCAGTATTTATCATATGTTTGCACCAGTTTTCGGGTAAGTTTTTACGACCTTCAATAATATCAACAGTATATGATATATTTATTTTTTGTTTTTCGACAATTTGTTTGTTTACTTCAGTTATAAATTTAATAAATCCTACAGGTAAAACGTTAATATCCATAATATTGTTTATAATACGTATTTCATATGGTTCACCGTTATTTATAGTGTTAGTGCTAGTGTTAGTGCTAGTGTTAGTTTTAGTGCTAGTGTTAGTATTAGCATCAGCATCAGCATCAGCATCAGCATCAGCATCAGTTGATATATTAGTATTTACATTAACGATAGAAGGTTGAGTATAAATATAGTTGGATGCGTTAAGTATGTTGGTATTATTTAAGAGTTCTAATTTACCCCATTCATCAAGTACATCTAGATAGGGTTTAAGGATAGCAATTCGATTATTATCATTGGAATCAGAATCAGAAACGCCATTATATCCTTCACATACAATATACTTTTCACTATTTGCAATGCGGCTCGTGCAAGGTTTATATATATAGACACGGACAAATCTAGATTGCAGTAAATATAATATTTCCATAGTAATACGCAAATGGATGTCAAAGAATTTGCAAATAAATACGGATTTCGGTGATTTTTTAAGAGTTAGCATAGCGGCTAGAACTTGAGCCAATATAAGTCTAGCTGCTTTATATTCTTGTAGATTATAGTTAACACTAAAATCAAAGCCACCATCGCCAGTAACAATAATTGGTCTGTGTTGAACACCATATTTATTAGTAATTGCAAATTTGTCGTGAAGGAATATAAGTGTTTTAGTATTGTATAAGTTACCACGACCATCAACACCAGTTAAAATATTTAATTGTGGATTGGCAATAATAAATTTATTACTTTTTTTCCAGCTAGGAATATTAAAATTATTGTCATCAATGAGAGTAATAGCAAAATATCTGTCTTGGTCAGTATTTATTATATTTTGACTATATCTAGAAGTATTAGTATTAGTATTAGTATTAGTATTAGTATTAGTATTAGTAGAGTGCAAAATATGTTGATATATGATAGGTATAAGACAGTCATTTATTTTACTTTTAATAGATGCTATATAGCGTTTGTATATAATGGCTTCAATAAATCCACCGGGTCCTTCTGCTAAATGTAGTGTAGTTAGGGGTAATGGTGAAGTTAATTGTGAATTAAGACCAGAATTAGCCATTTCAATCATTTTAAAGAAGCTGCGACTAAGTGGGTCGATATCGGCAATGGGGTTGATATCTAGGGGTAGATATTTACGAGATGTGAAATAGATAAACTCATATGGGTTAGTAAGTATTTTAGTTTTATCCCATAGATTTGTGCGACTGTATCGATCAATAAGATATTTAGCGGAGTGTGATTTTTGCGTAGATGGTATATCTAGAATACTAACATTTGCCATTAGGACACATAATTGGGAATTCATCCAAGATTTTATTTTTTCTGATATATAATCATTTTGATTTAGAAAGCCACTATGTCGCCAAGTATTGTGAATATTATTAATTTCAATAGCTAGATCTTGTGAGGTTATAGTTTTTTTTATATATATACAGCTAACAATTGGTATAGTTGTATTATGACATTTAATCATATAGGAATACATATTACAGATATGCTAGAATTACAATAATATGCTAGAATTACAATAATATGCTAGAATTACAATAATATGCAATATGTATTAAATGTATTATGTATTAAATGTATTATGTATTAAATGTAGTATGCGTATTTATATGATATATATGGTAAATATGTTAAACATGTTAAATATGTTAAAGAATGGTAGAATATTAAAAATCACTTTTAGAAAGTATATGTATATGTATATGTATATGTATATGTATATGTATATGTATATGTATATGTATATGTATATGTATATGTAAAAAATATTAGTAACATGCTAGCTATTAATATAGATAGTGAGCGGATGCAGTGTTAATAATATATAGTATTAAGTGGGAGTAGTGTTAATATTATTAAATATATGTATTTCGCCATTGATTGTATTGCGCTCTAATTCGGTGGATGTTAATTTACATTTTTTCACGAGGGATGTTGTGCGATCCATATCAATTTTACCAACACCTTTTGGTGTACATTCATAGTATTTAGTATGAAGCGCCATATTAAGCGCATATTTACGTGGGAAGTATAAACGTGCAAGACCGGTGCTATTTAGGATTAGTTTTTGTACACTATCAGCCATTAGGCCGGAACTTTGTTCAGGCAATACCATCAATAGTAGAACTTGAGGTGATATAGGTTGTCCAGCATCAAATTTAATATGTTTGTGTCCATTGGTCATATTTTGAATATGATAATAGAAATCGGCAATAGTGGGACAATAGTCATAGGGATAGTACCATGACCAGCTAGGACAGCCATCAAGAGTATAATAGTGCATATTCCAGATTAGTGTTTTAAGATAGGCATCACAAACAGCATTAATATTAGATGGATTACTATTAAATCCATGACAAATATTATAAAATCGATTACGCCATTTGGGTTGACGAGGGTTAATAGGAGCTTCTATATCTAGATGTTGCATGGGAAGGTGTTCCATCATATATACTTGGCGTTCATGTTCAGTCATTTCGGGTGAAATACGGGGTTTCCAAGCTAGGCGAGTATCCATACATTTAATAGCTAGATTATTTTCACGACGCATTAATATAGCCATAATAGATGCAAACATTTCCATGTTTATTTGACCGGTATCGCGATTGTATAAAAACCGATAATCCCCATAAATTTGCGAGTTAAAAACTTCTAGGTATGCATTATGAATAATTTGGGGTCCATTATTACGCAAATTAAGCCATGGTATTTTGGGCATAAAATCATTACCTAGTAGCATAGATGTTAAAATATAATCATCTATAAACCGGGATTTGTCGTCATCATTTACCAATGCCGTACTAATTTTATCAACCGATTCAGCAAGCAGGGCACTTTTTAGACAGTCAACATCCATAAAAAGGTATGGATATCCACGATGTTCAAAAGAATATTGTTTATATTCATAGGCTTCACGAACTAGATAGACGTTACGTATTTGGCTAGACATGGCTAGCATAATAAGATCGCCATCCAATCCATAAATAACAGTTTTGGGCATGAGCAGGTCACCATCATCATTCATTATAGGTTCATGGGGTGGATTTTCACGTATATAATCCATAATTTTATGTTCACCTTCCCCAGGATTAGACCAATCGCTAAATATGATTTCATGTATTTCTTGCATATTGGGGGATGTATTGAGGTGATTGGCCATAGCGGTGCGTAATTCTTGCATAAAGACGGTACCAGGTGTTATCATATTTTTATCAATTTTATTAGTAGGGTTGGTGTTGGTGTTGGTATTGGTAGTAGTAGTGTTAGTGTCGAGTGCGTCTCCATATTCTTTATTAATAGTATCCATTCGATAATTGTGGCAAATACTATGAAATCGGCGACAGCGTTGTTGTTCCATTTTGGCACGAGGTGGGGTGCCGTCAATAGCAATATAAAGGCGTTCAATCATTTGTATACCGGGTCCATCTTCGTAAATAATATTACCATCATCGTCGGTAATAATAACTTCTTCTTCAATGCCGGAAAATTCATTTAGTATAAATTGGGTAATGGGTTGTTTGTATTTAAATATTTCAACTAGACTATCTAAATAGCTCAACACGTGTATAATAAGGGCCTCATTTGTTTGGATTTCTGGTCGTATAACTTGATAAATAGCACCATTAAAATCTAAATATAAATGTACTGGTTCCTTACCAACCCTAGGCAATATGCTTTTAATAGTAGATGTTGGGTTATTGCGTCTATTATATCTACGCAAATGGGAAAATAATCCAGGAACACCCATATTTATTATATATGGCTAGTATAAGTGGTTAGTATAAGTGGTTAGTATAAGTGGTTAGTATAAGTGGTTAGTATAAGTGGTTAGTATAAGTGGTTAGTATGTGTTATGTATATATGTATATATGTAAGTATATAAGGCTAGTATATATCCTAAATTAAATAATCAATTTTAGGAATTTTATATATAAATAATAGTCATTTTAATTTAAATTATACATATACAATAAGGTCGTATATAGATAGTGTATATAGATAGTGTATATAAATAGTGTACATAGATAGTGTATATAATATATGCATTAATTAATTATTATTTAGTATTATATTATGTAAATGGGTAGAAAATGCTAAAAAATGCTAAAAAATGCTAAAAATGCTAAAAATGTATAATAAATAGGGATAGTATTACTTAAAATTGCATTTGGTAAATAATACATATGGTATGTATTGTTTAAATTTACATTACTATTAACTACAGCCACTTAAAAGCCTTATATTAACTTTGAATTGCTAAATAACCCGATACATATACATATACATATACATATACATATACATATACATATACGCATACGCATACGCATATACACATACATTTAATTAACTATTTAATTATTTAACTTAGCGTTTAAACGTAATTATGTCTAGTAACACTACTACTAAAACTACTAAATCTACTAAATCTAATAAAGCTGCTAAATCAGCCGATAAGCTAAACACGATTGTTGAAACTGATAATACGGATAATACCGAACAAACTACTACTACTACCGAAACAATGCACGATTTTTCAAGCCGATTTGACAAGGACCATGTATTTGCATCAAACGTGCTAGAGGCAATTGAGCATCTAGCCAATAGCAAAGTTGTATCAGGATTTGACCTGGAAAAGGCATGGGCTTTGTTTGACACAATGAGTGTTAAGGAGCGTCATGAATTAAATCTTGTGAAGGCTAAAAAGGCCAAGAAGAGCACCGCTGTAACAGCTGATAACTTTGTGCCCGAGGGTACTAAGAAGCCAAGGGGTGTACGTGATTTGTTCCGTTCTCAATTTCGTTTGGAGCAGGCAAAGCAGAAGAAGCAATATACTGATGCGGAGTTCCGTGAGGCATGGGATAACATTACGGAAAAGGAGCTACAGGCTCTAACTGCTCAACGTGATGAGATGTTTAAAAAATACGAAGAAGAGCGTAAGGCTCAACTGAAGGATAAGATTGCATTGGGCGAGGTAGATGAGAAATCGCCAAAGTCGCCACCAAATGCATTCTTTATCTTTAAGGATAAGGTGACAACAAACCCTTCAAATTTCTTGACAAAGAGTGAGGCAGCTAAGTTTTCGGAAATGAAATCGAAGGATCAAGCTAAGTTTTTGGGTGAGAAATACAAATTGATGAAAGATAACAATGACAAGTTGTATCAAGATCTTCAGTCAGAATCGGATGCAATGATGCCAAAACATAATTTTGAAAAGTACGAGTGGAAGTTGCGTTGTTCGCGACGAAAGCTAGCAAGGGCCGAGCGTCTAGATGAAGATGTTGAGAAGTGGAAGACGACGGTTCTAACTTTGGAGAATGAGCCACCGGAGGGATATGAGCCAACGAGTGCAAGTACATCAGTTGATGATGGTGAAGCCAAGCCAAAGGTAGAGGTAGAGGTAAAGGTAAAAGAAAAGGGACATAAAAAGGGAAAGAAAGCCAAGACTTCTAGCAAGTAATTTACTAGTTAGCATTAAAATTTAATTATGCATTATTATTTTTATTATTTTTTATGTTTTAATATGTTTTAATATGTTTTAATATGTTTTAATATGTTTTAATATGTTTTAATATGTTTTAATATGTTTTAATATGTTTTAATATGTTTTAATATGTTTTAATATGTTTATATTACCTAGTATTAAATATTAAATATTTAATATATACACTATAATTTAAAGATGGTTAAGAAATTATTATTTAAACCTGACTTAAATATATTGGTAATGGTTATTATGTTATTATTTGGAAAAACACCAATGCAATGGATATCTAGAAGTGATATTGAAATACCAGCATATCAAAATAACACAATAATTAAACTACCAATTAAACAGTATCCGCAAACAAAAATACAGCTTAAAAATATCATATTTGTAATTAAGTTTATATATAGCATATTGACTAAGTTTTTATCAGAAAATGAAATATATGATAATACAACATGCAAAAGTAAATGTGATACTAAAATTGCCATAGATATGTCACCAGACTATTTATATATAATATTCCGTCTACCACATCTACAATATTGCCATATAGATGCTATCAAATCAGCTGCATGTACGACAATATTAATTAATGTTAAAAAAAACAAATTAACAACAGAGCAAAAGGCATGTGCAATATATCTAGCAGCATTTAATACTCTTAATATTATATGTCACAATAAAAGTAAATACTCAAATGAAAGTATACATTCAATACTTTCTCCTAGCATCAATTTAATACCTGAAATTATACCTAATGTAGCTAATATATTACATTATTCCCAGTATATACGCAACACATCAATACATGCTAGCAATATTATTATATATTATCCAATGAAGCTTAATTTAATGAGTAACAATAGCATTATATCTAGTTATGTTATATCATATTTTATATCAATATTTCACTACATGCATACACTAACATTTTCCAATAAACTAGAACATAATATTAATAAATATATGCAATATTATGATACAGAAATATCAACCATATATGATAGTGACTTTATATATAACATTACCACATATACAAACTTATTAGACAATGTATTTATAAATTAATTTACAAAATACAAACACATACATAAACATATAAAATACAAACGCTAGCTCTAGATATACACAAAAATATATTTAACACAATATACATACGCTAGCTCTAGATATACACATAAATATATTTAAAACAAAAAACAAAATACATACGCTAGCTCTAGATATACACATAAATATATTTAAAACAAAATACATACGCTAGCTCTAGATATACACATAAATATATTTAAAACAAAATACAAAATACAAAATACAAAATACAAACTATAAAATACAAACTATAAAAAATAAAAAACAAAATACAAAATACATAAGCTAGCTCTAGATATACACATAAATATATTTAAAACAAAATACATACGCTAGCTCTAGATATACACATAAATATATTTAAAACAAAATACAAAATACAAAATACAAAATACAAAATACAAAATACAAAATACAAACTATAAAATACAAACTATAAAAAATAAAAAACAAAATACAAAATACATAAGCTAGCTCTAGATATACACATAAATATATTTAAAACAATATACATAAGCTAGTTCTAGATATACAAAATATAAAATACAAACTATAAAATATAAAATATAAAATATACAAAAACAAAATACAAAATACATAAGCTAGCTCTAGATATACACATAAATATATTTAAAACAAAATACAAAATACAAAATACATAAGCTAGCTCTAGATATACACATAAATATATTTAAAACAAAATACAAAATACAAAATACATAAGCTAGCTCTAGATATACACATAAATATATTTAAAACAAAATATAAAATATAAAATATAAAATATAAAATATACAAAAACAAAAAACAAAAAACATAAGTTAGCTTTAGATAAAGGCACATACATCTATATTTGACTATATTTGATTATGTTTGATTAAAAAGTGCGGCAATATGTGGATATCCCATTTTAACCATAATAGCTGCACGTTCATATTTATCATGTGCGAATGGTGATAATACATATTGTAGTTTACCACGTATACATAACTCATCTCTATTTTTGAGTATTTTTGATTTAGCAGCATCATCAATTTTCTGAAATGATTGCATATACGGGATTTGTATATATCTTTTTGCAATTTCGATTTCAATAAGTTGCATATACTTAAATAGGTCTGGTTCAATATAGATGCCAAGATATTTATCATGAGGTTGAATCGGTTCGGAATTGCAATTATATTTATCAACTAAAAGGGGTGAACATTTAGTTTTTTTATCATTCATTTTAAAATTATATGTGCTAAATGTATGGGCTATAATGGCCATAATATTATTACAATATGTATATGCAGTTTTATTTTTCAATAAAATCAAAATATCGTCAACATATACAACTAGCTTATAATCAACATTATATCGCAAGCCTAATTTTATAGATAAATTTTTTATACATTGTTTCAATATATAGTCCATACATATAATAAATAGGTCAATACTTATTGCTGAGCCTTGTGGTACACCTTTATTACGTAATATTTCAATATTACTTGATTCGTCATAATAGCGTATTTCTCGCATAAGATGTACTATAGCTTTACATATATTTTTTAATTCATCTTCTGTTTTAATATCATAATATTTGTTATTTTGGTTATTATTATTATTTTGTGTTGTATTATTGGATAATGTATGTTTGGCACTATCTAGCTTAGGATTGGGTAAATATTCACTAATAATATTATATAGAAAAGAGAAATGAACATTATTATAGGCATTACTAAGATCTAGTAATATATATTGGTGTTTGGTTTTATGTAATATACAACCAATATCAGAAACACGTTCAAAACAGAGTCGGCGATATGTATCACCATTTGTATCATCATAATATTTAATAAAACAACGTCTAGCACGGTTTATGTTAGTATTGACTAATCCACGTACAAATATTTCTTCTATTATAGCATATTTAATATGTCTACTAATAATTTTAGATAAATTATTACAATCGGCTAGGCATCTACTATTTATAGCCGTAAGTGGTGCACACTGATCTTTGCGACGATAGAATATATTAGCACGTATATTGTTATTAAACTCTAGCCATAATTTTCCTTCTTTAAGCATAATAAGATACATGATGGCTATTTTATGTTGGGTTTTAATATCTAGTTTTGACATAGCAATTGTATTAACAATAGTTTCCTTAGAATCAATTTGTTCATCTTCGCCATATTTTGTTTTATGAAGCTTATATTTAGAAATAGCATAAAATATTTTATTGTATCTACGTTTATATTTTTTACAATATGCTTTTTGGTCTGCATCGGTTGGTAAACTAAACCAAATTTTTTTATCATATGTCTTCACACCATCACCCTCACAATCATCATCGCAATAGTTATTGGTATTATTATCGTTATTAGTATTAGTATTATCTAGAATAGTAGAAATTTCGCAATCTAGTGGTAGAGATGCATTTGATATGTAATTTAAATTTTTACCATTTAAATTATTAGTCCAATTAATAGTATTATAATTATGTTGTAATTTTGGATCATATAAGCGATTTTCATGATATTTAGCAATGTCTAATTTATTAGTACTATACCATTTATTACAATTAATAACAGGCATATCTAGGTTATTTCAGGTTATTTCAGGTTATTTCAGGTTATTTCAGGTTATTATAGGTTATTAGAATATATAATATGTACTATCTATATTTTATATGCTATATTTTATATGGTATATTATGTTTGTGCTATTGATGTGATTAATGTATTTAATCTAAATATAGATAGTTAAATATAATTATGATTATAATTAACATAGATGTGTATATATTACGTATTTATTGCTGTATATACATATACATAATAAAGATGTGAAAAACAATTTTAACAACAAAACAAAAAATAAAACAAAAAAAATTAATACTTAATACATACACGACTTTTTAGGTATTTTTTTAATATTTTTAAACAAAAAATGAATTATAATACACCATATATCAACAATACAAGCTATATACCACAAACAATATACTACAATATACTACAACATACTACAACATACTACAACAATACAAGCTATATACCACAAACAACATACTACAACATACTAGTCACCAATATATAAATATAACACATAAATATAACACACACACACACACACACACACACACACACACACACACACATATATATATATATATAATGGCAGGTTCTAGACGGAATCAAGGTAATGATCAACAGCTAGAAGCTATATTACAACAATCAGCTGCTGATTATAGAAGAGAACAGATGGCTAGATTTGAAAATGGAATTGATATTGAGGTGAATGTATTGCCATTAACGGCGGCACCAAATGATATTATAGATCAATATCCTGTAATTGCAATGGATACATTTGCGGGAAGTGATTACATTATATTGCCGCAAAGGTATGCAGACAGGATATGTCCTGATATAAACACGTATTTTAGCATTGGATTGACTATATTTAAGGTTATGTTGGATGATGATATTGATATAGATACATGTGATCAAAGTGAATATATGACATTACTGGGATATATAATAGGATCTGATCAGGAATATGCATATATTGACCCTAGATTGTTTAATAATTTAAATATGCGGATGGGGCAAAAATTAAAGTTAAAAACGGTGCCTCATAATAGATTATATGCGGGTACCCGTGTTATATTAACGCCAAATGAACCATTAATGTTCTTACATATTAAGGATCAAAGTAAATTTTTGGAGGGTCATATTGGGAAAAAATATCGTGTGTTATATATAGGGCAAGATATTAGTATATACTCAGAGGAACTGAACCAGGTATTAAGTATGACGGTAACTGAGTTATTTTATGATTATACAGATATTGGAGAAACATTTTATCCGGCAACAGGTCCGGCAATAATTACAGATACAAACTTGGAAGTGGAATTTAGAGTTTCAGAAGAAGATATAGCAACATTCGAAACAGTAAATAAGCCACCATCACATACACAACCAATTGATAACCGGCGTCATAAACGTTTAAGAATAAAGGGAATATTGCCGGTACACCTAGAACAATGTTTTGATAACATTGAACTAATAAGGATTGAGAAACAACAAAATATGATAGACAATATGGGTTGGCATAAATTAAATGCAAAAATAGGAACAGGAATCGGATAGGCTATATAGGATCTAGGTTATATAACTACAAATTTATGATTTAGCAGTTATAGGTTATGTAAATAGATTAACAAATAATAATATCAAATAAATAAGTTATATCAAAAACAATAAACCACATAATAGTTAAATATATCTATATATATAAATCTAAATATATCTATATATATATATCTATATATATAAATCTAAATAAATCTAAATAAATCTAAATAAATCTAAATAAATCTAAATAAATCTAAATAAATCTAAATATATCTATATAAATATGGCATATGAAGTAAAATATATAACAGAGGAAAAGCGGGAACAATTCTGGAGGGATGGATATATACACATACCTAATTTTTTTCATGCAAATGATATGGCAAATGTACGTAAACAATGTCTAGATATATATATGCCAAAAGTATCAGCTATGGAACTAGCAGATGTAAGTAATACTAATAATAATAAAGGACATAATATATGTGATAGGATAACAAATTTATATAATAATAAAAGACAGATATATAATAATTGTGCAAAAGAAATAACTCGTGCAATACCAATATTACAGCTAGCTAATGACCAACGTTTGTTATCAGTTATTAAAGATCTAGGTGTAAAGGAACCTACATTACACAGTATTCCGAATATTGTAGCGGATGACACAAAAATGTATAGACGAGATCAACTATGGAAATTATGGCGTCCATCAACCAACGCAATTGGTGTGTATATGGGTCTAGATTTATGTAATCCCAAAAATATGTATAACACTATCAGTACTAACAATATTGACAATAACAAATATACATATACTAGATCATATATGGAAGTGGTACCGGGATCACATATATCAGGATTAAGAACAATGGGTGAAATAGATAATATTAAAGAAGAGGCCTATATTGACCCAATAACCGGAAATAGTATCAACGATACAGTATCGGATATAGGTATATTGAATATATATGATATACCGAGGACATCTAAATATAATAACATACTAGATTTACAAGACACAAAAACAAAAAACATAACAACAACGCCAATAACTTCAACGCCCATAACAACAACACCCATAACTTCAAATGCAACTTTAAATATTGATACGCTAGATGAATATACTACACTAGACGAATATGATACACTAGATGAATATGATTTGATAGATGGCGATACTTATACTGATACGGATGCTGATACTAATAAGATAACATACACAACAATTGATAACATACCAACCGTATCTAACAATGGGTTAGGTGGTGGAATAACGCTATTTAGTCCATTAATGGTAACTAGATTACCGGAGTCACCGGGTGATAAGGATGCGTTAGTGTGGTGTTATGGTGATAGGTTGAATACAGTATATTACAATAGTGATTATTTCCCAACATTGGGAGAGTCACTAATTGAGGATATGATAAAAAATATTGGAACCTAATATTAATATATTATAGAGCTAGTATGTTAATTTTCATATAAATATAAATATAAATATAAATATAAATATAAATATAAATTTCAATAGGGCTATGTGGGAGTATATTATATTTTAGGCATATTAGATGTTTAACAGCTTTTGTATATTCTGTATCATAAGTATATATATTATACTTAGTGCCAGATATATATAATACACATAGATAATAATGTATAGGTGCACTACGTAACTTATATATTATTATATTATTCATAACAAATTGCTTGGCAATATTATAATCCATATTATCTAGTATAAAGTTAATATACAATAGTCTAGAGTCATGATTATTATTGCATTTAGTAATATCTTCAATTACACCTATATTAATAAACCATTGTAATACATATGGATCAGTACGACGACCAATACGGAGTATGTTTTGTCTACCTATACGACCTTTGCAAAATATAGTATTTTGTCTTATTGAAGCATAACTGTTACTATTACTATTACTATTAGTATTACTATTACTATTACTATTACTATTACTATTAATATTATCAATAGTATGATCTTGTTTAGGATAGTGTAAATTATCATGCCATGGAACAAACACGCCATGATCGGGGGTATATATCATTATATGCATGAAGAATAGTTTTAATTTCGTCAATGGAGCCATATGCAAGAGCATATTGCATCCAATGTTGTAGTTTAAATATATAAACATACACACGCTAGATATACAAACGCTAGATATACAAACGCTAGATATACAAACGCTAGACATACACACGCTAGATATACAAACGCTAGACATACAAACGCTAGATATACAAACGCTAGATATACAAACGCTAGATATACAAATTTTTATTTTTTGTGAAAAATAGATAATACCCGACATCTAGAACTAAATATATAAAATATAACGTATAACTTATAAAACCTAATTATGCTATATATTTAGCGATATTTAGCATATTAGATATATTATAACATAGTAGGTATAGTAAATGTGGATAGTTTAGTTATAATAAATATATATTAAATATAGTTTTAGTTGTAGCTAGCTAGCGTTTGTATAATTATAATTATAATTTAAATTTATATTATAATTATACAAATAATGAAAATGACAATAAATAATATTGATAAATCAAATAACATAAATATTTTAGAAAAAACCAAAGATAAAGATAATGTGATACATGTATGTAAATGGTGTACAAAGAAGTTTAAGAAGAATACATTATATAAAAAACATGAGACAAAACAAATATGTAGGTCAAAATCAAATCGTACATATTGTGAACCATGTGATATAACATTTGAATCTAGAGATAAATACAATAAACATTTAGTTACAAGGACTCATATAGACTCAATAGTTAATGATAATAAAACATGTAAAATATCGGGCACAAATATAACACATCAAATAAGTTCAAAAATGAAAGATTTAGCAAACATGACTATAGTAGTTAGGGATCCTTTTTATATGCTAGACCCGTATTTGACTGAGAAAGAAGCAGAGGATATATCAATTGGTAGGGATCCAATAATGAGCCAATATACATTATTACGGAAGGATGTGGCAACAAATAATATAGATAGGGGACACACAACAATAGCGCCATATATATATATAAATAATAATGACATTGATAATGATGATATAAATTCGGCGGATAGGGAATTATATGGAAATAGGTTAATAATAGAGGATGGTGAGACATTAGAGGAGAAGCACAATAGAATAAATGAGGAGAGCAAGACGTATGAGGAGAGAGAGATTGAGTATAGGACGAAACAGCCAACGGAGTATAGTAAGATATTGGAAGAGATGTTGAATAAGCCGGAACCAACGGATAGGCAAAGGCGTATATTGGAGTATTTGAACAGGTACCAGGAGGAGGAGACAAATGTTATGACCGATAGGTTTAAGTTGATATTGGCAGCATTAAAGTTGGGTGACGCAAATTATTTAAGAAGGCATATATTGGAGGCGGGTGGTGAATTATTATCATTAAAGGCAAAACAAATATATGTGGGTTATTTGGATGTATTTATAGATCACATAGTTAGTTTATCAATAGATGGTACAAGAACACATTTGAGCGAGGGAGTGCCATTTGATAAATTAGTTATAAATTTGACAAGATAGATGTTTACGGATTTACGGATTTACGGATTTACGGATTTACGTGAGTTATATATATTTATATTTTTTATAATATGTATGTTTTATTCGAAGTGTATTTTATGGTTAATTCTAAAAGTGTTTTTTTATAATTCAAATAATATAGTGCAAATATCTTAAAACATATCTTAAAACATAGTATAAAATTTAGATAAAATAATTATATAATCAAAATTTAGATAAACATTATGGATAACATAAACGTAAATGTAATATATAATGATGATATAGATAATATATTGATATGTGTACATATTAAAGATATAAAATGGCATAATATTAAATATATATCTGGTACCACTATAAATCTTAAAAATTTATTATGGTTACAGACATCTAGCAGTTTGCAAGAACTACATGTTGATAGTAATGATATAGTTTCGCTAGATAGTTTACAAGAATTTACAGCCTTACACACTTTATCTTGTAATAATAATAAGTTAACTTCGCTTAATGGTTTACAAAGTTGCGTAAATTTGCTAAGTCTATATGTATCATATAATAATATAACATCTATTGATTATTTGGACGGTTTACAAAATTGCACATCTTTACAAAAAATATGTTGTGATTATAACAATATAAGTTCACTAAATGGTTTACAAAATTGCACAGCTTTACAAAAATTATATTGTCGTGGTAATAACTTAAGTTCACTAAATGGTATACAAAATTGTACAGCTTTACAAAAATTAGATGTAGTAGAAAATAAATTAAATTCTCTAAATGGTATACAAAATTGTATATGTTTACAAGAGTTAAATATGTCAGCAAATAAGTTAACTTCTTTGGGTGGTATACAAAATTGTACTGCTTTACAAACTATATCTTGTAATTATAACAATATAAGTTCACTAAATGGTTTACAAAATTGTACCTATTTTCAACAACTATTTATATCAAATAATACAGCTATAACAACTTTGCCTAACTTTTTAATTGAACTTAGATACTTACACACCTTTCACTATGCTGGTTTAGAACTAGAATTAGATGCTAGACAACGACGTTGGCTGAACCGGCTTCAAAACCGACAACATAACACTAACAACATCCAAGTTTATGGCAATTCTCAAAATGTTCATGATAGCAGCATTCAAGAATCCGTGCGAGCTAGCATGTCTAGACTCTTAAATCAACCCTTGTTACCAACCTACAACGTTGATACCCTCACCAATAATATAGTGCTAGATACAGTATTAACACCAAAATCCAAAGATCAATTACTATCATATATTTCAACCTCAACCTCAACATCTACCCAAGAAGAGCTAGTTGAACTATCACTTACATATGGTGAGTTACTATGGACGGTATGGCAAACTATCCATAACCTTGGTGAGTTTGATGAATCAACCCAACAACAAATAAAACAAATTCTTAACCAAGAGCTAGAAGATAGTGATTGTAAGTGTTTTACTGGTCGAATGACACGCCTAGTTAACGTATTAAACGGCTTTAGTCCGTTGGTAGAAGTCAAGATATTGGATAGTGTACAAATCGGCAATATTGTAGCTATCATTAAACAAAGGCTAGAAGAAAGTGAAGATGGTTATGGGTATACCGTGGCAAAACATAGGGAAGAGTTTAGAAAAGAGATGCTAGATAGAGGTGAGAGTATGGATCTAATAAATGAATGGCTAGAATATATAGAATAGATAGGGTGAATAATACGAATTATATTACATTATATTTTTATATTTATATATTTTTATTTTATATATTTTTATTTTATATATTTTTATTTTATATATTTTTATTTTATATATTTTTATTTTATATATTTTTATTTTATATATTTTTATTTTTTTATATTTTTATTTTTTATATTGTTATTTTATATATTTTTATTTTATATATTTTTATTTTATATATTTTTATTTTATATATTTTTATTTTATATATTTATATATTTTTATTTTATATATTTTTATTTTATATATTTTTATTTTATATATTTTTATATTTTTATTTAAATAAAATCTGAAATTCCGATATTTTGCTAAAACCTAAAACTTGCTTGATACTCAAGCAGTAGGAAGCCCAAATAACCACCACGTTTGTACCCATTTTTTATCACTAATTAACGACGTTTGCAAAAAATGCCGGAAAAGCGAAACTAATCGCATAATTTTACCGGAATATATGTAAAGTCCTTGCAAACACGTGACGAATTGCCTTGCAAAACACGTGAAATCCATTAAAAACGCGATTTTGAAACCCAAAAAGCAACTAACATATAAAGTCCTTGTATTTCAGGATAAAAAGCGGTAGTGTTTTAGGGGCTTAACCAACCCGAGTAGCCCGAGTATTGGGGCTTATTATATAAATAAAATAATACTAAAATTTTTTCTGTTGATTGTATACGCTGCTGCACGCAATCATAACATTTGGTATATTGGGTTATTGTGTGTTGGTAGCCCTAGCAGTTAAATTTTATATTCTATTTTTAAATACATACTAGATATACAAACAAACACTAGCTATACAAACAAACACTAGCTATACAAACAAACACTAGCTATACAAACAAACACTAGATATACAAACAAACACTAGCTATACAAACAAACACTAGATATACAAACAAACACTAGATATACAAACAAACACTAGATATACAAACAAACACTAGATATACAAACAAACACTAGATATACAAACAAACACTAGATATACAAACACTATAAACTTTAAGTAAATTGATAGATAGCAATAAACAATACATACATATAAAAAATAAATAAAGTTGCTTATTAGTCAAACACATATAATGAATTATTTATATA
>Ga0307983_1000238_pt1 | contig 29366 bp, 30 predicted proteins | sample OrgLakmetagen991_FD_201845 | JGI IMG/M metagenome (GOLD analysis project Ga0307983, IMG submission 201845) | Saline water microbial communities from Organic Lake, Antarctica - #991 | ecosystem: Environmental > Aquatic > Non-marine Saline and Alkaline > Saline | place: Antarctica: Organic Lake...
TTCCTCCATCGTGATCCATATCTCCCATTCCAAATGGACTTGGCTTCATTTTCATTGGAACTTTTTCTACATGGTGTCCCTGGCCTAAAATAACGCTTCCAGCACCAGTGATGTCTTGAGAGGTTGCTTTAAACTCTAAGGCCTTATGTTCAGGCATCGTAAAGGTAACATCATATGTCTCAGCAATTCCTATAAGGATCTCATTTACTTCGAGAGGCTGAATTTCAACACCATCTTTTGAAATAACGGTAAAATTAAATAGTTTTCCTAAATTTGCATAAAAGTAAGTAGAGGCTGAAGCATTTATTAATCTCAGACGAACAGTATCCCCTGCTTTGATATTCTTTAGATGTTGATTTTGTAATCCGTTAATTAAAAAGGCATCGTAGGCAACGTCACTCAGATCCATAGGACCCATTTTAGTCCATTCACTTTTTACATAGTCCCAAAATTTACCAGCTCTTATAGCGCCATAAATTGAAGCATCGGTTTTCTTCTTAAATACATAGTAGTCACCATCCATTTTAAGATTTGCTAGTACTTGATCTGGATGCTCATTAGTCCAGTCGCTCATAACTATCTCTAAGTCATGATCTGTTTTAAAGCGATCGTGATCATCTTCGATAACAATTGCTCCATAAAGTCCACGCTGCTCTTGTAGCTCTGTATGTGAGTGATACCAGTAAGTTCCTGTATGAGTAAGTGGAAATTCAAACACATGTGTTTTGCCTGGCTCAATAATGAGTGTGTTAGCAAACTGAGGTCCATCTTGATCCCAAGGAACCAATAATCCGTGCCAGTGTAGGGTTGTTGGCTCATTCGTCTTATTATTAACAGTGATTATAGCAGTATCACCTTTTTTGAATTTTAGAGTTGGAGCTGGAATTGAGCCATTAATAGCTAAAGCATGTGTAACTTCAACCCCAGTTATATTAACTGTTTTATGCTCTACATTTAGTTCATAATTTACATTTTCAGCGTAAGATGCAGAAGTAATAAATAAGGATAAAAGTAGGACTAATTTATTGAACATGAACATTTGGTACTCCAAGTAGTTACAAAGTTATTATATTTGTAACAATAATACCCCCCGGGGGTTACTTGCAGCAATGCTCCCAAATTTTTTACATGCTCTATAGAGAAAGTGACCAAGTATTGGTCACAAGTTTTTTTATTTACAGGTGTTTCTAATAAGTTTCATAAGTTCATCGATTTTTTCATCAATATCTTTCTTATTACTCTTACTAGCAGCATCTTTTACACAGCAGTTTAGATGTTTCTCAAGTATAATAAACTCAACCGATTTCAAAGCGCTTCTAATAGCTTTAATTTGATTTATAATATCGACACAATACTTATCTTCTTCAATCATGGATTTAATTCCACGAACTTGACCTTCGATTCTATTGATTCTAGTAATCTGATTTTTGTGATCTGCACCTATCTTAGTACTCATATCCTACCTCTTATACTAAGTTTACGAAATAACAGCTACATTTTCTATAAATAATAGTGATTATTTCAAATAATATAACGAATCTAAGATATATATACCCTTTTGCATGTAAGTTGAGTCTATTTAATGGCCGCTTCTTGCTATTCTCAACTCGGCACGATAAATCACCATGAAATAGTTTAATTAATTAGATGATCAAGCTCCTATAGATAGAAGAAGTTTTAAGGTCGAATTATATGAGTAACTTCCTTCAATCCAATATTTCATCGAATAAAAACCAGTGCAAAAAACCATGGAGAATCCTCCAATAATCAATATAAAAGCTCCAATTCTTAGATGTTTCGATTTTTCCTTTTTGGAAAGATGAAGAAAATAAAAACCAAGAGCAACAGCAATTAGCTCAACTGTAAAAGCTAAATCAGCATGAAACATTCCCATAATTAACTCCCTACTTCTTTTTCAGAGTTTTATACCAAACAAAAACAAGTATAAAAAAGACAACGGAGCACACAACACTAATAAGCATGTAGTGGTCATGGATAGAATTGTTATGCCATAAGTTCATATTCATAATTGATCCTTTGGATTAAAGAAATTATTTTCTTTAATTAATGATGTTCTTCGAGAGTTTGTTTATTCTCATATCCCATAGACATTTCCATATTCTTTCCCATCATACCCTGCATATTTCCCATCATGCCCTGCATCTCTTTCATCATTCCCATTCCATCTTTGCCTTTCATCATGCCCTGCATACTTCCCATCATTTTTGACATCATCCCCATATGCTCTTTCATTTGATTCATATGAATGCTCATGAGTTTTTTTCTTTTTACCGAGTTTTTTTCTTTTTTCAATTTTTCCATAGTATTCTTCATTGAAGACATATGCTTAGCCATATTAGATCTCATTAAATGAGTTGATGACTTTTCACTAAGGCCCTTATTAACCTTTGCGTTAAGACCTGTATTAAATGAAAGAATAGTAATGAGTAGTGCGGTTTTTAATAAAGTAGACATATTTAACTCCTCAGTTATTTTTGTATAAATCTAGTTACTTAATCTGTAGCATTTGTTTAATGAAAGCTTACCTAGCAATGAACATTTCTTTGTATTCTTTTGAACATAAAGAGTTCAATCATATTTTTTTGTGTCTTCCATCAAGAATACTGGAGCGAATCCACCTCCATCGGTACGAAAATTTGTAGTTTGTCCTGAATATAGACGAGAGGACATAAGTTGAATTTTTCCTTGATAAGTATAAGCTCTCACATCTACTTTTAGTTTATTCTGTCCATCTTCTATTTTAACAATCCTTTCACCTGGCTTAACTATTCTTTGGGCTACATAGTCTGATGCTTTGACCTCGCTCCAAACCCTATGAGTCATCTTGTCACCTCTATAGGCCCCCTTACTCCCAAAACCTTTTGAGGGTTTAAAAAAATAGTCTCGTCTATTCTTCCAAAGCATATCGTGATTCTCTGTACTAACTATTATAGTCTGAGGGATTCCAGAACTAAGTTCGGGAAGCTTACAAAGTGGAACTAGATTATGTTTATTGGCGTATAAAGCATGATGATGGGGGTTAGGAGTGACAACAACACTTTGTTTCAAATATGCATCTTTTAAAAAATTATGTTCACTTTGTTCAAAATAAAAGTCTGTTAAGCGATTATAGATAAGGTCAATCTTAATCTCTCCATACCATATACCTACATCATTCCCTTTAAGATCTTCAGGAGCAAGTATAAAGCACTCAAGACCATTTTTTTTAAAAAGAGAACGAAACAGCTTAAATTCGGGATAAAGATATTGATCTTTCGGAGAAATATCTATAATAGCAACTGTCTGAAATTTTTCTTCACCTTTTTGAAGTTTCCACTCGTTGACAAACATTTGAAAATATTCCTTCTCGAGATTATCCAAGTTAAAAGGAATCTTAGTACCATCACAACATGCTAATTGGGCTTGGGAAAGATATAAGTTGAGTAATCCCCCTCCTGCATTGGTATTAATCTCAATAAGCTGAGGACCCGAATCGGTTAAATGAAAATCATATCCCATAAAAGCACCTGCGGGACCAAAGTCTTTCAGAGCGATTCCGGGTACGTCCTTTAAAACTTCATCTTGAAATGAATCTGAGTGAATAGCAGATTCTATTTTATCAATAAGGTCGACAACTTCTTTCATCGTAAATTCAGAAATGTATACTGCTGTTTGAGAAAACATATTGGGATAATTTTTCAAAAAAAGATCATCTCCAAGTCGACTTAAAAGTTCTTTTTCTAAAAGACTTCTATCAAGTGTTTGGCAAAGGCAGTGCCTGTTTAGCTTTCTTGCCAATTGATGTGTCTCAGCCATTGTATTCTCGCTTTTTTATTTAAAAATCAAAACATACTTAAAAAGTGTACTTTGATTTCACTTAGTATTTATCTAAACCAAACTGGTTATCCGTAAAAAGACAAAAATCATATTTTTACACAGCGGTCTTATTTTCACTCCACCACTTTTTCTTCACTAATGCATAAACGACAGGAATCACAAATAACGTTAAAATCGTAGCCGAAACCATTCCTCCAATCATTGGGGCAGCAATTCTTTTCATAACAGATGCTCCAGAACCTGAACTCCACATAATTGGTAATAAGCCTCCAATTGTTGAGGCCACCGTCATCATTAATGGTCTCACTCTCTCTGATGCGCCTTGAATAATTACTTTGTATAGCTCTTCTACTGAAAGGTTTTGTGATCTCTCTTTAGCATCTTTTAAAGCCTGATTCAAATAGGACAACATAACGACACCAGTTTCAGCAGAGACGCCTGCTAATGCAATAAAACCAACTCCGACAGCAACACTTAAGTCATATCCCAATGCCCATAATAAAATAAAACCTCCCGTTAATGAAATAGGAAGCAGTAACATTATCAAAAAAGAATCTGTAAAATTTTGAAAATTTAAATACAATAATAAGAAAACAATTAAAAGAGTAATAGGAAGAATAAACTTTAACCTTTCTGCGGCTCTTTCCATGTATTCAAACTGACCACTCCAGACTAATCTATATCCCGCTGGCATTTTAATCTTTTTGTCTAAAACTTTCTTGGCCCTAGCTACGTATCCACCAATATCACTTGTTGTGACGTCAACATAAATCCATGCGGAAGGCTTTGATCCTTCTGACTTAATAACAGGTGCACCTTTTACAAATTTAATATCTGCCAATTCTCCTAAAGGAACATGATGCCCCATAGGTGAGAAAACTAAAATACTCTTTATTCCACTTATTGATTCTCTAAGCTCTCTTGGATATCGTACATTGATAGGATACCTCTCAAGGCCTTCAACAGTATTTCCGACATTCATACCACCAATTGCTGAAGTTATGACTGCCTGAACATCATCAATTGCAAGACCATAACGAGAGATGGCTTCTCTTTTAATTTTTATGTCAAGAAAGTTTCCTCCCGAGACCCTTTCGGCGAAAACTGATGCTGTTCCTGGCACAGATCTAAGTTCAGCTTCAATTTCCTCTGCAATGCTGGCCAAAACATTTAAGTCTGCTCCTAATAACTTTATACCAACGGGAGTCTTGATACCTGTTGATAGCATATCAATTCTCGTTTTAATTGGCATAGTCCAAGCATTTGTAACTCCCGGAAACTGAATAGCGGCATCGAGTTCTTTGACAAGTTTCTCAGCTGTCATCCCCTCGCGCCATTCACTTTCTGGTTTTAAGGTTATAACTGTTTCAACCATACTCAGTGGTGCTGAGTCTGTCGCCGTTTGCGCTCTTCCCGCTTTACCAAAAACTGTATTAACTTCTGGAAAGCCTTTAATTATACGGTCCATTTGTTGAAGTGTTTGCTTTGCCTTTGTTATAGAAATACCAGGAAGCATCGATGGCATATATAATATGTCTCCTTCGTGCAGTGGCGGCATAAACTCGGAGCCTAGTTTACTAGCAGGTATAAATGTAAGTCCAACAAGTAAAATAACAGCAGCGAACATTTTTTTCGGATTATGAATAAGCCAAGTAATAGTCGGTCTGTATATGTACAGTAAACCTCGAGAGATAGGATTATCTTTTTCTGCCCGAATTTTACCTTTAACTAAATATCCTAAGAGGATTGGAACAATAGTTATACTAAGTAATGCTCCACCAATCATGGCATAAGTCTTTGTGTAGGCCAAAGGTTTAAATAATCGACCTTCTTGTGCCTCTAATGCAAATATTGGTAAAAATGAAAAAGCTATAATAAGCAATGAGAAAAATAATGAAGGGCCTACTTCTTTAGATGATTTTATCGCTATTTCCCAGCGATCTGCATCGGGTCCGGCTCTTTCAATATGCTTGTGCATATTTTCTATCATTACAATAGAAGCATCAACCATGGCTCCTATGGCAATCGCAATACCACCGAGGCTCATAATATCGAGAGAAAGCCCTTGAATTCTCATGACTAAAAAGGCGAGTAAGATACCTGCTGGCAAAGTGAAAATGGCAACAAGAGAACTTCTAAAATGAAGAAGGAAGAGAAAACAAATTAATGCAACTCCTATGCATTCTTCAACAAGTTTTTCTTTTAAAGTATCAACTGCTCTTTCAATTAGTCCTGATCGATCATAAGCTGGAACTATTTTCACTCCTTCAGGCAATGTTTTTTCCAGCTCTTTAATTTTCTTTTTAACATTATTTATTACTTCAAGTGCATTTTCTCCAAATCTCATGATCACTATACCACCAGCAACCTCACCATCACCATTCCAATCAGTAACTCCACGTCTAAGGTCGGGACCGAGAGAGATATTGGCAACATCTTCTAGTCGGATTGGAATATGATCAGCGCTGACCCCCAAAGAAATACTTCTTAAGTCAGAAAGTGACTTTATATAACCCAGCCCTCTGACCATAAACTCTGTTTCTGCCAGCTCAATGATTTTACCGCCGACATCTCGATTATTTCTCTGAATAGCTTTTTTAATTTTTCCAATTGAAAGTTTATAGGCTTGAAGTTTTTGAGGGTTAACGGTCACCTGATACTGCTTTACGAAACCGCCAATACTAGCAACTTCTGATACTCCTTTAACTTGTTGGAGTTCATATTTAAGAGTCCAATCCTGAATTGAGCGAAGCTGTGCTAAATCATGCTTATCACTCATCAAAACGTATTCATAAACCCACCCAACTCCTGTTGCGTCAGGACCAAGTGTTGGACTGACACCTTCTGGTAATTTATCACGTACAAAGTTTAAGTATTCTAAAACCCTACTTCTTGCCCAGTACATATCAGTATCATCTTCAAATAAAATATAGACAAATGAGAGACCAAAGAATGAGTAACCACGGACGACTTTAGATTTTGGAACAGAAAGCATGGTTGTGGTAAGTTGATACGTTACCTGATCCTCAACTACTTGTGGAGATTGTCCCGGGTATTCCGTAAAGATGATGACTTGCACATCTGAAAGATCTGGGATTGCATCTAGGGGCATCGTTCTTAATGCAACTACCCCAGCAGATAAAGTAATGAAAGTAAGAATAGATACTATTATTCTATTTCTGACACATATTTCAATTATTTTTCCAATCATTTATTTTCCTATTCTTTAATATTACTGCCAAGCATTTTTTTAACAGCTTCCTTTAGGCGACTTTCACTATCTAGTAAAAACTGTCCACTAGTAACAACCTTGTCTCCTGACTTCAGCCCAGATAGTACTTGGTACTGATGATCCCCTTTTACACCAAGTTTCAACTCTCTAGGTTCAAAAAGACCATCACCTTTATATATGAAAGCAATATTTCGTTCACCACTATGAATAACGGCTTCTGTTGGAACAAGTATAGAATCTTCAATCGGCTTAGTGTGAATTCTAACCGTTGCAAACATGCCCGGCTTTAATATAACATTCGGGTTAGGTAGAATGAGACGAATCTTAATTGTTCGATTTTTTCGATTTAAAACAGGGTATATATAATCAACTTTTGCATCCTTTAAACTTCCCGGCATGTAGTCCATTTCTATAGAAGCCGTTTGTCCTTTCTTTACCCAAGGTGCATCTCGCTCAAAAACATCAGCAATAATCCATAATGCATCTAGTTTTGCTAGAGTGAATAGGTTTGCACCTTTTTTAAATTCTGTGCCTACAAATGCACTCTTATGAACAACATACCCACTTCTGGGTGCTCTCACAATTGTAGTACGTGAAACTTTGCCCGTTTTTTCTATATTTTTTATAAAGCTCTCTGGAACATCAAACTGTAAAAGTCTCTCTCTTGATGATTTTAAGAAATGTTTAGAATGAGGTCCTTTCATATTCTTTTTTAATATACTTAGATACTCTTCTTCACTTGCAACTAACTCAGGTGAATAAACAGAGAAGAGTGGATCTCCCTCTTTAACAAACTGACCAGTTTCATCAACCCAGAGTTTTTCAATCCAACCATCAAACTTCATATTAATTTTTGAGACTTTGGGCTCATCAAATTCAATTTGTCCCAAGGCTCTGACAATTCTTGTAAGCCTTCCCACCTCGATCGTTTCAACACGAATTCCCATTTTTTGAATAGTTGAACCTTTCACTTTAATTATATCTAAATTTGCTGCTGGATCGCCTTCATATACAGGTACCAAATCCATTCCCATTCCGTCTTTACCAGGTTTTTTTGAAATGAATGCTGGGTTCATAGGAGACTGATAAAAAACAACTTTCTTTCCATCTTTATTAGTCGTATCCATCTTCATTTTTCGAGAAGAATCGTTGTCAGAACATCCATTCACTATGATAAGCATTAATAATAATTTGATTATTTTTTTCATAAACCTAGTCTCCTTAAACTTATTCCTGTAATTAATTCTACTTCTGATATCAAAATGGCCCTATCCTTTAGTAATTTTTCATAATTAATTTGAAGATCAAGTTCAGTATTCCAATTTTCCACAACTGAGACAAAACCGACCTTTGCTCGTTTATAATCTGTAATACTTGCACTTAATGCTTTGTTCGCTCTCGGTAGAACTTCTTTTTGATATAGCTTAATTTCAATATTTGAACTTGATATCTTTTCACTTAAAATTTTAAGTTGTGTACCAATCTGCAAGTCCACATTTCTTTGTTGCTGTTTAAAAGCATTTAATTTATGAATATTTTCAGAAACCCGGGCATTTTGTTTACTTCCCATCCAAATCGGAAGACTAATACCAACCATGATAGATACCATATCCGCTCCGTCCGTTTTATCTCCCGGAACAGGATCTCTGATTTTATAATTAACTCCGAGTTTAAAATTGGGCAAACGATCATATTTCGCCTCTGAAAGAGTACTTTTACCTTGCTCAACTTTAAGGTTTGCAACTTTTAAATATGGACTGCTTTTTCTTACCTCTTCACTTAGTATGCTAGAAACTTCAATGATATCTGTTATTGGAGGACTCTTCGTTATCCCAATTTTACTTTCAGGGTCTCGTCCAATTGCTTCATTTAAATTTCTCTTTGCATTTATTAAAACTTCTCGTCGATGTATGAGCATCGCCCTAAGCTTACTATGAGCAACTTGAGCTTGAAATGCATCTTGCTGAGCAACTTTGGCTACCTTAACTCTATTAATCGCCACATCTGCTAAAATATCAATAATTTTAATATTTTCTTGAGTAATTACATGAGCTCTTTCTGCAAAATGTAAATTCCAATAAGCTTTTACTAAATTAAAAATGACTAAAGCCTTCACAAGCCTTGTCTTTTCTGTAACTGTCTTAGCATTACTTTCTGCAACCTTGCTCTTTCGGGCTAACTTTCCAGGAAAAGGGAGGTCTTGAACTAAACCTACTCCTAAAGCAGACATCGGACTTGAATCGGAAGTAAAATCATCAGTTCTAAAGTTTTGAGCAGTAAACTGTAGCATTGGATCTGGTAAACTTCCCACTCTAGAGGGAACATCACGCGAGGCTTTAGCTATATTCTGAATTTCTAATACTTTCGGGTGTCCATTAACAGCTTCTCTAAGTACTTCGTTGAGATCTATTTTTTGAACTTTTGCAAATGTGGAAGTGGATAAGAGACACAACAGAATATAAAAGATCCTGTTCTTTCCTCTTGAGACTTTAATACTTAACAATGGTGCTCTCCTTTAATAAATTTCATATAATAACTCTAACTCCACCCAGTTGAGAAATATCAATATGTGAGTTTTCTCCCGGGCTACCAACAAACATATAATTTTTAGGAATATCTAGATACTTTGATATTGCATTAATACTAATAACGTTGAATGGTAATTTACAGAGTAATACATCAATCCTTAATTCAGGGTAGATTTGATCTATAGTTTTTAAGTTCTGAACTAAATGAGATGGAATCTTACTTTCATCTTCATAACAGTGAATAACTTTTAAATATTTAGTTTGTTCATTATCAAGGACATACCTAGCCGCTGCATTTAATTTTTCAGGGTGATCTCCATCTGTATAAAAAACCATTTGAAAGGAGTTAATTTTATCTAGAAGCTCTTTAAAATATCGTGAAAACCGTTTATTGATACGCCTAGGAATAAAAGGACTCATTTCAAAAATATTGATAGCTAGTTTAAGAATTGATACTCGTAAAAACATTACCGCGACAAATAAGAGAGTAATGCCAAGATAAATCATAAAGACTTGAACATTCTCAGGTGACAAGAGAATATTTGCAGTAATTCCAATGATGACACCTACAATAGCAATAACCACACCAAAAGTGGGTGCAAATGTATTTTGAAGAAGTTTACTTCTTTTTAATTTCAATAAAAGACTACCTGATGCCATTAACAGCATCACACCTAAAAAAGCTAAAGTATAAACACCTGCAAGCAGTTCAATTTTTCCACGCGTAATAAAAAGAATCGAACTGCAAAGTAAAAAGAAAAGTATAATCGTCCAATGGTTTGTTCTGAACTTTAGATTCTCTTTCATGAAGATACTCGGCAAGCAGCGATCTAGAGTCATTCTTTTTATTAAGCCAATAACTCCTACATAGCTCGTTAGAACAGCCCCCGATAGAACTAAAACGGCATCAATACTGACCAGATACTTTAACCACTCACCGCCAGCAACAAATCCCATCTGCGCCAAAAGGTCTTCCTTGTGACTTTCAATACTAATTAAGGATAATAACCCTAGAGAAAGAACACTCAACAGTGGATTAAAGACTGAAACGACAGTCCACATATTTTTCAAAGTCTTAGGAAAAACACCCTTTTCCTGCTCTTCAATAAAATTAGAAGAACTTTCAAAACCACTGATACCAAGCATAGCTGCGCCAAACCCAAAAAAAAGAGCTTTCAGTAATCCATTTGGATGAGGAACAGACCAATTAAATGAGAATAGATTTTCGTTATTAAAAAGAAACCATATGCTAACAACAACTAACAAACTCAATGTAAGTAAGTGAAAAACAAAGATGAATACTGCAACAGTTGCTGATTCATTTATTCCAAAAACATTTAAAATAGCAAAACTTGCCAGAACGAATACAGTTGCCCAAATGACATTAATAAAAGGAAAAATGTTATGCGCGTAATGCATAGCTTCGCTTGAACTTATTACTGCTGTCGCAGTATAAGAGAGCAAAGTTAAAGATGCAGCAAATGCTGCTTTTGATTTTGTGGTAGTATTTAATAATACGTTATATGCACCACCATTAAAAGGAAGAGCTGTACCGACTTCGGTATATATTTTTTTAAATAAGTATAAAATACCAGCCACCATAAGAAGTACAATTGGAGCGAAGTGTCCAGCATAAATGGCACTAAGAGCAACAACATAGAGACAACTAGAAGATATATCATTTCCACAAATAGCAGTTGCCTTAAGTTCAGATAATTTTTTATTGATTTTATTTAGAGGTAACGAATTTAATTCTTTCTGAGTAAACTCAACCTTTTTAACTGTTCCCCAACCTGCAAAATCCCAATTACAATCACAACCAATGCTTTGATCCTGTCCTATATTAATTTTCGTCATAAAACATTTCCAAGTTTTAATTTGTTAACAGGATAACAAGAAAAAAAACTCATTTCTCGTAATTTCAAGATAATAATGTTTCGTTTCTGATATTCATTTATCACTTTAATCCTTTAGAACTTCAAGTCTGGTCTGGTCTGGTAGGCTACAAAGAATTAAAAGGGAACTCATTTCCCTAACGATTATTAATAATCACTTTAATTCTCTGACTCTCACTAAGTTGAATAGGTTCTTTAATTTGTCTTTTATAATCAGCTCTATCAGTGACAATTTTTTCCAGTGCTTTGAGTGCATCTCTTCTAGTAATCACTCCAATAAGATGGTTATGGGTGTCAACAACTGGCGCTGATCTAATAGCTTTAGATAAAAAGAAATTATCAAGTTCAAAAATATCCCATTCTGGATTTGCCGGAAAAACATCTAGTGACATAATCAAATCAATCGTTTGATTCCTCTGCTCGTCAAAGAACAAACTATTCCCCAAGGATTTAATAGAATCGCTCTCTGATAAATAGCCTATTACTTCATTACTATCATTAATCACAGGAGCGGACGATATACGATACTCATTAAATATTTTAATTACATCAACTATTGAAAAGTGAGGTTGAAGAGCCACAATTTTTGTCGTCAAAATCTCTTTTACTTTTGGTATATTTAAGCCCCTATTCATATATGGAACTCCTAAGGTCTATCGCTTGTAATGATCTTTGCCCAAATTGGTAGTTCATGAATAGAGGGCAAAGAAGTAAAAAGCCTAATAGATATTCTAAATGATGCGTATAAAACCAATATCCAATAGCAAAGTGACAAAACAATATAGACATCTTTGTTAAACTGATTTTTGTATTGATATTATTCATTTACGATCTCCACCTGTGTAGACTCACTGAACTCGAAATCACTATCTATTTTGACAATAGAGTAATGACTATTGATAAGTTTAATAACTTGACCTCGACCTAAATAAATTAATTCACATTGTGCTTGTCCATACCCTGTATGAACGGGCGAGCCCCCTAAAGTCGCTAACTCATGCATAGTAATATTATTTGTACCACCTGAGCTACATTCAGATTGCTCAAACTTTATAAAGTCTCCAATTTTCACATCATTTTCACCGAGGCAAACGATCGCTTTTTTAGGGCTTATTTTTTTTGCGACAGTTCCTCTCATAAAACTATGAGCGCAGCTCGATAAAAAAATTAATGTACTCAATAATAAAATCTTATTCATAAGTCTCTCCATATTCTTGTTTCAATTATCTCTAATCTACAACTTTGATCTCTTTAATCTTAATGAATTCCCTATTACGGATACTGAACTTAAACTCATTGCAGCTGCAGCAATCATAGGACTTAACAAAATACCAAAAAATGGAAATAAAACACCAGCGGCAATCGGTACACCGACAATATTATAGATAAAGGCAAAGAAAAGATTTTGTTTAATATTGGCCATTGTAGCTCGACTTAATTTTCTCGCTTTTACGATTCCTCGAAGATCACCTTTAACTAATGTTACACCAGCACTCTCCATCGCAACATCTGTTCCCGTTCCCATAGCAATACCAACATGGGCTTTTGCTAATGCGGGAGCATCGTTAATTCCATCTCCGGCCATGGCCACAATTTTACCTTCTTTTTGAAGACTGGTAATTGCCTCAACTTTTTGTTCAGGTAAAACTTCTGCAATCACTTTATCTATATTTAGTTTTTTAGCGACAGCTTCAGCAGTAGTCTTACTGTCTCCAGTGAGCATTACGACCTCAAGTCCCTCTGCATGAAGCTGTGCGATTGCCTCCGGAGTTGTGTCTTTAATAGGATCAGCAACACCCACAATTCCAGCAAATTGATTATCGATGGAGACAAACATAATTGTTTGTCCCTCACGTCTATATGATTCTGCTTGTTCTCTAATGTGATCTATTGAAATTCCTAAATCACTCATTAAGGCTTTATTACCAAGAGCAACTGATTGACCACCAATATTTCCTTTTACACCTTTACCAGTAATCGAATCAAAATCTAACACTTCTAAAAGTTCAACACCTCTAGCTATTGCACCACTCACGATTGCTTCAGCTAACGGATGTTCACTGCCTTTTTCTAAACTTGCAACGATTGTTAAAAATTCATTCTCTTCTCTATCAGACTCAGCCTTTACGGTGACTAATTTAGGTCGCCCTTCAGTTAATGTTCCCGTTTTATCAACTACTAAAGTAGTTACTTTTCTTAGCAGCTCTATAGATTCTGCATTTTTGAATAAGACACCTAGACTTGCTCCACGTCCAGTTGCAACCATGATAGACATTGGAGTTGCCAATCCTAAAGCACAGGGACAAGCTATAATTAAAACTGCAACGGAGTTAATAATGGCATAAGCCATTGCAGGCTCTGGACCAAACACGGACCAAACGATAAAGGTTATTATTGAAGTAAGAATGACAATTGGTACAAAGTATCCTGCAACAATATCAGCTAATTTTTGAATCGGTGCACGACTCCTTTGTGCTTCTGAAACCATATGAATTATTCTAGAAAGAAGGGTGTCAGCTCCAATTTTTTTGGCGACAATAACAAGTCCACCTGTTCCATTTATTGTTGCTCCAACTACATTATCTCCAGCTTGCTTTTCAACAGGAATTGGTTCTCCTGTAATCATTGATTCATCAACTGTGCTTCTTCCCTCAAAGACTAGTCCATCGACCGGGATTTTCTCTCCAGGCCTTACTCGGAGCTTATCTTCGAGTTTAACATTTTCGAGAGGAATATCTTTTTCTGATCCATCGTTATTAATTTTTTTTGCAGTTTTTGGCGCTAAACCTAATAGCTTTTTAATCGCCTCACCTGTTTGGCTTCGGGCTTTTAATTCTAAGACCTGGCCTAATAAAATTAGTGTAACAATAACGGCTGCCGCTTCAAAGTAGACAGCAACATGACCATTCTGATCTCTAAATGAACTTGGAAAAATATCAGGAAATAATGTTGCAAAAAGACTGTAAATAAAAGCAACGGTTACTCCTAATCCTATTAAAGTAAACATGTTTAAATTTCTACTTTTTATGGAATTTACTCCACGAACATAAAAAGGCCAAGCTGAATATAAACAAACAGGTGTCGCTAGAATTAATTCAAAAATCACTTTTAATGATGGAGACATTAGTTTTGAAATAGGTTGACCTGGCAACAAATCTCCCATTGATAATATGAAAAGAGGAATAGTGAATAAAGCAGCTAACAAAAACCTTTTATTCATATCTTTTAACTCTTCATTCTCTTCATCATTTGCAATTAAAGACTCAAGTGCCATACCACATTTAGGACAACTTCCTGGGCCTACTTGCCTCACCTCGGGATGCATAGGACAAGTATAAATCGCGGTTGGATCAGATGATTTATTTTTTTGTTCTTTATTATGAGATGAGTGATCAATTCCCTCATGACAACAAGATTTATCTTCAGTCATTATCTACCTTTTATTCATTTCAATTATATTTGTTTTTGTACTAACGTTCCCTCTGAAATTGCAAAGCTTCCATCTGTTTTAACTTCTGAGTAATGAGAATTGAGTAATTTTGTAACTGTTCCTGTCCCGAGGATTCTCATTGAGCATTCTCCTTCTCCGACACCTTCTCGACTACTTCCACCGCCACCACCGCCGACACAAATATTTTTATAAAAATCGAGTTTTTCACCAATCCTCACATCGTTATTACCAAGACAAACATGTGCCGTTTTATTATTTGTTTTCATGGCTACAGTTCCGCGCATAAATTGATGCGCACAGCTCGAAAGTAGTAAAGCTAAAGTAAACGTCGTTAATATTCTTTTCATTCTATAACTCCATTAGTTTTGTTCAACCTTATACATATACCCCATATGGGTATATGAAAATGATTTAAATCATCTTTTTCAATAAGGAGGTTTGTTGCTATGGCTTAAATCGTTATGCCTAGAAAAAAAACGCGTCGCACCAAGCTCCAACCGAACACAACAACTCCTAAAGCGACACTATAATTAATTCTAGTCTGGTCCAATACACCCGTTTTTTGTAATGCGCCAATCCCTTTCCCTAAAAATATTGTTGATAGTCCTAGGATTAGAAACGTGGAGGCCTTAAAGAGGTATTTAAAATTTAGTTTTATTGAATATCTAATTGCAAAAAGCTTACAATGATCATCGTTAATCCAATAGCTAAAACCGGGGGCATTAAATGTAGAGTTTGAAATCATTTTAAATTCTTTAACAAAGCGTAAACTAAATCAAGCTTACTTTCTTCGATCTCTCTAAGTAATTCTAGGCATTGATCTCTTAAATTAAATACACACTTATTATCACCTACCCGTGTACTCCAATCTTTATAATTAAAACCAGTAGCCTCCAAAAATATTTGAATATAAGCATCTGTAATATCTTCTCTTCCTGCTTCAAACTGATGAACTCTCTTGGGTGAATAATTCATCTTCTGAGCTAGTTTTCTAATTCCAAGGTCTGCTTTTATTCTTAAAGCCTTAAGAGCTTTTGATTCTTTAGTTGCTTTAATGATCTGGTTGCGTTTACTCATAATAATTCTCCAATGGTGATGAAAATTAATATGGTCAACGACAAAAGAATGTACTTTTGTACAGCGGTGTACAGCTATGTGATAGTCTTCTATCAATAGCTTTAGCCAATTCGTTAGGTCTAAATCACCATTTGTGCTTAGAGATTAGTGACCTTATGCCTCATAAGCACAAAGTAAGCACAAAATAAGCCAAATGGTGAAGGGCCATGAAAGTCTGTGACAGTTTACGTGCCTTGAACTCGATCAAGTAATTGAAACTTCGTTGTAATGTTATTAAGTAGTTAAAAAAAAAGCCACCATCTTTGAACAAACAGCAGATAATTAATGGAGGATAAACATTGAGTTGATCTTGAAGCTGTACAGTTCAAAAACTTCATAATTACAAGTGCTTACTCTTTTGAAGTTCCAATTTGGAACCTCAAGTTATAATTACATTGTAGTTACACTATAATGATGCAAAATGGTTTGATGAAGTTTGAATTGGACGAGAAGAAAAATAAATCCAATATAAAGAAGCACTCTGTTTTATTCGAAGAAGCCAAGACTATTTTCTTGAGTGATCAGGCCATAGTATTTGATGCCCCTGAGCACTCCAGCGAAGAGGATCGATTTATTATCGTTGGCTTTAGCTCTATTGGTAAACTTCTTTTATCCTGTTTCTGTGAAAAATGTGAGGGAGATATCGTTAGAATTATTTCTGCAAGAAAGCGAACAACGAATGAAGCAAAGAATTTTTCTAAAGGTGGTTTAAAATGAAAAAAGAATATGACTTCACAAAAATGAAAGGACGTAAGAATCCTTATGCTAAAAAATTAAAAAAACAGATTACAATTAGACTTGATGAACCTGTTATCGAATACTTTAAGAAGTTAGCAGAAGAAAATGATATCTCATATCAGACTTTAATAAATCTATACCTTAAAGATTGTGCAAATTCAGAGAAGAAGTTAGTAACGAAGTGGATAACTACATCTTAATCAAAGAACTAAAATTTACAACCCATCAAGCCAATTATTTATCTCATCAAATATATCTTTCAAATTTTTAGGAACGTCCTTGTATGACTTCGCGTGTCTTTTCCAACTCTCATCTAAAAATGGAATCCATGCTAAGTCTAACTGAGAAGAAATATTTCTTTTTGATAAAAGGACTTTAAGTTTTTGTGAATCAAAAGATATACTGGAATTTATAATTCTCCATAGATCATCATAGTCTTTCATTCTAGTATTTCCACTTTTAAATTGGTGAGCAGCTGAGAGCTTATCACATACTATATTCTCAATACTTGCCGCAGTACAAGAACTTCCATCCAAAGTGGATTTAATTTTTGAAAGATCTGTGGGTATGGCATAAACAATATCAATCGAGAATTGGTTTTGCTGTCCTGACAATGTATTAAAAGAGATGATTATAGCTGCTCCAACTTGATCAATATCTCCCACTTCAGAGAATTCTTTCATATGAAATTTAACTTCACTGTGCTTCTTAAATGAATCTTCAATTATTGTTCTAACATCGAAGTGAGACTTCAAACTAATTGTGGCGAGATCCAGGTCGGTTGTCTCCCTTGGTGTCTTTATATAGTGCCATAGTAGATTACCACCTTTAAAAACAAAATCTGCCGAAGTCATTTGCAAGCCATCAAGAAATTTTAGCATAATAAATCTTGAGAATGCCTGTCTTCCATGTTGGTCGTTTTGTATTTTCCATTTATTAAATTCTTTATTGAGATTCATATTAGTTTCCCACCATAAGTAGATCTATTATTTCTCTTCCAATTTTTTTATTGATCTTTAAGATAGTATCGAATTGAGTTCCTGGAGATTTCAAATTTAAATGCATTTTTTTGTACTGCTTAATACAGTAGAAGTATGAATCAAGGCCTTTATAGTATTTATGGGCTTCAAACAAGACTCGTTCCGGAGAATATATTCTGACTAGAAAAGGTACACCTTTGTCTTCAAAACTTCTTTCAATAATATTGTTAATTTTAGAATCAACTACTCTATGAACATTTAATAACTTATTAGAGAGGTTCATTTTGTTTGAGATATCAACATCAATTTCGTTTATATAATCAAGACCTAAGCCATACAATGAAAGTGCCGTCTTTCCAGATACTACACACTGGGGATAATATTTTCTAACAATTGCAAAATGGGCCATCCCTTCGTCGATATTAGGAAGTGAAAAAAATCCCAGTCCCTTTGGATGTATCTTTTGTAACTCGCCATTATCAACTAATCGATACATAGCTTTATCGTTTCCTAAAATTTTAATTCCATCTTCTAGGCTTATAACAATATCTTTTTTTAAGATTTCTATTAGTTCTTTCATGTCGATATTATGTCACAAACTAGGCAAATTGTCAAAATCACGAAAACGTTTATAATTAAAATGGGACTTGGCTCTGACGAAAATTCGTCACGGGATTACTGGATTGACTGTGTTTTCAAGTAACTTTAATATTAAAGTGTATGATATAATTACATTTGAAGCGTCTTAGTAATTAATTTAAAATCGTATATAGAGAGTTCGACTCCCCCTTAGGAGCATCACGATATACTATACCCCAGTATAATATATTGAATGGAGCGAACTGTATATTTATATTAGATAAATTTAGTTAACTGAGAGTGTATTAAGTAACCGAATCCCAGAAGAATAATTCCAATCGTATAGCATGACCAAAAGTTAAGGTTGAGTTTACTTGCTAAAAGAAAAGGAACAAAAAATAGTAATGAAACTGGTATAGCAACAAAAACACTCTTAGCGTATTCGACTGACTGTTCACTATCTCCCCACTCCATATGAGAAAAAGCCAAAGCAAGTAAAGTAGTAAGAGGCAGGGCTGTTAAAAACCCCGCCAAACCTATTTTTTTGCCTGAAAGCCAAGAAACAAAACTAATTAATATTGCTGCAACAACAGTTTTACCTATTGTTAACCACATACTACTTACCTGTAAAATTTGCGGCTAAAAATTCCCCGTTAATTCTCAAAAAGATATAAAGAGTTTTCCCTTTTTTACCTTTTTCATTAGAGAATGTTAGGAGCCATTCTTTCTTGCCTTTAATTTCTTTAACTTCAGCAGAGGCTAACTTTGAATCAGTCCAAGAAGCTTCAATTTTTTCTTGAAATGCTAAAACTCTAATTTTATTTCGAGCTAAGACTTCAGCTTTTTTAGCATCAACTTTTTTTACCATTGCAGGGGCTTCGTTAGAGTGAGAGTGCCCGCCACCGTAACCGGCAAGGGCCAATGTACTAATCAATAAACTCATTAAAATTGTAAGTGTTTTCATATAATCTCCTTATAGACTATCGTGGATGGTTGAAGACTCAGTATCTTTAGCTTCATTTATTTTTATGTGGTGATGATTGTGATTATCTTCTGAGAAGCCAAATTCGTCTGGACTTGATGTATGCAGGTATCCATGCAATTGCATTAATAACAACATGAACCCAGCAAGAATCAAGCCATGGTTAGCAACTTTAGAGAATCTATTAAAGAAGTCCATCTTTCTTATCGTGGATAACAGCAATAGCATTATTGTTAAAGCAGCAATTTGACCAAATTCGACACCAATATTAAAGGAAACAATTCTTCCAAGCATCTCAAGCCCTTTATCTCCGAGCGGTAGCTGTTGAAGTCTTGTCGATAAACCAAATCCGTGGATCAATCCAAAAATAAAGACCATCCATAATAGATTTGGTGCCTTTTTAAGCCCTAAGTAATCCTTAAAACCATTATTATTATCAAACCCCTTATAACAAACACTTAAAGCAATGACTGCATCAATTAGCCAATAATTCGCAGTAATGCCCATAAAAGTAGCACCAATCAATGTGATACTGTGCCCAAGGGTAAAAATACTAATAAATTTAACAATATCTTTAAAATTCGTTAGAAAGAATATTACTCCAAATAAAAACAGCAAATGATCATACCCCGTGATCATATGTTCCGCCCCAAGCATTATGTACTTGAGATATCCACCATCTATCATGGCTTGCCTTGCTTCGGGACTAATCCCATGAGCGAATGAGTTTACAGACCACAAAAGTGGAATGAAACTTAAAAAAAGTTTAAACATTTTTATCTCCTGATTAAATTTAATTTTTATTATAAATAAACTAAACGATTGGAGGCCGAAAGATAGGATAGATGTGTTCGGAAGATCCCATAGAGTGATATGTGAAGTGTTGACCACCCTCTTCATAGGACTCGTTTAAAAGATGAAATGAATTTTTTTTTAAAATATCAATATTTCCCTGAGAAAAATTTTTATGGTCGTGGTTATGTTCATGCTCTTCACCATTTTCACTATGCTTATGAGTATGAAAGTGTTTCTCTTCGGCTAAGGTATCATGATGAGTTTTATCACAATGAGCATATTGCTGTAGATGAATATCAATCTCTTCAGTGCCTAAAACTTGAAGTCCCTGAAAGGATAAACTCAGACCCAGAAAGAAAAATGAAAATATTTTCAACCAAACTTGCATTATATAATCTTACCTATAAAGAATAAAAAGATCAATATTCTACCCTACCTCGAACTTCGAACTTCGAAAAGACTCGAAAAGTTACTATCATTGGATAATTAATTTGTATTTAACTATTATTTCTAATAATAATAAAGTGTCTACTAAGTATCAAATGTCTAATTCGATTTATTACTATTTTATAATCTACATCAGCTTTAATGAACTAAAAATATTGAACAGTACCGAATTTTCCAATCAGCTCTTGTGGTATCAATTGGCTCATGCGACCACCTAACCCAAGGCCATCCCTCTTTTGTCTTATCTTCTTTATAAATAGTCTCATAATTATTAAGTATCGGCTCAACATCAACTGAAGAAAGTACTCGACATTTAACATCTAAGTCGACTCCATCTAACACAAGGTATCCACCTTTTTTAACGAGCCTCAAAACATTTAAAAGGCATTCTTCTGCGAGATGAGATTCCATTGGGCCTAGAAAATTCTTGGCAAACACGATGTCTTTTTGGCCAACCTCTTTAAGAAGTTTTGTACTAGCAGCACTCATGCAAACCCAAGATGTATCGGAACGAATCCAAGGCTTAATTCTAACTCCATCAGCCTCCATATCAAAAAGTTCTGATACGTCTTCATCTCTTAGATGAGAAAGCTCAAACTCTCCCTCGTAGTAAGTACCTTGACCAGTTGAAGATGCTATATCTAAGCTATACAATCCTTCCCTAGCAATTTCTACAACTCCATCAGATATATCCACACCTACTGATAAAAACTTGTAATTTAAACACATTTTTTTAAAAAAATACAAGTTAGAATAAAGCTCTGCTCCAGTACTGCATCCAATTGATGCGATTTTAACTGTACTGTTGTTGATGCTTCCATTGTTGATCAATCCAACAAGAGTTTTAGTTTGAGGAATATTTCGCAAAAACCAAGTAGAGTGACTCTGATCTCTTGATTGAAATTTAGTAAAACGACTGTAAAAATATCTACCAATTGGTAAGAAGGTTTTTTTATCCGTAATGTTTGATGGTGTTCTGACCCAAATAAAACGAATAACCCTAGAAATAAAATTCAAAAGAGACTTCGGTTCTGAATGTTCTACATACTCATATTTTTTTGTCATTTATATCTCACTCATTCTTTTTAACAAAGAATCATACTGGAGGAAAAATCATCAATTCAACCCGTATTCGCTTAATTTATCAGAGCAACTTTTATCTTCAAGAATCTTTTGCTTTTCTTGATCTGAAAGCACTGAATACAAATTACTAAGGTATTGCTCAAAATACACCACATCGTCCGCACAGATGAAGAATGTGTTAACAGTACATTTTTTTAAAAGCAGATCGTAATCAAATTTACTGACAAGAGATTCACAAAAATTAGCGCTATAGTATCTGAAAAATTTACGGTGAAAATAGTTTTGGAACGAAGAATTCGTTTCAAACTTATATGAAATTTCCTTTGGAAATTGAAAGTAACTTTCAATTTTTGATTGATTTTCTTGTGTAAGTTCAAACTGATCGTCCATTAAAATATTAGAGTTAACTTTTTGCAATTCTTTAAGCTCTCCAAGATCATCCGAATACCGACAAGAAGTAAAAAGTCCGATAAAACAGAATGCATATATTATTTTAGTCATTTAACACCTCGTCTAGTACTGGATCTACTTTTACATAATCACCATTTAAAATAATTCTTGTTAAGCGTTCTGTTGATGCAACAGCATCATATTTATAATTCAACAAAGCTAACTTAACATTCAAGAGATTGGTGATACTTTCAAGAATCTCTAACGGATCAACATTTTGTCCAATTAAGATTTGTGTTTGAAGCAAATCGTAGTTTTTAACGGCCAAATTAAGTCTTTCATTTTGGTTATCAATATTAACAATGAATGAATTATACTTATTAACTAGAGTATACAGATTTTTTTTAATTACCTCTTTAGTCGCGTTTTCTTTTATAGTTAAAATATGGCTTTCTGATCTAGCTATTCTGATTGAAGGACCTGCACCAAAACCCAAACCATCTTGAAGAGGTATGTTATCAAAAACTCCGCCGTTTATGCCTCTTGCTATTGAAGATGCACCTAAAAAAGAGAACCAGACTTCTTTTTTAAGATACTTTAATGCCGATTGGATATATTTATACTGCTTCACTTCAGGGGACGAACTGATCGCTCTAAAGATAAAAGTATCATATTCAATTGGACTTAATTCTTCGATACTAGGCAATTGCATTGGAGGTAACTCGAGAGATGTTTCTTGAGGTAGTCCCATTATATATGCAAGTGCTTTTTTTTCTTCAAATACTAAGTTTGATAAGACTCTAAGATCTTCTGAAAATTGAAGCTCTCTAATCTTTAGAAAGTTTAAAACTTGAGCGGGTACCTCTCCAGATATTTGTCTGGCTTGAACTATGGCAACAAGATCCTTAAGATCGTTATATTGCTCTTGATAAGTTTCAAGAAAATCAATATCTCTTAGAGTGTTGAGATAAAGTATCTTAGCATTCATTATCTCATTGGCCCAAAGAGCTCTATACTGCTCTTTTTTAGCTAAATATAAGATTTCTGACTGCTTAACTCTCAACCAATTATTTGGCACTAAGAATGGAGCAATTTCATCCACGAGTCCAATTGCCGATCTCCAATCAATGACTACAGTTGCAATAGACCAAAGATTTAATCGAGGCATTAAACTTCTTCTGGAGAAGTTAATTGTCTCTCTTGCCTGATAAACACGTTGAGCATTTTGAAGTACTTCATAGTTTTGTTTCTTAACATGATTAGCAACATCACTTAACGTAATAACTGTTGGTTCTTGTGCGAAAGTAAAACTACTAAAGATAAGACAGAATAATATTATTTTTTTCATTTTATCCTCTCGAGTTTAAATTGATATTTTTTACTACTTACTGAAGATTCAAAAACGCCATCAAGATATTCTATATAATTAATTGCACCGGAGGTAACTTGTGCAGAGAGTTCACTTGCGACTCTTTCAGCAGCCTGAACATCTAATTCAGAATTAACGTCAGTCAATAAAAACTTAAACACATTTTTACATTCGTTTGTTAGTATGTTGATAATCCCTTTTTTTAAATCAGGTTTATGACCAACAATATTACAACTAGATGCACTATTAGGAACAAGAGGATTTTCCATTTTTACTTTAATGTTCAGAGACAGATTTTCAATTTCATAAGTAATCTCATCAATTTGTCTAGCTCTAGTGTGATATTCTATAGGCATCGAAGGTATCATCTCAAGATTGATTGCAAAGTTCATAGATTCAACTTCTAATTCACCGGAAAAACTTCCTTCAACAACCTCGATGAAAGTTTTTCTCTTGTTTAAGTAGACTTCAAGCTCACTAGCTTTTCGTTCTTGTTCTACCCTTTGAGACCTTATTTCCTCTTGTGAGCTTATTTCATTTTCTTTTTTCAGGTAATCATTGTAGTTTTTTTCATTGTCACCACAACTCACAAATACAGAAGTAAAAGCGAGTAACATCAAAACATTCTTCATACGTTTCTCCTTAATTATTAAAACCGTTTATTTTATTTATCTCTGTAATCCATGAGTAACTATTTTCTTCTAAGCCTGTTATATTATTTATTGTTCCCAGTATTTCCTTATATCTTTCTTCAACAATAATGACCTCTAACTTAATCTTTTGGGTAAAGCCTTCAACTAAATCTTTCTTGCTAATAAAAGATTCGTTTTTTTGTTGATCTGAGTATTCATCTACGCGAAAAATGTAGAACGAAGTAACATCGTCACATGACTTCAAACAGTCAGTTACATCTTGCTCAAATTCTTTTGGAGTTATTAAATTAAGTATAATCATTTTAAATCCTTAGTAGATGTAATATTAATTTGTTCTAACCATTCATAAAGAACTGGAAGTAGAATTAAAGTTAAAAATGTTGAAGTAATAGTTCCACCTATTACAACTATAGCAAGAGGCTTTTGTAGTTCAGAGCCTGGACCTGATGCAAATAGAAGAGGTAATAGGCCAATAATTGTGATTGATGCCGTTAAGATAACAGGTCTTAATCTACGCAAAGAGCCCTCATAAACTGCTTCTCTAATCTCCACTCCAGCAAGCCTTAATTTATTGAAAAAATCGACCATTACGACACCATTCATGACCGCAACCCCAAACAATACAATAAATCCAACAGAAGCTGGCACAGAGAGATACATTCCAGAAAAATAAAGAGCTACAATCCCACCGATTAATGCAAATGGTATGTTGCAAATGACAAGTGCTGCTTGTTTAGCAGATCGAAATGTAGTGAATAGCAATAGATATATAAGTAGTATTGAGATAGGAACAACTAATGCTAAACGCTTTGAAGCCCTCTGTTGATTTTCAAATTGTCCACCATAAGTGAGGTAATAACCTTTAGGGAGTTTAACGTTTTTAGCGACAGTTTCTTTCGTCTCTTCAACAAAGCTTACTATATCTCGACCTTCAACATTTGCCTGTATTACAATTTGTCTTTGGCCAGTCTCTCTAGTGATTTGAAATGGACCGTTAATCTCTTCAATAACTGCAAGTTCACTTAATGGAATCTTACTGCCGTTATCAGTAGGAATAAGCATTCTCGATATCTCTTTAAAAGTTGACCTATCGTTTTCATCAAATCTAATTGTGATTGGGATTTTTCTGTTATCTCTCACAACTTCACTTACAACCTTTCCAGCGATTGCAACCTCTACCATTCTATTTATATCTTCCACATTCAAGCCGTACTTAGCTACTTCTTCATGCTTAATATTAATTTGTAGGTAGTTTTGACCAGTTATTTCAGTTTTGATGACATCAATTGCTCCAGTAATTTTTGTTAAGACGGCTTCGATCTCATTTGATTTTTTTTCTAAAATTTCGATATCACTTCCAAAGAGTTTAATCGCCATTGCTGCTCTAACTCCAGTAAGCATTTCAGAAACTCGCATATCTATGGGCTGTGTAAATGCAACATCTATATTCTCGAAATCTTTTAATTTTTCTCTCACTAAATTATTTAATTCTGCTGGAGTAATTTTCCATTCAGATCTAGGTTTTGTGATAAGAAAGTTGTCTGTTTGATAAAGATCCATTGGGTCCATTCTCAGCTCATCCGCGCCTGTTCGAGAATAAACGCCTATCACTTCGGGAATTTCCATCATTGCTTTTTGAAAAGGAACGTCTAAAGCTATAGAGCCTTCTAAAGTAATCTTAGGATCTTTTTCAATTATAACGACAGTTGATCCCTCATCCATCACAGGCATAAATTCATTTCCAATTTGTGTGAATACAAAGCCAGAAATGATTAACATAATAAAAGCGACAGAACTTGCAAATACTCTCTTATCAAGAACCCATAACAAAATAGGCTTGTAAGATGATAAGAGGCTATTAAATAACTTACTTTGATTATTGCTAGACTTCTTCATTAATACGCTTGAAAGAACTGGAACAACTGTTAATGCCAAAAATAATGAGCCGGCCATAGCGAATGAAATTGTAATCGCTAAAGGAACAAACATTTTAGCTTCTAAACCAGTAAGGCTGAACAGTGGTAAGAAAACAACTATAATGATCATAACTCCAGAAACTATAGGCACCGCAACCTCATTAACTGCTCTATAGATTATGTGCAGCTTACTAACACCTATAATTGGTTCATTTAATTTAGTATAAATGTTTTCAACAACTACTATCGTTGAGTCGATAAGAATTCCAATTGCTATGGCAATTCCACCAAGCGACATCAAGTTAGCTGAAACCTCAAATATATTCATTAAGATAAAAGTTAATAACACGGATAAAGGTAAATTTAGAGAAACGACGAGAGCACTTCGAAAATTACCAAGGAGGATTATTAAAACAATAAAAATTAAGACAACTGCCTGTATGAGAGCTGATTCGACCGTCCAAACTGCGGTTTCAACAAGCTCTGTTCTGTCATAAAAGGGTTTAAGAGTAATACCATCTGGTAGAATATCTTTTAGACTTTCTATTTTCTTCTTTAAATTTTCAACTGTCGTTCGACTATTTGCTCCTTTAGTGAGTAAGGCCAAGCCTGTCACGATTTCACCCTTAGCATCAGCCGTAACTGCACCATAGCGAGTCATAGAGCTCTCTTTAACTATCGCAATATCTTTTATTTTTACCGAATTCCCAGTAAGAAGAGAAACCGAAATATTTTCAATATCATCAATCTTTGTGATCTTCCCAATGGTTCTGATAAGAAAAACTTCATCTTTCTTATTTATTCTATCGCCACCGGCGTTACGATTATTTTTGATTAATGCTTCTTCTACATCTTCAATTTCTAAACCAAATCTAACCAGTTTATCGGGATTTATTACAACCTCATAAGTTAAGACCTCTCCTCCTAATGAATTTATATCTGCAATACCATCTACAGTTCTAAGTTGAGGTCTAATAACCCAGTCTTGTATTTCTCGTAATTCTCTATTTGTGAAACCATCACCTATAATATGGTACATATAGATTTCACCAAGAGGTGTAGTTATGGGAGCCAAACCTCCATCAATTTCGGCTGGTAAAGAATCCCAAATTTGGCTTAGTCTTTCAGAAACTTGTTGCCTTGCCCAATAAATATCAGCGGAGTCTTCGAAGTCTAAGGTAACAATAGAGAGTGCATACTTTGAAGTTGATCTCATGATTTTTTGCTTTGGTATGCCCTGAACTTCAAGTTCAATTGGAACAGTTATTCTTTGTTCAACTTCTGTAGGAGACATTCCGGGAGCTTTAACAATAATTTGAACCTGAGGCGAAGAGATATCAGGGAATGCATCGATTGGAAGTCTATTAAATGACCAATAACCTGCAAATAAAATACAAATTGCCATAAGCCCAACCATAAGGCGCTGAATAAGAGAGAATTTTATTAGTTGTCCTAACATTACTTCTTCCCTCCATTGTAGTATTCAAACTCTGCTATTTCTTTCCAACCTGAAAAAATGACTTCAAGGTTTTCTTTTTTCGAATCAATGTACTCTTTATATGAGTCGATAAGAGATAGAATTGAAACTTGACCTACGGAGTAGGACTGTATTGTTTTGTTCATCAACCTTCTCGCTTTTGGAACTTTTGAGGATGATATTATATTTTGTATATTGAGAAGATGAGAATAATGTTCAAGAATTATTCTTTGCTTACTTTTTAAATTTTTCTTTAAGTAAACCCCTTTGAGGTTTGTCTCTATTTCATTATATTTTAGGGAATCAATATTAGCATTCTTCCAATCCCATAAAGGAATAGTAAACTTTATGAGAGCTCCCCTCGTATCGAGTGGCTTATTGAAAACAAATTCTTTTTGATTAAATGCAGAGATCTCTATATCTCCGAACCGATTAAGCTTCTGTTGAGATATTTGCATTTTTAGCATCTTCTTTTTCAAATCTATTTGCTTAACTTTAGGATGATTCTCTAACGAAGATGGATTTAATTTATTCGCAGAAGGCAATTCTGCAATTTGGGTTACAGAAAAAGAGATTGTTTCATCTAAACCTAAGTAAGTTTTAATCTGAGCTGTTAACTCATGAATCTCCTCTTCAATTTTCATTCTTTCAATATTAACTCTACTCTCAATCAGATTTAACTTACCTTTATCAAGAGAGTTTTGAAATCTAACAATTTTTTGACCTTTTTTTGAGACTCCCCTTTTAATTAAAGATAACTCTTTCGAAGATAGATCCAATAGAGCCTGTTTATACTGAAGCTCGTAGTACAGGTTTGAGAACTGAAACTTTAAGTTAAGCTTCAAGTCTTCTGCATTAAGTAGACTTTCTTGATATTTATTTTTTGAAATCTTTTTCCCATAAAATAAATCAGCTATCGGGAATCGTTGAGACAAAATGATTGCATTTCGATCAAAGCCTTCTGTTCCAGTTTGAACGCTGAATTCGTCCGTATAACCTATTTCTAATTCAGGGTTAGGTAAACGAGAAGCACCAGTCAAAGATTTAGAAGCTTTTGAAGCCTCCTCAGTGGCTTTCACAAATTCGCTTGAATTCATAAGCCGATCGAGTGATTTCTCTAAACTCCATCCTACTATTTTTTTTGTCTCTGCCACGGCATTGATTGCTACAAAAGCAACAGTTAGTGACAACATTAATTTAAACTTCATTTAACACCCTAATTAGTTAACAAAAAGACGCCTCGAGAAACTTAAAGAACCTTGAAGATATTTATTAAGAAATTAATGGTTTTTAAATGATTAAGAGCTTGCTTCTGAATGTTGAGGGAGTTTTATATAAATACGAAAATTTACTGAGGAACTGCTTTCTCTGATAGAGAATCATTTTTGCTGAGACTAGTGAATACTTTTGAACACTGACTACAAGATTTTGGTAGTTTGAAGTAACATTATCTGTAAAATTCTTCTCATCAAACTTTCTCAGCAATACAAGATGTCCGTGCTCAGCATGAGAGTGAAATGATTCAAGTGGCTTTATTTCTGTAAAGTCTAGAAGTGGAGCATTTGTTTCAATTGAATGCGAGTTCGATTGAGCATGCTCAGATTCATGAATATGGTCAACAATATGCCCAGCCTCAAACGACAGCACAACTGTAATCAACACAAGTGATAGAATTTTAGCGATAACCTTAAACATATACTTGAAATATAACATAATATAAAAGTAGTCAACAGTAGTTAATTCCCATCAGACCAAAATTTACACGGTTTTTGGCTCTCTACCAAATTAGTGCATCTATATGAAATCACGAAAAACACCTAGTATTCCTCAATAGAAATGAAATCTGAGTTCAAATATCCACAAACTTGCATGATTTTTAATTTGAAATAATCCATATT
>Ga0307983_1000242_pt1 | contig 29303 bp, 37 predicted proteins | sample OrgLakmetagen991_FD_201845 | JGI IMG/M metagenome (GOLD analysis project Ga0307983, IMG submission 201845) | Saline water microbial communities from Organic Lake, Antarctica - #991 | ecosystem: Environmental > Aquatic > Non-marine Saline and Alkaline > Saline | place: Antarctica: Organic Lake...
CCTCCCGTAGCGGCGGAACTCCTTTGGATGTTGAAGGTGTTACACAGGCGGCTATTAACGTAGCAGAAGAGATTGAACGACTTCACTTGGGGACATCTTCTGTTTCTAAGGTTGGCGGACTTGATATTTTCGGCCTTACCAACTTCACCAATAACCTCTCCGTGACCACCATAGCTCCCACTGCTGGCGGTTGGACAGGTGCCCAATTGGTGGATGATCTCATCGCCATGAAGGAGGCGCTTCGTGTTAAGTTTCAATACGGTCCTTTTAAGGTGTATTTCTCCCCAGACTGGGACAAGTACTTGGACGCTGATTACAGCGGTGCTAAGGGTGACAATACGATCCGTGACCGTATTGGCAAGATTAGCAACATCCAATCCGCTGAAACGCTGGATTTCTTACCCAATGGATTTCACATCTACTTGGTGCAACAAAACATGAGCACTATCCGCACCGTGCAAGGTATGGATGTTACTACACTACGCTGGGAGAGTGAAGGTGGTATGCTGCTTAACTTCAAGGTTATGGGCATCATGGTGCCACAACTGCGCTCTGACTATGAGGGCAACACAGGTATCGCTCATGGCGCACCTGCGTAAGTAGTATGAATTAAAATTGTGGGCTGGGCTTTAATGGGGCTCAGCCCACTTTTTAATCTTTATTTTTATAACAATAAAACACACCAATACAATGAGCAAAAAAACATATATCAATATCGGGGGTAGCCATTTCCAAGATGGCGTAGAATTTCCAACAGGTGCCAAGATTACTACAGAAAAGAATCTTGCCAAAGCCTTTCCAGAAAAGTTCAAAGTCCACTTGACTGAACCTGCTGCAAAAGAAGACAACGAAAAAGATGAAGGCGAAGACCTTACATCTGATTTTCTCCTTGCGGAGGAAAATGGTTTGGTTGTAACAAAAGAAGGTAAATTTTACACCGTAACGGAAGAGGGTGAAATTCTGGAAACAGAAAAGCCACTCACTTCTAAAGCGGCGGTAACAGCCTTCATCCAAGAGTACACAGAAGAATAATTTCCCAGTTAGGGGTAATCTGGGTTTCATAAGGATAGTCGATAATTGGAGGGGCTAGGTTTTCATAGCCTAGCCCCTTTTAATATAAAATAATCAACATATGTACGCAACAGAGGCACAAGTAAGGGCAGTTCATAAAAGCATCGAAGTTGGCGATGATATCTCCATTTACATGGAAACAGCTCACACTGTCATTGAAGATAATTTAGCCTCTTTTGGTTACGTTGCTGGTAAATTGGCTCTAATTGAGGCTTGGCTATCTGCTCACTTTTACGCCGTATCTAATAAAGAAACATCCATGGAAACCGTTGGGAGTGCCTCAGAGCAATTTCAATACAAGCTAGGTGTCTACTTAGCTAACACCATGTATGGGCAGCAAGCTATGGCTTTAGATAGTAGTGGCACACTTTCACGTTTAAACAAGAGGTTTGAAAAAGGCAGCTCTAACAAAACAGGTATCACTTACCTAGGATCAGAAAGGGCTGGGGCTTAGTATGGCTAGGAAATTAAAGCTTCTCAAAAAGATGCGCAAAGAGACAGTTGTCTATATTCCGAAAGCGGGAGTAGGCGAAGACGGCTCCACATCAATTGATGTGTCATTAGCAAGGGAAGTTTTAGTGCGGTGGGAAGACGACCAAATAGAATACTTAAACCCAGACGGAGAAACAGAGCAATCGAGGTCGGTGGCTTATGTTGGGGAAGACTTTGAAATCAGCAGTTACTTATTTCACGGAACACTTGCTGATTTTGTAGCCCTACCATCCCCAAAAACAAACAGTGATTTAATGCTTGAAATACGGGGGGCAAAAAAGCTTCCTACACTTAACTACGGTGACTTTCTTCGTATGGTTTATTTAGGACCTTTTAATTAGTATGAGTGTAAAACCAAACATTACTTTGAAAGGAGCGGATGAGGCTATACAGGCTTTGGCTGATAAGCACAGGGCTTCTGGGAAAGCTTTAAAGCTCGGCCTGTATCAAGCTGGTCTTTACCTACAAAGATTGAGCCAATTAAAAGTTCCTGTAGAGCAAGGTAAATTGAAAGCTAGTGCGTTTACAAGAGATGTTAGCACAGGAACCACCACAATAGTCCTTGTCGGCTACGGTGCCAACTATGCCCACTATATTCACGAACAAGTTCAAATGAAGTGGAAGGGCAAAAAGCGTAAAGGCAAGAGAGCTGACGGTTTGCCAAGAAAGGGGCGCTATTGGGACCCAAACGGTAAGGGGCAGGCGAAATTCCTAGAACAGCCATTTAAAAACAATTTTCCACAAATGCTTAAAATCATAGAGCAGTCTTTAATAAAGGTGATGTCCAATGGGTAACGAACCTCCATCAAAAATACTAAGTAAGTTTCTTATAAGAGACTTAGTAGTTGGTTCCCACAATGATGATGTGTGGCCTTGTTTTTACGGGTTCATGCCTGATGATGATTCTGTGCCTGATACCTTAGTGACTGTTTATGACTTAGAAGGCACTACTGCTGGAAAGCTTATGAGAGGTAACACAGTAATAGATTACCCAATGGTGTCTATTATGTTACGGGCAACCTCTTATGGGGATGGTTTTAATAAGGGTAATGATATAAAAGATTTAGTAGACAGTTACAGGTATGATTATATGTCTGTAGGGGGGTCTTACTACGCCATTCTTAATGCAAAGCGGAGTAGCGGTGTCGTTGCCTCTGGGCAAGCCGCTGGAACACGTCGCCGTTACTTATTCACTCTCACTTACGCTCTAACCCTAAAGGGTGCCGATGATGTAGGTGAGTTTATAGAAGGCGCTGGAGAATTAAACGACTTAGTTCACAATGATCTTAACCTTTAGGCACACTCTTCGTTACACAAATAATCAATAAACATAAGGAAATACAATGACACAAAGAATGGATGATGGACACGCAACTTACTTCACTTTTGGGGCAAACCCAGCTGTGAAGTTTTGGGAAAAAACAGTAACACCTCCAGGTGTTGAAGGTGGTGGTGAGAATGACACTACTACAATGCGCAATGCAAATTGGAGAACGAGAGCGCCAAAGAAGCTGAAAACTTTGGCTAATAGTTCTACTACAGTGGCGTATGATCCTGCTGTTTATGCGGACGCAGTTGCACTGCTTCAAATCAACCAGCAGATCACAATCACCTTTCCTGATCTCAGTACGGTCACTTTTTGGGGTTGGTTAGATACATTCTCCCCAGGTGAGCTTACCGAGGGAGAGCAGCCCACAGCTGAAATTACTGTAATCCCATCTAATCAAGATGCCAGTGGCGCAGAAGTGGGATTGTCGTATGCTGATAATGCACCTGCGATTCCAGCCAATTTGGTATCAGTTGATGGTGATGGCTTTGTTACCCTTGAATGGGATTCTGTTGCTGGGGCAGATGCTTATAACGTCTATCGTTCAACTACAAGTGGTGCTGGTTACGCCATAGTATCACAAAACAGTGCATCAACCGCATTTGTTGATAACTCTGTAACTAATGGCACAACATACCACTATGTTGTACGTGCTATCGAGAATGGCGTGCTATCCGATGCCTCCGACGAGGTCGAGGGAAACCCTAGCGCATAACGCACTGCACCGCGCAGGCGGCTTTTCTTAGGCTGGGGGTAGGTATAGCCCCCAGCCTATTTTTAAAACGCTTTTCTGGCCTATTTCTGGCCAATACAAATAAACACACCAAACACACCAAAACATGAAAGAAGTATTACAATTTGAAACTAAACTTAAAACACAAGAAGTCGTAATTGATGGAAACACTTGTGTTATCACAGAGCTAACTGGGGATGGACGGGATACCTACAATGATTATATTCGTTCTCGTATGGTAGAGACAGGCAAGCTGGACAAAAACGGTGATCCTGAAATGAAAGTATCTTCTATGAAGGGGGTCACTGCCAAACTACTATCCCTCAGCATCACAAACAAAAAGGATGGTAAGGGTTTTGCTGAGAGTGTAATCAGCCAATGGCCATCTTCTGTTCTGGAGAAACTCAGTAAAGTGGTTAGTGGTATTTCAGGACTTTCTGACAGTAACGAAGAAGAATCAAAAAACGGCTAAAGGGCGAGAGGTTGCTTTGGCATAGACTTGCTGAGCGCCTTAGTATGTCTGTCCAAGAGGCTCAATCCAAAATACCTTCCAGCGAATTTACCGACTGGAAGGTATATTTGGATATGGAGTGGGATAGAGTAGACAAGACAGATTATTACCTCGCCCAATTAACCAGCATACTTGTTCAACTTAAAGTAACCAAACCAGAGAATTACGGCATTGATAAATTTTTCTTTAAAAGCAAAAGCAACAAAAGTGATTATGAGAAAAGTAGGTTCGAAGTGGACAACATGCCCAAAGAAGAGGTCACACGGTTATCTAAGCAAAAATGGTTTGCAATTCTGGACAAACCCACTAATAACGTAAAGTAAGAATATGGCAAATGGTGAAAACGTGGGTGACTTAGTAGTTCGGCTTCGCGCTGAGAACAAAGAACTTCTGTCCGCCCTAAAGGAAAGTGAAAAAGGCGTCAATGGGCTATTAAAGGAGATTGCAAGGTCTAATGGAGAAATAGAAAAATCCAACGCCAGCATGAATAGCAAAATGCAGAAGCAAATGGATGCTACTGCGAGAAAAGTAAAGACAAAAACTAGGACAATGGCAGACGCTTTTAAGTCTATGTCAACTATTGCTGGCGGTTTCATACAGGCGCAGTTAATGATGAGATTGGCGGCTGTTCCTGGGCAATTGATTAATAGCACTAAAGAGGCCGTTTTAGCGTATGATAGAATTCAACTAAGATTGCGTTTTGTTATGAAAAGCGCTGAGGCGGCACAGACAGCTTTCCGTGACTTAGACGCAGTTACAAGGAAGTATGGTGTAAGCCTACAAGCTTCGGCACAATTCTATTCATCTTTCTTGGCGGCAACAGATGCCACTAATATCAGCCTTGCCCAAAGTAAAGAGTTGTTCCTAGGAACAACTCAAGCGGCTGTCGCCCTACAAATGACGACAGATCAGACTAAAGCGTCTTTCCGCGCATTCCAACAAATGGCTTCTAAAGGGCGAGTGGCTGCGGAAGAGTTGCGGGGGCAGTTGGGTGAAGCTCTTCCTGGTGCGCTTGGTATAGCGGCACGTTCCATGAACATGCCTATTGAGCAATTATCTAAGATAATGGAAAAAGGAGAGCTACTTGCTGAAGACCTTTTGCCAGCAATGGGCAGGGAGCTTCAGCGGGTATTTTCTGGCTCTGCCCTAGATGCATCCGAAACACTACTTGCCAATTTAAACAGAATTGAAAACTCATCGTTCCAACTACTTGCTGGTTTTGGTAAAGACCATGAAGGTATTTTAACACCAGCACTCAAATACATAGATGAGTTTTTAGTCAAGTGGCACTTTTGGAGAGCCTCTACAGGTGATATATCTAATAATGTGTTAGGGGATATGCAGGCCATAGCAGTTGCTGCCAAGCAGCTAGAGGATTCTAGTTGGCAGGCATCTCTCAAAAGAGTAGACCACTCTTTATTTGGTGGCTTTAAAAACACCATAAATAATGCAATAAACCCCGATGAAAGTTCTGATTCCGTAAAAGCGCAAGAAGAGCTAATGGCTGTTATTTCCAGAGCTTCTATGAAAGAGCTTGCTAGACAACAAAGGTATTTGGCTGGACTAGACAGTAGGACAAAAGTGGAGCAATTAATTCTTGATACTATCAACGAAGAGTATGATACAAAAATATTCATTCATAATGAGATGCAGAAAGCTTTGGCTTTGGGGTATAAAATGAATGCCAGCGAAAAAGAAGGTGCTTTGATATGGGCAGGAATTCTTGGTATGCATCAAGAGGTATACAGCCTTATCACTCAAATGGAAACAGAGTATGCTGATATAGAAAAGCACAATGTAGAGGCTGCCAATGCAGTAGCCCGCATACAAGAAGAGCTTGGAAAAGAGGCTTCGTTTAAACAAATGAATCAGTTCGAAAGAATAAATTTTCTTACAAAAGAAATAGAAGCCACTGCTAAGAAAATAACCGAAACCAATGCAGACGATTTTGCATCTCTAAGAACAAAAAGAGAAGCCTTAGCCGCTTTGATCAAGGAATACACTAGGTTGTATAGGCTACGGCAGAGAGAGGCAGACAGAGAGGCTGTAGTAGAAAAATCATCTACGTATACAAGCGCGACAGTAGACACTAGCGCAATTGATAATAGAGTACGGCAACAATCGGAGCTTGAAAAACTCCAGGAAGAGTGGACTACAATAGCCGATGCCTACCAAGCGTATAGAGATGAAATCAACACCATTTTCAAAGACAGTGAAGCCGAGCGTGAAGCTGAAATGACTCGTATAAATAAGCAGGAGGCGAATGCTCGTAAAGCATTCCAAATGGCGCAAGCCAGAGTTCAATTACAGACAGCATCTACTTTATTCGGTGACCTTACATCTATAGCCCAAACCTTTGCGGGAGAGCAAAGCGGAATATACAAATCAATGTTTTTGGCTAGCAAGGCGTTTGCTATAGCTGATGCACTAATCAGCATACAGCAGGGCATGGCTGCAGCACTAAAGCTAGGCTTTCCCCTAGGGCTTGGCGCAATGGCCTCTGTCGCCGCCGCAGGGGCTAGCATTGCAAGCAATATGCAAAGTATAAGCATGGCTAGCTTCGAGGGCGGTGGTTTTACAGGAAGAGGGGATAGAGTTGGGGGAATGGACGGTAAAGGCGGAAGAATGGCAATGCTCCACCCAAATGAAAAAGTCACTGATCTTACTAGAAATAAAGGCGGTAGCGGTATGACCGTTATTGTAAATAATCTTCCAGGCCAAGACGCCGATACTTTTTCTAGTGTAGATGGCAAAACAATGGAAATCACAATAAAAAGAACCAAACAAGAAATTGCTTCTGAAATACAACGAGGCGCGGGCAGTATCAATAAAGCTTTAGACGTGAGAGATCGTAGAACAGGAGCTCGCAAATAAAATGACACAAGCCTATCCAGCTTACGCCTTACCTCTTCCTCGAGAAGTTTACAGCCTAGAGGAAGAAAACAATGTCATACGCACAGCGTTCGAAGGCGGGCGTTACCGCCAGCGCAATAAGTATGAGCACAATTTAAAAATGCTCAATGTTACTTGGTCTTTCACTTATGAGCAATTCCTAATGTGGCGTGTTTTCTTGGTGGAGGGCATTGCTAATGGCGCTGACTATTTTACAATGGAGCTGTTGATAGACGATGTGCTAGATATTAAAACTGTCCGTATCGTAGAAGGAACTTACAAAGCGCAAAAAAGTGACAACAGGTATGTTGTCACTGCCGCCCTAGAACTAGAAAACCTAGAACTTGGGGCATACCCAGGCCTGTTTTCTATATACGAAGCACTGGCCCCTGACTTTGACGGGGTGGAGGCTTTGGCGCGTATAAGTTTATTACACGAATTAGTTCACACTACATTACCACAATCAGCAACATTGCCTTAAAATTAAGGCTTGCACAACTATAACAATAAAATATATAAAACAATATGCCAACACTAGGAGAAAGGTTAATAACCGCAGTTCAACAATTAGAAGTCGATTCTGCACTGTTTAAACAGTTTACTCAAGGGGACGGTAGCGTAACTGTCACAACCGAAGGGGGCAGTTACCCATCACTTCAACGCTACATTGAGCAGGTGTTTAAATGGCGAGGTTCATACGCTAGTGGCGAAGACTATGTGCTTGGGCAAACTTTCAAGGAAGGCTATGCGGCTTACCGTGTTACAACGAGTTTCACATCAACCACTTTCGGGGATGATGCGGCAAACTATGAACTTTGGTTTGATTTCACCAATGTTGTGACCGACGCAGAGGACGCACGCGACGCTTCACAAGCGGTCCTTGACGAATTTACAACCTTGTATCTTGGCGCTAAAGATACAGACCCCGCACTCGACAACGATGGGGACTCTCTCGCTGATGGCGCTATGTATTGGAACTCTACTTCCAATGTGCTCAAATTTTACGATCTTGAGAATACCATCTGGGCTGACCCTACTATAGACGGTCAATTGAGTGCTGATGCAGCCGCTGCGAGTGCAGCGGTAGCCAATGCAGCTACGGCTACCAAGGCGGATAGGGATATGCTAAACGTTGACAACAACAGCATCGGGACAGCTTTGTTGAGTACCCAAGTGATGGCGTTGCTTAATGCTATCAACACTAGCTCAGGTTACATCCGTGAGGGGCAGTTTGACGCATCGGGTGGTATCTACCCAGTTGATGCCACGGGCGACATGTCGAGCTACACAGCTTCACGCTCAGCTTGGTATACGACAGTAGCTGGGGTAGTAGGCGGTCGCTCCCATGCGGTAGGCGATTGGGTCATTTGGAATGGGGGCGTTGCAGATGCCATCGGGTCTTGGGATAAAGATGAATCCCCAACTTTGAATATACCAGATAGCACCATAACTAAAGCAATGTTATCCGCTGTGGTGAAAAACTTAATGCTCGAAGAAGAGCCTTATGCTAATTTTCATAAACTTTGGGAGGTCAACGGTAAAGCTCTGGGTGGAATTAAAACTTCGGGTGAGTGGTTTATCCCGCACGCAGAGATTGCTGGGGCAAGCGAAACTACTGACAGCAGTTTCGCAAATGTGGTGCTAGCTTATCGGATTGAAGACAAAGTAGTTTTTTACATCCGCGACAATGGCCAAGTGTTTATCCCACAATTAGTTTTAAATCTAAACATTAATGAGGATTTTAAATTTGTTGAACGGTTAGCGCTGGCTAACTCGAATTACCCTGATGCTGTGCTTAAAACTGGCGTGACACCTTTTACCATTACAGGCAAATTTCCTGTTGAACCATTGTTTGTTGTGTCATTTCAGGATGACGACGCTATCGACAACCCCACTGATTCTGGACACGGCAAAAGTGGTGGTTTTTTCTCACGCGCCCGACCAGTCCTAAAACAGTTTGGGATGACCGCAAGCGAGGGGGTAATCATGCGGCCACAGTGGGATGACACTCTATCGTCGCAAGCTTCGTATATACAATCTAGAGCTGTCCAGAATGTGGAAGGTTGGGAGCTGACTAACCACAGCCGAAACCATACTGTGCCATCAAGTTCAGGCTACGACCCTTACGAGGAGTGGGTGCGGTCGGTGGATGTGGCCAAGTCAGGCGGTATGCATTTTAAGAATGCTGTGTATCCTGGAGGCCACTCAAGTCATGAGATGCGTGAGGTGGTGAGGATTCGGCATCGCTGCGGTCAAGGAATCAATGACTTCGGGATGCAAAGCTCTTACTTTAACCGATCACCTTTAATCTCCTATAACCTAGTTCGCTACGTTCTGGACGCATCTGGGGGGTTTGGATCCAACCAAGTTGCGCCCCACGCTGAACGTCAACTAGCTAGCTGGAAGTCCATGATTGATCAAGGGATCGCACTCAAAAACGCTGGGCAACGGGTATGGTTAATCCTAGAATCTCACTGGTATAAAGGAGAGTGGACAAACTGGAACACAGCGGGGGCTTTAGCTGACACCTATGCAGGGGGAGCCCTTCCAAGCGACCCGTCAACGTGGGGTGCGGGTGAAGCCGCTTACGATTCTGATTGGGTTATTCAAACCTTAAAAGACGGATCAGGGAATATCGTAACACCAACTGGCGAACTGACTAAGGCGGATTGTGCCGTTCCTGATGGTTGGCGTCCGCAGAACGACTGTCGCCTGCACGACCTTTACGAACTGTGTGCATACATGCAGGCCGCGTCAGACGATGTGACGGTCGTAAACACCGACCGCGCAATGGATTTGATGGCTAACATCGCAGACGTTGGAGATTTTACAAATGGTGGATTAGGTCGAGGTGACCCTGAAGCTGTTTTAAACTATCCTCACTACGTAGTGGGAGCAGACGGTAGGTCGTCATTCAACCCTTCACTGTAAAACTTAGAGACAATATATTATGGCAAAAGTAATCAAACTATCAGGTGCGCTCACTGGGAATCTTGCGTTTCCCACAATATCCAAATTTGGTTTTGGGCTAAACGAGGTTGTTCAAAGCTATCTTTCGCGTATGGATGCTGCGGGCATGGCATGGACAACCGATCAAACCACAGCTTGGAACACGTTTGCCCTTGAAGGTGTGAACAGTGGTTGGCTTAGCAAGCTAATGGCTGTCTACCCCATGTTTGGCGATAGCGTAGCAGCGGCGAGGATACCATTTACTAGCCCTCTAAATACAAATGCCATATTGGAGCACCCATCAACCGACCCTACTAGTCTCTACCATGCAGCCGCAAATGGTATGTATGAGGGTGTTTTTGGTTTTGCCACCACATCGACAACGACGAATGAGCGTGTCTTGATCGACCTGACTGTTTCCCAGCAGATTCAAAAATCGGGTGCATTTGCCAACGGTGGAGTAAATGCAGGCGGGTTCCATTTCGTCTGGAACGCTTTTGCAGACTCGGCTAGGCTTCGGGCTGGATCATTAGGTCGGCGTGATGGATCGACAGCATCATTTGGAACTAACGCGATTTCTGGGGGTGCGGGAACCCTTAGCTTAATGACTCTTAATGATGGGGCAAACAGATCGACACCAGCAAGCTACGATGAGTCAAGCGACCGCGTGTTACTAGTTAGTCAAGATGCCCCAACACAGACCGATGGCGACAAAAAAATCCTCGCAGGTTCTCCCACAAATCTCGTAGCGGCGACAGGAACGACTCTAGGACCCATAACACCCGACGCAGACACGTTGGCGACTAAATTTGGCGTCAACTGTCGTGCTCAAGCGCTCGGAGCACCTGCTGTGTATGACAGATTAGACCCCGCCGTCCGTGTTAAATGGGTCGGGTTAGACGATGGCTCAATGACAGCAGCGATGCAGTTATCAATGGCAACTGCCATCTTGGAGCTTAAAGCCTCACTTTACGCTTAAATACGTGGTCCGGGGTATTAACTAATATGACAAACATTGACTTATCTAAATCGTATATACCAACTGTTCTGGTTGTGAGCTTTGCTATTGCCGTCTTAGCTGGGTTGTCCGCTTTTGCAACTTATAATGCCAAGGTCGCAGCCGTCGAAGCTGCGACCACAGACGAAGGACTGAACGCAATCTAGTTATGACCGAGCCAAACCACGACCACCGAATCACGACTGTAGAGGGCCGCACTAAAACGCTGGAGGCCAACTTTAACGCGTTTACGGGTCGCTACGAGCAGGACAGAAAAGACGACAAAAACACATCCGATTTGATGTTTACGAAACTCAATGAGATCGCAAACGACCAGTCACAGCAGGAGGGCAGTCGCGGTAGAATCTCAGGGGCGTTGCTACTCACCGTGATTGCAGTCGTTGTAACCGTCGTTGTGCCTGCCACCGGACTGCTGGCGTCATTTGTTTGGCAGGTCGTAACTCCCATCGCTCAGATTGTAGAAGAGGAAAAAACAACCCGCACTAAAAACCATGAGCAACTCATAGACGTGCGCATCAACCAAGCCCGTATCGACGAGCGGCAGCAATTTATCCTACAAAATCCATGAAAACATTTACTATATCAGAATTTAGGGCAGCGGCACACGAGGAATACCCAAATGCAGTAATCTCTTTGTTTGATCGTGACAGGCATGTGTTGACAAAAGCAGCTTGGAATAAGCTGCACAGAGATTTTGTGTTCTTACTACAAACGGAAGGATTATCCGAATATGGCATCAGCCTGTCGAAAGGTGAGGATCAAAGATTTGAAATCAATGACTGCGATGATTACATGATCCACTTTATGTCATACGTCAGTAAGCGTCACGCAAAAACTCCAGGAGTTACAAACGCACTTGCCAAACTTTGTATGCTCTATAATGTTGAAGGTGATCCACGAAGAGCACACGCCATCATTGCACCATTTTTTATTGAGCGGGACAACTTAGTTTGCCGCGCACTAGAACCACAACCCAACGGAGGATTATTCAGATGCACATTACCAGAAAGACACTCTTGTTACTCGCTCTTTGGGTAGCTAGCTTCACGGCTGGTTGCTCCACAAGTGATAACGCAATACAACCGATACCAGACTCATATTATGAATAAAATAATCATGCTATTATTACTATCTTGCTGCCTAGCGGTGACGGGGTGTAACACCATCAATCAATGGACGGAAGATAATCCAACAGAAGCGCAGTATGCAAAAAATGTTCTCCTGACTGGGCTTTACTTTGTTGCGGCAAACAACCCAAAAGTCAGCGCCTACAAAGAGCAGATCGCAGAGCTCATTAAATCACAAGGCAACGTGACGCCAGAACGCCTTGCACTGACCCTTCAGCAAGAGCTGGGGCGTTACTTAGACAAAGCGACACAGGACGAACTATACTCTATATGGGTAGAAGAACTGCAAAATACAAAGTCAAACTTCCCCGCCAATGGCCTTTACTCACTCCAACTAGCTGACTCTCTGGATATATGAAATACTTCCTACTACTAATCTTATCTTGTTGTACCTTGGCGGCACAAGAACTCAATCTTACACCAGAACTACTGGAAAAACCATTCTTTGAGTGGGAATGGAACATCACAACCTTACTTGTGATCTCCATGTTTGCAGGGCGCGTTATCAACTACGCAAAGGTCAACGGAGGCATCAGAGGCCTTGGCCGAGCTTTGTGGTTTGGTGGCATTGTAGGCGAGAATACTCCGAAACAAAAAGATGGCAAGAGCGGCAAAGTTTAAGCCTACAGGCGAAAAAGAGAACCCAGTGCAAGCATGGTATGATGCCCTTGCACTGGGCTCTTTTTCGGGCAACCCCCCTATGCTCCAATGGATAGGGGCGGACATGTGGCTATTCCACCCAGACAAGGAGTTTCCCTTTACTTTCACCCGTGGTAACGGTGAATTAATCACGGTAGGCCAGTTTCGCGACAAGATGGTCTCGTTTGGCACCGATGGGGGTTCTATCCCAGATTACATTCGCGGCCTTCCCAACCTCTCTCGCTGGCACTACGGCGCGGCATATCTTATCCATGATTGGCTGTGGCACATCCATAAACAGGGCTGGGGAGTATACACTTTTCAAGAGACAAATATCATTCTTTGCGAGGCTGTGAAGACTTTGATCGAAACAGGCTACGTCGGCCATGATACTTTTAAGGGCGATGCAGGCACGACGATGAATATTCATCGTGGCGTTTCCTCGTTTTTTGGGCATAAGATTTGGAGTAGGGAATAACATGGCGTCTACCGCATATAAACAAGCATACAAAGAGGCACTAGCGGCAGCTAAGAGCAATGTGGTGATGCTGCACACTCTTGAAATTACCAGCGAGCTAGCTTCTACGGAGGTAAAAGATATTGATGTCTGTTTTGTTGTAGATGATACGAGTTCTATGTCAAGTGAAATCAATAGCCTGGTGACGGTGCTCCCTGCCGTTGTCACTAGCCTTTCAGAACGTTTTAGAACAGTGCGTGTCGGGCTGACTAGGTTTAAAGATGAAGACGACACTACGGTAGTCAAAAACCTAACAACAGATGTCGCTTCTGTGCAAGCGGAGATGGCGGCTTTGGTGGCAAGCGGAGGCGGTGATGGTCCAGAGAATGGTTTCGGTGCTACCGTACAGGCAGCACAATCTATGGTGTGGTCTACCTCTTACAGCACCCGCCGTAACATTGTTTTGATCACCGATGCGGTAAGTTTTGAGACAGGCGACGAGGGGAATAGCGGCATAAATCATACTGCTGGTGCGACAGAACAGCAGGCCCTGGACGCTTTGACTTCTCGTAATATACGATTTATTCTAGGAGCCACATCTTCTTTTTCTAACTACAACTACGGAAACTTGGTAGCTGATACAAATGGGGTAGTGGTGCCTAGATTTCATGTAGATCCACTAGAAGATTTAGTGGCTGCACTGAAGTTAGTTCTAGTGGTAGACCCTAACCTAGAGCCCATATACATTATACAAGCAAGGCAACCATATGAGCTGACTTTGGAGAACGGGGAATCCAAAGTATTCGAACCTGTTGCTTTCCGTTTCACACTACCTGGGCAAGATGACCAAGGTTTGCAAGACCTCAACATCACAATCGATAATGTCGACAAACGTATAGGTGATTGGGTGGAAGCTGCAAGTGCTTATGATGCTCCCGCCTTAGTCCGTTACCGACCTTACCTAAGTACAGATCTGACCACACCCCAAATGGACCCTCCCTTGACTCTTACTCTCAGTGATATCAAGCGAACCTCTTTTGAGGTATCGGGTCGCGCCAGTGTCGCTGATATTGTCAATTTAAAGTTCCTCCGCTTGCTTTATTTGCGCAGTCGCTTCCCATCACTCGGCAACACTTAATATGAACAACTTGACACAATACATAGGAAAACCGTATGCCGTGCTTGGTAGGGGGCCTGATGAGTTTGATTGTTGGGGACTTGTAATGCACTTCTATGAAAAAGAGTGGGGCGTTAAGCTGCCCAACCAACCAGTTGAAGCAAGCGACATCATCGAAGTGTTAAAAGCCTTCAAGGTATCAACCGCACATAAAGATTGGATGCCTACTGAAACGCCTGTGCAGGGGTCTGTCGTGGTAGCTGGACGCAATCGATTCTTTTCACATGCAGGCGTTTACATCGAGGGTGGTCATGTGTTACATACAACCAAAGAAGCAGGCGCTTCGTGTGTGCAATCGATTAAAGGTTTTCGTAATAGCTACCAGCATACCAGCTTCTTTAACTACCAATCAAAATGATCAACATAGCGATAGTCAAAAATCCATTCAACCCGCTTAAAGACGTTGAAATATATCGCAGTGATTTGCACACGGTGAATTCCGTTGTCGGTTATTACAATGTGCCGGTTAATGAAATACCTATAATTGCGATACTGAATAACGATCAGCAAAATCCACTAACCAGAGACCAGTGGGATGATGAACTCCCCGACGAGGCCTACTTGACTTTTATTCCAATAGTCGATGGGGGGTTTTTATCGCTTATTATTACGGTGCTATTAACTATCGTGTCAATCGCGATTGCGCTATCGCTCCAAGTCCCTATACCCAACTCGCCTAACATAGCAGAGGCAGACCCCGTTTACTCACTTAAAGGGCAGACAAATCAGATTAAGTTGAATGAGCCTATAGAGTCCTTGTACGGAAGCCCCCGCCACTGGCCTTCCTACGCCGCCAAGCCCTACAATATGTATCAGAATAATAATGCCTACCAATACGTCCTGCTTTGTATCGGTCATGGTTCTTATGATGTACACCAGGTTTATATTGAAGACACCCCCATTGAGGATTTCCCTGAAGTAGAATTTGAGATAGTAGAACCTAATGGCACTTTTAACCTGTTTCGTGACAACGTGCAGACTTCTGGAGAAATAGGTTCTGTTGAGATGTATGGACCTAATGAAGACGACTACGGCAGTGACATAGGCTTTGCTGGTGTGGTTGCAAATGATGCATTTACTACAACAGACAAAATCCAAATCGACCTGACACTAGGAAGGGGCTTGTACAGGCAGAATAGTTCAGGGAAATTAAGAAACTATACGGTAAGTGCCGCTTTTGATTATATACAAATTGACAACACCGTTGAAGCCAACCCAATTGAGGGTGCAGTATGGGCAAACCTAACAACATTCACCAAAACACTTGCAACCATCAACCCGCAGAGGTTCACAATAGAAGCCAATATACCTGCAGGGCGTTACAAAATACGGGGAAGGAGGACAAATAATGCCTCTGATAGCCACAAAGTAGGCGACACGCTCACCTGGGAGGCTTTGCGCTCTTTCCTGCCCAATGTAGGCACCTACGGAGATGTGACAATGTTGGCAGTAAAGATGAAAGCCACTGCTAATCTAAACGATCAAAGCAAAAGAAAATTCAATGTCAAAGTGACACGCAAATTACCCATTTATGATAAAGCGACTGGATCATGGTCGGCTCCAACAGCGACGAGGTCTATCGTGTGGGCATTCTGTGATATTTTTAGATCAGGTTATGGCGCGTTCTTGCCTGATACTATTTTAGATCTAGACACACTGGCTGACCTAGATGCCGAGTTTAGTGCTTTTGAACATCCCCGCTATTTCGATTGGGTTTTTGATTCCGAAACAACCGTGTGGGAAGCAGCGCGGACTTGCTGCCGTGTGGGGCGTGCAATACCGATGTTCAACGGTTCGCAGTTGTATATGGTTATCGACAAACCCAAATCAATTGTTAGCCAGCTTTTTAATCAAGAAAACATTGTAGCTGATTCCTTCGAAGAAAATATAAAATTGTTTGTACGCGAAGAATACGATTCTATTGAAATGGAATATACCGATGACAATACGTGGAAGGCTGAAACCGTGCTATGCGCGTTGCCCAATAGCTTTGCGGAACGTCCTGAGCGTATAATACTTCCAGGTGTGACAGATAGGACACGAGCATACCATGAAGGCATGTACATGCTAGCCCAAAAGAAATTCCAGCGAAGGGAAGTCACTTTCACTACCGGCATCGAAGGGCTACTTGCTTCCTACGGTGATTTGATTAAAGTCCAGAAACGTATATTCGGCACTGACGGTTCGGTGGGTGGATACCTAAAAGCTATTGAAGCTGATAGAAGAACTGTCACGCTATCGCAGAACGTAGAGTTCATTTCAGGTGAAGATTATAGCCTTTTGATTTGTGGACCTTCCGGAATTCCATACGGTCCTTATACAGTGGAAGCATCGCCAGCGCCTCACGTCGAAAACATTGTGGTATCTGAAACTGATATAAGCGAAGATATCGAATTTACACCCAATGCAGAAAGCCCATTATTTATTTTTGGCAGAGCAATAGAATTTGCCCGAGATTGTGTCATTACAGGACTCGCCCCCACGGAGAACGACACCGTAGAAATTAAAGCGGTCTTATACCGCCCCGAGGTTTATGCGTACGACACAGAAGAAGCCCCAGACCTGTTTAACCCGAGCGTCGGGGTCGTAGATACTGGTTTACCTGTTGTGACGGGAGTCTTTGTAGCCAATGCCACTGCAAATCTATACCGCATTACGTGGAAAGCTGCCCAAGGTGCTGTGAATTACATTGTGCAAGTATCAGCAGATGATTTGGCGGTTGGTGAGAGCGGTAAAGTATGGGACACGATAGGGGAGACCGCATCAACATTTTTCGAGGTGGCATTGCTTACTGACTACACATACATCCGCGTCGCTGGCATTAACACAGGGCAAGGTCCTTGGGCTTATCACGAAACAGAACTTTACGACATCCTGGTAGATGACGAAGGCAACAAACTAATAGACAGCGACGAAACAATCCTCGTAGGCTAAACATAAAAGAAAGATAAAATTATGGCACTCACAGCACAAAGACTTATTCGCGTTAAAGGCGTCGCCCCTGGCGTCGCTGGGCAACCTATGGAAGACCTACCGCTTCTCGCAGCAATACCTGACATAGCTCCTAGCACGTTACCAGCGAACGGTGTAATCGGGGGGCTTGCTTTCTCAGACCCACCTACGCAAGCTGAATGCCAGGCCTTGCGAGATGAGTGTGAAAATCTAAGGGATGCCTTGAATTCTATTGTTGGGTCTTTCAATGATTTCAAAACTCAGTTTGAAGTATCTACTGGAGTGCCTATTTTTGAGGACTCTTAGACTTTTCCCTACCCAGTGGTAGGGGTTTCGTCGTAAACAGGGCTGACGGTTTTGGGTGTTACCCGTCAGCCCTTAACGGTGGCGCGAGGTTTACTTGTGCGGGGTTTTGCCTATTAGTGCATACCCTACTGGCTGCGCCTATAAATAAAGCCGCTGTCGGGCTTTACAGCTACAGTCGAATTACATTACCAACTTCAAGTTCTGGGATATGCGTCACCATAATAAACTGAATGCCAAGTTCGCTTGAAAGTAAATTAAGCATGGAGGCGACTCTTCCCCTGTATGTTTTAGATAGAAACTTAAAGGGCTCATCTAGTATTACTGCTCTCCTTAGCGGTGGTCTAGAAACCATTAAGCAAGAAATACGCAAGGCAAAGGCTGCTATATCAACCGCACCACCACCACTCCCCGCCATAGGGTCAACTTCTTCCCCATTACGGATGAAGACAAGCTTTGCTTCTGTTTTTCCCCGTTTTTGTTCAAAGATAATACTAAACTCGTAAGCTTCTTCCTCAAATATAGTTTGCAGGCATTTAGTGACAATACTACTTATCTTCTTATGCGCTTTCTCTTGGACTATGGTGGCAACGGTCTGTGCAATGGCATTAGCATCATCCGCCCACTCTACTTTTAGTGCAGTTTCTTCTAAGAACTCTTGTTCACGCTTTACATCACGTTTAGCCAACAAAAAGTCTTCATAGAGATTTTCTACAATTTCGCTTATATCAGATACCGAGCTCATCTTTGTATTTTTCTTGGAATGCTTGTGATTTTTCGTTAAAGGCCTCTTCTGCCTTGTCCCGCTCTTTTTCTTTTGTTTTTAATAGGGCTTTGGCCTCTTTAGCAGTCTTAACGCCAAATGTTTTCTTGAGGTCTTGGAGGGCATTGCTGTAAGCCCCTTTAGCGTTGTCAACTTCGGATTGCTTTGTAGCAATTTTTTCTTTTAGTTTATTGAATTGTTCTATCTTCATAATGCTCGTAATAAGTATGTTCTTGCTCTGCGTAAAAATGCTTTTGTTGCCCCGTGCCTATGGCATCTTATAAGGGCATGAATCGCTGTTTTGATGTTTTGGTCCTTAAACCCACCAACAATGCTAGAGCAATTATCTTTCAAGAAAAATGCAACCTCTGTTGGCACTTGTATTTGAATAACTTGCGCATTCAACATAGGGTATTCTTTTGGCAAACGGCTTCGCTGCCATTCAGCATCTTCATTTAAGTGGCGGTTGATATACCAAATAGCTTTGTTAATGTCTTGGGTTGCTAGGTCTTTTTTAAGCCCCGCCCTCCATACATATTTAATTGCATTACCAACATTGAAACCAAACCATTGACAAACGTCGATACATTCAATTCCGCTCTTGTGCTGGTTGTAGTGTGTGGGGTTACTTACTTGTTCTGTTTTCATTTATTTTCTGTTATGTCTAGTAGTATTTTTTTGACGTGTTTATTTACTTTTTTATCTTTGATGTATTTAATTAAAATTTCTACAAAATCTAGGCCGTTGCTTTCTGCACTTTCAAGCTCTTCTATAAAACCGCTAACGTCAACACCATCAATCTCCCCTACCATATCGCGCAGGGTGTGTGGGTTGATAAAAACATCCTTTTCGCAGTCTAGGTAAACTCTTTCTATGCTACCATCATTAAAAAGCAAACCCATTGATGGCGTGGAGTTTATTTCGTCTGATTTGCGCCTCATGAAACCGCCATTGTTCAATATAGTGGTTGCACCGCTTTTTATCAAGAAGCCTTTGTGGTTATCTCCAAATAAAGCGGCATCGTACCCTTTAAGTTTCTTTTTGTAAGCTACGGCATTTTGTGATTTAGAAGCCCCCGTGTAGGTGTTCTCTTTGTGCCAGCAGTAAGCGTGAATTACAGCTAAGTGAATTACGCCTTTTGCAAACGCGGAACTTGTTTGAGGCTTTATGGGAAAACCCCATGGAAATCCATGTAAAACCAATTTACTCTCTTTTACATAAATAGGCTTGTCAGGTTCTACCAGTTTAATGCACCCCCCTTTAACAAGAACTCCAAAGGCACTACCGTCCATTGCATCATAGTCATGGTATGGTAGGTCGTGCTGCCCAGGAATAGCGTAGTCATCTTTTAAGTAGTCCCATGCCATATTTATTAAGGTGCTGGATTCTTTTTCTCGTGATTTGTCAAATATGTCACCACCTATAATTCCAGGTATTGAATGCCGTTGTTTGAGATCAGCCCACTGTTGTAGGTAGGACTCTTGCCTACCAAGCCAATTTTTTTCATTGCTACGGGCAATGGGGGGAGTGGCTGATAAGTGAATATCACTTACTAGGGATGCAATTGGTTTTTTAGTGCTCATGTTCTACTTCGCTTCCGCAAAGGGGGCATACTCCCTTTGAATTAAGTTTTAACTCTTCTTTAAGTTCTTCTAGTATTTGTTGTTTTTCTGTGATAGTTTGTTTTAGGGTTTCACATGATTGTATGCAATCCCCTAGCCTCGCGCACTGTTCTTTACTTTCTTTGTAAGCTATCAACACGTCGCCCAGCAAGGTGCAGCTTTTTTGCATCTGCTTTACCACGTCCTCTTGTTTGAGTGTTTCCTGTAAATCATGCAAATCATCGAGCTTTTCTTCTAATTTCAAGCAGGTTTTGTTTAGGGCTACCAGCCCCTCGCCTAGCTCTACTACAATACCGCCGCCCTGCACTACCGATCCGGCGCGTTTGCCCCTCTCTCGGTGCCTATGTAGCTGCCCTATGCCCTCGGCTAATTGTAGGGCATCCTGGCGGGTAGTCAACATAACCCCCTCGGCCTCGAGCACTACGTCCCACTTTTCTTTAACAACCTCAATAAAGCTTAAATCATCTAAAGCTTCCTTTGCTTTTAGTAACCGTCCTTCTGTTACAGCAAATTCACTCTTACGCCTTTTTAGAAGTGAGTGGGTTTCTTTAAGGGTTACATCAATTACGCCTAGGTCAATTATTTCGTTCAATTGCCTACTAACCTCCCCCGCACTCTCACCAAACCAATATTCATTGTCATGCTGTTGGTGGATGTTTATTTTATTGATGCACAAAAAGTCTTGAATGGGATCAGGTACCTTAGCCCCAAAAGCCTCAAATAATTCATCGCCTAGTTGGTATTGGTTTTCTTTGCTACTTTTCTTTCTTGTTAGGGTTACTTTTTCTGAAAGCCTTATTTTAACCTCTACCTCATCAGTGCCCCATGCCTTGAACCCGATGCCTCCAGGTGTATTTCTCAAGCACCATACTAAAGATCTTACAATAGAGGATTTTCCACAATCTGTGGGTCCCACTATTACGTTGACACCTTTAGTAAAAGACAGTTTTAGGTTTTTATGCTTTTGAAAGTTTTTTATTTTTGCACCTAATATCATTTTGGTTTACTCCAGATTAAATCATCGTTTTCTTCTTCAAGCGTACTTATATTTTTTCTTATGTATTTGTGTAGTTTGTCAGTCACTTTGTGTTGTAAATGGCTATGCCATAGCCAATGCAGGTAATCGGCAGGGACGTCTTGTAGCATTTTGCCTTCATACTTTCCAAAGTCTATTATACTTGTGTCTGTCAAATCCTCGCTTGTAGGGGCTTGTATGAGTTTTTTTCCTAGCTCCGCAAAATCTATTTTTGTGCATAAAGCATTCAAGCCCATAAGTATGTCTTGGGATACTGTCGAGTCATCTGAAAACACTACAGTGATCCTTTTACGTTTACTGTCTTGCTTATGGGTTTTTACGTATATGTCTTTAATGTGCATATTTTTTAATAAGTTTGAATAGTGTGTGTAGTTTACGAAACTGGTGCCAATCTGGGCTTATTTGAATGGCTTTGGCGCAAGCCCCATATAAAATGTAGTGTGATATTATTGGGTATTGTTCTATGTAATTGATTATCAAAGGCATTCTAATCCATCCAAAAGCCTTCTCTTGTTTAGCTATATTCCATAATAACGGAACTACACTTTTTTCATTTACATGATCTCTGTGTAGTTTGCTGATAGGCACTTTGATTTTTCTAGTGGACTCCTTGAATAGATTTAGTATGCGCAAGGCCTCTTGGTGTAACTCTACATTTGTGCATAACTTTCTTCCTTTAATGGAATCAAGCACCAGACCAAACTCGTGTTCTCTATCCCACAAGCCCATATAAACACTCAGCCTATACCTTCTGCCTAAACCGTGAGTGAAGCCTAAACAGTATATGCAGTTTTTAATTGAAAGCCTTTTTGGCATTTCAACATAAAATACACCAGAAACAACCTCCCCATTTTTTGTAACTGAGAACTCTTCTTTATGGATCAACCAGCCCATGCTACGGATACCATCTTTTATTGTAAGGGCAAGGTCTCCGTGTGGCGTTATTCTTGCATGGCTTTTAGAGTCTTTTGGGAAATACGTCGGTATGGCATGGAGGGCTTTTAGGGACAAGGGTTTATTTTTGAATTTAATCACTTGGCAACTCCTTCCAAAAAAGTTCCATTTCCTTGCGGCAAGCTACAAACACATTCACGTTTATGGGTCTAGTCAACTCATCTTTAACTTTAAGCACCACAAACTCTTTCTTGTCTATTGTATACATCACGTAAGTGGCAGCGCCTCTTGTTTTTGGGCGTTCTGCCCTTACTTTGATTTTTTTAGGCACTTGGCAGAAAGCCTGGGTTGTTTTGCCGCGTCTATAATGCAAGGTAGCGGGCATGAGGCCTTTGCCGTTATTCTGAAAAAGCTGTATCATGTCGTTCTTGGATTAGTAGTTGTTTTTTTTGGTATTCCCTACGACTGATTTCTTGTTGCCGTAGTTGCTCTTGTTGCCGTAGTTGGATGCTAAGCAGCTTCTGTTGGTGCACAGCCTCCCTAGCATAGTTTACCTGATCCCCTGTCAACGTGTAGGTGTTGGGAGGGGGTATGGGTATTTCGTTTGTTGTGTAGCACCCTTGCAATAAGAGGGCTAGTAGTATGATTGTGGTGTTTAGTGTGTGTCGCATAATACTTGTTTGTTTATATGTATTACAAACAAGTAATCGCACAAATACAACACATTCTATTAAAGACACTTTTCGTTATAAACATCAATTATGCACTGTGGATCAAGCAAAAGAAAGTCACTTAATCGCATACACACAATGACCCGTGTCCCGCCTTTATAAGCTCTGAATGGCGGCAGCTCAATGTTGGCTTTAAAGAAGGGTGTAATGCCCCTAGTATGCCCTGCCCAGCCTTTGGCAGAGCGTAGCAATTTGAACACTTTATAATCAAAGTAAACCAAGGTCTGTTTTCGATCCGTTTTGTGAATAAGCATAGGGGATAAGGCGTTGGAGAATACTTGCCCCTCTATAGCCTGTATGAACCACTGCGCCCACGGTTTTATGGCCTTGATAGAAAGGCTATTCATAACATCCCAAAAAGTAGCCTCTTTATAGCCCCGTTTAGCCTCGATAGAAAACACCGTTGTAAGGGGTGTGCCTATGGGATCGGTAGCTTGTATGTCCCCATACTGCCCAAAAGCCGTCTGCCCTACTTTCTGGCGCGTCGTCGCCATTGCCCCGCTACTAGCTGCCCGCCAGTAAATGTCGTTTCGTTCTTGGCTAGTCCACCACAAGCTCAATTGCTTGCATAATTCACGTTCAAATTCAGACCCTTTACTTGATTTAGCCATTACTTTTTCTTTTTTGGTTTGATTTTCATTAAATGCTTCTTCCCCAGATACATGGCTAGATACTTTACGTGTGCTGGGTAGCTGTCTTTGTCACTCGAGCCCACGGTAGCCACTGGGCTCTTACTGTCGTATTCATCACTTTCTTTAAAACTTTTTTCAAGTAAGTCATACTGTTGGTCTGTTATTACCGTGAACCCCTCCGTGCAGTAGTACATGTAACGGTGAGCCATTATATGGTCTTCTGTTACAGTCCATAGGGCAGGGCTTTTAACCCCTTTCATTGATTTAGGCTTTGGCATACTATATATCCCAGAATGTTTTTGTTTTTCCTTTAATAAGGGTTCCCTGTGTGGGTAGTAGGCTCTTAAAACCAAGCTCCTTACACATAACAGTGAAGCCTTTTTGGTTGTATGCGTCTTTCTTTATTTTGCAACGCTTGGTTCCCTCTAGGGGCAGCTTTACAATGGGAAGGTTAGTGGCTATGATGCCATTTTTATTATCAAGGTCTTGTGTAACATCTAAAAACTTTTTGCCGCTACTTATCTCTCCGCGCAAAAACTTCGCAGCCGTAAGCTCACCGACACCTTTAATGCCTTTTACCTCATCACTTGAGCACCCAGCTATAGCCTTCACCATAGCCCACTGGGGGGCTTCAATGCCCCACTCATCTTCAAAAGACTCTTCTGTTACAATTTGGTCTCTTTTATTGGGGTTATAGAAATCAACATTAGGCCGCAAGCATTGATACATGTCCTTGTCCGCCGTAACAATAACCGCCTTATGGTTCTCTGGGACACGGGCAGCTATATCGGCAATCACGTCATCACCCTCGTAGCCTTTTTGGTAGAAGACGTTGCTAAAACCTATCAAGGCCAGCCACTTGTCTCGGAGGCCATCTATTTGGTCGTGTAGGGCTTCTCTAAGTAACTGCTTTTCTTCATCCTCATTGGCTTTTTCGTCTTGTCGTTTTTGCTTATAGCCATCATATAATTTATAGCGTTTGCCGTAACCATAGTCAAAGCAAAACAACATACGCTTAGTATTGAAACGGTTGCAAAGCTCTTGGCAATCCTTGATAAAGCCGTAAATAACCCCTGTCGGCTTCCCCCCAAAGGCTAGCCCCTCCATGCTATGGAAAGCCCTATGACAGAGGAAACTTACGTCAATGATTAAGTATGTGTTTTGTTTAGTCATATTTGCGCTTTCTGTCGGCGAAGTCCTTACCAATAAGTTCTTCAATCTCGTCCCAGCAGTCTTGCACCACTTCACGAAGGTCTGTGTAAAGGTCTTCCTTCTCAATGTGTGTTATTAGGTCCTTACGGTTGCCCTTGAACTCAAGCTCTTCGGCGTTAATGATTTGCCCAGACTTTTTCCAATACCCCTCCCCCAGGAGGTAGTCAATACAAGAGCCAATATCATCTATACCAAACTTACGGTATATGGGAATCTCCACAGTACCAGTGTTCCCTGAGTAGCGGTTCTTGGCAAAAACCACTCTAGCTATGGTCCCTAGCTTGCGTGATTTCTTTTTAATCTCCTTAGTAAGCATTTTACCCACTGAGATCCAAATCTCTATGTTAGCGTAAAATTTAAGCGCCTTACCACCGCTTCTTGTTTTCTTAGGATCAAACAAACCACCCCCTACATTATCTCTTGTTTGGGATAGGATGATAAGTATGCACCCATGATCAGCGAACTTCTTACAAGCTGCGCGTAAGTTCTCTGAGTGTTTCTTCGCCTTACCATCCCCATAGCTCCCTGTGAATTCTTTTCTCTTAGCCCTAGCCTCTTTTTGCTCTTTTGCTTTGTCAAGTTCGTAGTCACTTGTAAGACCATTCTCGGAGTCAAGCACGTAAATAAATGGTCTACCATGCCCCTCTACTTTTTTCTTAGTCGTACCCCCCCGCTCGGTACGGCTCCCCCCTAGCATGTTGATAAAAGCATCGTCCATGTTGTCGTAGAAATCCTCTACCCTATCACTCACCCCATTGTGGGGGGCAACTATACGGGCGCTGGCTTTCTTACCAAAGAAGAATTTCATATCAAAGTGAGCCCCATCTTCGCTATTATCAAATATAAAGTCGTAGTTATCAAAGTTGGGGTTTTGGTTGGCCTCTGCTAGGCATGTAAGTGTCAGGATAGTTTTACCAGCACTAGAGTCACCGATGATAAAGTGGTAGCCACCTTTAACGTAGAAAGCGTCTGTCCTTCCTGTGGCGGTTAAATTCATTAACGTGCAACCAGAGTCTAGTACTGTGTTGTCAGTTATTTTAAGTTTGAACGGTTTATTTTTAGCCGCTTTAATCAATGCTTCTTTTGTACTTGCCATAGGTGTCTTGTCGTTAGCCTCGAACTTGATAGAGGCAGTTATGTTTTATGTAGAAAAAGGAGGCCTAAAGTTTCCTAAAGGCCTCCTGTTGTGATTTTCATCTACTTACTGAGTGGAATTGCTAGTCCCAGTCCTCATCCTCATCCTCATCCTCATCCTCATCCTCATCCTCATCCTCATCCTCATCCTCATCCTCATCCTCATCCTCATCGGGTTCTGGTTCTGGTTCTGGTTTTTTGGCCTTACCCTTACCCTTCTTTTTAGGCGCAGGCTCTTCCTCTTCCTCTTCCTCTTCTTCACTAGCGGCTGTTACCGCTTTACGAAGCTTTTTGAGGCCGAGTTTATTGTCCTTGAAGTCATCCACGTCAACATCAAGCTCATTGTCCTCGATGTATTCTTCAAGCTCGTCACGATCCATGTCGTCAACGTCTTTTTCGGATTCTTCCTCCTCTTCGGGCTCTTCCTCCTCGTCCTCGTCCTCCTCTTCCTCGGGGTCTGGTTTTTTGGCCTTACCCTTCTTTTTAGGCGCAGGCTCTTCCTCTTCCTCTTCCTCCTCTTCCTCGGCATTGCCACCGTCGGTTTCAAGGAGTTTGGCTTGCAAGCTCTTGTAGCTCTCAACCTTTAGGAGCTCATCCAAGCAATGCACTTCATCCAAGATAGATTCTTCATAATCCTCACGGCGTGGCTTGAAGTCAATGCTAACAACCTCGTAGTACTTGAAGCTACCAAAGCTTTTCTCCTCCACACCACACTTGAGGCTAAAACCACCATCAAGTTCTGCGAAGCGTTCGTAGCCATCATCCTCATCGCTATCATCAAGGCGTTTGGCAAGAAGCTTGCCAAACAGGTGAAAGCTAATGTCCCATACTTGGATGCCAGCTTCCTTGTCCTTGAGATTGCGCACGTTGAACAATTGGCGTTGCTTTGGCGCAAGGTCTTTGATCAGTTGCTCGTCACCACCATCGGCGGTAAGTTTAGCGCGATACTCACAGATAGGGCATTTGCCGCCACTTTGCTTCTTAGGGCACACGTAGCTGTCGCTCTCTGCCCCAATACCACGGTGAGCCCAGTATGTGGTTTCATACCAATAGTCACCATTCTCAGAGTTCTTGTTACCCTTACCCGCTTTAAAGGGTAAGATGTCAATCAAGATGGTTTTGGCATCTTTAAGCTTGAATTGCTTAACGCCATCGGGGAGAGCCAAGACTGTATCGTCAAAGCCCCCTGCTCCCATCTTTGCTGCTTTTTCCTTTGCGCGGTCCGCAAGGAGTGATTTCTTTTTTGTTTTCTTAGCCATATTGTTCTTTATTTGGTGTTACATTTATAAATGCAATGCTTAATTGCTTGCACCTACCTATCGGTTTGTCAACGGCCTAGCTGCGGCCTCTTCTACTAACTGCTTTGTCTCTCTTAGCCCCAGTGTCTTTAGTTGGTTGGTCGCTATAGTAGGACATAGAGTAAAGACGTATTTGGCCTGTAATTGCCTCACGCTTTGCGTTAATGGCATTTGAGGCGGCGTAAAGTATATCACACCGCTCCTGCCATATTACTAATTTTTGTTTCAATTTAACTAAAGCAGGTTCTCCCTCAACGACTGTTTTGATAGCACCCTCATTGAGGTTACGTATCCCATACTCGTCATGGTCTTCCCTTACCTTAGCTGTGATCTCTGCCCTAACAATGTCAATTTGAATTTTAACCTTGTCACGCTCTGCCTTAGCCCTAGCAAAGCCTTTACCATACTTGAAGGTAAGGTTGGCTTGCTTACTAACCTCATTCTCGAGGTTATAGGCGTCTAATTCAAAGTCTTTTTCGTTGGCTTTCATTATAGTTAGGGGCGTCAGCAATAGAATTTACCATTACTATCTTTAGTGTATTTGTATTTGGAAACATATTATTTATTTCGGTTTGTGGTTTATTCTGCTAGTCCGTTTATTACTTCGTAGCAGGCTGCGGTAAGACCCGCCTTTTTACTATCATAGAAATTATCTCTAAAGGCTACAATGACACTATAAGCACGGTTGCTCATCTTACCACCTTTGAGCAATAGGCTATTAGCTGCGCCTAGAACCATGTAGCGGATGCTCTCGGGGTCTTCCTCTATAGAGGACAATACCTTACTAACATCACTCCAACTAGCCCTAGGGTTATAAATCATTACTTTGCACAATTCAAAGGCGGCAGCTTTGATGTCATTTTGTGAAATGGCTTTTAATTGCTCGGCCTCTGTGTCAAGCCCAATAATACTATTAAGCACCACCATCACTTTTCGGCTACTAGCCAACTTACCACCATCAATAATACTTGCCTCATAGATGGCCTCTGATACATCCTCAGAAATGGTAACGCCCTCTTTCTTTGCCGTGTCCATTATAAGGGCATCCGCATTTGCTTGGCTAAGTGCTTTTACTTTGATCTCCGTGCAACGGGTCTTAATTGTGGCTAGGAGCTTTTGTGGGTCTGTCGTGCATAGCATGAAGTAAACATGCTCGGGGGTATCCTCTAGGATTTTAAGGAAACTGTTTTGGGCATCCTTTGTCATGGCATGGCACTCATCCACAAGGTAGATCCGTACACCACCCGTATTCATAGGGGCAAGCCCCATCGTGTCCTTAATAGAACGCACCATATCAATGCCCCGTGTCTCTGAGGCATTGATCTCTTTAAAGTCTCCTTTGTGGCACTTTAGCTTCTTTTGTAAGATACGGGCTATGGTCGTTTTACCACACCCCGAGGGTCCTGTGAATAGAAGGCTATGGGGTATGCCCCCACCTTTACCCATTTTAGCCAATGCCTTTACAGCATCTTCTTGCCCCACTAGGTCTTTGAAAGATTGTGGCCTGTGCCGTTTATATAGTTCTGTGCTCATTTTTTGTTTATACTGATATTGGTGCTTTATCTTTGGTGGTGCGCTTTTCGGTGGTGCCATTCCTCCCATATTTTACCTTTCTTTTTTTAGTGTCAATTTGTGGTCTTTTCTCATTCCTTTACATAGGGCTATATGGTTGTCGTAAGTGCACACCTTATTATCGTTTCCACTATAAAAGGAATACTTACCTTGGCATTGAATCTCGTTTTTGTAGAACCAGCTACTACCATTAGGCGCAATCTCAACCTCAATATCAAGTGGCACAATAAGCCAAGGGGCAAATTTCTTAATATCTTCCGTCATTATTTGCCTAGCCATAGCAATAACATCGTCCATCTCTAGTATGTTGAAATCGAACACAATAGAGTCATGGATTTGGCCTATAATGACGGTTTTCATTTTATTCTTACGCAACCACTCATTCACCCTAATAAGCGACCAAAGGAGGCAATGAAACGCCGCCCCTTGCACGGGGTAATTGATTACATTGTTACGCTTGAATATACCCCCACAACGGAAGCCTGTGTGCATATCAAAGTAGCCCTTCTTGAGGTATGTTTTAAATAAATCCTTGCGCCATTGCCCGTAAACTTTGAAACGCCTATTCCAGAAGTCATCTTCTACCTCTTTGATATGTTTTTCAAACGTATTGCGTTTTGGTTTCTCCCTAGGGCTTAGCTCACCTATACTGTGAATACCTTTTGCGCGTAAGTGTTTATCAAGGCTAACCCCTGCGGCATTTGTGAGCTTTTGTTGGTGTATGGCATCCCATAAGTTCCTAGTGACAGAGATGTAATAAT
>Ga0307983_1000244_pt1 | contig 29184 bp, 43 predicted proteins | sample OrgLakmetagen991_FD_201845 | JGI IMG/M metagenome (GOLD analysis project Ga0307983, IMG submission 201845) | Saline water microbial communities from Organic Lake, Antarctica - #991 | ecosystem: Environmental > Aquatic > Non-marine Saline and Alkaline > Saline | place: Antarctica: Organic Lake...
ACTTGGTTTTTCTTATTAAAAAAACTAAATAAATATATGAAACAACATTTAATATTAAAGGACGAGTTTTGGAAAAAGGGAAGAGGTAAATCTGTCTGTGGTCTCACAGAAGGTTCAAATGATTAAAAAAAGCTAAAATTCTATTGTATATCTAAAATATTTTCTTATCTTTGTTACAGAACTAAAAAATAACCAAAAAATATTTAATTAATGAAATTACTAAAATTATCTGATAAATTTAAAAGTGGGAAGTATGAAGGTAAAACACCTTCTGTTGTCATTAATAAAGGTCAAAGTAGATACCTAAAGTTTTTTCTTTCAAGAAATAAAGATGTGAGATTACACAAAGATGTTATCAAACATGCACAAAGTAAAACTCAACTAAAGATGAACAAAACTATGGTTGAAACTTTGGAAGAAATTAACTCAAAGGTTTCTAAAAAACTTTTATACCTCAACAAACGAAAAAGAATTGTCTCGACATTCACAAATGTTAAAGCTTACAAGACTAAAAAAGATACAATCACATTTGATATTCCATTTGGAAACAAGAAAAATCAAATTAAGGTTGGACGTTTTGTGAAAAAAGTATTTGAACTTAATGGAATTGAAGAATTTTCTGAAAGAGATATCGAAGTTTTCGTAAATGATTACTATTCAAAAGTGGGAGAACCAAAATTGAAAGGAGCATATTTCGAAGTTGTAACTGGTGAGAAAGTTAGAGAATGTTATCTTGAAGATAACTACCATAAAAGAACTGGTACTCTGATTAGGTCTTGTGCAAGGTATGATCACTACCAAGGTCGAATTGACTTTTATGTTTATAACCCAAATGAAATTTCTATGTTAGTTCTCTTTGATAAAGAAACTAAAAAAGTTAGAGGTAGAGCACTTATTTGGAACGATTCTAAAATTTTATTTAACGATGGAACTGTTTTTGAGGGTTCTTTTATGGATAGAATCTATACCAATAATGACAAAGATATCGCTTTATTTAAGTCATGGGCAAAAAAGAAAGGAATGGTTCATAAGTTCAGACAATCATATGATTGTAAAGAAGAATTTGTTACTCCAAATGAAAATAGAAAAACAGGACTATTGATCTCAAAAATTGATGAATCAAATTACCAAAGACCATATTTCGATACTATGATCGATGGAGCATTTCTACGGAATAATAATGGTGACTTGTTTATATCAAATAGTTACGAATATGATCGACCAAGAGCTACAGAACTAGCAAATAGATAAAATATATAAAAACGGTACAAAAAGGTGAGTATTTCTACTCACCTTTTTTATTTTAAACAAAGAAACTCAGTTATGATATAAAGAAAAAATAACTCTTATATTATAATGAAAATAGATGTCTTAAAAATTAATGATTTATACTTGAAAGCATTTAAGTATATTTCCCTTAACTCAAAATCAAATACTCTACCATATCACAATATGGAACATTTAATGTTAGTATTTAATAGTGCATATTCTGCATCAAACTACTACCAATTAAATGAAGTCTTACATAGTAAAGCAGAAGAAGAATTATGTATCGCTTCCTTATTCCATGATGTTAACCATTCAGGTGGTAAGTTGACTGATAGTGAGAATGTCGCAAATAGTATTGAAAGCTTTAAATCTTTTTGGGTAGAATATAATGATGGTGAAGTTGGTAAAGAAGAAACAGAATTTCAAGAAAATGTTATATCTATAATTGAATCAACTCAATTTCCTCACAAAGATGTAGAACTTAATATACAACAAAAAATAATTAGAGATTGTGACATGATGTCCTTTAACACTGACAATCACATTTATCATTATTTATTTGGTATGAAAGAAGAATTTGGAGTAGATGATTTTAAAGATCAAATACTTAACCAAACTAAGTTTATCATGAATATAAAACTATACACTGAATGGGGTAGAGATAGATTTAGTAATAAATATGGTAAAATTTTAAATGATTTAAATTTCCTCCGTAATGTATTTAATGATGGCTCACTTAAAAAGGAAACTCCAGAGGATTTAGAAATACAAACTATAAAAAACGAAAATGGTGATAGGGTACATCCATATACAAAAGAAATTATTAAAGATGGACTCAGACAAGATTAAAAGAATAGGTATTAAAGAATTTAGAGAAAAAGGTTACCTACAAGAAGTTAATAGAAGATTTTTTCACCCTCTAGGATTAGCTCTTGAAATAGTATCCGAACATGGGTATGAAAAACTCGGTGGTATATGGGATTTTAGAAATGACGAGGAGGGGATCTACTATGATATTAAAAATTCTGACTCTGAAAGAATTGATAGGTTTAATAAAAACAAAGATTTTATTGATTCAGAAATAACCAAAAACTTTAAAATAAGAGAGGAAAAATTAGGTTTTAACATAGAACCGATAAGAGGATAATAAAGATGGGTAATATATCTGTGTGTCCTAATTGTAAAAATGAGTTTGATTATACATCTATTCCTGAATCGGGTCTTCCTCTACCTCGACTGCTCCAGGAGAGCCGAAATACATACCTGCATACTCATTACTGAAAGCAGCGATATAATCTCCTAACGATGAGGTGGGCTATGTTAAATGTCCTAAATGTGATAAACCAGTCACACAAAAAGATATTAAATAAATTTTATTTTTAAATTTATAAAAAATGGGAGATTATTTAATTAGAAAAGAGAGATAGACTAATTCTATCTCTCTTTTTATTTTGTATTTATCTATCCTTAACAGGTTGCCTAGTATTTCGTTATTGTTACTTAAACTTATTTGCCATACTACTCATGGACTTCATATAAGAAGATGGGTTAAGGTTACCCATACCAGAAGATTGTTCTTCTTTTTGCTTCTTTTGTTGTTTATCTTCCTCTTCTACAATCTCATTTATGATCTTCACAACCTCTTCAAACATCCAAAATGCCCAATTGTCTATTGTTGAATCTTGTAGATTATAGTGTTTATACATTAAAACCTTATTTTTTAATAAACTTGTCAAAGGAATTGTCATCAACGAAAATACCTGAGGCTCCTCTGGGAAACACCATGTCTGTATAAACTTCAGTGTTACATGAAGAACATACTGTTTTTAGTTGTTTGATACCAAACCTCATTTTATCTACTGCCGCATTTAAGAATTGGAAAGATTCCATATTGTAATTTTGATAATCTCTTAATTTCTTTTTAATACCTTCACTAGATATGTTATTTCTGTCAGTAAGTGTAAATGGTATTACTTTCAAGAAGCTCATATTTGGTGGATTTTTCTCTTTATAATCTTCAATAATGTGAGTTGTAAAGCTCTTCTGAATTCCAATATTTGGTGGAGCTAATGTGAACACATCATCATTTCGTGTTTCAAAGTAAAATACTTTTTCACCTTGATCAAAATAAGGTTCTAAATCACCATCCATTTCATGAAAAACAAATGATTTTCTGCCTAATTCAATTTCATTAGTTTCACCACATGAACATTTAGCTTTTACAAAAAGTCCATTTCCTTTTTGGAAAGTTAACTCTCTAATTAAAAATATCAAATAGAATCTATCTCCATCTTTGATATCTAAATAAGATCCCATAGATCCATCAGCATATTTAACTCTTACACATGATGCAATCATATCATTCATTTTTTCTACAATGTCGTAAAAGTTATCATCATCAACCATTGAATAAGATTGGATCTCTTTAACTTTAGCTGGTCTTACCATTACCTTTGTACCATTAGGGTAAAATGCTCCTAGTGGTAAATCTTTTGTATCAAAATGGAAGTATTCTAGTTCCGAAGCTCTTTCAGTACTATCTGATTTAATATTGTCTTTGAAAGCTTTTTCATTTTCAGACTTATTGTTCACATCAGTTTCTTCAATATAACTTCTAAGAAAGTCATCTTTCTTACTGTTACTCTTGTCTTGTTTATTATTTTTATTATCGTCGCCCATAATTTTTAAGGATATTTTTTTAATATTATTATATATAGTATTTAACCCTCTTCCTCTATTAAAATAAATAAATAAACAAATATAATTCCATTTTATATAATTCCTATGAAAGTACCTGAGAAATTATACGTAGTTAAAAGCGGAAGTAAATTATCAAAACCATATAAAGCTCTTCATTTTGCTAAAATGAAAATGAGAAGTGAAAAGGATACCCTCATAACATACACATTGGAAAGTGAGGATACATTAAAATCAATTAAAAGAGAGAAAAGATTATCACAAATACTAGATGGTAAAGAAAATAAAATAGATTCTAATGTAATTTCTTTATTTAAAAAACATTCTATTAGTTTAAATAAACTCCCTAAGATATTAGATAAAAAAGATTTGAAAAATTTAGTTGTTACAAATAAAAGAAAGTTATTTATCAATATCGACAATATAAAAGATTATGAAACATTACTTAATTTCCATAACTTCCAAAAGTGTCCAATTGGAATGTCAGATAAAAAGGTTACAATGTTTCATATAGCTAAAGAGAATATTAAAAATAAGAATAAGGATTAAAAAAACCCCATAGAACGTATCCTATGGGGAACTTATAATTATTATTTAATATTATAGTATTCAAATTCTTTAATTGGTTCACAATGGATAAGTTCTGTTTCCAAAGCTCGCTCCATTTTTATGATGCTTTTTAAGGTGAGATTATGCATACCCGAAAGCCATTTGGACACTTCTGAAGGAGATTTACCCATTGCTTTGGCTAAGTCTCCATTGTTCCATCCTTTTAAAATAAGTTTATTCCTCACTTTTTCGGTAATGGCAAGGTTTTTTTCTACAAATTGGTCTATTTCTGGGTCACCGTTCTGGGCTAACCAATCTGATATAATGCTGTTTTTTTTCATTTTGTTACCAGTTTAATTCTAAAGTATGTTATCAGGTGTGATTTCAAAGTCATTATCAATGTACTCATCTGTCCAGTAATCAGCTGTAAAGTTAACTTGAACTGGCTCAACAATACTTGTATTATTTGTCCAATCTAGAGCTATTTCACCAATACCCATTAACTGAGCATTTTGATATGTTACTCGTCTTATAACAAAACCTTTTTTATCGTGTTGGTTAACTACTACTGTACCAACAAGGTCTCTTTTGTACATTGTTGATCCGTTCTGAGAGTTCCATACTTTATCATACCAACTCTTTAATGTGTTCCAAATAAAAACAGCACCATCTTCATTAACATTTAAATTAAAGTTAATATCAAAGTCCATGTGTGTGCTCTCAGGAAGTGTTAAATATCTTCTTGTAGAGAACTTGAATCTTTGTTCTGTAGGTGTAATGTCTGGAGTAAGTGGTAAAGTTACATTAGTAGCATTTTCCAACATCACTAAAGGATCTCTTCCTTCTTCTTGAAGTAAAGTTGGTAAAACAAATGTTATTTCAAACAACGAAGGATAAACTGGTTCAAAGTTTACATTAGTTGATTGAAGTTGGGTGAAATGTGGTAAAGGCATATCTTTTTAATTATTTTTTCTTTCTTAATTTTATATATTATATATTAAAACTCATTATTCCCCTATTATCAGGGATTTAAGTTACATTTTGTTAAACTTTTCAAATATATTTCTCTATATAGTTTTCAATTCTTTGTCTATATTTATCAATATCTTTAATATTTAAACCCATTCTAATACGACTTGTAACTTCTTCTATTAAGTCATCTTCTGTAAAATGGGTATGTGATTCATAGTAGTCTAATTCATCTTCAAAATCATCATCATCTTCATCATAATAAGACGAACCGATTTCATACTTTAACATATCATAATCAATATCATCCATAACTGATTTCATCTTTGACCATAATTTTGGATCTAAGAAATCGTGATCATTTCCCTCATTAAATTGAATAAATGTTTTGATATTGTTATTATTTTTTTTCATTATAATTCTTCTGGATTCTCATCTTTCATAGAAAGATCTAAACTTCTTTAGTCATATCAGCTGGTGAATCAGCTCCAAATTCTTCCATTTTATTTCTGAAAAAAGTATGATAATTTCCTTCATCTTCTGAAGTCCATCCTCTGTTGATTTCTTCCCATTGATCTTTAGTAAGGTCAGCTGGAGAATCAGCTTCGAATTCTTCTAATTTACCCATGAAATAGTCTCTATAATCTGGCTCATTACTTTCGTTTACATTCTCTTTTTGTTCCATACCCTTATCATTAGATTCATTTGTTTTTTCGAAATCACTAATAACACCTTTCACCCAATTAAGAATACTGATTTTAGATTCACCGATACCAATTCCCATAGTCCTAGAATTTTCATCTTCGATTTCATCTATCTTTTCATCTATTTTAAGATTTAGTATGTGTAATATTGTTTCAGAATCGAGTTCAGATGAAACATTTTCATTTAATGATTCTAAAAAATTACCTATTTTTTTATGAATTTTCATATCGTTAATTATTTTTCTTAAAGTATATATTATATTATAAAGTTAGATTTTAATTTTCGTTTTGGTAAATGGTGTAAAATATCTATTTTAGATTAAAAAATGAGACTACAAGATATATCTGAACATATCGAAAACATATTATTAGATGATTACCATATCACAAGAGATCAACTTCTCGATACTGATATAGGTTCATTCATGGATGATTACTTTTTTCGTGAATTTACTTATAAGATAGAAAAGTGTATTGGTGTTGATTTAAGTGTTCTTTTTGATAGAATGGGAATACTAATTGATAAGGATTTATTTAATTTTGATAGATTATGTCAAGTTATTCATATAATAAAAAATAGAACCGGGCTTTGCTTATATAGTACTAAGGTTAAAGGAATCTTTGAAGATAAAATTGAATTGATTTACACTAGTTTTTCACACAACTTACAAAGTAAATTTTATCAGAATGTGGGTGGGTTTTATTTTAAAAATAAACAAATACAGAATGTGGGATTTGTCATCACTTCTGATATGGAGGAACAATACAACAGAAGAAAGAGGTTAAGAAAAAAATTACCACATAATAAAAAAATTAAGTTTATTTCAAGTGAAAACTTATTTAAAAGTAATAACATACTTTTCATTAAAACAACATATGGTGAGTATTTCACATTAAATATGGATTCTGAATCTAATGATGTTAATAATGTAATTCAACAAATCAATAAAAAAGAATTTTTAGAATTCTATCAACGAAGGGAAAGATGTGATGTTATACTAAAAAATAAAAAACCTGAAAAAGTGGAAGTTTCTTTAACTTAACATTATAGTCATATCATGTGGAGATTCTCTATTACCACCAAAATAAGGATTTAGATAATAACCCCATAATTTTAAATTACCATGTTTTATCTTTGTTGTATAAGTAGAATATGGATTTAATTTTTTAACAGTAAATACGAAATTATCATCTTTAACATCAATTGACATTTCAGCACTTTCGAATGGTTTTAAGTTACATATTTTTATATTCTCATCCCATTCCTTAACTCTTTCACCATTCCTATAAACATAAGCTAATATTTCCATTGATTGATTTTCTTCCGACCACCTCCATCCAAACCTTGCTGAATTTTTATGGTGAAATCCAAATGACATACCAAATAATTTATTAATATCAAATTGATCGATGCCATCTAAATTATATTCACAGTTATTATTAAAGAAAACATTATGTGATATTTTCTTTTTAAAAAGGAACAATCTGAATTTTCTATTATCAGATTTGTGGGTATTTTTACGTATTATATGAACCATAGATCACAATCATAATATTATTTTTCAGATTATATATTATTTTGATAAGATGGTTTTTATATTATAGTATTATTAGTTTCCTTTGTCTATAATAAAATAATCTTATATAATATTAGTACAAATGTTTCGATCATACTCGAAAATTTCATATTTCCACTATATTAATACTAAAGTTTATTAACATATAACCATTTTTTATTACCACAACCCCATACCCTATAAGCTCCTACATCTTCATACATTATATCTTTTTCAGATTTATTAGAATCATATCCCATTTTAACAAGAACCGACTTTCTATATTTATATCGGTGTTCCCTTTTCTTATTAATAACCCAATGGTAATTTAAGTGAACCTTACTTTCACTAATATCAAATCCTAATGTCTTATATAATCTACCATCTGAATAACTATTATCAGAGTATGATATGACTTTATTGGGTTTATAATTTCTTAAAAAATTCTTAAATAATCTTGATGCTCCTCCAATAACATTTACCCCTTTTTCATTACAGAATCTTATAAGTTCATAATTGTTTTTTTCTTGGTCTTTACTTCCCATAAAAATTCTAATATCACCAAAAGTCATCAGAGAAACTAATTCATCTTCATAAAATAATCCCATCTTTATTTTACTTTTTGAGTACCCCTGAATATGATTATTATTCAAAAAATCTATTACCACTTGGTTATCCTTAACTTCTCTAACATCACACTCTTTTATATCTTTATTTAAGGAAGCGTGTTTTGTTCCATATTTTTTAATATTAGACTCTTCCTTTTTTTAATAACTTTTGGATCGAGTCCTATACACTTATTACTACAATATTTATGCATTCTATCATTCTGCGTTCTCGGCGACCACATCGCTGGACCTTTACTCTTATTCAACATTCTAAACTGAATAGCACTGATCGGCGGATCATCAAAGGTAACCCAATTTTGAATTCTTAAACTTAACTTTATTTTCACACTGTGGGTTTTCACATAATAAGTAACTTTTTATTTTATTAACTGTATGATAAACTTTCTGTTTAAATGGAATATCTAAATTTTCACAAAAATTAATAATATGATCATAGTCTTTATTATAATTTTTAATGATATATTTTTCCTTGGTCATTTTTCCAGACTTATTATTATTCTCAAATTCATATATAAATTCACTACTTAACATTACTATATATAGTAAAATAAATTAATTGTGTTTAAACAAAAAAGGGAACTATTAATAGTTCCCTTTGTCTATAATGATAAAACATTATAGGTTGGTTTAATTTTATGCAAATCCACTAGATTCAATACCACCAGTCCTTGTGATTGTAATGTTATTAACAATTATTCCCATAGCCTTAACTGGTTCAAGATATGTATCTAATACCCCAATTTGATTATCTATCAACTCATCAGTATTATTTTCTGAATCTATCTTGTTAAAGAAGTTGAATAAACCATTTTGGTTAACGTATTTTTCACAAATAGCATCTGCTCTTAACTTAATCTCAGCTCTAACTTCTGGAGTGTTAAACTTCCATTGGAAGTTGAGTAACATTGCTGCTAATTCTTCCTCGATCTCGATAAGAACCTCTCTTACGTGAATAAATGATAGTGCTGATCTAACGAACGTTTGAGCTGTATTTTCAGTCTCTATTACAAATCCTCTATTTCTCTTAGAAACTATTGGATTTACTTTCATTTCATTTAGATTTTCAATATCTTCACCGTTAAATTCTTTCTCAAGACCAGCGATACCTGTTATCTGACCATTAGTTACACCTGCTGAAACAGTCCAAGGTCTTATATTAGTTTGTGTTGTATTAAACTTTCTAAGGTATGTACTTGCAACGTATGCTGCTGGTGGGAAACTCAATGGTCTACCGTTATCATTCACTGTTAAGTAAGGTGCGAAATAACCAACTGTTGTAACACCCGTTCCCTCTGCTAATGAGTATAGGAAAGCTGGGTTACTTTCTGGGTCACCACCTTGTTTAATGAATTCTGTTTGTAGAACTCCTTCATCATCAACGAATGATGGTGAAGTTGAATTCTTAAATTGTTTCATACTTGGCATGTTAATGAAACCAAAACAATCTAATCTTTCTCCACAAATATCTACAAGTTGTTGTTTAGAATTTTCTGTTAAACCATTACCAAATGAATCGACTAAATATCTGAAATCAATCACATTTTTATCAGTAATAGCTTTAAACATATTTGATCCTTTTTCAACAATGTTTAAGATATCATCTTGTCTTTCTTCTGTACCATCTGGAATAGATGCTTCTCTAACTTTGAATCCATTCATTCTGAATCCTTTATAAACTGTTATATAGTCATCTATTCTTGTAAATCTTGTTGTTTGAAGATCACCATTAAAATCATATTTCTTAATAGACGCATCTGTTGTTATTTCAACAAGATCAGTATTAGCTGGGTAAACTTTCTTAGAAAGAATTCTTGTCATTCTTTTAGCTACCTCATCAGCTTCTAATTGACTCTCATCTACATCAGCTAGTAAGAAATCACCTATCTTAACTTCTGTAAATCTTTGTCCATTTACAAGTATCTTATTTGGTACTTGAACGTATCCCGCAGGAACTTCAATCTCAACTGTTTGTTGGAAATTAGTCTTTTGTGATACTACTGTTATTTCAATATTATTGTTTATATCAATAGGACTTGTTGATTGTAGTAATTGGTCTTGGAATTCAACACTCAATATACCACTGTTATCAAAGTACATCTTCAAATAAGCTAAGTCATTTGCGTCCCATACTCTATCAACATTACTAATTGATTCTTTAATATCATTACTTGATCCACTTACGTTTTCAGTAACTCTAAATGCGTATCTATCAGTAGGAGATGTATAAACACCACCTGTTACTAGACCATTTATAAAGTTTGAATTATTTGTAATTGTGAATACATCTGAATTAAACTCTGAATCTGGTATAATAACTCTATCATTTGTATTAAATCCGATAGGGTTTATTCCAGTTGTATCTTCAAATACGATATAATCTTGTCCATTAAAGTCTACAAAGTCAACATCATATTCTGTTGCTATCATATTCTTATAGAAAAAGTCTTTCGTATTAATAATACCATCTCTATACTTATCATAAAAATCTGAATATTTAGCTACGATACCTTGAGTTGTTGTTGGTAATTGATTAGTTGTAATTAACGAATCTGTACCTAATATGAACTCGTCATCCTTTACATACACTAATAAGTTATATGTACCTGATGTATTACCTCCAAGGTCTGTCATATCAGTTTCAACAAGTCCTGTTACAAGAGTAAACTCTTTATTTACAGAAGTTAGAGTTTCAATATCCGTAACGCTCATAGTATCTAAAGAAGCTTTAATATTACCATCTATGATTAGTGTCGCTTCACCTTTATTTGGACCACCTAATAAATTAAGTAAGTTATTAAATAATTTAAATATTCTATATATCTCATATTCATTAGGGTCTGCTGCTTGAGCAGTACCTAAAAATTCCCATGTTATTTCACCACCATTAAAGGTTACAGTAAAGTCAACACTTTCTTGAAGTTCAACAAAACCAGAAGAATCAACACTAACATTTGTAAGTTTTGTTCTTTCATCTACAATAGAATTAGTAAGACCGATTTTTATAACCGAAAAATCTACATATCCTAAAACAATATCTGTTGTAGCAACTGTTGGGTTATCATCATTTGTCATGTTGTTGATCATCTTAATAGTTCCTGTGTTATCCACAACTACTGTTGATTTATATGGAGTTGCATCTTCAATATTAGCTCCATCATCAGCGTCAACATAATCTGATGGGTCAATTGAGAATGTTGCCGTAGTTTCCAATTCAAGTACTTGACCACCTATAACAGCGTAAGCATCAGGACCAACTTGATATTCAAGTGTGATATCTGTTGATAAGGTTGGAACACCACTTGTTGCACCAAAACCGGTTGTTAAACCAGAGTTTTCTGTAACATCATATACATGATTTTCAGCATAAAATGCTGACCTATCAAGTGATGGGTTTGAAGGTGTACCACCTTTATATAAACTACCATAAGAAATTACATTCCCTGGAGTATCTAAAAGTTTTGTTTCAAATGTAACATTATCTGTTACAACATCTTTATAAGATAAGAAATTAACTTCCTCTGGCATATCTCTTTGGGTTGTTGCGATCAAGTTGTTACCAATAAGGTCAATTAAACCTGTTGGGTAATCTGTATCTTGAACAGCATCAATATCATATCCACAAAATAATCCATTCTTATCTGTATCTCTATTTATAACATTTTCTATAAATATATCTCTACCATTTGCATCTCTAAAATAAGGTATTAAACTAAGTCCTTGGTAATAAGATAACACACTTGATGCTGGATCATTTATGAAATTTAAAACTTCCGATTTAATTAAACCTGATGAGTTAAAGTAATTACCCCATCTAGAATCAACAGCTAATTGTTGATAGTCTGTCCAGTCACCTGATAAAACTACAACATCAACCATATAATCTGAAACATAATCTGTTGGATATACAAATAAAGGAATATCATCTGGACTTCCGTACCAAGAAATCATATCTACATCAAATCCCGTTTGAGTTGATTTAAATACGAATACTGAAATAGGTTTCTCACCCATATTAGTAAAGTTTAATATTCTTTCATCAGCATTTGGATCTTCATTTGCTAATGTATTGAATGAATCTGTATCTTTTTTCCAAAAACCTGATCTATCAAAGAACCTTGAATATGGTCCATCTTTTTTAACATAATTGAAATTCTTCGTTGAAGTTGAAAAACTTTGATATTCTAATGTATCTAAGTTATCATCTGTTAAAAGTAAATTTATTGCTACTACTGGGTTTGATTCTAGTAGTTTAGATATAGTTCTATGGAAGAAAGATCCTTTTCTCTCTAACCTTCTATCAATTGGACCAAATATAGATTCTAAATCTGTTTGGTTATTTATCACAACTGGTGTATTGAAAGGTCCTTTCTTAGCAAAACCAAGAACCGCATTTTGGATTCCCTCAACAATAGGTGTTTCGATAACACTGTCACCGAATTCTCTAATGTAGATACCTGGTCTTCCAAAGCTTCCTATTTGTACTTCTGGCATATCTATAGTTTTCTTTTTTTATATACTTATATATTATATTATAAAACCAATAAATATCGGTTTTGGTTAGTATTTCTTATAGTATATATAAATATAAAAGTATGGATTTAGGATATTTGGTTTTAAAAAGTTTTTTATTTTGATTTTATAAAAAAGATAACTATTATTACTTTAAAATAACTAATGATGAGACTCTTTGATTTGATAAATAAAATAGTAGATACACTTTTTGTATTTTTATTTTTAATATCATTAAATTATGTTCTTGGAGCTATATTCACTATATTTATCACTGTGGACTCATCTAGCAAAATTACATTAAACTAAAAAAATATGGGAAAATCTGGATTATCACCTGGTTCTAAAACTAATATAGGTTCTCGGTTAGATAGAATATTATCTAAAAAAGGGAATGACCTTATCGCTCACTTAGATGACAAATATATGAAACTAGCTATGTCTGAATTCTTAAAGGATCTAGGGTTCAAAGAAAAAGAATCTGATGGAGACTTTATAATGGTATCTACTAAAATAGGGGTTTATAAATTCTATAAAGAAAAACCAATTGAAACAAGAGTCCATGATATACCTTCTGAATGGGATTTATTCAAAGGTAAAATAGAAAATATTATATCAAAAAACCCTCTGATCAAAGAAGAAAAGGTTGACCTTGAAAAAATTGATAAATCAGCAGACACTAAAGAGGAAGAATCTAGGATTTACTTTATCGATGAAGATAATAAAAGATACTACACTGCTACCTTTGAGTATAATGGTGGAAAACATAAAGTTGATTCATATTTAAACAAATTGACTATATGGGAAGATTTAGAAGGTAATGAAGATTTTAATGGAGATATTGGTCCAATTATTGACAAAATGAATAACCACGAAATAGATCTTTATCATGGTGATGTTAAAGTTAAGGTTTATGATTCTAAAAAAGATGGTGAGTTAAAAACTAAAAAAGAGGTAGAGATAGAAGAAAGGTTAGATGAATTGAAAGATAAGGGTTTTATCATACTCTCGGATAACACAGTTATTATTTCTGATGAGAAGAAATATATTGATCATAAAAAGAATAATAAAGATGTCTGATAAGGAAATAAGGATAAAAATTTTAAAGAAAAAATATCCTTTCTTTAAATATTCATTTAAGAAGAATGTGATATTCTTTAACCTTTTTTTATCATTTATATTCTTTGTCCCCTTACTTAGTTTAAGTGTAGAAGTTAATCCTCTGACAATTTCAACCTCAGTATTTTTATCTATATGTTATTCTTTCATAATATTTACCTCTGATGGTTTACTTATTTTTAAGTTAGAAAAAATCAAAGAAAACTTTATTGAAATATCTTCTATGATTGTAATTTATTCTATCTTTATAGCTATTAGCATCATTTTTAAGTATTTATTTTTACCTTATATTTATTTCTTAATAATTTTCATATATATAACCATTACAAATTATAGGTATGATTATTTAGAAGGTAACACTCATGAAGTTGAAAAATATGAAATAAGGGATTGGAAATTAAATAAGATACGAAAGAAAAATAAGAAGAAATGGTGAAAAATAAATCGAAGAAAAATATAAATTTGTTTGGTCAATCGATTTATTATCTCTATATTTACACATATAACCAAAAATTAAAAACTAAATAATATATGTCAAAAACAAATCAAACTTTAAAAACTGATAAAAAAGTAAGAACTCGTTTTGCACCTTCTCCTACTGGAAATTTACATTTAGGGGGACTGAGGACGGCTCTAATCTGTTACTTATTCGCAAAACAAAACAACGGTGATTTTCTTCTAAGGATTGAAGACACTGACCAAAAACGTTTTGTAGAAGGAGCAGAAGATTACATCCAAAGATCTATGGAATGGGTTGGTATAAGTGTTGATGAATCTCCTTGGAATCCAAATGAAGATATTGGTCTTTATAGACAATCAGAAAGATCTGAAGCAGGTATCTATGATAAATATATCAAACAACTAATTGACTCGGGAGATGCATATTACGCATTTGATACACCCGAAGAATTGGACGCTTATCGAGCTGAGTTGAAAGAAAACGGTGTTAAGAACTTTGCCTACAACCGAAAAAGTAGAATGAATATGAAAAATTCATTCACACTATCAGAAGATGAAGTAAACGAATTGTTAGAAAATGGGACTCCATATGTTATTCGATTTAACTGTCCAAAGGATGAAATCATTGAAGTTGATGATATGATTCGTGGAAGAGTTAAACTTCAATCAAATGTTATGGATGATAAAGTTCTTTTGAAAAAGAATGGGATTCCTACATACCATATGGCTAACATTGTTGATGATTATGAAATGGGTATCACTCATGTAATTAGAGGTGAAGAATGGTTACCTAGTGTAAGCCTACACTGTATGTTATATGACGCTCTTGGACTTGATCGACCAACATTTGCTCACCTACCATTAATTTTAAACCCAAATGGTAAAGGTAAACTTTCCAAACGAAGTGGTATTACTAACGGTTTCTCTGTATTTCCTTTGACATGTGATGTTGAAGATAAGAAAGGTAACCTCGTGAATATGTTAGGTTATGACGAACAAGGTTATGAGTCTGACGCATTTGTTAACTTCCTTGCTTTACTTGGCTGGACACCAACTAACGATAAAGAAATCCTTTCAATGGATGAAATGATTGAAGATTTTGATATGAATAGAGTATCAAAAGCAGGATGTCGATTTGATATTAAGAAATTAAATTGGTTTAACTCACAATATGTGAATAAACTAAGTATCTCTGATGTATTTACATCTGAAGAAGTTTCAGAATGGGGTACTGAAAAGTTAGAAATGGTTCTAGATTTAGCTAAAGAAAGAGCTGTTTTTAGAAAAGATCTCTCAACTATTATTGATATCTTCTTAAAACCAATTGAAAATTATACTGATGTTTCTAAGTTTAATGATGAGTTTAGAAATGTATTCTCAAACTTTGATTTTCACCTTGAAAACGAAGGGTTAAACTTTAAAGAAGGTCAACCAATTAAAGATCTCATTTACAAATTAACTGTAAAAGAGAAAGGTTATCGATTTGGAAAGGTAATGCCGGGTCTTAGACAAGCTCTAACTGGTGGAGTATCAGGTCCAGATCTTATGACTACAATGGTTATTCTTGGAAAGGATGAAAGTATCAACCGAATTAAGAACTCACTATTGTCATAGTAGGTCAATAAGATAAATGGGAGGGTTATTATAATCCTCCCATTTTTTATAAATTAATTAAAATTAACACATGAACGGAAAACAATTTTTAGATGGAAAATATGGTAAAGATCGAGTTAACGGAAAAGGACTAGGTTCTATTCTTGATGAGTTTGCTAAAGTTAAACTCGAAGAATATAAAGAATCCCAAAAGGTAAAGGATGTTAAAAAAAGGGTTATCCCTTCTATTCCTAAAGAAGATAGAGTTCAAGGTAAGTGAAAATAAATAACCAACAATTAAGTATAAAAATGACAAGACAAGAAAAGATTAAAAGGGTTCAAGAAATAGAAAATGATATAAAAGACCTAAAAGAGTTTCTTAAATTTCTTGAATATAATGATACTCAACACCCTAAAGTAAGAAGTAGCTCCACTATGATTGAAAGAAAAATAACAACTTCTTTTCTAGGTTTATGGAAAAATGAACGTAGATCCGAAATAAAAATACCTAAAAAATTAAGTATTGATATTTCTGTATTATGTTTAAAGTGGGTCGAAGAGTTAGAACAAGAATGTGAGAAAATAATAAAATCAGATGAAAAAGTATAAGAATAAATTATCAGAAGGTTTAAAAGATCATAGGGAAAAAAAGTATAAGAATAAGTCAATAGAAGATTTAAAAGCTTATAGGAGAACATATTCCCTTTTTTCTATGGTTTTTTATGTAATCTCTTTTATATTTTTTAGTATTGGTATTGTTCTTTTATCATTAAAATTGATGATGTGAAAGGATATAAAATATATCGATCAAAAATTTCTGGTAAGATCATAGTAGGGACTGAGGATGATTTTGGTAATGTATCGGGGTTTGTAATCTCATCACCAGGTCAAATAGGTAGGTTTTCTCATTGTTGGATTCTTGATATTTTTGTAAAAGTTAAAAGTGGGTTTTCTATTACTGTGAAAGAAGGTATGTTTGTATATAAAAATAAACTTTTTGTTCCTAGATCACGTATGTCATTTAATTTAAAAAATGGTGGACGTTATAATATTTCAGAAAGGGAAATCAAAGAAGTTAAATCATCTCCTGATTTTAAACATGATCAAACATTAATATTTAAAAATAAATAAGATGAATATTATTATAGGAAATAAAGTTAGGTATAAGAAACCTCAAAACGTGTATGTTCTATTAATAGAAACAGATGGTGAATTTGGTTCTCATAATATTAAACTTTCATTTAATAATAATGAAAATGATATATCTTCTCTTAGGAATTATATAATACTCTTGGAAAAAATATCTAAAGAATATTTAGATGGTAAACCTTCCAATAAGGGTTATAGTCATATAGATAATTTTGATAACCTTCTTTCCGATAAATGGTTTGTATATAATAATATGATAGATTACCTTAGATCATACTCTATACGGTATTATAATGAAAATAGTGAATGTTATAAAGTAAATATAACTAACGATGAAGAAATGATTAAAGAGATTTTAAAATAAACAAATTATGGATAACAAACTAAACAATAAACCCAGTGATGAACAAAAAGAAATAATCGAATCTATATCTTTTATTGTTTCTTGTTGGGGAACTTCTAATGATTTGGGATCTCCCACTCATGGTAGTGATATGACTTAAGAGTTAAATAAATATTTCGATGATCCTTTATCAAAAGATGATATCAAAGAAATAGAAGGGAAATTAAGTGATATTTTAAATTTGATAAGATCTAAAGGTTAATATAAAATTAAAGATAAACCCACGCTTTCTAGTGAATAGCACAGAATAAAAATAGAGGATTGTTGTATTTAATCCTTTTGCGTGGTACATTGAACCCTCTAATTAATTAGGGGGTTCTTTTTGGTTTCTTAAATTTTAATCCTATTTTAAATAAAAAGTAAAAGTGAACAAAAGGGAAAAGATTATTATACAGTTTATAAATGATACATCAGTTTCAAATCTTGATTTCAAATGGAAATTACGTACATTTTTAAAATCAGGGGATCTTTCTTTTCTAGGAAAAAAGATGGAAGATCTTAATGAGAAATTAGAAAAAAAAGTATCAGGTAAAATTTCTAAAAATGTAACATCATGATATATACTTATTAATATAATAATTTGATCAATAATAAAAATAATATGGACACAATAACAGATTATAACCTTTTAACTATTTTTGCAACTATAATAGTTGTTTTTATTATAGTAACTATTGTAAAAATTAAGAAATTACGCGATAAAATTAAAAATCGTTTTAAGGATTATGAAGATGATACTTTTAAAGATCCTAGAGACGAATAAGATAATATATAAAGATATGGGAATAAATTGGAAAAATAAAAAAGATGAACTTTCATCAGAAGAGATAACTATATTATCTATCCTCACAATGGATAGTGATCCGCGTAATTTTTGGATTAAATATAAAGATTTACTATCTTTATCATCTCTCACAGAGGGTGATTTTAAAGGTTCATTAGACTCCTTAATTAGAATGGGGTTAATAAGACTTGGGAATCAAGGACAAGGTCTCACAGTAGCTTTAGAAGATCATATTTCTGAGTTTAAAAGAATTAGACTTCTAGAGGTTATTGATGAATTAGAAATTGAATTAAAGAAAGCAGTTAAAGAACGAGATAATGATATGGTAAGGGAACTGAAAAACCTTATCGAAGAAAAAAGGAATGAGGTATGAGTAAAACAAGATATTTTAGTAAAAGTAGAATAAAAATTAAACCTAATGGGAAGTATGAAATAAGTCTCAATAGGAGAGATTATAGTTATTATGGGGAAATAATTAAATATGCGGATAAAGCTTCTAGATTATTAGATATAAGTCATAGTATATCTATTAAATTTTCTATTGATAGACACACTGGTAAAATAAAAAGATATAAACCTTCATGTCTATTTTTGGAAATGTCTAAAAATTCTCAACATTATGTTTATAAGTAATAATGAAGATATTTAAAATATTCTCATTTTTATCTGTATCGTGTTTTTTTACTTCTATTTTATTAGCAATTAATCGTATCGAACCTCATCCTATTTTATATGTCGGTGGTATAGGATTTATAATGATTTCAGTATGGGGTTTAAATAAAGATAAAAAGAAAAAGGAATAATAGTATTATTGTTCCTTTTTTTTATCCTTTCTTTTCTTATATAAAAAGATAACTAATGGAATTATAATAGAAGAAAGCAACCATTGCCAATAGCTAGAAAACCAACTCTTAATACCATATTTCAAGTTTGATTTAACTTCTATATTTTTATCAAATACGACTATATCTTTATAACTTGATTCCCCTTCTATCTCAATTTTAATTTTGATTATCAGTTTTAAATAATGTTTACCACTTTCAAGTGGAGAAACGATCCATCCCCATTCAGTATAACTTTCATCTTCTAATATTTGATTCTCAGTATTCAGTGGTGTGATATTAAATGATTCATCTTCTGATATGAGTGATGCTTTCATTGACCTTTCCACCCTAATATGTTCAATTGTTACTTTAGATTGTATGTCTGAGTCAGCTATAGGTATCTCTCTTTCCCCTATTATAAGAGTTTTATTGATCTCCTTACCCTTTTCCTTTGTTATTCTTAACTTTACTTGATATGATTCACCTACTTGCATTTCTTTTGGTACAGAATAAGCGATAGTTCCTTTCGATGAATTATTAGAAGTATCAGAAGTATTATCAGTTATATTTAAATTTTCAGTATTAACATATACATTTGAAGTTGGTTCAACATCAACATCAACATCTATTCCCTCAACATCTCTGAAAGGAGCTCCATCTTTTGGAACGTTTCTACTACTAACAACTGATATCTCTCTTTTAATAAAGGATATTTCTTTTTCATCCTTAGCTTCATTTCCACTGCTAAATCCGTTCGGTGATGATATATCACTAAAACCTTTACCAAGATCTTCATCAATTTCACTATCTTTAAATACTCCACATGATGAGGTAAATAAAATAGAAATTATTAATAATATGTTTAAAATCCTTTTCAAGTTAAATAGGTCGATTTTAGTTATATATTAACTATGTAATATAATAAACAAATCCCTTATTTAACCCTAAAAGTACTATAAAATAAAGATTAAATTATGGAAATAACCGTTGAGTTATTAAAATTTAATATAAAGAATTTAAATAATAGAAAATACACACAATCATCATTCGAAAATGTTGATTTAGACCAAGAATTTTATGGTCAAATAGGACAAGATAGAGTTTTTTGCTTAAGTAATTCTACACATATTGTTAAGAATATAAGGGTAGTTAACGATTCTTTAATGGGTGATGTTGAGATAATAGATAATTCCCTCTCTAAATTAATATCTGAAAATATTAATGAATATGTTTTCAGACCAAGAATACTTGGTTATCTTGAAGAAGATGTTGTGAAAGTAAGGCAAATAATATCTTTTGATGCTGTTCCACGTATGGAAGATTCATGGTTTGGTTTAGATGAAAAAGTAGATCACGAACCACATAATTCAATATCATTGATCACTAATAACTTTAAAGACTTCTTAAAGTCTGAAGATAACTTAGAAATATTAAGTGATTTTATGAATTATAACCTTACTCGTATGAACCCAGACTTTTATAGTGACACTGAAAATAATATAGAAATTATGATGTCACATAAAGAAGTATATGATAATTGTATGATGGTTATGGTTTCAAATACAATAGAACCATCAACATTAGTTAACTTAGTAAATGATATGATCTCTCATTATGAAGAAATAGAAGAGTATGAGAGTTGTTTAGTTTTAAGTAATTATATTAAAGATTTCAAAAAAGAAGTAGATTATAATGAGTAAAGTTTCATATGATTTAGAAGATATTTTCAGTTTATTAATTTGTGCTGAAGTTTATGGTTTTGGTAATGATTTATTATACAAATCACTTATACAACCTATCGAAGTAAGTAAATCTCACATAGATAAATATGTTTCGGAAAATTACCCAGGTAGTGATTTTTCTAAAGAAGAGGTTGAGGATTATAAAAAGTTATTAGTGGAGTTATTTAAAATGTATAAAGATTAAGGATTAAACCTTACACTTGTAAGCTATTAGGGGTTTAACCCCTTTAAGTTTTTCGATATCTTTACAAGAGCTTATTTGTAAATCAGTTAATAATCGACCAGATCTTTTTCGGTTTTTACTTCTATCGCAATCTTTATCATATTCGATCACTTCTATATCTATATCATTATCCTTTAAAAAATCTAATATTTCTTTTTCGGATTCATCTCCAATATCAGATAGAAAAGAAAAAACAAACCCATCAACATCGGATACTTTAGATTCTAACCTTGAAGCACTACCAACAGTATTCCCAAAGTAATCTTTTAACTCTACACCTTGTATTTCTGATTTCTTTATATAAACATCACCATAACATATACCTATTCTAATTTTAACTTCATTATCACCAACTTTTATAGGATCTTCATTCAATGATTTCTGTATATTAATTGCCATTTTAATAGCATCAAATAGGGAATCTTCTTCCTCATATGAACACATATATGAATCTCCTATTGTTTTAACAATAAGACCATTGTGATCCTTTATTAATTTACCCATTAATTTTTCTAATTTGTCTAACGCTTCGAACATTTCTTCTTCATTATCTGACCATAACATAGATGATCCTTTTATATCATTAAATAATATGGTTGATTTTTTAGTAGGAAGTGATGTTACATTTCCCCTTTTAGACTCGTTTATATATGTTGTAAATCTTTTCATAAATTATATATTAAGTATTCGTTCTAAATAATTATTTTAAACTTTTTTTCTAAAACTCACTACTACTAAGTAAAATAAACAATTATGAAAATAACATTTTTTACAGGTGCTGGTATATCACAAGAAAGTGGTATATCAACATTCAGAGACAAAGACGATGGGCTTTGGGAAAACATTGATTTAGAAAAAGTTGCTACTACTAAAGGTTGGAATACTAACCGTGAGCAATTACTTGAATTTTACAATCAAAGACGAAGAGAGTTAGAAAAATCAGAACCCAATGATGCACACAAAATTATAAAATCATTGGAAGATAATCATGATATATCTATTATAACACAAAATGTTGATGATCTACATGAAAGAGCTGGCTCTTCAAATATATTACATTTACATGGTGAATTAACTAAATCTAGAGGATACTTTTACGAACATAAAACTTCTCCATTAGATCCAATTTATGATATTGGGTATGAAGATATAAAAGAGGGTGACTTTTGTGAAGAATCAGGTTCTCAATTAAGACCACATGTAGTTTGGTTTGGTGAAATGCCATATAATGTAGATGAATCATATAAAGAATTATCAACCACAGATATATTTGTGATTGTGGGTACATCTTTAAATATAACATACACCTTAGATATGTTAGAATATGTTGCGGATAGAGATATTCCAATTTATTATATTGATCCAAGTCCAAGTGAATACCTAGATGGTATAACCGAAGTTAACTATATTAAAGAAAAAGCAACCAATGGATTGAAAAAGTTAGTTGTGGATTTAGGTTTGTAATTTTGGTTATCCATTATCTTTTGATATTTTAGGTATAGATGTAATTTATCACATTTTGGATTTTTAATAACTTTTAATATATTCACAATTATGAACGTTACATTTAAAAAAACATGTCAAATAAGAAATAATATGGTAAAATCTAGCATTATAAAAGGAAGTCCAACTTATAAAAGGGCAAAATTCATGTGTATGTTAAACATTAAGGGAAGACAATATTTCAATTTGCCCTTTAGACAACACATAGAAGATATCGAACAAACCTTAATTGATTATGATATTAAAGATGAGGATATTTTTTCTTCGGTTTGGGTTGCTAACACTAATATACCATTTAATCGAAGAATTGAAATATTTGGTAGAGATATTGTTAGATTATCTTATGGTTTCTCTAGAACTAATGTTATTTACAATACTGTAAAATCTAAAGGAGATGATAATTTCAAGAAAAAATCAAGTAAGATATTAACCTTACATTTAGCTCAAAGAATCGCTAATGTTAATTTCGCTATCAATAATTATGATCATAAGGTATTTGATATGTATGTTCAATCATATCCAGATTTCAAAAAAATGAAAAACGGGTGTAAAGAACATGAAAAAATGTGGAAATATTTAGACTTATGTTTAGAAGAAGCAGGGTCAATAAACAATTTATTCTTCTATCATTAATCGAAATAAATATAAATAATTAAATTAAACTAAATTATATTAAAATGTCAAAACAAAAACAAAAACTTGTATTTATACAAGTTATTCAATGGTTATTCTTGTCTATTTTAATATCTATTCCGTGGATATTATCTTTAGACTATTCAATTTTGTATAATATCGTAACGTGTGTTGCTCTTATACCGTTCTTAAAACTATTTAGATCTCCCGTACCAATCACAATTTCGGGTGATTATAAAGAAGTGGTTTTTTATGATATTAAAAGAAATCATTTCAACCCAGGACCAAAAAGAACTATTGTATTTTATAAATGGTTTCTTGTTTGGATTCCAGTCTTTAAACGAGAATATACTTTTTCAACTAATGAAGGATTCTCAAATGTTATTCGTGACTGTTATGATGATTTCCGAAAAGGAGTATCTTTACCAAACAGAATTGAAAGAGATAGAAGTCTTGAGAGAAGAGTTAGGGAATTTAAGAAAATTAAAGAAAGAATTTACATATAATAAAAAATACTTTTAATTTCCCCTTGTATATCTAAATATTATTACTATATTGTGGTATGGATATACAATTAGAAAATAATCAAAAAGGAACTTTATGGTCGATCATGGAAAAGTATGAAGATATTTTACCATCTTTTTCAGACTCAATTTGTAAAGTTATCTCTAACAAATATAGTGAAGGTGATCTTATGAAGATATCTTCTGTTATGGATAAAAATCAGATAGATACATCTGATAATGAAGTATTAGATAGAATGTTAGGAGTGAATTTATCACTAATGTTTTTTGAATTTTAATTTATAAAAAATGGATAAAACTAAAAATAAGCCAAAATCAGACAACTCAAAGTTAGATTCTTTGAGCCTTGAACATATGAGAGTTATTTGTACTGATAGGTTTAGTAAAGTTATAAATGATATTAAAAACCACTATCAATCAGATAGAAGAAATAAAGTTAGATACATTTGTTATGTTATTGATGGTATAGTTAATAAAGATCTAAGGTCTAAATCACAAGACACATCTCGCGGTTTTAATGGTAGAGTGGTGACCTTTGAATATAGAATGGAAAAAATAATAAAATCTTTGTTTTTAGAGAATGATATTCATAGTTTAAGGGATTTATGTAGTATAACAAAAAACATAGGTTATAATTATATATCTATTTCAAAAGATGGTGAGTATATAACTTATATTCCATATAATAAGAAATATAAACTTGATTGGATTTCAGGTAATTCATCACTTAAGAATAAGAAAAAACAAAAAGTTAAAATTGGTAAATTTGTAAAGTCTATATTTAGCAATTTAAACCTTAAACCTTTATCGAATACTGAAATTGAAAAATTTGTCTCTATGTTCAAATCTTATTCCACTATTGGTGGTGAATTTAAAGAAGTTAATGGTGAAGAAATCAAGTTAACATTTGAACATCAAAAGTTAGTTAGATCTTCTACTTTAGGTAGATCGTGTATGAATGGTAAAATAAGTTCTATGTTTTATCTATATTCTAAAAACCCAGAGAAAATTAGTATGTTGACTTTTAAAAATGGAAACCTTATTAAAGGTAGAGCTCTTCTTTGGAAATTAGATAATGGTGGAACATACATGGATAGAATTTATTACTCAGATGAACATATTAAACACAAATTTGAAGAGTATGGTATTCGTAAAGGATATTCATTATATAGAGATAGGGGATATGAACCTATAAAGGTTACATTAAAAAATTATACCTTTGATAAATATCCATATTTGGATACTGTTCAATTTTTTAGTATATTATCAGGAGTGTTTACAGATGATTTGCAAATACTAGAGGAAGAGAAAATACCAAAAAAGACTTTTAGTAAGTTATATTCGAAAGTATTTAATCGTAAAGAATATAAAAGACTAAAAAGTATTGAAAAATCATACATAAAAAAAAGTCGCTCGACAGGTGGTTTTGTAATAGATATGTAAAACGAAAATAAAACAAACAATAAACAAATAATAATAAAAAATAAATAATGGAGGAATTAAAAAAATTAGAAACTTATACTGATCAATCGAAAGAGTTCTTAATTAAGTACTTGAATAACCCATCCCCGTCTGGATTCGAAAGAGAAGGACAAAAGATGTGGAGAGATTATATAAAACAATATGTCGATGATATAATTGTTGATAATTACGGAACGGTTGTTGGAGTTATTAACCCTGACGCTGAACGTAAAGTTGTTATCGAAGCTCACGCAGATGAAATTGGGTGGACTGTTAAATATATCTCAAAAGCAGGTTTAGTTTATGTAGAAAAACTAGGTGGTTCAGATGTACAATTAGCACCAGGAAGTCGAGTGAATATTCATACTCGTGAGGGTGACGTTGAGGGTGTATTTGGTTTTCCAGCAGTTCATGTTAGGAATAAAGATCATAAACCAGCAATTAATAACTTATTCATAGATGTTGGTGTAATAACAGCTAAGAAAGTTAAAGAATTAGGAATTGAAGTGGGTGACCCAATCACTTTCGCTACAGGTTCGAATATTATGAATGGTCAAAGAGTAGTAGGTAGAGGTTTAGATAACCGTATCGGTGGGTTTATGATTGCACAAGTCGCTAGACTCTTACAAGAGAATGATGTAGAATTACCATTCGGATTGTATATTGTAAATGCTGTTCAAGAGGAAGTTGGTAAGAATGGTGCTAAAATGATAGCCGAGAATATCAAACCCGACATTGCAATTGTTACAGATGTAACACACGATACATCAACACCAGGAATCAATGCTACAAGTAAGGGAGACTTTAAGATCTCAAGAGGTCCAGTACTTACATCAGCTCCCCCAATTCAAAAGAAACTTCTAGAATTTATTACTTCTATTGCAGAAGATAATAAGATTAAGTTCCAAAAGAAAACAGCATCAAAAGTAACTGGTACAGATGCCGATTCTTTCGCATACGCTAACGGTGGAATTCCAACAGCACTTATCTCACTACCAATGAGATATATGCACACAGCGGTTGAAACCGTATCAACATTTGATGTTGAGAAATGTGTCAAATTATTCTATAAGACTCTTGTAGAATTAGATCCTAATATGAAATTCAATACGTTGGATTAATAGTATAAGGATTAAAAAAAAGGGGTTATGAATTTCATAACCCCTTTTTATTTTTAGTATTTTCTTAAAAATAAATACTTGCTCCCCCAATATCGGGTAATATATTTTCAATAAAATCAAGAATAGAATCTTTATCATAACTTTTAACCTCTCTAAGATATTCAGTTGTTTCTTCATCTGTTTCATTATTAACCCATTTAAATACAAAATTATCGTCTTTGATATCATATCCAACTATTATTTGGTGTGTACCTGTACTTTCATTATAACCTACTGAAAAGTCATAATCTTCTATGTGACCTAAAAAACTTTCTGACATTCCATGTATAAATTCTAGTAACCCCTCACCATTATATTCACTATATTCCTTATTGAATGCTTTAATATTATTATTTGGTTCAAGGTATCCTAAGTAAAAGTAATATGATCATCAGACCTTTGTTCTATTGTAATAAAAATCTCATAATCATTTAAATTTAATGATATCACACCATATTCTATAATTCCTTGTGAAAAAGCATCCATGTCAGTAAAGTTATTAATGATTGGTTCTTTATTAGATTCATTAAGTTAATGTTCATCATCATATATCTTTCCTAACCCTTCAATATTTTCCCATCCATAATCTTCAATTTCATCTTCCGAATCTTCTTCATTTCCTGTGATATCAATGTTACCTACCACTTGGTGTTCACTTAAATGATCCACTTCAATAAGGTGTAGTATAAGTTTGTCTAGAGTATCTTCAAAATCACTTTCTAAAAGGTCAGTCAAATCTTCCATATCCGAAACTTCACCATCGAAAAGATCATCAATTTTAAGTTCGGAAATACTATCATCCATTATATCTAAAGTTTCATCTAATAAACCATTTTGAATAGCATCTCTTAGGTAAAACCATGTAGTTTCTTTACCATCTACATTTAAAATAACTTCACCTGTTTCGGAATTACTTTCTTTTATAAATTCATTGTATCTTTTTAAGTTCATATTATATTGTTTCATTTTCTAACCAAAAGTTTTCATGTTTACTGTCATCATAAGTTTGTATTGTTGACTTGATAAAAGAAACAAACTCTTCATTTATATCTCCGTTAAAATCTAAAATTCTGAGTTCCCAATAAGGATCATCATGCATTATAGATTCTTGTCCTTCGGATTTGTAATTATCTGGGTTGTTTATTATATCAATAACCTTAGTTACTTCAAATGTATCTTTGAATTGTAAGGATGCATAATCACCACCTGATACATAAATAATTCTAGATTTGTTTTCAGAATTTTCATTAATTGAATACTCGTTATATTTCTTTAAAATCATGTTACTTTATTATTTAGTTCTTTTCTATATATTAATATTAATAACCAATTATTCTAAACTTTTAGACTTTAAAGGGTATAAAAGGAGTAAATAATAATGTTAACTAAAATTTTAATAATGAAAAGTGTTAAATTAAATTTTGAAAATCAAGAAGAACTAGACTCAGTAATTCAAGAAGTTTATTTTTCTAATCATAATAACGGTAGGTTATTAGATATTTTCCCACAAAAAATAAAATTATCAGATACTATACAAATGGTATTAGATGGAATGGAAGATCACATTGTGAAATTAAAGTCATCTATAATAGATGGTACTATTTCATGTGAGATTATACATGATAGTGATAGTGATAATATGTATTTAAAACCAATATCAAGATATTGTGTCATTAATGAATATACTGATAAGTATAGTTTTTATTAATATTATTACAACAAAATAAAAATGAAAATATGAAGTTTGATTTTAATGATATTCTAATAGAACCAAAAGATCTAAGTGATATTGATAGTCGAAAAGAAATAACGTGTCAATATGAGGGTAGGTTACCTATATTTGCTGCTCCAATGGATACAGTAATAGATGAAAAAAATGTATCTGATTTTACTGATAGAGGGATAAACGTTTGTTTACCAAGAGGAATTAAATCACAAGAAATTTCTCAACCTGAGTTCAGTTTGATGTTTGAATCCTATGGGTTATCTGATGTGGAAAAATTCGTAGAAGAAGAAGTTGATGGTGATAAATTTTCTGATTATGTATTAATAGATATTGCTAACGGTCACATGAAAAAATTGTATGATCTAACTAAAAACTTTAAGGAAAAGTATCCTGAGAAAACTTTAATGGTTGGTAATGTCGCTAATCCAAAAACATATGAATTATTATCTTTAGCGGGAGCTGATTATATTCGAGTTGGTATTGGTAATGGTGCAGGATGTTTAACATCTAAAAATACTGGAGTTGGTTATCCTATGGCTTCCTTGATTAAGGAATGTTATGAGATAAAATTAACAATGGCTAAAAGTGCTAAGATAGTTGCTGATGGTGGGTTTAAAGAATATGCTGATATAATTAAAGCTTTATTATTAGGAGCTGATTATGTTATGTTAGGAAGTGTTTTAAATAAATCAATTGAATCATCAGGAGATAACTATTTCCATAGAATCAAAATATCTAAAAAATTCGCTAGTTTTTTATTCAGTAAATCATTCAAAGTTACCAAGAAGTTCAGAGGTATGAGTACTAAAGAAGTTCAACGTAAATGGGGTAAGTCTAAGTTAACCACTTCTGAGGGTGTTGTTAGATATAGACCTGTTGAATATTATCTACATTCATGGGTCGAAAATTTCGAAGATTATTTAAAGTCCTCAATGTCATATACTGGGTGTTATAACTTAGATGAATTTATCGGATGTTCTCGATATAATATGATTACCA
>Ga0307983_1000246_pt1 | contig 28963 bp, 31 predicted proteins | sample OrgLakmetagen991_FD_201845 | JGI IMG/M metagenome (GOLD analysis project Ga0307983, IMG submission 201845) | Saline water microbial communities from Organic Lake, Antarctica - #991 | ecosystem: Environmental > Aquatic > Non-marine Saline and Alkaline > Saline | place: Antarctica: Organic Lake...
CACTGAGATATTCTTTTTCTTTGCCATTGGCCATGTATTATAATAATATATTGTTTTATTTCTTTAGATTGTAGTTTTACTATAATCTAAAGGGTTTTATAACGAAAAGGTGGAACTGTTCGAGCCTACATAAAAAATACCCAGACTATAGTATAAAATGGTGCTTGCTTGCTTATAGATATCTCGATAAGAATGAGATTCCAAAAAATATTATTGGAAGATATAAAGATATAGATAGTAATATATTTGGAATCAATCAATATCTGGTTTTACTTGGAGTTGATCTTGAATTTACTGAAAATTCTTATAAATTATTTTTAAATGATATAGCAAAGTCTATGTTTTACAAGTAGTTTTTAACTATGATATGTTTTGTATTAATTTCGTTTCCAATTCTGCCAGAATGTAATTTAAATCTGTACTTTTTATCATATTCACCTGATATATAGCCATCATATAATTCTTCTATGAACGGAGTCTTTCCGATAATCATCAGGCATTTTATACTTGTTTTTTTTAAAACATTCAGCCAATTTCTTGTGTTCTTCTTTTCCAAATTTACAGTATCCATAATCTGTGAATTGACTATCGTACGGAGGGTCAAGGAACATAAAATTATCAGAATCATTGTATTTTTCAAATATATATTCAAAGCCTTTATTGAATATTTCTGTTCTTTTCAATAAATTTTCATAATCTTTGTTTTTTAGTTCTTCAAAGTTAAATGTCTTATATCTACCAAATGGGATGTTGAAGCCTCCCTTTGAATTATATCTCATCATTCCCCTGAAGCATGTTTTTCGCAAGTAAAAAAATCTTTTTGCATTGTCTAATGGATTTTCACATTCCATTGCCCTGACCTTGTAATAGGTTGTTTCTTCATTGCAATTCTCCGTCATAAAGTTATAAATCTCATCGCTGAGACCATCTTTGATGCTTTTATAAAAATCAATCAGTTCCGAATGAACATCGCTTATCACTGCATTTTCCGGATTTAAATTAAAGTAAAGAGCACCACCTCCAACAAACGGTTCAATGTATTTGTTAAAATTTGCTGGGGTGTGAGGTAAAATATTTTTCAATTCGTCTGTTTTACCTCCACTCCATTTTACAATCGGTTTCATATAATACTTTGTATTTTTATTTCAAGGTTTGAATTTTTTTCAAGAAATCCTTCTTTTCTTGCTCAAATTTTATCCTTTCGTGGTTTAAAAGGTATCTTTCATGTGAAAGTTTTTGATTTTCAATTATTATACCCTGTACTGCGAGGTAATTTTCAGTGTTATTTTTACAGTAAAAAACAGTGCTTTTACGATCAATGTTGAATATTTTTTGCTGGATATTCCTGAGGCATACATAGTCTTCTGAAATTTCAATCAAAAAACCTCCGCTGTAAAAATTACCTTCGTCATCCCTGTACTTTATCCATGTATTTTTCAGTAATTTTAGATATTTTGTTTTTATTTCAACAAAATCCGTTAAATTAACATTACTTGAGGGTTTTATCTCCCTCAAATCTATACTCATCGTTTCATTATTTTTATCAATGAATTTCTCGTTTTTCAAACTAATCTTTAATGTATCGTCCATTTATATTGGTTTGAAAAAAATATATGTAAAATATCTCAGTCTTCAAAATCATATTCTGCCTCAGAGTCTTCAAGTTCGTCCTTGACCACGACCCCTAAATATTTATTTTTAACAGGTGCTCCAAAGTAATCATTGATGATTTTTTCAGTCTTTTGTCTATCAAATCCACGATTGCTATTGACCCTGATATATTCGTCGTGATATGCCTTGTATTTCTGGAATACTTCAGATACCTTGATTTTGTCTTTATTATCCCCTGTAATTTCAAAGTATCTTGATATAAAGTTCGCATAGTCGTCCATTTCTTTTCTATACTCTTGTTTTGCTACCAGCGCAACCTCAGGGGGCTTCAAGTTTGGATTTTCGTGATAATATATAGAAGCATCTACCAGCCATTTTAAGATACCCTCCTTGTTTTTATCAAATTTATCTGATAAAAAACTATCTCCTTTTCTTTCCCACGAATTATTAGGGTTGGGATTTTCTAAAAAACTCAATCTAAAAGGTATAAGAGCAAGACGCTCGTACATCGCAGGGTCTTTGAGATTTATTTTTAGTTTATGATTTGAAGAAATGAATGCTACCAACGTAGGTAAAATTTCTTTTTGTTTTCCATAAATTTCACGAACAGAAATTCTATCAGTGACCCCTGTCAGCATCTTTATCTGAGCATCGTTGATTATTTCATCCTCTTTGGTTTCTGATAATATACCTGCCCTCACATTTTCAAGTTGGCACAATTCACTTGAATGAGACCCTCCAGTTTTGCTTGGTCCATTAACAACGACAGACTTGTCCATCGCGACTGCATAATACCCGAGGATACCCTTTATAGTGTTTAAAATCATTGATTTTCCATTGTATCCTTTCTCTCCATATAATATGAAAAACATTTTTTTAATAGGTGCTCCTTGCATAGCATAGCCAAGTGCCCATTTGAGATAATTATACAGGCCAGGGTCTTCTCCCTCCTCGCTTGAAGTGATTTGCCTAACAAAGTTATCAAATTCTTCTACACGTGCTTCTATATCATATACAATATCCAGTCTTTTTGTCATATTATCGCTTGGAACACATTGACGCAATTCTCCTGTTTTCAAATCAACTACCCCGTTCTTACAGGACAGCAAATATGGATGAATATCTTTGATTTTAGCAAATTCAGAGTCTATGACGAGAGGTTTCAAGAATTTCAATACACTGTGGATGTTTTGACCATCGTTTATTTTTTTAACAAGCACACTTGATTCCTTGATTGATACAGTTTCCTTTAATTCTTCGTTTGAGTTGAATATATTTACATAATCTCTAAGAACATTTACTACAGTTGCTGCCACGAGCCTATCAAGAAAAGAATGGTCATCCTCCCTCCATAAATTCCCGTCCCAAAAATAACTTGTACCAGATTTTCCTTCCGTTGTCCATTTTATTCTCTTTGGTTCAAGATACATCTTCTGGAATAGATCGGATATCCCATAATTTCCATTATAAACACATCTCTCTATAAAATCAATACCTATATCTTCTAATTTGAAGACGTTATCAAACCCAACTCTTTCATATGTTTCTTCTTTACTTGAAGAGATAGAGCCAATGCGCTTGATTATTTTTTTATTATCAGCATCTACACAGTTTCCTGAATGGCAGGCAGCACATATAATCTTGTTCCATTCATATACAAAAAAACCAATCTTGTCGTGAAGTCTTTCTTCGCAAAAACAAGGTTCTTTTCTGTCAGTATAGTTGAATTGAAGAAATCCATTTACATCTATTCTTTCAAGTACTGCAGATGGATGTATTGATTTTACTTTTTCTACTATTTTTGCAATGTTTTCAGGGTCTATTTTTTCGTTTTTGTTTTTGATAGATTTGTAGAGCCTGTCCTTCTGCTCTGGGACAGGCAGAACAATATTAATAGGCGAGATATTTGTGATGACAAAATCAAGATCATTGTCCCCTGCGTTTGTTTTTTGCATAGGAATAAATTCCCCGCTCTTTGAGTGTCCTACAAATCTAATGTTTTGTGTTTTTTTATAAGGAGACATATCAATGATATCCTCTGAGATATTCTCTGCTCGCAATTCTTTTATAACTCTTTTTGCGAGGAAGGACGCGCAGTTTGTATTTTCAAATACCATAGTAGTTTGATTAGAAGACACTACAATTCTGAAAGAATACTTGTACCCCTCTGTTTTTTTTCTATGACAAGATGCCACGTAGATTTCATTATTACTCAACTCAATGTCCCAGTCCTCCTTGAAAATTTCCAGTATTTTTTCCTTTATGGTCATCAAAATTCTATCAGGCAAGTAGTCTGGGAATTTTTCCTGGAACCATTCAATGTCAAGATAAGGTTTCACTTTACATTGCGACTGGATAAGTTCGTGAAAAACATTTTCTTGATGAGGTAATTGGCTTAGTTTATCCCATGCAAGTTCCCAAGTTTCAAATGCTCCATATTGCTTGTAATTATAAGAAAAACAGGCTTTGTTTGCATTATCGTTCAGTAAAAATTTTGCGGGGGCTAACAAAACTTTTTTGATAGTCTTTAAATTTTCAGCGGCCGGCGAGACCATTTATATATATCTATTTCATTTTTTTAAGTTAATAATTTCCACGCAATTTTCTCAATTACATAGTTGATATTTTCCTTGGATATATAGATTTCAGGTATATTTGATAAACTCTTTTTTGAACTCGCAGACCCTTTAGAACTCGCAGACCCTTTAGAACTCGCAGACCCTTTAGAACTCGCAGACCCTTTAGAACTCGCAGACCCCTTGGGCTTGATTATTTTACCGAGAGCATCTACCATATCTTCCTTTCTTATATTTCCAGTTGCATATTTCTTTAGAGTGTTGTATGCCATTTTAAATTCTTTTTCTCTCTTATCTTTTGAAATTTTTGATGCTGATTTTAGAGGTGCTTTTTTACAGTCAAAGTTGATGTAAAACGTTCTTTTATCATCCACTGGTAATTTTATCTTTGTTGGTTCTGGCAAAACTGGAACAATCATCCCGCATTCTGTTATTATAGCCTTTATATTGCCTTTTGAATCAATTATCTGAGATTTCGGGTTTAGATATTCAAACTTTTTGGATAATTTCTTCAATCCTTCAAATTCTGCGGATTGTTCTGGCAACATATTCATTGAGAATTGCACGTGATCAATACGAGGGTCAATGCTGATGTTTGCGACGGGTAATAGTATTTTATCGTTTCCCATCTTAATATGGACATATTTAACAATCAAAGTACTATCTGTTATTTGATGCAATACCTCGTACTCTGATGCTTTATCGTGTATCTGTACGGCAGACTGTATAGGTGTTTTACATTTCCCATAACAAGAAAGACCATATACCCTCGCCAATTCCAAAATATCAAATTTAAACTTTAGTTCTCTGGAGACTATTATACCAAATGTATTTTTTTGTTTAAGAAGCACAACGCTGTATTTAAAATTGAAAAACATGGAATCAATACATGAAACCTTTGCATCTGTATCTATTTCAAAAATAATCAAATTAACTTTCTTTTCAAATAACAAATTTTCAATGGTGGTATCATTTTTACCAAAGCATTTAACGACGCAATCTTTTATTGTTTTTTCCTTCCCAGGACCAAGTAGATACTGCTGTTTTTTAAATACCCGTTCAATATCTTTGTTGATTATCTTTGCGATGATATTTTCTCCCAGTTCTTTTGATGCGTCGACCAATTCTCCTCTAACCTTGATATTACCTTCCTCCAATGATTTTCTATCTATATCTTCTTGTCCGACCTTGAATTTATACAGCGTGGAATCTTTCCTGTCCTTTTTAAAGCAGCAGACATTTCCATCACTAGTGAAACCAGGGAAAGGATAGTCTGGGTTATTGCAAGTTATCATATGACCATTATAAACCATCATATTACTTGCGTCAGTGCTGGTTAGATTAGTTTTCTTTATCGTCGCCTGCCTTGATTTCTGACATTTTCTCGAATCTATATCAAAACCTGCTTGTCTTAATATTTTAATGTCAAGTTTTTTTTTAACCACCAAAGGCTTGATACGTATAGCCTTTGACCCGAATAATAGATTGAAAGCATTCGATACCCTGACCGTTGCCTTGAATGTTTCAATTTTTTCAATGGTAACTGTGGTGGTATCCTTTGTATTTGAAATCATAAATCTTGTATTATTGTATTTTGATCTAAATTTCCCCCTCAGCGCTTCTCCCTTTGACCAAGGCTTTTTCCCAGAATTTACAATGTCTTCAATATCTTCCATCATAATCATACCAGTTTTTATGGGTTTCATCAACAAATATATAGAGTTAATGGTTATATTTTCAACAAATTTTCCTAAATGCTGGGGAGGTATAACCTCTAAAATAATAGACTGTATTTTGGCATTGGTCTTTTCTGAAAACTTGATAATGTCCTTCACCTTCACTTCCTTGGTTAATTTTACCTTCACTCTTACTTCGTTGGCTGCTGTTAGTTCCCCAATAACCATCGCATCTCCTGTATCGTATAAAAAGTGTAGATTAAAGTCTTTAAAAATTAATTTTTCAAAATCCTTGGAATTTTTCTTTTGTATGGTGCTAAATGCTTCAGTTGATGTTCTATAAATTATTCCATTGTCGTCGCGTATAGCCACCTTTAACAGTTTTTTAGATAGTTTGATATTTTTATGTAATTTGTTTAAATCAATCGCATTTTTGCGTATTTTATTTTCTTCCGTCAAGTTCGAATCAGCCACCTTGGAGTTGTAGATTGTTATAGTCTCTTTAAAGAAACCGTCAAATATTTGTAAAGTTTCATCTTCTTTGCTGCTTCTTACAGGTCCTTTACCTTTTGAACTTTTACTGGAGAGTTTCTCTGCCATCTGTTCTGCTTCCATTTGCTCTGCCATCTGTTCTGCCATTTGTTGCATTGTAAAATCATCGGAGCCTTTGCTGCTTTCTCTTTTTTCACTTGAACTTTTCTGTGATATAAAAGGCTCTGATACAGCCTTCCAGTTATCCTCGATAACCTTGTAATAATTTGGTTTATCCTTGTCGGGACGAGTTTTTAAAATCTTCCATTTTGAATTTTCGTAAAAGCATTCCACCACCTGATTGTTTAATTTGGAATTCGCGGAAACTTCCCCAAAGACATCAAGGTTTCCGTCTTTACCGACCATATTTAACGTGCATTTTCCAGCAGACTTTGGCTTTAATAAGAAATCAAATGTAATCATATTTTTCCACTTGTAAGGGCTTGATAAAGCATAGCCCACGTTTGTTTTTATTATAATCAAGCCATCGTATATTCTTCCATCAAGGGTTTTTGATATTTCCTTGATGGATTTTCTTACATTGTTGGTGAATGTGTAATTCTTGTAAGTCACTGCCTTGGAATTGATTGTTTTTACAAAATCAACGATGATATCCAGCCTTTGTCTTAAACTTTTATCAGAGATCAAGTCAAATATATAAAATACATCATTGTATAATTCTCCGTCAAATACGTATTTTGAATATTCTACTGGTACCTTTACCCATTGGACAGGCTTTCCAACTTTGGGGGAAATATAAGCCTGACCATCTCCCGAGGAAAGCATAAAATACCTAACCCCATCAAGTTTTTTTGTTATTGCCATTTCATCATCAAGAGGGCTGTCCTGCTGTAAAGTTATCGGCTGGACAAGAGTTTTTTTCAACACTTTAATTCTGCTGGTTATTTCATCTGGTATTTTTTTAAAGGATAGTTGAAATAATATATCCTTTCTGATTTCGGGTTTATATAAATTTTCATCCAATGAACTAAACACGACCATACCTGCGATGGTAAAAAAGTTTTTATCCATTTTTTTGTATTTGTCCATAAAATATTTTATAAGATTCTCATCTCCAAAAAATATTTCAGGTGTCATATTATATTTCATAATCAACGAGGACATTTCGTCCAGCGCTGACTCTACGTATCCGTTTCCGCTCCTTCTAATCAATAAAGTGATGTTGTTGTTCATATTTACCAGTTTTGTTTTTGAAAATACCAACTGTAATATGCTATCATCGCTCAATTCTTGATCTACTACTAAGATTTCTAGTCCGTTCCCGTATATAATCATTAGTATATGTTCTTAAAAAAAACAAAAAAAAACAAAGTTAAAAGTATAAAATAAAATATTTTAAATGAGTTCAAAACAAGTACAGGCATTTTGCAATATTCTACAGACCTTCTTCAATGATATTTATAAAAGTTATCCAGACCCATCATTGATAGTGTTGATAAAACTGATTGATGGAATGGTGATGGTAAATCCTCGTGGGGTAGTAGATAATTTTATGGGTTGTATAGAACCTTTTGTTGAAAAGATTAAAACAAATGATGAAAAGTTTTTCCTTGACGGAGGCTTAACCTCAGGGCTTTCATTGGAATATACATTTTTAACCGATGAATTGAATAAAATTGTAGATATCTGGAAAAGTCCAGAAACTACTGATAAAACAAAGAAAAGCATATGGAAATATTTCCAGGTTTTAGTTGAACTTGGAGAAAAGATAAATTTAAAGAATAAAAACTCATAATACTATAATGGTACTGCTTACTTATCGTTCAAGTTTGGATTTAAATTCTGTAAAGGTAGATGTTCCTTGTAAAAGTAAAAAATTGTATATTTCTAATATATCTTATGATAATGAAAAATTATCTCTACAAGTGAAGGGTGTTCTTGAACAAGATTATGTCTTGAAAATCTCCAATCATACAGGAGCAATCGTCAAACTTTTGGAATCTTTTGAAGGCGGGGTTGCTGATTACATTCATAAAAATACTAAAGATTTCTTTAATGGAAAGACCTTTTCTAAGGAAAAGATATCAAACTCAATTGACAGGTCTTGGGAATTGGACAGTGAAGAAAATCTGAATATAAACTGCTATGAAGGGGAGGGTAATGAGTATAAAAGTTTTGATTTCTTAAACAACGAGATTGAAGATGTAAAGGGGTGCGATGTTCAGGTCGTGTTGGATATTGATTCCATTGTTTTTATAAAACAAATGTTCAAAATTCACTATAAAATCAGACACGCAAAGCAAATGAAACCAAAGACCAAGACAGATGGAAAATTCATCGAAACAATCCCTGGAAAAGAAGTTTCAACCGAACTCGCTGAACCCATTGAACCTGAAAACTCTGATCACCTGGACTTTTTTTAACAAACGCGGATAACATTTTTTAATTTTTTTTTTATTTCGGCAAAGTATAATGCTTTCCTTTGCCGAAATTTTGAAACATCCTCTTACATATTGGGTATTGGCTATCATACTTATTGTTTCTACTGGAGTCATTGGATATATGCTTTTTTCTACTGAAGGAATGGAAACTTTAATGAGCGAAGTAATCGATGACCGAGAGGAAGCAAAAGATTTTCCTCAAATTATTCCCGTCACAGGAGAGGGAGATGGAGATGTCCTGTTTGCAGATAGCCCCCCTGATACCGGAATTACTGATATTTCACCAAAAGACCTTTTACCCAAAAGCGATGAAATCAGAGACTTTGAAAAGGCTTTTGAAACTGGCAAGGATGGACTGAATAGAAACTTTATCGCAGCCGGACATCACATTGGAATCAACACGGTTTCAAGTTCTCTACGAAATGCTAATCAGAGTCTCCGTTCAGACCCAACTATCCCAAGAGTTGATGTCGGTCCATGGAACAACTCTACTATTCTTGCGTCCGATGTTATCAACCGCAAAGAGTTTCAAATTGGTTCGGATGTTTAAAAAAAATAATGAAAAATGAATGATAATTGATTTAAAAATATATTATCATTAATATAAAATGCGGATAAAGAAGAGAAACGGAGAATACGAACCCCTTTCCTTTGATAAAGTTCTTAAAAGAATGAAAAATCTTGCTGAGAATGTTCCAGACATTGATGCTGACCTAATTGCTCAAAAGGTCATCAATCGTATATATGATAAAGTTTCTTCGGAGGAATTGGATGAATTGGCCGCTCAATTGAGTATATCTATGAGCATAGACCATCCTGGGTATGGAGAACTTGCATCCAGAATTGTAATCTCAAATTCCCACAAGAAGACAGGAAATTTTAAAGAAGCCGTAAAAGAGCTGGGAGATTCTGGAATTCTAAATCAGTTATTCATTGAAAATGCTGAAAAATTCCAGGTGGAAATTGAAGATGCCATTGACTATGAAAGAGATTACCTCATTGATTACTTTGGATACAAGACACTTGAAAGAAGTTATCTTTTGAAAAACCGTTCTGATAAAGTCATTGAACGACCTCAGCATATGTGGATGAGAGTAGCGCTGGCATTACATCATAGCGATATTGAAAAAGTTATTGAATCTTATCATTTGTTAAGTCAAAAGTATTTTACGCATGCATCTCCAACTCTATTCAATGCAGGTACTTTAAGGGAGCAAAATAGTTCTTGTTATTTAATCGGTACCCATGACAGTTTAGAGGGTATATTCAAAACTATAACAGACTGCGCAAAAATTTCAAAGTATGCTGGTGGAATTGGTGTCCATGTCTCAAATGTTAGAGCAAAAGGCTCAAAGATTAAAGGAACAAATGGGAAAAGCGATGGTATCGTGCCTATGTTAAAGACATTCAATGAAGTTTCTAGATATATCAATCAAGGAGGAAAACGCAATGGTTCCTTTGCTTTCTACCTTGAACCATGGCATGCTGATATTCTTGAATTTTTAGAACTTAGAAAAAATACAGGTGATGTAAATCTCAGAGCAAGAGACTTGTTTTATGCTCTATGGGTATGTGATATTTTTATGGAAAAGGTAGAGAAGGATTTGGATTGGTATTTATTTTCCCCTGATGAATGTCCTGGGCTTTCTGATACCTACGGGAAAGAATTCAACGATTTGTATAATTCTTATACTGAGCAGGGTTTAGCAAGAAAAACAATCAAAGCACGTGTTCTGTGGGAAAAAATTCTATCATCCCAGATAGAAACTGGGATGCCTTACATAGCCTACAAAGACCACGCTAATGAAAAATCAAACCAAAAGGGAGAGGGTGTTATCAAATCAAGTAATTTGTGCTGTGAAATATTCTTGCACAGCGATGAAAAATACACCAGCGTATGTAATATTGCTACGCTTGGACTTCCTATGTATGTAAAGGATGGCGAATTTGATTATGAAAAATTACAGACGGTTACAAAAGTCTTGGTAAGAAATCTAAACAGAGTGATAGATGTTAATTACTATCCCACTCCAGAGGCCGAGAGAGCCAATAAAGAATTTAGACCTGTAGCCATCGGAGTACAAGGATTGTACGATGTGTTTATGAAATTAAAAATTCCATTCGATAGCCCTGAAGCAACCGCTCTGAACAAGAAGATTTTTGAACATATTCAATATGCTGCTATCACCGAGAGCTGCGACCAGGCAAGAAAAGACGGGGCATACCCCAGATACGAAGGTAGTCCTATATCAAAGGGAGTGTTTCAGCATAATATGTGGAACTTGTCGGAGGAAAATTTATGCTGCGACTGGGATGGGTTGAGAAAAAAAGTCCTTGAGCACGGGGTAAAAAATGCCCTATTAACTGCTCTACCACCTACCGCATCTACCTCTCAAATTTTAGGAAATACAGAGTCTTTTGAAGTAATCACTTCAAATATATACATGAGAAGAGTTATGGGTGGAAATTATCCTATTGTAAATAAACATCTTGTAAAGGATTTAATTGACCAGGGCCTATGGAACAATGACATCAAACAAAGAATAATTTTAGATGATGGTTCTGTTCAAAATATAAAGGAAATATCCGATGAAATGAAGCGTCTATACAAAACAACATGGGAAGTCAGCCAGAAAACTACGATTAAATTATCGGCGGAAAGAGCACCCTTCATTGACCATTCTCAGTCCTTGAATTTGTTTATGGCCGTACCTACCATTGCGAAATTATCAAGTGCTCATTTTTATGGGTGGAAATTAGGTTTAAAAACTGGACAGTATTACCTCAGAAGCAAACCAGCATCAACCGCTGAAAAATTCAGTATTCAACAGGAAGCAACTGCAGCACTTACTTGTTCAATTGAAAACAAGGACGACTGTGAGATGTGTAGTGGATAATTTAAAAATATTAGTTAAAAAAAAATAACGCAAAAAAGCCCAGTGATATTGATTATCGCTGGGCTTTTCTGCCATATCGGCTTGAACAATTTAGTCTTCAAAAAAATCGGTTGCGTAATCCGACCAGTAGATATGATTTACATGACGAGCCAAATAAAACGCCAATGTATTATGCTCGTCATACAATAAATTGTCTATGCTTGTAGAAAGCATTTCATTGCTTAATCTACCTCCTTGCGCGAGTATATAATCCGTTGTATTGAATAGAATTTCATCATTTTTAAAATGTATGTACATATAACCAAGGGTCTGATCAAGAACTTGCATGCAATTTTTTATATAAAAATCTATGACAGGGGAAAAATACTCTGTTCCAAATACACCCCCGAACGTACAGATATGGCTCTCTAACAAATCACAAGAATATTCATGATGGTAGGTATTGAAATAACTTAATGTTTCGGGTGATGTTTCTTCGGAGGCGAGTATATCTGCTACAACATTCAAGTATTTTTTTTGTTTTTTTACTATTGGAAACAGTGCTTTTGCAATGTCAAGATTACCAGAAACAATGGCGAGGTAATAATTGTGATTTGTGAAATTCATAGCACCCCATGTATAGGCATAGTCCTCTGGTGGAATATGGCCGATTTCATATCCCTTATTCAATAATTTTTTCTTACTTGCATTAATTTCTTTTAATGTCTCAAAAGGATGCTGGCAATTACTACATACGCCCATATTAACAAGTATTTTTTTTGATAATCCAACTTTATACATTTTAATCAAATTCGCAAAACCACGATTTACCATGGCAATTTTAACAAGATCATCGTAATCATTCAATTTTTCAGCAACCGCAAGAATGATATCAGGTATCATTTGTCTATAGTAGATAGTATTTTATTTTTCAATTTATTTTGATTCTTTATCTTCCACTGGCAATGGCATCATCAAAGAAACAGAGGAACAGCAGCAGCATAATAATAATATAATACCAAATGTAATGAGTAAGAAGTGTTCTTTCAATTGGAATGTAGAATAATTGAAAAATAAAATACTATTTATCATAGATAAATGAACGCCGACATTGAGATGGATATGCTTTGTGAAAGTTTTAAAAAAACTCCATTTCACCACGAACCAGAGATTGAATATGAAAGATTAAAAATCAGCCAAAATTTGAAATTATCTGAATTTTCACATGAATTTCTAAATTCTACGAGAGCAAGATACAGATCTTATATTCATTACATTGATTTTAGGCTCTACAAAGAAATTGGAGAAATGATTGAACTGATGATAAATGACTTCTTTAACACTGGCGACGACCTTAAACTTCAAGCATGTAAATGTCAAAATATTGATTTTATGATGATAGAATTGATCCAGAAAGAAAATTCAGAAGCAGACTAGATAGATTAGAGATATAAAATGTATAATATTAATGTGGATATGGAAGAAGAAGAAAAATGCTCCGTATTTTACAAATCAAAAGAGCGAAATAAATGAAGCAAACGAAGTAAATGTTCGGTATTATACAGATGAAACGAGCGAAGTAAATGTTCGGCATTATACAGACGAAATGAGCGAAATAAATGAAGCAAAATACACGAGCGAAGCAACAACTCAGACAGATTTTCGTGGTAAAAATTCTAAAATCGTACTTGAACTAAATTTGATAATGGATGAGTCCAATTCAGATATTTTTTCAATTTTAGAATTGTATGCTTAATACTACTGTACAACTGGTAGATTTTTATGATTATTTTTTTAATATGTTAATATATGATTAAAAATGTATTTAGGCCATACAAAAATAAAAGTACATGGAATTTAATCAATTCTATGTTGGTCCTTAATAGTTGCAGAATTCCAGGTATTGTGAAGGCTACACCTTCATTGTTAAAATTCTCAAAATTTATAGGATGCTCAAGCGTCTCTAATTCTTTTATAAAAAATACATTTTTCAAGTATTTTTGTGGCGGTGAAAATGTTTCAGAAATTGTACCTGTTATGCAAAATTTCCATGAATCGGGTATAAATTCTATTCTTGATTTGGCAATGGAGGAAACAGGTATGGAAAAGACAGATATTACAAAGTTAATATGCGACAGTATCGACATTGCCAAATATCACAAGGATAATTTCGTGTCTATAAAAATTTCAGCATTAGAAGATTTTAAAGAGGATATTGACTACACGCATTTGAACAAAATATGTGAATATGCAAAAAATAACAAGGTGATGGTGATGATTGATGCAGAGTCAAGTAAAATTCAGCCTTTTATTGATGAAATTGCAAGAAATTTAGCAGATACATGGAATACTGATAATTGTGTTGTCTGGAACACTTATCAAATGTATTTAAAAGATAGCATGGAACGCCTCAAAAAAGACCTTTCAAATAGAAAAAATGGAATGGGTGTGAAATTGGTGAGAGGCGCTTATATGGAATCAGAGCCTCCTGAAATTTTACACAGTTCAATTGAGGCAACTCATTCAAATTATAACAAGGGAGTAGAACACTGCATTGATGAAATTCATAAAGGGATGAATGTAAATCTTATGTTGGCTACCCATAATCAAGAATCTATACTTTCAGCAATGAGGCAGATAAAGCCATCTGCTCGTGGAAATATAAAATTCGGACAATTATATGGAATGAAGGACGATATTACATTTGATATAACAGGAAGCGGATACAGCGTGTATAAATACATTCCTTACGGTCCTGTTATAACAGCAATCCCGTACCTCATAAGAAGAGCCCAGGAAAATTCAAATGTACTGTCAAATTTATCACTTGATAATAAACTTTATATCAATGAATTGCTATGTAGATTTTATTGATTTTTTTTATCGACTAGTTGTATATGCAGTTAATGGAAGAATTACAGTATTTTCTTCTCAATGGAACCATTGCAGATTTTGCAGTGGCTGTGATATTCGGTCAGACTTTTTCAGTCGTTATCGGCTCGTTCGTATCCGATATAATAATACCGATGATATCTGCTTTAACTTATAAAGTAGATGTTGATAGACTCTTTTTCAAAATTAGAGGAGTGGATATAAAATACGGTGATTTTCTTGGAAATTTATTTACATTCATCGCAAGCATGCTTCTTGTATTCTTCATTTTTATAAGACCATTCAAAGAAGCAATAAAGGAAACAGATGATATTAAAGAGAAAAAGGAAAATTCAAAGACAAGCAAAGTAATAGATTCCATAGCAAATATAGAAAGAATTCTTGAAGCAAGTTCGCAAAGACTTCGTATTTAATCAGAAAATAAACAAAACATTTTTAAAAGAAAATATCTTTTAAAAATTTATTCAAATAGTAGAAACTAAGCAATGGTATAATCGTAATTAGCACCCCAAAGAATATTTCCTAATTTTGCCCCGGCTGATATTGTACCGTTCCCTCTTATATCCACTCCAGTGGACATTATAGAATTTCCATTGTATCTGATATCATTGAGGTAGATATCACCTCCGTCAGAATACCAAATTCTTACTTTATTAGATGTAATGTCCGTGAAAATACGATTTTTACCAACAACCATTTCCATAGGGTTTCTTACCCAAGTCAGCTTATCACCCTCCCCGAAGACACCTACAGATATCTTGTTATTCCCGTCAATTCGTCTAACATCTATTTCGATGGTATTATAAGTTTTAGTTTTAATCAAATCCAAGCATTTCTCCATTGGGCCAGAAATTAAACTTCTTGATTGTGTTTTTGCTCCAGATACAGGATCGTGTTCTGAGATGGCTCCATATTCTGAATACTCGCAGGATTCATTGACAGATAATTGCGTGCAGAGGTTAGCGGCACCTGAATTCAATCCTCTTGTTTTTGTATATTTTCCATCGCTATCAACATCGCCAAATTCCCAGGGTGTATAATCACAATCTTTCTCGACCTCTGAGCAATCTTTTGTTTCAGTGTAATTACAATGCTCGTAGTTTTCCCCGTCATATGGCCTGACTCTGATGGTCTTTCCCTCTTCATTACATTGTTCAAACTCTCCAAAATCTCCAGTAGGTCTACATTTTCCAGGCATTCCCAGTAGTTGAGGTTCCTCCACGGCAATATAAGCAATAACACCAACACCCGCAAGTAAAATCAGTACTACTGCTACTATAATAATCGTCGTTAAAGCAGACATTTATAGTCTATAAATATAAAAAAAATAAGGAAAAATATTTAAAAATTTATAGAATAGAAATTAAACAACTGTATAGTCGTATTTAGCAGCCCGAAGTAGAGTACCTCTTTTTGCCTCGTTTGTTATTTGAGGGGTTCTTCCCGAACCAGTCGTCATTATAGAATTTCCATTATACTTGACATCATCGAGGAAGATATCGCCTCCGTCTTTATATTGAATTGTTATTTTAGTAACGGCAACATCCGTGAAAAAACGATTTTCACCTACTACCAAGACAACTGGGTTCTTTATCCATCCTATCCATCTGTCAGCCTCCCCGAAGATACCTATAGAAATTTTCTTTTCCCCGTCAATTTTTTTAACGTCTATTTCGATAGTGTTGTAGATTTTATTTTTAATCCAATCCAAACCCTCCTGCATTCTATGAGGCTCTTCCACTGCAATATAAATAGCAGTGCCAATACATGCAAGTAAAATCAATATCGCTACTATTATAATAATTGTTGATAAAACAGACATCTATAATCTATATATATATAAAAAAAATAAGGAAAATAATTTTATTTAAAAATAAAAAAGAAATTATATGGAAATGGAAATTGATGAACTATGTATGAGGCTAAAAACACATATACTATATGATTCTGAGAAACCATACCAAGAACTAATCGCAAACAAGAATTTAAAATTTTCCCAGATTTCCATTGATTTTATAAATGAAACAAGAAAAAGATATGATGGTTATTTGAAGCATATCGATCTAAATTTATATGCTGATGCAGGAGATAGAATTATTATATTGCTTTATGATTTTCTAAGAACAGATCCTAACAATTTAAAATTATTAGCATGTAAATGCAAAGCGATTGATAGACTTTTAATAGAATTGTATGAATGGGAATATTCAACTGATATATATTAAAGATAAACAAACATATTTATTTATAACATGTTATCACTGTTGTTTTTATTGTCTGAAGCATTGGCCAAAAGATACATCATCACTACAAAAACCCCAGTATTGATTGTACAGGAAAAACAAATAATTGAAAATTCAATCAAAATAGGAGATATCACTTTTCATTTCGTAGATAGCCCAGAACCTCCATTCTATATGTACGGGAATGCTGATGTAATCCACATCGAAGAGGACTCTATCATTTCTAAAAACTCTTTATACAATCTTCAGGAAAACCCAGACTGGCACCTGGACAGAGTAGATCAACGAAGTGCTCGTCTAAATGGAAAGTATTTCAGTCATACTTCAGGAGGTAAAGGTGTTTTAAATTATGTAGTCGACACAGGTATAGACGTTAAACACCCGGAATTTGAAGGAAGGGCTATCTGGGGTGGAAATTTTGCAGATTCAGAAGGACCAGACGGATGTATGGATTCTCACGGGACCCACGTAGCAGGTATAATCGGTTCAAAAACATTCGGGGTAGCAAAGGATACTGCTTTGATTTCTGTAAAGGTGTTGGACTGTAAGGGCTCTGGTAGAACATCAAACGTACTTAGAGGTATTGATTACATCGTAAAAGATAAACTCAAGGGGTTTAAAGTCATCAATCTTTCGCTCGGCGGAGGTGTAAGTATTGCTTTAAATAGAGCAGTAAAGGAAGCAACAAATAAAAATATATTTGTACTTGCTGCTGCTGGTAATGAAAACTCGGATGCTTGTAATACAAGCCCTGCATCAGAGCCGTCCGCTATAACCGTAGGAGCATTTGAGAAGGGTGATAAAATAAGTTATTTTTCAAATTGGGGAAAATGCGTTGATATTTTTTCACCAGGAAGCCGTATCAAATCCACAGTTCCTAGAGGCGGAACAGAAACATTTGATGGAACAAGCCAGGCAACGCCTATAGTCGCAGGAATTGTTTCGTTGATTTTATCATCATCTGTGAGAACCAGGCCCATCACCCCTGAAGAAATGAAGAAATTTTTATCAAAAACAAGCACAAAGGACATTTTATCTGGAAATTTACGAGGGTCGCCTGATCAAATCGTTTTTTCATTGTCATATATGGTGTAATGAGCAGCAGCAGCAGCAGCAGCAGCAGCAGTAAGTAGTAAAGTAGTAATAATTTTTTCTTAAAATACACATAGATTTTAAGAAATAAATTGAAAAATAATATCCTTTAAATAGAATTAACAATAGTATCTTGCATGGCAGCATTTACTCCCATCAATACAAGTAATTCCGTTATTACTGGGAGCACGGATACTAAATTTGACCTTCCTATGATTTTTAGGTTCTTTTGTATAGGAGGTATTGTATTGAAGACCCAGTTTAATAACAGACAAAAGGAACTTAAAGGCGAAACAGACTGTAAAACATTCTTCAACCAGATAACATTTGGATTGAAAAACAAGGCTAATGTAAAATTATTCAATAACGGAAATTTTCAGATATCAGGCGTCAAGACCATCGAGGCTGCAAAACAAAATCTGATGGATGTTTTGAAACTTTTACCAGGGATAAAGGGAGAGGTGATTGATGCTCCTACGATGGTGGGTAAAATATGTTGTTATAATAACAAAGTATTGGTGGAAAATGAAGGAAGATACACTTGCAAATCTTCATACAAGAATGGGTTTTTTATCATCGATGGGGAAGTTTGTGTAGTATCTGATTTTGACGACAGAATATTTATAAGCAATAAGCACCTCGAAAAGAAAAAGAAACTTTACAATATAAATTGTGAATATATAGGATTTCTGGAGTATTCAATGAAGAGAAAAAGCAAGAACCTTTGCTTGAAAGGAGCATATTTTACAAAGGATACAGATGGTTCTTATACTATCCATGATAAATATATAAATGCTACACCTATCGGGGTAATGAAGATAAATATCACTGGGGATATTATAGACCACAGAAGCCCGAGCAAAGTGGTCATAGATTATTTTGCTTGTAAAGAAAACCCAGAAATTTTAAATTTGAAATTGGCCAACGTCAATTGCAATATGAAATATATACTACCTGATGGAGATTCCATAGACAGAGAACTATTATGTTCCTTTCTATCTCAGAATGAAATAAAATATAATTTTGATCCTTGTAAATATCCTGGTGTTAAAATTGATTATCAAAACACAAAAATAACTATATTTAGAACAGGTAGCATCCTCTTTTCAGGGAAAGAAGAGCTTCAATCTACCATCAAGTGGGTTTCAAATATATTCAATGAAAATGATTTAGTCAAAAAATCAATCGAATTTGAAGAAATCAAAACTGAAATTTCTATATGGGATATCTTAGAATCTTAAAAACTTTTCAGCCACGATATTATGTCCATGAAGTGATTCAAAAAAAACAGTATCGCTTAAAAAATTTATACTTACATTTTTAAAAAATTTTCTATATTTTCTCAATCTTTTTTTTAACTTTATTTCAAATTCCAATGATTCAGAGATATGGTTAGCTTCTATTATAAATAATAGATCGTCTTCTTTTAAAAATTTACCTCTGTATATGTTGAATAACGCAATGTCCATATTATAGTTATATAGTTATATTTAAATTAAATACCAGTTCAAGATTACCAGGTAAAAGTTCCTTTGTATGTGATTTCTTTTGGTTTGTTCTCGAGTAGTATCTTATCAAAAAAAGTTTCATGGTCATCTATCAAAAACTGAAGCAATTCTGATATAGGTTTCTTAAGTTGGTTATTGATGTAGTAAGACACATCAATCTTTAGGTTATGTTCAGTCGCATACACAGGGTCTTCTGCCTTTTCAAAAAGTTTTGCCTTTGGATTTCCTGGGATTTCTACAAAAACATAGTTAATTCTATCCCCGCTAACAGGAGCATTCCCAGGGTCTCTTTCCGCAATCTTTTTACATAGAGCAATATGAGGGGAGTTTTCTGATGCATACGCATTTATTAATATAACTTCCTTTTTTTCTTGATCTTTCCTCAGGAAAGGCTCTTCTTCCATATGGGTTTTGCATGAAAAAACAAACGGTTCTCTTTCATCATTGTATTTTTGTCTTTTTCTGGTCGCTGGTTTGCTACATAAATTACATCTATCCTTAGCATATGCTTTTCCTATTGCCTTGGTGACTATCAAGTCGGATATATCGTTTTTATTTTGAATTATACTGATGATTTCGCTCCTTAAAAAATCCACCGCATCCTTTATACCTGGTCTCCCTTGTTCAAGGATAGGGTATATAAACTCTTTATATAGTTTTTTTACAATGTTTGGATTATCTCGTCTTTTCAATACAATTCCTTTATTTTCAGTGAAATCTATTTTATGAGGCGACTGCCCGTAATAATTTCCTATATATCTTTTTTTACTGAACAAAATCAGCGGGTAATATACCTTTTCAAACTCGAGTTTTATAGGTGTTTTGAATAAATACCTAGAAATCTCTTCGGCAAGTCTTTTACCTTCATCAAAAGACTCTTCCATCAATTTTCCCTTCAGTTCTTCATCTACTTTAGTCAGTTTTGTAAATTTTTTATAACTCGGGGTTTTGAGTATCATAAAGACACTATCTGTATCTCCATAGCATACTTTTGAATATTCCTCTGGATGTATCTTGTACTTTATCTTGTACCTCATTTATATAATAGTATTTTTATTTTTAGATTTCTCTTGATCTTTTTAGTTTCTCAAAATCACGTTCAAATTTATTGGATTTATCATCGTTTTTCCCAGATATAACCTTTCCTCCGTTTGTGATATTGTCTGATGATAATACGAAGCAGGATTTTTCTGTTTCGGAATCTTCAGGTGGAGTTATGATCGATTCATGTTGAGAAACCATAGAATATTTACTTTCACTATATTCTCCTGAGCCAAGTACGCTTTCATATGATGATTGCGGGGTATATCCTCCAATACATGATACTTTCTTACTTGGGTCTGGGGTTTTGTTTTGTCTCGTGCTCATTGAACTGACTGACTTGGAATTTAGATTATATTGCACCCATTTCAAGGCATCTACTCCATCCATTTTTCTATCATTGATGATGATAGTGGGAACTTTTGAAATCTGGTTATTGACTGCAAATTTTCTTCCTTCTAAACTATCAACTGAAATACATTTGAAATTTCTTTCTTCTCCTGATTTTTCGAGGATGTTTATCAATTTAATGGAATATTTGCAATTTTTACTGTAGAATAGAATATACATTTAACAATCATACTGAAAAATATATTTACAATTTAGCGCATCTAAAAAGCATTGGATGTTTTGATTCTAGCTTTTTTTTCACTGTTTTTTTTGAAGGGTAAATTTTCAAAATTTCCAGAATCTATACGCAAGAGATTTTCCAGGTTCTTTCTATATTCGTATCCCTTCAATTTCAATTTCATAGAAAGCGGTATTTTTTTAGTAGCGACGTAGTCTACAGCAAAAGGTTTGTTTTTTCCTTTATTTACATCGCTTAGAATTTTATCATAAATTGCTTTGTTTTTATCAGAATAACGAGGGAAATTTCTGATATTTATAACTTCAATCAAATCCTGTGATGATATACTATTTGTTTTTTTCCTAATATCTAGGATAAAATAAAGTTTATTTTTCATGATATTTGTTATTTTTTCAGAATCAGGCGTAGTAGATGGAGGAGGGGCAATCGTTGAAGCGACACTGGCCCTCGGGGAATAATCAGATCTCGCAGCACTGGCCCTCGGGGAATAATCAGATCTCGCAACACTTGCCCTCGGGGAATAATCAGATCTCGCAACACTGGGCCTCGTTAAATATTCGGATCTTCTGGGCATCAACATCGAATTATTTTGAAATGACATTTATATATGTATATAAAAAAACAATGAAAATATTTGATTTTTTTATACAGTGTTAATATATGAAAAATGCTAAAGACAAAGTATTATGGGAAAAGATACGGAAAGAAGCCAAAATAAAATTCAAGGCTTTTCCATCTGCTTATGCAAGTTTTTGGATTTCAAATCAATACAAGAAACAAGGAGGCGAGTACCTTGACGTTTCTTCAAAAAAATCAAGTTCCCTCGTGAGATGGAAACTTGAAAAATGGATAAATATATGCGAAAAAAATTCATCTGGTGGATACAAGCCATGCGGTAGATCTGATAAATCTGAAAAATACCCAGTATGTAGACCCAGTGTAAAAATTAACAAAAAAACACCAAAGACAGTGCACGAAATGAAGCAGTCCGAAATTGAAAGCAAATGTAAAGAAAAAAGAAAATCACCAAAGAAAAAATTATCAAAATTTTAAGTAAAACTTAAAGACACAAAAACATATAAACATATAAACATAAATGTCCTTTAATATAAGGGAGAGGAAAAGAACCAGGCAGAGTAAAGCAAATGAGCATAAATCAAACAAGACGGTTGAGCAAATACACTATGAAAAAATGGAGTATTTTGACAGGCTTTCCTCGAGTATACCCAGAAGAAAAACCATCATAAAAACGTTCCCAGATAAAAAAACAGATAGATTTTGCAAACAATGTCTTGATTATTTACCCTCTAATAAAACTTCATGTATTGTATGTGGATGCAGTGATATCATCAAAGTGAAATCTTCAAATATACTTTTAAAAATGCTGGCCGATATAGAGAGCCAAGAAGAACAAAATGAATATTTTTTAAATTCCCATTCAATATTGATGGATTACTTTAATGAAAACAATTCATCGAGGGTGGAGCCTGAGATAAAATTTTTAAATGTAAAAAGTAATTTCAAGGAACGTCAAGAAAGACAAGAACACCAAGATTATCAAGAACAACAAGAAACAGTAAAGAATTATTATTATGCCAATGACAAAATTTACTATGAAAATAAAAAGACAAAAACTATCATCGTTGATTACTGCGAGCACTGCAAGGTAGAAATCAAAGAGAGTAAAGAAAAAGATCTTATATGCCCGCAGTGTGGTTTGGTGAGTGGAAAAATTGCAGATGGTATTTCATATAAAGATTATGAAAATTATGGATCGATGTCTGTGAGTTTTGCTTATAAGCGGATAAATTATTTTACAGAATGGTTAAATCATATACAGGCCAAGGAGCATGTTTCAGTAGATTCAGATACACTAAACAAGATAAAACTGGAATTACATAAAGAAAGGGTACTGGACAGTTCAAAAATAACTCATCAAAAAATAAAGAAGATATTAAAATCTCTAAAAGAACCAAAATTATACGACCATATACCTGCTATAATATCTCAAATTTGCGGTGTAAATCCTTTACATATGCCCTTGGAGGTGGTAAATAAACTCAAGGAAATGTTTGTCGTCATACAAGAACCCTTTGAAATGTTAAAAGGAGATAGAAAAAATTTCTTTAGTTATCCATATATCATCTATAAATTCTGCGAAATCCTGGGTCTGGACGAGTACCTATCCTATTTTCAATTATTGAAAAGCAGAGAAAAACTCATCAAGCAGGATGTCTTATGGAAGAAAATTATTTTACATTTGATGGACAATGAAAAGGTATCGGGTATAAATTGGAGATTTATTGCGAGTTGTTGATTTTTAATGGAATTTTTTTTATAAACAATGTGTATAATGGATCTATCCGTCGGTTTATTGAGTGTTCTTGCAGTTGTGGGATATAACTTTGCAAGTAAAAAACCAACAGAACATCCAAAGAGATATACAATATCTCCTAATGATATTCCAAATGGAGAGACCGTTTATGAATCAAAGGATTATAAAAAAGCCAAGAACGAAGAGAGAAGTAAATTATCAGAATTTTACAGCCAATCAAAGGACATAAAGAACACTAATAAATATACTGTTGTATCCAATCTAAAGTCTAACTCACGTGATAATGCAAAGAGTGTAAGATTTGAAGATGAGCAAGTGCCTATCGTTGTAGATAATTCAAAGCAAGCATTTTCTGGTCCAATGTTCAATATGGCTATGAGATATTACGTGGAACCAGAGGATGCAGAATTCAATAAAAAAGAAAATTTTGAAAATGTAAGCAGACTCACCGACGGTCGTGCTGATTATTCCCATGATAATATGGTTCCGTTTTTTGGGGGTCATCCAAATACTGTAATGAACAATAATTCAGCCACTATATTAAGTCGTCATAATGGAGAACTAAAACCTGCCAAGACGGAAAGTTTTAAAACTGTAAACCCTGCAGAAAATATATACGGGCATCATTTTGAACGGGATCTATCAAAGTATGTAACATCTAATAAAATGACGAATTTGCTTCCATTCGAACAAAAGAAAATTGCACCAATCCCAGAGGAACTTGTGAGGCCTGTTTCAAAAACAATAGACGATCTTCGTACCAAGAATAATCCAAGAAGTTCCTTCAAGGCAAAAATTAATCATGGGGCATTGGAAAGCAGGTTAGGGTTCATAGGAAAATTCACCAAAAAACGACCTGAAACATACTATAAAAACTCACCTAATAAATATCTTACAAATGCACCTTCATCGACGCTCAAACAACCTGTCGCAAATTACAAGGAAGCATTTAGAGACACTACCAACAAGCAAGCTATGGAACAAGATTATTCTTTGAGGGCAGTACAAAACCAAAGACTAGGGTCTGTCGTTCGTCTGTCTAAAACAGACGATGGAAAATCTACTATATATGGAGGTGATACAAGAAATACACTTGCAAATGATTGGGTTAGAAATCACACGAATGATATTTCCCTTCGCGACGAAAAAACACAAGAAACTTACTTTTTACCAGAACAGGAAAGAGAAAGTACCAATAGACTGGAACTAATTGGCCTCAAGGGAGATGAAGCAATGTACAAGGGTCTTGAGGACACTCCCAAAATAACAAATAAACAAAATACATTATACACTTATACTGGTAATATGGAATCCCCCAGCATTCATCTACCCGAAAGTAGAGAACAGTACTATAACGCAGAACTTATAACAAAGCCTTCGAGGTCTTATGTTCCTGGAGGAACTCATGCTAAAGGCGTTGGCCCTGAGCATGTAAACGTCCAACTCAGCAATAAAGTTTACCCAGAAGAATATATTGGAATTCATGATTCTATCAATTCTGCTATAACACATAGCGATCTACTCGGAAAAACAACATACAAGTACAGTTCATCTGAGCATGATTTCTCAAGTAGAATTATACCATCAATTGTTTAGTTGCGATTAATAAGTCTATTTTTTTCAACATCTTTATTGTAATGGAAAAGATTTCTCAGCAATTAGTTAAAATGTGCCTTGATGAATGTAGAAAAGAAAATAATAAAAAATTGATACACGATGAAATACTCGATCCTCTCATCATGCATATTTTAGAAAAAATACAACCTATCATCATAGTTACCAGCGTTTATTTTATAACCACGGCTGTTATGATTATTATTTTGGTTGTATTGTTCATAATGAAAACTTAAAAAGTCTTGAGGCCAAGAGCATCAGAGAAACCCAATGGATCATGAGTTCCCTTTACATTTGTATTTTTCGGGGGAGCGAGAGGGGTTCTCACGTTTAAAGCGTCCTGCTGGTATCTCTTGTGAGATTTGATTGCCACCAATAGTTTTGGAACGAGCCCAGATATAACCGACATATTTAGACTGATCAAGTTTTTACTATATTCAGATACTTCGGTTGGGTTGAGGGAAAGTTCAAGGTAAACTGAACGCATTATGAGCACCAATTCTTTCTCGTCTTGTTTTCCTATGATATCACCTGATTCCTTATAGACTCTATATCTTAAATTTGTCTGGACCCAGTCAATGTTTTGATTCGAAAAGTAAATTCTGGAGAAATTTGTAAATTGCTGGATGCCAGAGAGAATGTTTTTATATTCTAATACAAAGTTTTCCATTTAACCATACCAACTAAAAAAATATAATATTTAAATCGCCATATCCGCCTTAATACCTGGATGAGGAAAATACCCTACAAGTTTAAAATCTTGTAGAGACATTTTTGCCCAGTCCTTTGTCTTTACCTCTGGGTTTATATCTAGTCCTGGGAGTGGGCGAGGAGTTCTTGATATCTGTTCTTTTATTTGAATGACATGGTTGTTATAAATATGAGCATCTCCGCACGTATAAACTAATTTATCAGGTACCATTCCACATTTTAGAGCAAGAATATATGTCAGTAAGGTATAGCTCATCAAATTGAAGGGGTTGCCTAGAAAAATATCATTGCTTCTCATCATGAAATGACAACTTAGATGTTTTTCTCCGTTTCGTTCAGTTACATAAAACTGAACTGTCACATGACATGGAAGTAAAGCGGTCATATGAAAATCACTTGGGTTCCAAAAAGATATCATTATTCTTCTACTAGATGGGTCATTTTTTAACAAATCAATCACATATTCCAATTGATCAAATCCACCTATACATAAACCAGCGGTGTCTGCGTATTGCTCCTTGTATGTCCCCCCTTGATGACGTAATTGCCATCCATATCCAGGACCTAATACACCTTCCCTGTATTCAAGGCCTCTTTCATCTAAAAATTTGCGACTTGTATTTTTATCCCATATTTTCACTCCATTTCTTGAAAGAATTTTAGAATCTGTATCCCCTCTACAAATCCAAAGCAATTCTTCCAAAATAGATTTGAAAGAAATCTTCTTTGTAGTAAGCATTGGAACGCTTTTACTGATGTCAAAATGAAGTTGAGCCCCGAAAATACTTTTTGTTCCTATTTTAGTCCTATCAATTCTTGAAATCCCCTTTTCAAGAATTTCTTTTGCAAAGTTTAAATATTTGAATTCTTCTGATACATGCTCGTGTAGAGTGTATATTAGAAATCTAAAAGAAAAACTTTCCTGAGCATATTCTGGGGAATATCCTATAAGTTTAAATTTTGAAGATGGATGGTCCATAAAGCAGTCTGGCGTTTGAATAGATGGGTTCCCAGTCACCTGAGTAATGTAAAGATTTTTAGGCTGTAGTTCCTGCGGCATAGAACCTGAAAGAAATTGATTATACACTTCTCCTCCGCCAATGACGAATACGGTTGGATTGTATATTAAATAAATTCGTAAAAATGTATTGAAATTCATAAAGTAAGGCTTCGTGATATCCTCCATTGTAAAAGTATCCGACAAAAGTTCCATGCTGTTCGTTAATACAATGTTTATTCTATCTACAAGAGGGCGATTTTTTTCAGGTATAGAAAAGTAGGTCTTTCTTCCCATTAATACAATATTGGGCGTTTTACTTTTATTAGATGAAAATCTTGTTATTTTTGAAAAAAAATCCATGTCTCTTTTGATTTTTATTGCTAAATTTCCCATCGAACCTATCACAAGTTTTCCCTGATGTTCAAATACAGACGCAATTAAATTTATAGTCATTTGTAATTACTGTAAATTTAAGTTTAAGTTCAAGTTCTTGCTGAAGTTGCAAGATTATCTGCAGTATAGTTTCCAAGCCATATAGAATGTTCATAAGAGCATTTATCTTCTGGTTCTAATGTATGAGCCTTCACGTATATGAAGATAACGCTTTTAAATTCTGATTTCTTCTTATCTATGGCCTTTATGATAGACTGGTTTTTTACGTCCTTTCCTGTCGTTGTTTTCCAATTATTTTTCTTCCACGCTTTGAGCCATATAGAGATGCAATTGATAGAATACATTGAATCCGTATAAATGGCAACTTCCTGTGTTTTATCCTTTATTAAATTAAGAGCACATAAAATAGCCATCATTTCTCCTGTATTGTTAGTGTTTGATATTTTACCAGTTATACCACATAATTCCATGGCCTCTTTTAGCTGGAGGCTGAACTCCTCCTGTGTATCTTGAAAATATACTCCGCATCCTGCTTTTGCAAGGGCTTTACCATTGGAACTACATGCTCCGTCTGTAAATACTTTCATTTTTATAAAAGGTTTTATTTTTTTAACCTACTTGCATTGAGCAAAATTAGACGCTTTATATGACCATCCTTTTACTTTATATGCATCTATTACATCTGTGCATGTATTACAAGGGTCTTCCTTTGCTCCATAACACCCAGCCCCCTGAAAAGGGACATTGCATTGAGAGAAATTAGACGTTTTATATGACCATCCTTTTGCTTTATATGCATCTATTACGTCTACGCATGTATTACAAGGGTCTTCCTTTGCTCCATAACACCCAACCCCCTCAAAAGGAACAACCCCGTTACTTGAAGATACAGGTACAGGGGCAGTCTCTTTACTTGAAGATACAGGTACAGGGGCAGTCTCTTTACTTGAAGATACAGGGGCAGTCTCTTTACTTGAAGATACAGGTACAGGGGCAGTCTCTTTACTTGAAGATATAGGTACAGGAACAGGCTCTTTACTTGAAGATATAGGTACAGGAACAGGCTCGATCTCAGAAAGAGTAGCATCTACTTTAACTACAGACTTTTTTCCTTCTTCCATATAAAAATAGACGCCGACGATTGAAACAACAATCATCAAAATAATTAAACCAACAACAATAACAATTTTAGTACTCATATATAAAGTCGTAAGAAAATAAATTTATTATAATGCAACGCAATCGATGACGTCTTCACCAAGAGTTACGCATGTATAATGATAATTTACATCGGAACGATATGTAAATTTATGAAATCCATCCTGAATTCTACTCAAGTTTCCAATGTATGCGAGTTTATCCTTGGTATGGCCGATATAAACTTTGTATTCTTGTTGTTTAGCGGGTTCATTGAAACTAACAGAAGTATTTACTACTTGAAACGGAGGGTTTGTGATTGGTAGATTATAGTTGTAGATGTAGGTATAGGCTCCTTTTCGCTTATACTTTTGAACATCGCCTGAGACGGTAAGTCCAAATTTTTCAGTATTGAAAATGAAAAGTAGCATCACTGCAACTACTAAAATCACGATTGGAATTACATAAACCAGTATATTATATCTATGGTTTATAAAATTATTCTTAAATATTTACTCAGAAAATTCCATTTTTCTTTAATTTTTTATACAAATCTCCCGATACATCAAGGTTACATATTATTACATAACCGAGAAACGCATATCTACATTGGCTGTATCTTGCCGCGGGACCTCTAAAAGACCCCACTGTTTTAAAAGAATATTACAACTTCCTAAATAATCTCTATCTGTCTGGAAACCACAGTATTTGCATTTATATAATTCTGTGCTACGTT
>Ga0307983_1000247_pt1 | contig 28959 bp, 25 predicted proteins | sample OrgLakmetagen991_FD_201845 | JGI IMG/M metagenome (GOLD analysis project Ga0307983, IMG submission 201845) | Saline water microbial communities from Organic Lake, Antarctica - #991 | ecosystem: Environmental > Aquatic > Non-marine Saline and Alkaline > Saline | place: Antarctica: Organic Lake...
CTTTTACCAGAAAATACTCTGGAACCTCATGCTGACGCAGCAAGAGATTGCCAAAGAGTTTGGCAGGGTGTACCCCACATTCGGGGATGAACCTAAGTGGATTATTGGTTTTAAAGCGTGTTTCCCCCACATTCGGGGGTGAACCTGATGATGTCCTGTCCGATCGTGCCGGGTTTTGAGTGTTTCCCCCACGCGGGGATGGGCCGATTCTTCACCCACACGTAGGGATGAGCAACTCTTTGAGTTCTAGCCTCAGAACCGACAGGAACCTCTCGGGCCTGAAGTCATCCTTACTAAGGAGCATAGCTTCGCCGGAGGGGAAGATGAGGAACTGATCTAAAATCCCACTCTGGGTGATACGGGTAAAGTAGGCCTGCTCTGCTATGAGTTGGATAAGGTGGCCCGGAAGTGCGATAAGGATGTTCTCAATCTCCCCGCCCCTTGACTGGCGCACAGATACCACTTCATCCGAGTTGTTGTAGAACACCGGATAGTTGAAATTGACTTTGCCCCACTGGTCAGGCGTGATAATATGCACGATGGCCCCTTGGTTAGATTCACACAGACCAAAATACAAACAAGTTATTGCAGTAATTTTTGAGAAGGGTCCGCACACACTGGTGCACAACGCCTTATTGCGTAACCTCAAAAACAATCGAAACGAGTGGAAGGATCGCGCACTGAAAGCGGAGCACCAAGTCGCGGAGTTGGAGGGCATGAAGCACATTTCCGCCCAACTTATCAGGATGTCGGAGATAATGATCGGTCGGCTCGTGCAACGGGTCGAACGCGCCGAGCCGCTGGTGCGAGAGTTGGAGAGACGGCTCGATGCAACTGCTGAGTTAGCCGACGCCGAAACATCCCGGCGCTGTTCGGCTGAGGCTCGCATCAGGGAATTCACCCCGCCCGACGGCCACATAAATGTGCCGTTGCCACATGATTGCGTTCAAGAGTGGGCGGACTGTGAGGACCACCACAGGCCGCACATGACGGTTCTTTTTGATGCCTGCCGCAAGAAGGCGCTGGAGGCTGAGGCTGACCCTGAGTGACCTCGGATATACGCGCCTCCAAGAACACGTACAGCAAACAAAGACTTAAGGAGAGACACCAAATGAGCATCACATTTTTCAGTCCACAAGCCCCAGATGTCCTCAAAAATTCCTACCCGTGTCAGTGCACTTACGCAAACGAGACCCCCAGCGCCAAATGCTACTATTGCGCAGGGACGGGCGTGCACAAATTCTACGGCAAAGAGAACGAAATCAACCTATCGAATACCAATGCGGTGATGATGATGCGTCATCTCGGCCTGAGAAATCTCGGGGTCGTCATGAAGGCAGAGGAAGTGCCTGTCGTACTCCGCCGCATCATGCGACTTCTGAATACCGAAGTGCCGGGAGATGAGGCCGTAGCACCCACTGCACAAGTGGGTGCCAAGGGAGCTACCCTTATTGACGCAGGTCGGGAAGCCGGTTATGTCACAGAGAGGCTGAGATGGTTCCAAGACCTATTCAAAGAGGCGGCTGATAACGGGTGGGAGGTTACATGGGGATGACGGTAATCCCCTTGTAACTCCGGTGTATGAGAATCTATTTATAGCGGGTGTTTACTAGTTACCCGAAGCCGGAGATACAAATGGACGTGATTCAGAACACAGCCGACACCGTTTCGGTTGTCCTCCTAAACACCAGCGACGTCGAACTGACGGGCCTTGTCGATACAGACATTACGCTCTACTATCGTAAAGATGGTGGTGCGGCAACGGCCAAAGTCATTGACAACTCGAACTTCCGTGAGGTCGATGCAGTGAACATGCCCGGCCTCTACGAGCTTGATTTTACTGCTGCCGACTTCGACACAGCAGGCGAGTTTGCATTTGTCATTGCAGCAAATGTAGGTGTATCCTTGGCCCAGAAGAACGTGATCTTGAACGTCCTAGACGAAGACGACACGAATCTAGCCATCCGAACAAGCCTTGATGCTGTAGGGGCCGACGTAACTCGGATTCTGGGCCTTTCGCAAGATAATGTTCGGATTACGGGGCAGACCTATGACTTGAACAACAACTTGACCGGCTCGGTGATCACGATTTACCCGACCGCCGCCGATGTGGTAAATCAGACGAACGCTGTCGGAGCCTACAGCCTCACAGCCGCATATGATTCCCAGAATCGGCTCATTGACTATCGAATCGAGCGCACCTCCTAAGAGCGAACTATGTCTCTGATATTCAAGCAAAGCACCGCACAGGTTGTGACGGTGATCTTATCCTCGGGGGGCACTCCGGTAACGGGGCTTGGTGCTGCGGACATTGATGCCTATGTCTCCAAGAATGGCGGTACACCTGCGGTATACAATCTCACGGGCAATGTCACAGAACTGAGTGCGGCGAACATGCCCGGCCTCTATGCTGTGGATTTCGATGCCGGTGTTACCAACACGGTAGGGGAGCTAGTTATCCTCCTCAAAGACACAACCGTTTCCGGTGTGTTCGATCAGTATGCTATTCGAGCGACGATTTTCGCCATCCTCTTCAATGAACTGGATGCGAGCATTACTACATCAGAAGGTAACGTCACATCGGCCCTGTCGACCACAGAGACGAACCTCACCGTTGAGATTGACCAGAATGAGGCCAAGATTGATACCGTGAACACAAACGTATCAGGCTTCACCGCAGACATTGACGCAATCAAGGGGCCGGGGTATGATGAAAACTTCCACTCCTTAAAAGTCCAGAGTGATAAATTTGACACACGGGTACCCGGAGAGGTTGCCCAGAAGACACAACTCGTAGGTACTGGCGGAACAGAGAGCGCACCAGCCGGAGTCGGTTTGTGGGACGTTCTAGGCGACGGCTCAGTGACACTAGGGGATGTAGACATCTCCCTTCGACGCCTGCTAGGTTTGACGCACGAGAATTTTGCGATTCGCAATCAGAGTTACGACACACAGAACAACCTTCTGAATGCGACCGTGAAAATCTACCCGTCCAAGGCAGACACCGAAGGGGATACGAACGAGATTGGTACATACACAATCACAGCAAGCTACGATTCCTCCAACCGATTGACCGACTACACGATGGTCAAGGAACCTTAAAGCCTAGCCAATGGCAGACTTAACACTCTCGAAAGCCACGGCCAACCGGTACCCACACCCGCTTGGCCGTCGCATTAAGATCAATGCTGTCCTGTCCGGTCTGGGCGGGGATGCACTAGTTGAAGACTTCAATGCAGGTCTTCTGTCTACCACGGTTACGACTGGCGGCATCTGGGCCAACTTAGACGCCAAGTCCGTCACCACGATGGGCTATCTGGCAAACCTGCCCCTTACCTCTGTCATTGAAAACGCTGTCCTCCTGACGTCCCATGCGCCGCTCACAAAGGGGTGGGGAGATGCTACCCTCGCAGATGAGTCCGATGTGACGGTCCTCATAGACGGGGTAGCGGCCACAGTCATTGCGATGGACGCCGTTCTGGGCGTCTTGGTCCTTGACCAGAAAGTGGTGGATGATGCGGTAGTCGACGTGTCTTACTACTACACTCCCAACCCTACGCTTGAACTCAACTCGCTAAACGATTCTGCCTTCCTGCTTAACCAGCATCAAGACAGACACGCTGTGCCTTTCACGTACAATACGGTCCTCGGCCCCTACAGTAGACCTCAGCCTAAACAGTACGAACACCGCTACACAGCCTTTGATTACCCGTACACGTCCGTCCTGAATGACCCGACTTCGATGCTCTTGAATGAGCCGAAGAATAGAAATACGCTGCCTAATTTCCAGCGTACCAATGACACCTCCGCCATCTTCTTTGAGGGAGACTCCAATCCAGACGGCTTTGACTTCATTGGTGCCACAACACCTAGCGTCACGCTAGAAGACGGCCTATTTGTCGTAGAAGATGCTTCGGCTTCCGATGATGTCGTCAGCGGTGATACCGCATTCTGGCGGAGAGACATAGACCTCACGTTTGAGCACCTGTCTATCGTCAATTTCCGTGTGCGGGTTGATACGTGGACCTCGAACGGGGACTTCTCTGGTATAGCTGCGGGATACACTGACGAAACCTACCTCTACATGGTCGGCTTCTTAGAGATGGGTGATTTCCGTACCGTGTCGTTGCTTAAAAACCCCGAAGACGAGTCGATGTGGGAGTCGTACTCTCAGGTCACGGGGGAAGCCGTCGAACGAAATGGGGCCATTGACCAGCTAGACTTTAGCGGCGATCCACCCATATCGGTAGGCCAGAGGATCTTTGTAGACGGCACGACGTACACGGTCCTAGACATTGATCAGAACACCCTAGACCCAACCCTATACCACGTCTTTCTCGATGAGGAGCTTCCCGCTGAGGGCACCACAAGCCTTTTCGTGGAAGTAGATTGGACCGTAGAGCGCACCTATCGCCTCTTCAAAGAGGAGGACGATACCGTAAACCTCCTTGTAGGCGGTAATGTCGTGCCTATTGCATCCGAGGTATCTTCGGACCTAGCGATACCTACAGAGGTCTTTGAGGTCTTTGAGAACAATACGCTATTTTTCGGGGCCGTGGACCGCAAAGCCGTGTCAAGGAGCCTCTGGGATTTCGTCCGCTACTCTATTGTACCCAAGTCTGACCTCGAACAGGCATCCAACATCGTCGTGTCTAGCGCCTTCAATGAGTTGCCAGAAGACGACCCGAATAATCCGTGGTATCTGGCTAACAATCAAGGCTACGCCACCGTCTTCAACAACGACTTCCTTCTCACTCAGAGTGCGGGACAGCCTCAGGTGGGAGGGGCCGTAAATTACGCCCGTGTGGAGCCGTTTCTAACGTCCAAAGCCATTGTGAACGCACAGACTCGCTTCCGTGTGCAATCCTATTCCACAGGCATACCAGCCCTGTTCACGGTGGCAGACGACAAGAAAGAAGTAACACTGGCCGTTTTTGATGAAGACGCTGAAGAAACCTTCATCAACACGCAGGGGACAAGCCAAGTAACCCGAGGCTTCTGGTCCCAAGCAGACGCTGAGTCCCTACAGTCACGAGGCCTGCTTAGTGGCTACAACACGACGGACCCCGACAGCTTCCTCTCTGCATTTGGAGGCGCCCAGACCTTTGCACATGCCGGGTGGACAGACAATCTTGACGCAGATGAAGTGGCATTTTTTGACCACTACCTCCAACTCACACACAGCGGGGCGGCATCGGCGGCATCGCTCACAAAGTCTACGATACCCTTTGAGAATGTGATCACGGGCGCTCGTGTACGGGTACAAGACTACACCGCCCTTGTGGATGGCAACCTCCCCTTCTATTTCGGCGTCTCAGACGGTACCGATCAGGTATTTCTGACGCTCCTAGAAGACACCACGAATAAGGTCGTTTTTACGGATATAGACGGGGACATTGTAACCAGCGGCGGAGACCCCCTTGGATTTGACTTTGAGTGGGATGATAGTGCCTTCCACCATTACCGAATCGCTCGGTATGGTGAGAACGTGTCGGTCTTTGTTGACGGTGTTTACCAAGCGGTCTTTGATGTAGTAGACTTGCCTAACGCCACGACGACTACCGCAACCGTGAAGTTTGGCCTCTTGAACGGTCAGGTAAACCTTGACCTAGACTACCTGTTCGCACACTCAGCACTACACCCTTCAAGGCGGGTGGGCTTGTATACGGGTGGGGGCGACCTGCTCGATGCTTCCAATTACGAAGTGGTGGCCCAAGAATGGCTGGGAACCTTCCTTGATGTCGAGATTAGAAGAGACCCTACCGGCATAACGAAGGTATACCTCAACGGCCAGACCACCCCTTCTTTTGAGAAGACCTATCAAAACCTCCCGGACCGTAACGATAGCCGGTTCAACATCAACACGACGCTCGGTTACGTCCAATTCGGTACACTAGACCCACAAGCGTACTCCGAAGTGCTCTGGGATAATGTCCGCTACGAGATCATCAACCAGAGGGAGGTGCAAGAGTCGAACAACACCTCTATCCTGAATCGGGTCAACACAATAACATCCCCTGAGCCGGTCATTGACCAAGACCCCGAGACGGTAACGGTCATTTCGGCAACGGCCAATCTCATCTACCTGTCCCAGACAGAGATGTTAGGTCGGAAAGTCTTGTCGGTTACGTCAACAGACGGTACCACGGCTTACCCCTTTACGTTCGATTTCAACTCGAACAGCATTGCTGTTACGGGTGCGGGCTTGCCTTCTGCCAATGAAGAGGTGCGGGTTGTGTTCTTCCACAGGGAGCCTTATACCGAGGCTTACTTGGAGAACAATTTTGCTTTCACCCGCCTCAATCAATCAACGCCCGTCGTGCCTCTGCGCCAGCAAGTAGAAATCACCCGGGCAGAGTCGTTTTCCTCGTCTACGAACAACATTGAAGACGTCCTCAATACGGACGCTGACTTCATCTTGAATGACGGCAAGACGCTGATTACCTTCACCCGTAACGACCAAGCGTATTACGAGTGCTTGAATCTGCTCACGACCACAGATGATGGATTGGATGACCTCTTGTCCCCTGCCTGTGACGAAGACGGCCTCACAGAAATCATATTCGGTGGCCCCTTCTCAGAGGAAGTCTACGAACTCCCGGAGCAAGGGGACGAGAAGACCCGGCACAACTACCGGTTGGGCTACTTCAATAACACTGCGACGCCACTAAACGACATTGAAACGAACACGGTGGGGATACAGTCTCCCGTGGACATCAGCATCGTTCGCACAGAAGTAGACGCAGTTGATCCTGCTTCGGATGAGACAGTTACCGGGGGTTCGGTTCTCGTGGACTACTACGGGTCCGGCCAGTTCAACAGCCGCCTGTCTACACTTGCACGGACGGCTTCGGTAGCGACAACGACGTATGACACGTCTGTTATTGCAAAGGCCAACACGCTCGTCTACAGCCCGTACCCCCTGACCTTCACCGAATCTATCACCACAGGCGTGGCCCCTATATTCTCGGGGCACAAATCTTGGGACTGGTCTTCACGGACGATACAGCTAGTGACGAACAGCACGGGCGTGGGGAGATTAGGGGACCGACATAGCGGTGAGAATGCCTATCAGGTTACCCCGGCAGAGCAGCCTCTCAAAGTTCTGGATACCAATGGCTTGCCCTACCTCCGGTATGACGGCATAAATGACAGCTTGGTTGCCTCTATTTCGGGTGACTTCTCGAACGGCCTCACTCTGTTTGTCGTCAGCCAGATGGACACTTATTCCGTTTTATCAGGGGAGTTCCGGCTACTGGACGGGTCATCACAGGCTTCTTACGAGTTATACGCCAACAGTGTGACGACATCGACCACCCGCGTATCGGAAGTTAACCGGAGCACGACCGACGCCAATTTCACATCGGGTCGGGTTTACGAACTCGGTCAACTCAACATGATAACCGCTGTGCATGAAGACCCGGTAGTTGTCGGACGCGGCCTGTATGAAGAGCGTACATTGGTCAGAGATGTGATTAGCGGGGGAGGTAATCTCACGATGGACAATACGCCGGTGACTGCCGTGATAGGTAATGGACGTGCTGGGACAGTTTTGGATGGACGCATCTATGAGGTCGTGCTATATGAAGGTGCCCTCACCGATCCGCAGATCGCAGAGGTCTGGGATTGGCTTGAATCAGAATGGGGCGGTCCCTTCTGAGTAATCTATTTGTAGGACACTTAGGTAGACTAAGCACCCGAGGAAATGCCGTATGAAATTCAAAGACATGTACAAGGGCGCCAGAAACTCGCTGGTAAAGATGGGTTTCGGGTTCAAGTACGAAGATGCATACGCCGGAGGAAAAGGCGGTGAAGTCTTCATTCGACTTGAACACGAAGATGGTACCGTTGAAGAACGCCATATCGAGAACGTCATCACGCGTGACTTCTCTATTCTGGCGGCTCGTCTGGCGAAAGACCCTCTGGAACCTCGTAATGGCATTTTCGCCCTTTCGGTAGGCTCGGGAGATACGGGCTGGGATCTACAAAACCCGCCCGGTGAGACCAACACACAGCGTTCTCTCTATGCAGAGATAGGACGTAAAGGCTTTAGTGACACCGCATTCATTGATAGCGGTGGTTCCACTACAGTGACACCCACGAACATCGTCGATTTCACGGCGACATTCGCAGAGTCCGAGGCTGTTGGTGCTATTGTAGAGATGGGTCTGGTTGGCGGAGATGTCAACGAAGATACGGCTATCACGAGTCCGATCACGCCTGCTAATGGGGCGTACGATGCTTCGGTAGACGTGACCGGCAAAGACACCCTCATCAACTATCTGACCTTCCCTGTAATCAATAAGCCCGCAACGGCTCGCCTCACAATCACGTGGCGAATCACCTTTTAAGGCGGTCGGACAAGACTGACGAGATAGACCTATGGCTGATAAAGACTACGGAAGCCTCCTTACACGCTACTTGGACCCCGCTGAAACAGGGTTCGACACGATCGTGTATCAGGGTGGCAAAGCCTTGCTGGACTCCGAATTCGTTCTGGACCAAGAACTCCAGAACCACGGAAGGGCAAAGCTCATTCGCCAAACCACCCCTTCGGGATGGTTAACGGGCGACTTTGACCTTGACAGCAACGAAGATTTTGATTTCCGTAGTGAGGCGAACAGGTTCTACCTCATCAACAAGCCAATTGTGAACGTCAATGGGTGGATCATCCCTATAGAGTACACCGACACGGCGACCGCCACTGAGAACCGGATTGACTTGGCCGCTCCCTCTTCTACGAACGAACTAGATTTCGTCTACCTAGAGGTATGGCGGGCCTTGGTTGGTCCCGACCCTTCTACAGACAACAAGCCCGCAGCAGACAAGATTTACCGCCACGGTAATGTCGAGTCCCTGACCGCTGAGTGGTTAGATGACGACCTCATCGACCCTGACCCTGAAATCTCAGAAGAAACGACCAAGCGCATTCAGATACAGTATCGCCTCAAGACCGAGCGGCTGGTATCTACCGGTGACCGGACATCTAATCGCATTGGGTACACAGATGGTGCCATCTCTGCCCAAGGCCCTAATGGTGCACTGACTGGCCTCGTCTTCTCTGAGGTAGCAGGCGACCCCGGCCTTTGGAGAGCAGGTGACGGCGACCCTACAAATGCCCTGAATACAGTTGACGGGTACGTTTACTCTATCCCTCTAGCTATTGTAGCCCGGCGCAACGACCAGCCCTTTAATTTCCTCTCCAACGGAAACGGCGGTTCACTTATCGCTTCGGGGACATCAACCCGCCCTGAGGGTCTGTACGCCGATGAAATTACGTTCGGGGATATTCAAGACCTTCGCCGTAACGTGACTCTTGGAGACCATAACTGGTCCCACCAGCTAGAGAGAAACACCTCCCTTTTGATGGACCAGAATCTCAAATCGTGGCTCATGGAAATGGCGCTCACGGATTGGCAGATTGGGGGGCAGTCAGACATCTCAGGCACGACTCTTCTCAAAGCTGATACCTTTGAGAATGCTGCCTCAGATAATGCTGGTAATGCATTCGGTCTACCAGACCCTCGGGAAAATGATGGCGTGGCTTTCGTGTTCTCAGACAGATCACACATCGAGCGCCACCTTGAAGTCTTTACGAAGGGCGGGAACTGGATTGCCAGTGATATTTTGAGCTTTACTCTCCCCGCCGCCGCACCCTCGAATGCAGTTATCAGCGACGTCCAAGCGGTCACACTTGATGAAGGTCAGGTTGACTTCCCTATGGACTCGGTAACAGGTCTGGGCACAACCAGTGTTGACGTCACTCTAGGCACGCCGCCTGCAACCTCTTCCCGTGATATATGGGTCGTATACCACGTGACCTACGCTTCGGGCGGTGGGCTGAATGCTCACGTCGAAGCTGACGCCTCGAACTTCAATGTCAATGGCCACACACCGTCGAATTTCGACGCTCTAGTCGGCAGCACATTCACGAATGACGATGCGGGGCGGACAAGTCTGCGCAGCTACGTTTTCGCTGAGTATGAAGATGGCCCCCACAGAGAAGTGGAGATTTTCTACACGACGGAGAAAGCGGTCGGAGACGGTACCAACGCTATTGTGGCCGACCAGACCCCTCTAAACGTCATCTCCACAACGGACACAACGATTGAGCTTCCTGAATACCTCTATGAGGCCGCAGGAAGCTCTACAAACGGGGCTGTACAAGTAAAGGATGCAGGAGGTCCTACCACGTATGCGATCGACGCAGCGACCTCTGGGCGAACTGTAGTGCTGTCTGCACCATTGCCTTCGGCCAACTTCGAGGTGGAAGTCATCTACTTCCCCAAGCGACCCGTTCCGAACAGTGGTGGCAACATCACGGTCTACTACCAGACTCCAGCTTACCAAGCGATCAACAGTGAGTATCTGCAAAATGCAGATCCTGAAAATGCAGTTGACGTAGAGCCTCTTGCCGTGAGCACACACATGTATGTGGCGACCGGGGGAACAGGATCGAACTTCACACCGTTCCCTTACGAAGCCCCGATGAACCAGATTGCGGTACACAACTATCAGGCTACAGCGGGCGCAGGTAATGCCTACCTTGGCATCCATGAATTGGATGGGCCGGGAGACATCAGCATTGACGATTTCAACGCAGGTACCGGATTCTTGAAGATACCCGCTTTCGTTCCGCTCGCTCCGGTATCCAATTTCACGCTCAAAGACCCAGCACAAGCACAAGACGTGGCCTATGAGTTTATCGACCACTACCAGCAAGTTGACCCCCTAGAGTACCGACCTTCGGCTATCGCACAGTCGCTCTCAAACATGACGAGCCACAAATGCTTCCTGCCAATTGTCGCACGCCTCAAAGAGGACACACGATATGCTCGTGCGGGCGAAATGGTACTGGTAGTGTTCTCAAACTTCTTGCAGTCCGAAGAAAACCGATTCGGCTTCACCGACACCAACGAGACGGATGGCTCTACTTGTGCCGCCATCTACCGACTCAAAGGCAACCCCACCGTCTACTGAGGTAAGCTATGCCACGTAACACAAATCCAGAAGATATCGCCGTAGGCTCCGGTACTGCCGGAGAAGGCAGCGTCTCAGCCTCGTCCCTTACGGTCAATCTGACCACCTTAGAGGGTGGTGGCACTGTGGGGGGTATATCAGCAGAAGAGGTGTCCTCGGACACCACGCTTGGCGTTGGAGACAATGACGTGCAGGGGAACCTAGACGTTCTCGACGCGCTGGCCCCTGAACCACGTCCAAACCTTTTGGGCGCTGCGACGGTAGGTACGCCTTATCCCTCTGCTTTGTCTGACTGGACCTTATCTGAGACTCTTGTAGACGGTCGGACTTCGTTCTTACTTGGCCTCGTTAAGTTGGTTAACAACGCTGCGACACTAGACATAAGCAATGTACCTCTCTTCCCCGCTGATAGAGGCATCTTAGCCGTCACAGCCGATTTGGGGGGTGGCCCTCAGGTCCTACAGGCGCTGGATCTAGGAGCCATTTTCCTAGAAGGGAACGGTCCAGAAGACATTGGTGGTGGAGGGTTAGACTCTCGGTGGAAAGGCCAGCCTGACTACACGGGGGGTACCAACCCAGCCGGGACAGTCAACGGTCTTGATCAAGACATTGACCTCACAAGTCGAGAGCCAGTCCTCGAAACTGGTACGTGGTCGGACTTTGGGTACAACTACTACGGCTACCAGATGGCAACAGCAGCCATCTCGATAACACTACGCAGCGAAAACAACGGAATACTCGAACTCGTACACTTCAAAACATTGCAAGACCTCGACAATGAAGAGGCTGCTTCCGGTCCGGTTAATGTATACTCACGTGTCCCGCTCACCGGTGGCCTAAATTTGTTCAACGACCCCGACACAGCTACTAACGTTGTAGTCAACTCATTCTCGCTAGGGCCGAACGACACAACGACTTCCGTAGATAACCGCACCCTGAGCGGGATCACTTATTACGGGCCTTCTACAGACCCCTTCACGCTGACGTACTCTGTTGATGGTCTCTACACCTTCTCCTACCTTGAAGAGGGCGTGGAGATTCGACTGCGAAATCAGGCCGATGATTGGGGCCTGATCCCTATCAATTACACAGACTACACCTCAACAGACACCGCAGGTTCTACGGCCACAGACACCGACGCAGCTTACTTGATTTCTGGTGGTTATGTTACAGGGGGTATACCTGCCGTCATTGGGTCTGACCCGTTTGGAAGGAATGACCCTGCCGCTAGTGCTGTCGCCGTGAACCAACTTATCCACACAGGTACTTACGGCACCCCGAACACCACCGTCGAACTATTTGAAGACGAAGGCACCCGATACACTGGCCTTGATGCGGTGACCGGAGACTTCGACCTTGATCCGTTAGGGACTAGCTCCACATGGGATTCCACAGCGGCTCTAGCGAACACCGACTTGCAAGTCCGGGGTATACCTTCCGGTGTAGGCTTGGCGGAAGGACAAGCTGGTGGCGGCGAACTAAGTTGGCCGACTATAAACTACAGCGCAACCCACTACCCTTCGACCCGCAATGGCACAGATCCTCAACGAGACTATAGTGCCCTTGCTACCCCCGCAGGTACCCGAAGCTACCTGAGAGCTTTCGACGTAGCCTCGTCTAAGAAGCAGATTCAGGTTCGTATTGAAGGGCGTACACCGGGGACACTCTGGAATGCTCTCCGAATTGACGACCTATCCTCTGGCTCGGCATCGGGCGCAAGCTTGGCTTTCGTAACACAGAGAACACTTCGCACAGAGGGTTCTTACCAAGCAATGGCCCCTGTTGAAATTGGAGGTGCCTTGTTAGGTGTTGTAGAAGAAGATGACAATACCATCGTCGCCACACTGCAACTGAAAAATGCGCCGGTAAAAGTAGGCTCTTTCTTCCCTATTATCTTTGTAGCGACCTTCACAGAGGGCACAGATTCCGGTGACGGCTCGTTTGCTCTTCTCAAGGTCGAAATCCTTTAAGCATTGCCCGAAGGCGACTATCAGCCTAGAATGGTAGCAAGGACAGAATATGAGCGAATTGACTGACGACATTCTGGAAAAAGCCGTTACGGGCAAGGTCTCCACGAACAGTGATCTTAGCCCCCGTGAAGAATCTGTAGCTTCCCGGTCCGACAGGTTCCCTACAGGTGTGCGGCGACGATTGTTTAGTGCTCCGGGTTCTCTGCGATTCGTTGGTAACATCCTTGCGGGTGGGGTGAACGTACCGGCTCTGCGCAGTGCGGCGGCTCCTGATTCACATCCTCGTAGGGTTCAAAGACTGGTACAGCAGCACCTTTTTTACGGCGCTGATGTTGTATCGGAGGGTACCGGGGGTAACACTATCGTAGGGACCCCAAACCAGTTTGATGCAGGTGGTGTGAGCGTACAGACCGCTATTACCAATACCGGCTACACTGCTACAGATTTGCTTTTGGTTTTCCGAAACCCCCTCCTCAATACCGCCTCTATCTTTGAAATCACTGCCGTCGCCGGTGATCTCATTGACGTAGCGAACGAAGATAATCTGCCTACTCTCGGGGAACAAGAATGGGCAGTAATTAAGCCTAACCCCTTGGAACTACTCCCTTACAATGACGACCAAGGTGGTGACCCAACCGCTTACTTCGCAATCAAGCCCCCTAAGTGGCCTACTCGTGAAGTGGATGTAGCTGGTATGACACTGGTTAGCTACTCTGTCGTAGACGAGAGAGTAATCATGTCTCTGACACACACTGAAGCTGGGCAGGTCTTCTCCGAAGGGGATTTCCTTTGTGAGCAGAGCGGGACCAGCTTTGTAAGCGGGGGTGCCCCCACTTTTGTGGTCGTAGACTCTACCCTCACTGGAGGTGGACCCAACCAAGAAGATGTCACGGTTACGCCGTTTTACAACACGGACATATCTCGCCTGAATCTGTCTTCAACGGTAGCCAAGGTGAAGTCTGTAGAGGATTTTCTCCCCTATGAGGCGCTGGCCGAAACTTACCCGCAATCCTCTACATTCCCGCAAGCACCGTTTGATGCTGTACGGGTCCGAAACATCGTTAGCCCGAGTGATGTAGATGTTGCCTTCCGAAACCCTTCCGGCGCGATGTTCTCACCTCAAGAGGGTGGGTCTGGGGGCATTGCCCAGCCCGGTTACCAGCTTACGCTGTTTCCTGCAAACGGCTCGGGCGGACCCGACCTCACAAGTCCTATTACCAATCTGGAAGCCGCTGGCGTCGTCGTAGACTACGAAAATGGAGTGGTAAGACTGTCCTCTCCGGCAACCTTAGGTGGGGTGCTAAACCCCAACAGCTACACAGATGCAGACGGTAGAGCCAAGCTCTTCGCCACCTTTGTGGCCGAAAACGACCATATATCCCCGGTTGCCGCACAGGAACTCACACACCGCTTGAAGTCAGCCCAAGACATTGAGGCGGGAGGGAACCGGGCATCGTTCCGGTTCTCAGAAGGTGAACTTGAAAACCTAGATTATGAAGAAGGCCATCTCAGCCCCTCTGAACGTGAGAAGGGCTGGGTATTTGGCTTCCCCTCCGCCGTTGCAGAAGAGCTTTACCACCGTGACCCAGATGGGGATGTGAAAGGTGGCAAAGAAGAAAAGATGGCGGTAACAGGTACCTTGGATGCCTCTACGACTCGCGGCGTCAATACCTATTACCAGTACCGGTCCGATCTGAGTGGATTCTTCCGGCTGGGCGGGATGTTCTACGGGATTGGAGCAGATGAGCGCACCTCACGCTTTGTGTTCCGCCCTGATGCCACAGGTCTCATCAATTACGATGCTGATACCGTAATGGAGAGCTTCGGCACGGCGGACCAGCCTGAATTCCGAATCACAAATGAGCAGGTCTTCGTCGAGACAAACACAGAGGGTACTTTCTCCCTCGTCACTGCCTCCGCAAATGACACTCTCCGGTTCGTCATCAATGACATACCAGTTACCGTGACCTTGACAGACTCAGCGACGCCTACGGCAGCTTCTTTACAGACTGACGTGGACGCTGCCATCATTGCCGCAGCCGCAGCATTGGGCGCTTCTACCGGTACTTATGCGGTGACTGTAGAGAACGACGGCGGGGGCGATTACGTGCGCATCCTCGCAGACTCTAACCTCTACTTCCACGACGGTAACGGCCATGCTAATCTTGGCCTAGTGGAAGACACTTACGTCCGGTCGGAAGGGCTTCGTCTCCAGTTTGGTTGGAACAATGCCGTTGTCAACGAGATAAGCTGGGATCGAACAGCCCAGAATTTCGTATGGAACGGAAATGACATCCAGCTTTCTGACGGAACATCGCTCGCTGGCCACGAAACTCGTCTTGGCACTCTTGAGACCGGCTATGCTAACCTACCTGCGCTGATTAACAACGTGGTGGTAGGTGAGCTTGCTTACCTCAACAGCTATGAGGGTCCTGAGCTTCTGACAACAGTACAGACTAGCCCGGCAGCGACGACCTCTTTTGGGGTCATGTGTACCGATGGCCTTAATGTCTATGTAGCAGATGGCAGTTCAATTGATGTGTACGAAAACGAGGGACTTACCTTCGTGCGCACCATATCAACTGGCCTCACCAGCATCGACGACATCGACACCAACGGAACTCAAATAGTGGTGGGGGAAGGCAGTGCTGCCGCAGGAGCTTCCTTTGAAGCCTATGCTGTTACAGGCGGTGCTGCATTGTGGACAGACTCTCTAGATCCCAATGCAGGCCAGCCTACAAGTGCCCATGTATCTATCGACGATGACCAAGCGTACATTGCTGCCAGTGTTGCTTCGGGAGCCGGTGGCGGTTTTGCGATGGAAGGTCTAGGCTCAACCTCCGGTGCAAACGTCTGGACGTATGCCGGTGCTACGGTAAATGCGCTAGTTAATAGCCTTCTCTCAGACAACAGTGCTGTTTATGTGGTAGAAGGGGACACCGCCCCGCAGCTTGTCCGCCTCAACCGTAGCACAGGCGAAGAGGAAGAGTTGAACAGTATTCCGTTGGGCACCGAATCTGGCGTCCTAGACGGGAAGTTGGTATATGCGTTGGAAGGCACCGCTGGAGTGACCTCGTTCGTCAAGGGCGATGTTAGTTTTTCTAGTGCGGCCACGACCACCCCTTTTGCGGAATACCTATTCGGGTGCACTGACGAGCGCCATATTTACTTTGCTGACAATGACGCCACGTCCACTGTAGGCGTCTATGACAAGGCTAGTAGACTCGCCGTGGCTCATAGAGACGACTTAGGCACTATAGCAGGCTTGTGCACGGATGGGTGGCGATTGTATGCCACAGACGGCACCAATGTCTTTGCTCTCAATACGGGAAGAGAGGCGAAGGTGTGGAGACGGATTTCAGGCGGTCACTGGCTGAAGCAATTTGCTGTTCCCGGTAGCGAATAAAGGAGCTTAGATGTACTATCTCATTGAACCGTCTTCGGACAAGATCAAGTCGGCCCTTAAAAGCGTCGATGACGTTGTGGTCAACGGATTCAAGGTTGTTCGGATGCCGGATGACGTTGCCGTAGACTCGGACGTTTCACCTTTCACAGAGGCAGAACTTCAAACACAGAAGTTTACTGGCCTCCTTGCCAAGTACCTTGACTTCTCTTTTGTCCAGTACGACATCCTTGATGATGCCACCGGATGGAACACCGGAGCCACTGGATTTCGGGGTGCTGTAGGCAACAACGTAGCTTGGACCGCAAAGAATGACGGGGCCGCTGACGGTCGACTGGAAACCGCAGTGATTGACATCAGCGCAGATGGCTCTTTCAAAGATTTTTTGGTCTATTGGGATCTCTATTCGGTTACAACGGAGGCCGATGGCCTCTTGACCCGTGTCAAGTACGTTGAAGAGATTCCTGAGTCTGTTAATGTTTCTATATCCAACGATGGTGGTAGTAGTTTCACGTCAGTGCTACACACACAGCCGCTAGAGTTGGCCGGATCAGGTACTCAAGTAGTGCTTCGATTTGACAATACTGACACCAATACGCGCTACTACATCGGTAGCTACGCAATCCTGTACTGAGGAACCAGCATGTCGGAATTTTACGGTGAAGGGGTTTCCCGCACACTCTCGGCAAAAGCCCGACAATTCGTCAACGTAGTCTGGCAGAAGGGTAAGCCCCCTCTAGACTCGGAATTGAACCTCATGACCCAACTGGTCAATGAGGCTCGGCAAGCTATGCTTGCTGCTAATGTGTCCTCAGGCTTTATCGGCAACGTAGTCGGTGGAAAAGAGGACTATCAATTCAACCGTCAGGCTTCCAACCTGCTCTGGCTCGGAAAGAACGAGGCGGACAGTGAGGGTGACGTGATCTGGGCGAATGTCAACGGTTGGCTCGTTCCTGTAGTTGGAACGCAGTCTACCGACACTCGAAATGCAATCTTGCTTCCGCCCCCGGCAGGTTCGGCATCGGACTCCGATGTCAACTTTGTATTCCTAGAGGTCTGGCAAGCGCAAGTGAGTCCTGATGGGACGGACAATAAGCCAGCGGCGAACTTCCTCTACAAGTACGGTAATGTAGAGTACGGCGGCACAAACGTTACGAATGACCTCCAAGACCCTGCTATAGCTGCGGAGACTACTGAGCGTGTCCAGTTGCAGTACCGCCTTCGGGTCGTTAGCGGCGTTAACCCCGCTCTAAACCCAAACGGGTTCAACTCCGCAGTCAAAGGGCAGGGCACACTCGACAACCCTACCACAAACACCAGCCCCAATTTCCGTTTCACCAACATGAAAGACGAGTTGGGCGATCCGGGCCTTTGGCGGGCAGGTGATGGTAATGGTGAGACGGGCGTTCTTGGTACAGTAGACGGTTACACCTATGCCGTACCTGTTGCACTGGTCTTCCGGCGCTCCACGCTTACGTGGACACGGACCCAGCAGCACGGGGCGCTCAATCGAAACCCTGACATGACAGACCGCTCCGAAGCTTCTGTCTTGCCTACGATTGGCCTTGCTGCCGATATCAACGCCACCACCACAACTGTTGAAGTGGACGTATCACAGGCAAGCACGACCTTCGATAGTGCCGGAGGACTCGTACGGGTCAATGGTGAGATCATGGCATACAGTTCCTACTCTGGAACTACTTTCACCATATCAGCGCGCGGCGCTCGTGGCACACATGCTACGGCACACAGCACCGGTGACCCGGTAGACTTCGTATCAGGGCATCCTCTCGGCCTGTTTAGTGACCAGATCGTCGACGATGATGTCCTCGACTTGCGGCACATGATTTCAATGGATGGCTTGGACTACAACGGCATCCTGCGGACCAACTTTGACCAGCTTGTAAAGGGCCAGCTTGGGACCACTTGGAAAAAATCAAGTGGATCTGTTAAAGGCACACGCCACTATCAGTTGGACTACTTTGGAGCGTCTGCCGTTGCACCGGATTTCTCGGCCAAAGCAGACCAGCCAGATGGCTTCCGAAAGATTTTCTCAGATGCTTGTACGCTACAGCCTAACAACTTGGTCGTGCTCGGCACCAATGGTGCGACTGAGGCGACTGCCGACCTGAGCTTTAACCCCGGCACAGTTATCCACCGACAGTCCACTACAGACTGGAACGATAACGATGTGGCGCTTTTCAGCTTGGACCAGTTCCGGTCTACCTTCTCTATCTCGGCTCCGAATAACAAGAAGGTTCGATTCGTACACCCGTACGAGTACGACGGCTCCCCACACAGCCCTGTGCGTCTTTGGTTCGGTGATACCGACCCTTCGGGCGCAACCCCCGGTAAAACAGCACCGCTCACGCTAGAGTCCACGGACGCCAACCCGTGGTTCATGGTCCTTGGCTCAGTGGTAGAAGACCTTTCCGTTGCTTCCGAAGGGCAAGCTGATATTGACTTCAGCACCTCAGGCGGTAATGGCGTTCTCGACGTATCTGGTGTTACATTTAGTGCCCAAGACGGTACAGACCTTGTAACAGCAGGTGCTTGGGTACTCTTAACACCCGGAACCGATGATACCTCTACAAACCCCGAGAATCATGGTGCGTTCCGTGTTAATGGTGTCGATGGCAGCGGTAACCTTCTGGTAGAAGACGCTGATGGTACTGTCCCTGCGTTCACCACAACGACAAACAACCGCAGCTACTCCCTGCGACTTACGTCCTGCGCCGAAGATGACGAAAACCTCGCCGTTATCCTCCTTAGAGGTGACGCTGACCCTATCGCTTCGGCCACGACGCTTCTTATCACATACGACCTCCTCTACCACCCCGCTCGTGGACTTTCCCGAGTACCTGAGGACGCATTGTATGTGGAACTTGACCCCGGTGCAGACGCTAACTTTGTACGGGAAAATGACTTCCAGAACGTTGAAGACGCTGCGACGGCGACCGTTAAGAAGAGTCACGCCGTATCTATGATGGCTTACCCGCACAAGGGTGTTTCTGAGCTACAAACACGGGGATCACAGGACGTTGCTTCCTCCGTGGAGACGGTCTGGGCAGAGGCTTATGTTGACCGTGGCTCCAAAACACTCGTCTACCAGCCACTTCGTAATATTTCGGCACGTCTGGAACTCCAGAACAATCCCGGCGCTATTACGATTACCGACAATTCAAGCCTGTGGAACCTCGCAACCTCGGACACAGATGCCTCGGTCCTCATCCCTAAAGAGCTTCGGCCTACGCTAGGGCGAATCGACTTGCCTTTTGTGACCTCCAAGGCTTCTGTCGCAGATGATTCAACGGCACCTGCTTACGGACTCAACTGTACACTACTCTCGGGTTCCCCTGATGTAAACTCAGGCTATCTCCAGCAACGTATTGTCGCAGTATACGATCCCGTCAACACGACGATCTCTAACTTCGGAGACTATACCGACCTTTCGGGTATCGGTGGTGGACCGGGTGGTACCTCCGCCCTTGTGTGTCGCTACTATGACCAAGGCGGGGTTAGGGGTATCGAACTACCTGCCAACTACGGTGTTGCACGCCTGTTCGCCGCACACCTCCAGTCCGACTTCTATACAGTAAGTCCCGGCCAGAGCGTATTTTCTTCGGGATCGAACTACCGAGTGGCTTCTGGTGTGGCCCGACAAAACATTCTACGCACGGATGGTGAGCGCCGTTCTCTGATTATCACAGACAACAACACGTTTGTGATACCCGAAGATGTCCTTGACCAGAACTATTTCACTGATGAACTGGCCGACCAGCCGCTCATCTTTGAATTCGCCGCCTTCCTGTTTGACGACTGGACACAAGACCTTATGCGTGTCCACGAGCTAGCAGCGGCGGGGGCTACCACCAATGACTTCCAGCTTTTCGTCAATGGCCCTTCACTGGCCGGAGACGACTTCTTCCTCGTATCCACCCGCCGACCTTATCAAGGTTCGATTTATGGTACGATGCCTATCGCACGCAGCGACACGGCCTCTGTGGAATACTCGGACTACGACCCTAAGCGGAACACGGAAAGTCAAGCAGACATTCTGGACCTCTTTACACCTCTGTCACCTGAGGAAGATGTCCGCGTGTCCAACCCCGGCACATTAGAGGTGTTGGCAGCACTTCCCTTCGCAACGACGTTGGGAACAGGTGTTGTAAGCGGTCCGGTCGAACCCGGCTCCTACACGGATACCGGTTATCTCAATATCAGCGGGTTCCCCTTCACCGACCTTACGGACGCAGACCGGTCGGCTGTATCGCGAGCACACCCCTTCACGAATTCGGGAGCCATTGTGTCCCCGGCCCTGTCTGAGCATGTCGCAGGACTCACTGAGAGGCTTCCTCTGGGCCTTGTGGCTGGAGACTACCAGTTCCTTGGGGAAGGTCTTACCGGCGAGTTCAAGCGTTTCTGGACCCCAAGTGTATCACTTGAAGCTATCGGGGACATCCGAGATGGTCGACGCATGTCTAACCCCCTTCTAGAAGGCAAAATCGTCTTCTCAGACGGGACTAGCGGACAGGTATACGATAACGTCAACGACCTCTACCGGACGTACCGGGGTGGGACCGCACATGCAGCCTCGGGAACACGACCCGGTGGTGCTGTCATGTTGACAGGTGGCCGGGTCTACAAAGACCTCCCCTATGTTGCTACGCCAGATGACCAGAACCTCAAGATGCACGGTGCTGTGCTATTTGGGGTGGCATTCTTGGTCCGCAACAAGGCTGAGACAGTTACCGACAACAACTATGCAGTGAGTGCCGGTGATGAGCTTCAAATGCTCGTCATGACGGGCATGACACTCGGAGAAGAGCTAGACCTCACCGGGGACTTCACTAAAGAGTTCGTAGACCTCCTCTTACAGTTGCACCCAAGAGGTATCGGGGAAGGGTACTGCGCCGCTGACCGTTATCGTGTCGCAGGCAGGCCGCTCCAAAAGAGTATGAGAAATGTGTCAGGGCCAGAGAGCTATGACGCCTATCTGGGCCGGGATACTTTCGGGCCGATAGCACCGCCCACCGATGACAATTGTTAAGGGGTAGCTAAATGATTCGCAAGATCACGCTAAAAGACCTCACCGAAGCACAGCGCCGCAAGGCAATCCGTGCTCGTATTGACAGAGTTAGAAACCAGCTTGGTAATGTCAAACTGTCTAGTGAAGAAGCTAATGAGTTAAGGGAGAAATTACTTGAACTGACGAAACGCCTTAGGCAGTAACCAAGGCTCCCATCGTGGCTGACGACAACAATGGCGAAGTAAAAGAAAGGCTCACCCGACTTGAGGAGCGCCTTATTGCCGAACGTTCCGTCCGAAAGACACGAGACGATCAGCTATTCAAGTTCATTTCTCAGGTCCACTCGGACATGGAGAAGCAAGAGCGGTCTCTAGATGAGATTAGCTCTGAGATAAAAGACGTTAGCCCGACCCTAGCACGCATTGAAGAGGGCCAGAAGAATCTCGAACGGCTATCGTTCATGCCTCAAGAAAACCGGGACGCTATCAAGGAAATCCAAGGGTCGGTCAAGACGCTTAAATGGGTCTGGCCTATCGTCTTAACCTTAATCGCCGCAGCCGCTTCTCTTCTCATGGCTAACGTCGACCTCAAAATCAAAGAGAAGCCCGCAGACAGCGGGCAGATCACATCCCCAGCAGAGTGAAATTTTATGAAGTCGAGTGTGTTGATTGTCGAAGATGACCGCGATATGGCAGAAATGCTGGAACTCATTCTGTCCGCCGACTTTAACGTGTCGGTGTGCACTGAGAAAGCCCATGCAATTCGGCTCGCTAAAGAGCACCTGACGACTCACGGTGCACCGGACATCATGGTCATTGACCTGATAATCAACGGGGAAGGGGGTCTAGACCTTTACCAGTGGATGCATGAGAATGACTTTTACCCTCAGGTCATTTTCCTAACAGGTTGCCATCAGCATAGCCCTGAATTTGTGGCGGCTGTGGAAACAGGAGAGCGGGTCTATGAAAAAGATAACTTCTCTTCTGCAAGGTTGGCGGAATTCATTCGATCGATGGTGGCGGATACGGAAGGCCAAGAAGACGGCCAAGTATCTCTCTAATCTCGAAAGCTTCCGTAAGAACATCAGCATGGCGGTGGTGACCACCCTCAAAGGGGAGATCATCTACACCAACGAACACGCAGACATCTACTTCACAGGGGAACATTACTTAGAAGGCCAGAGCATCATCAATTTCATCTCCCTGCGTGACCAGAACAACATTTGCCACATCCTTAAAGTGCCTCAAACACCCCAGCCTCACCTTGCCCACAACACCTACCTCTCGGGGCTGTCCGAACCTCTTGCCGCACGTATCTACAAGCACACTGAGCTTGGCTTTTGTCTTTTTATGTTTGAGAGCGTCCAGATAAGTGAAGAGGTGCTTGTCGCTCAAGAAGAGCAGAAATGGGCGGAACGGCTACAAATCATGCTCTTTGGTATCAGTCATGAACTGAAAACACCCCTAGCAGTTGCCAGAGGTTACACAGAGGTACTTGCAGGCGGTGCGAGTCCCCAAGTGGCCAATAAGGTAATGGATGCCTTGGAGCGCATCTCAGGGATTCTAAATGATATGTCGGAACCCGTAAGGGCCTTGAACACTGACCAGAATAGAATCGACCTTGGTAGGAGCTTAGAACTCTATTGCAAAACGATACCCTACATCGACCCTATGAAGACCTATGTCGGCACCTTCACCGCCGACATCCAATATGGGACGGGTAAAACAGTAAGGCTATCAAAGCCCCGTTTCTACCAAGTCATCACGAATCTGTTCGAGAATGCCATTAGAGCCACAGATCACTTAGACACCTCGGCCCATATCAACGTATCAACGCGCTCTTGCGAGAAGAAACACCACGTCTCTTGCCTCGTGTTGGAGTTTGAGGATAACGGGGTTGGGATGTCTGAGGAAACCCAACAGCGCATTTTCACACCTTACTTCACGACCCGTGAAAAAGACACCGGCTCAGGGTTAGGTGGGTATTTCATTTATCAATTCGTTATGGATGCAGGCGGGAGTATTGACCTTGACAGCGAACTTGGTGAAGGCACCACGTACGCTATACACCTACCTTACGAATGAGAGGGGGAACAAAATGGAATCCAAACACACCAAAAGTCTCACAGAAACATGGTTAGAGCGTCTAAAAGGAGTCAAGTTCGGCTCGGTACTACTAGAAAATGGGCACCTTTCCAAGGGCAGACTCATGAACTGGATAGTATTCGGTATGCTGGTTTACTTCTGGTCGTCGGGAGGGGTGATTCCCCCTACACTGATGGAGTCCTTCTGGGGACTCCTAGTCTACAACGGCGGTAAGAAGCTTACCGGCCCTATCGGAGACTACTTCGCCGCAAAGAAGATCAAAGCCACTAGTCCCGAGGGGTAACCCTCGAAACAAAAACCGCCCTGCTACCCCTTGCCGCTCACATACACCTTTCACCTCACGGCAAGCTGGCAGGGCGGTTTGCCTTTTCGGTTATCTACTTGTATCTACTACCAGTAGACTCCTTTTTTTTCTTGAGAGATTATGTCTGACTTGCGTAAGAAACTGATTCGATTGGCTTACAGTAAGCCTGAAACCCGTGACCACATCTTACCCCTTCTCAAGGCAAGTACGCACGGGCCTCACCGTATTTCTAGGTCTGTGGCCGCGAACTATGAACAGACCGCCTCCTATGTCCGAAAAAATGGAAAAGATGTGACGGTAGGGAAGTTCGCTAGGGTGACAATGGCTCGTGGTTGGGTCTTTGTTGAAGAACTGCCAGAGAAAGGAAAGAAGCGACTGAAGTGGTTGATGTTTAACTTTGACTGGATGGAACGTCAATACAATCAATTCATCCTCCCTAACATCAAATCTCGGTTGAACATCTCCAAAGGGGACACCTTCTCTGCTATTGAACGCAAGATAGAGGACGCTATTGTGGAGATTGCAATGGAGATGGAAAAAGAGGGCACCCTCCCTGCTGAGGATGTTTACAAACAGGTCAACCTTAAGTCAGATGAAGTCTGGTACCTCAAAGTAGCTCCGGCCAGCGCAGACCCCATCAGTGCGGCGGGTGAGGACTTCACTGTTAAGAGCACTTACACAGCCTTCAAGGTCCAGTACAGCTACAACTCCGACCCTTACGACCCTGCTTATACGATGGTAGAGTCTACGAGTGCTACAGCCGGTAGGAAGCTCTACAAAATCCTGAACAATGACCCCGACGCCCTTTCTCGCGTGTCGTGGGACGACTTCACCGGCTGGCTCAAGAAGAACAAAATCAAGTACAAGATGTGGTCTTCTTCTCGGCGCTAATCTCTCAAGAAGACAGGGCTTCAATTCGGAACAGACCTTTAGGTCCGCTTGCCAGACTTCCTTCGTAGGAGTTGAGAAGGGCCTTCCAAGCCTCCCTCTTCTTCGTAGCGGGCACGCTCCACACTTTGCTATCACCGTCCCACTTACGGCCCGGAATGGTCTTCACTTCTGCCACGAAATGCGGATTGTAGGGAGTGTCCAAGACCAGTCGGCCCTTTTCAAGAGTGATTTTGACTTCGGCCAGACGGCCAGCCACCGTATCGGCCAGAATGACGTAGCCCATCTCTCGCATGGCTTCAAGTGCCAGCTTCATTTCCTTCTCATTCTCACGAATATCCCGTGACCATGTGGCGAGCGCCCGATTCAAGGTGTTGACCGCCTTGCGGCTGTCATTTTCAAGCACAGCTTCAAGCACGCGGTCTTTGACGGCGGAGTCTTTAACTCCCTTTACGATTGCGATGATCTTCGAGGTGTCATCCAGATCGTAGGCATCTTCGTAGCCGTATTGCTTACGGCAAATCGGCCCGATGCCATGTTCGATGGACGTACCGTCAATTAAAGCCCGGTTGCATACGGTACAGTGGGTAGGAATTAGTTTGAAAACGGGTGAGTTGGTGTAGTGCATGGTGTCTCCTGTCGTAGTGTTTCGTTCGTCTTCATAGGTGTATACCCTACCAACCCCATCCTCTCAAAACTTTTTCAAAATTACCACCGGAACAGGGTTTTCTGCGGTCCAATGGGTATGGGTATCTTCTCTCCCCGGCCTCTCACGAGGTAGAGGGATTCACAGAGCCACTTCCCTGTAGGGAACTCACCTGAGTCCTCGAAGTGGTCGGGAAGTCTCTCTGCTTTGGGGTAGTAGCCGAGAGTCATATGCGGGGTGTACCCGTACCTCTGGGTAGGAAGTAGACCAGCCTTATCGAGGTGATCTAAAAACACGCCCCGCCATATATCTAAGCCAGCACCGTTGATCAGAAGCCAGTGGACAAACATGTCGGGGGCACTAAAAAACCCAGCGCCCTCTACCGAGAGTTCCACTGGATTCAAAAAAGCGCCCGTCTGGGAGCAGACAGCTTTGAGGCGTTCGATGTCGGAGTCTTCCACTTGCCCAAGGCGGACAAGGGTCATATGGAGGCCGTTACGGATGACATCCGGTTGGGCAAACTTTCGAGCATACTGCAATACCTCTGGCGGCGGGTAAATTGCCAGCATGGTCATTTGAGAGCTAATCTTAGGGGCAGAGGCTTCAAAGTCGCCCATACAACCTTCCCGTCATAGTGGGGGTTAAGGTACCACTACGGGGAGGTATAGGAACTTTAACGGTTCAACCCTCTTGCAAATCCTTGACCTTTTTCGTTACCCACCCACAGCCTTCACACCAGTCACAGGCAACATAACCCTCCGCTTTTTGACACTGGCAAGGGGTGACCAATGCCTTACACGGACCCGATACGAACTCGCCACCGGTAGGATTGCCCGAATTTACCAGAAACTCCTCCCAGCACTCTGTAGCTAGCTGCATCACGCGGCCAAAGCCAATAGCTTTACCTAGTAGGCTGACTGCCTCTTTCTCTGTCATCGCATCCTCCTTGTATCTGACGACTTTCCCTTCCAGCCTTTTTCTGGCTTCTTCTGCAAAGCTCTTAGCTGCTCTTTTCATAGAGGGAGATTCGGGAGTGCTACCGGACTCATTCACAACATAAGCCCCCGGAGCCACTTTATACCGGTCAGCCACGGTAAGTAATCCTGCCCTTTTCAAGGTCATAAGGGCTTATCTCAACATCTACCTTATCGCCCACAAGGATTCGAATGTTGTTGCTCCGAATCTTGCCCGAAATGTGACACAGAATTTCCATGCCATTATCGAGTTCTACTGTGAACAGGGCGTTCGGCTGTGCCGAAATCACGGTGCCGCGCATCTCTATCATGTCTGCTTTGCTCATTCCTTCTCCATCTTGTTTTATGGTGTGCTAAAGTACTACATCTCGGTGGGACCTTCAAGGGGCCAAAATCACTAATCCTTTAGTAGCCTACTTGAAGTACCAGACCCGAAATCGAAGAAAAACAGATCGGGCCATTCTGACGTTAGGCTGGCCAGTAGTGTTACGAGAAAACCGTCAAGGAGCATCATTTGATTCTGAGACACCCACACATTCGTACAGTTTCTTTCGATTGCCCACGTCTGGATGCCTTCAACTTCCCCTTCGTCACACTGCAAGAGCACTCTACACTTTGCTCCGACCGGCGACTCTTCTCTATCCCGCTCAAACACAAAGTCACACTCGAAGTCGGGCCAGAACCGGGTGCTCCACGCCCTAACAGCCTTGAGAACTTCCTCCCGACTAAGGGACGGGGTGTCCCAGATAACGGTGGGCCGTCCAAAGGGGTCATCCAAATCCGACAGTTGAATGCTGCAATCGAAATCATCTTCCCCGAGGATTGGTTTCTCACATGTAGCAAAGTGCGGCGTAACCAGTGTCATGAGGTAGACTAGACTTGATGTACCATCCCCCAGAGGTAACTCAAACTGGACAGTGGTGTGCTCCACCACCTGTTCAGAGCTTGGCATGGGGTGGTCATGTATCCGAATGGTGGCTGGCATACTTTCCAACCACAAGCGCATACCCTCGTAGTACACAAGCACTCTCTTGTTGTGGAAAGAGTCCTCACCTGAGTTGTGATACGTACGGTACCACTCTTTCAAGAGACGGTACGACTGAAACGGTATGTTCATTACGGCCATTTTTCTCTCCAATCCCATGTTCCGAGGAGGTGCAACCTACACGACATTCATAGAGGGAGTTATATCAAAGTGCTATTGAAACGTCCAACCTAACCCCTAACCTGACGAGGCCCGACCTTGTTTCTAGAAGACATCAGCCAGACCCCTGCTTTCGGTAAAAGTGTTCGCGTATATGAAGTATACCCGGACACCATAGACCACCTTTATCAGCACGGGAATGTGCCCATCCCTTCCAATTCTCCTGTGTACCCCAACCAACCCCTTATCCTCAAAGCAGGGCAACAGAAGTCGGCCCTAGCTATAGTGAACAGGGAAGGGGACGCGCTGCTTCCCGCCTCTGACAACATCTCGTACTTCAATATTCGAGGGCGGAACAAAGAGCAGGTGCTTCTACAGAACATCTTCCAAAACCCCGATATTCGTGTGATCATCGTGACCGGGGCGGCGGGAACGGGGAAGACGACACTGATTGGAGGTCACGTTCTCCACCAGATTATGGAAGTCAACGCTTTCAAGAGGCTTTTGCTGTCGAAGCCACTAGAAATCGTGACTGCCTCTCGTTATTGGGGCACTGTGCCGGGTGATGAGCACGACAAATTTGGCCCGTTCTTGAAGAGCTACCAGATCATGTTTGAAGGGCTGTGTGGGGACAAGGGTGATGCCTATGTCCAGACGGCCATGACCAACGGTGTTATTCAGTTCTTCCCTCTCGAACTAATGAGAGGCGCATCCTTGAAAAACTGCATCATGTGGTATGATGAGGCCCAGAACTTGAACCACCACGAAATGAACACGCTCGGCTCCCGTATGGACGATACCGGTAAGTCAAAGCTCATCTTGTCGGGTGACCTTTACCAGCAAGATCGCAGTGGAGTGGAAGGGGACAAGGCCGGGCTTTCTAAGCTGGCTCAGTCAAACCACTTCCTCAATAGCCCGCATACGGCGCATGTACACCTCATCAAAAACGAGCGGGGCGTTATCTCGCAACTGTTCTTCGACGTGTTTGACAAAGACAGACGCCAGTAGTCTAAAGTCTCAGTATATCCTCAGGGAGTTCAACGTAAACCTCCCCCCGGAAATTTGCCCGCATCAGGTCCTCGTGAAAGTCCAAATCCGAGGGCCTGATGTCTACTGCTACCTTAATAGGGTCCGCAAAGGCCGCCGCAATCTTCGCAAGCTTCAGTCATCGTTGTTCTCCTTCTGTGTGGCTTTGCTTCTCCCGCTCACGCTCCCAGCGTGCTGCTTCCACGATCTCGGTTAACTCGTCGGCCAACTCGTCGTCGGCCCACGGGTAGTCGCAGTCGTCGGCCCGCACAACCCAGCCCGGATTCTGCTCAATGTCGCGGAACCAGAGCGTTCCATATCCGGCGATCTCGCACGCCTCGTCGTCCGCGCCTCGTCGTCCGCGCCGCTCCGCCGCGCTGACTCCAGCTGAGGCGAGTGCCTCAGCGAGGTCGTGAGCCGAGGCTTCGTTGATTGCTTCGTTGATTGCTTCGTTGATTTCGGTCGTTGCGTTCATGTTGTGTCTCCGTGT
>Ga0307983_1000253_pt1 | contig 28462 bp, 24 predicted proteins | sample OrgLakmetagen991_FD_201845 | JGI IMG/M metagenome (GOLD analysis project Ga0307983, IMG submission 201845) | Saline water microbial communities from Organic Lake, Antarctica - #991 | ecosystem: Environmental > Aquatic > Non-marine Saline and Alkaline > Saline | place: Antarctica: Organic Lake...
TTATAACTGTCCTATTTTTAGGGAAGCCTACATGCAGACCTAGCTTCGCCATAATTCAAAGCAACAGCAGTGGTAGATCTAATTAACTGTTGTGATAAATGTGCTGAAGCAAAACTTTGATCAATGAATTTACAGGCATGAATTACAGCAATGGCAAAATCTATTAAGCGATTTTCTAATTGATTGGGATTCATAAGAAGGTTTTAATTTTTTATAAATCTACAATAATCAATCGTTAATCGTTAATCAACAATCTCCAATCGTTAATCCTATCGTCCTTTAAAAACCGGCTTGCGCTTTTCCATAAAACTAGCGACACCTTCGGCATAATCCTCTGTGGCGGCACTTTCAATTTGAAGTTTAGATTCTAGTGCTAGTTGTTCTTCCACCGTATTGTAGAAAGATTGATTTAAGGCCTTTTTTGTATTGGCTAATGCAACTGTAGGTAGTGCGGCTAGTTTTTGTGATGTCGCTTTTGCGAAAGCGAGAAATTCATCATCCTTTACGACTTTGTAGATCATTCCCATTTGGTCAGCCTCTGTTGCTGAGATTTTATCAGCCAGCATCATGGTGGCGCTTGCTTTACCAAACCCTATCAATCGAGGTAAAAAGAAGGTCCCAGCGCTATCTGGAATCAGTCCTATTTTAGAAAAAGCTTGAATAAAAGCAGCACTTTCTGTGGCGATAACCACGTCACAACACAATGCAAGATTTGCACCTGCTCCAGCAGCTACTCCATTAACTGCAGCTATTACTGGTTTTTCTAGATTTCTAATCTTCAATACTATAGGGTTGTAATGATCATCGAGGATGGCTTTAAAACCTGGGTGCAACTCTGGATTGGTTATTTCTTGAATGTCTTGTCCTGCGCAGAATGCTTTTCCTTCACCTGTAATCAAAACTGCTCTTACTTTCTCATCTGTAGCACATTGATCTAGCGCGTCTTGCATAGCAAAAGCCATTTCACGGTTAAACGAATTAAATACTTTTGGTCTGTTTAGAGTTATAGTAGCAACGCCGTTTTCGACTTGCAAGAGGATGGAATCTGACATGGATCATTTTAATTTTTATAAAGATAATGGAAGTTCCGCTTTCGCGAAAGCGAGAACACCGCCATATTATTAATAATAAATTAACCGAATGATTGCCAAGGTTGTATTAGAATGGATTAATTTCATAGCAAATAACCACCATGAAAATATGTAATTTTTTAATTGCTCTTCTTTTTACATTGTTTGCTACTGCTCAAAACGAACTTGATTTTGATATGGATGTATCTACTGGAACTGTCGGTGGCTACATAAACATTACTTATACGATTACTAATATTTCAACTGATCCTATATCTAATCTAGTAATAGACCATCCAGATGCGGTGATAAATTCATTTACTCCAACTCCATCCACTCTTACACCAGGAGCTAGTCTTACTGCTACTGGTAAAATTGCAATAGGTGGAGAAGGTGCGTCACTAGGAGTTATTTTCGGTTCTACTCAAGCTAGCATTAATGGTCTTTTAAATGGAAACTCTATCACCGAATTATCTGACGGACAAGGCCCTAATGGATTTAGAGTTGAAGATGGCCCATCTTTTTATCAAGCCTTTGAACCACATCGATACGGGGTTATTTATATAGATGTAGACTTAAATGGAAGGTATGATTTTGGGATTGATAATACGATTGTAGGCGCGGTGATAAATATAGGAGATCAAAATGGAAATACTTTTTCTGTATCTACTAACGAGACTGGATGGTGGAATGCAGACATACCACCAAATTTTATAAATACTGCTGGAGATTTCATAGGAATAGTTGATCAAAACTCCTTTCCTGTTGCTATGACTAACTATCCGTTAGTTGCAGGAACATCTCCTTTCCCTCTTGCTTTTCCTTTGGCTGCATCGATTCAATATGAGCATGGTTACGCAGACGGTAATACTAATTTTGGTTTAATGAGAGCGACTGCTTTTCTTGATGAAAATAATAATGGCTCAAGAGACGTAACAGAAATAGACGTACCCTATACCAACTTTGAGTTTATAGCTAACAATGACCCAACAACCAGCATTATTTTAAATAATGGCACTGGATTACCTGTCGTAAAATCTGATATAGATCCCGGAACCCAACTAAATGATATAAATACAACTTTGGGAAGGTTTAATAATTTCTACAACATTGCGACATCTAGCTTTGATGATATTATGACCACAAATGGAGTTACAACTGAGTTAGAATTTGCGGTTATAGAAAATTCGACATCTAACAGGGATACTGCGGTATATTTAGCAAGCAACACTCCTCCAAATCCTGGATTTGATAGTGTAGCAAGTATAGTTATTGATAATACTTTAAATGGAGTTGCGACAGGAACGCTACAATTCACAAATGATTCAAGAGCCACCATTCTTTCGGTTATAGATAGAAACAGCACAGACTTGCTCACTAACGGAACTGCAACTACAATAGCTGGCGGTTTTACAATACCATATAACATTAACAATTTTGGACAACAGAGGTTTAGGGTTAATATGTCTACGCCTATAAATGGAGTCCAAATAGGAGACACATTTACTCATATAGCTTCCATTAACCCTTCTTCCACTGATAACGATGTATCAAATAATACAGCCACTTTAAATGTAGATGTAGTGGCCTCCTATGATCCTAATGATGTGACCGAAATACGTGGGGAGACTATTCCTATAAATACCTTTTCAAATACAGACTATCTGGAATATACCATTCGTTTCCAAAACCTTGGAACGGCCAGCGCACAATTTGTAAGAGTGCTTTCTACACTAGATCCACAACTTGATCCAGCGACTTTTGAGATGATTACAGCCAGTCATAATTTTACCTATACTAAAAATGCTAATGACCTAGATTGGTTTTTTGATCATATTCAACTTGCTCCAGAGGTAAATGATCCTGAAGCCAGCAATGGGTTCATAAGATATAGAATCAAACCTTTTCCAGGATTTGCTGTTGGTGACCTTATTGCTGCCAGTGCTAGTATCTTTTTTGATTACAATCCTCCAGTAATTACAGAAACTTGGTTCACTACCTTTGACGTACCTGCATCTTTAGATGATATTAAAACAGGAGCTATTTATCCTATTCCACTTAAAGGAAACACCTTATTCTTTGAAAATATAGCTACTGGAAAAGCACAATTGTATGCCCTAGATGGTAAAGAAGTATGGCACGGAGACATTTCAAATAGCCAACTTATTTTAAATGCTATTGATTCTGGATTTTATATTTTAAAGGTATACTCTGAAGGAAAAGTAGCCAGCATTAAGTTGCTGAAAGAGTGATTTTTAATCTCTATAATTATCATTGAAGTTTTGCTTTCGCAAAAGCATAACAAAATTACCAAATGATACATATTAAATTTTTTAGAAAGCTCTTTAATCCTAAGATCCAAATAGCTCCTATCTATTAGTAAATTTAAAAGCTACAACTTAGTGATTTTAAGATAAAATAAATCAGGATTTACATCTAAAAAACCATTTGTATCTTGCCCAGAAGCACCCGTTGCAATAAAGTCAATTGTAATAGTTTCGGTAGTTGTAAATACGGCGATTTGTTTTTGTTGAACTATTTCCACTTGAGTCTTTACAGAAGCCATAGTACCTTTTAATCCCTGTTGGGCAGTGTTTATTCTCATGATATAATCAAAACTACCTGAATTTAAATAAACGGAAGATTCAACGATATAGTCTCCTGGAGGTAATGATAAATTGTTACCTGATAAAAAGGCTCCATCTATAGTATTAAAACCGATAGATGCATAATTAAATGTTTCTAGAGTCGTTGCTCCTACGTTTACCTTAGTACTTGCAAATGTTGCAAAAAGAGTACCGAATTTTTTTAATTGATCTTGCTGATCTATAACTTTAACCCACTTAGCAAGAGATGCACTCCAATAGTAAAAACCTACAGATACATCACTAACAACAGTTGTATTGAAAACAAATAAACTATTAGCAGAACTTGCAATAGTTGTAACATCAGTTGTGCTCGTCAGTGCTACTCTAGGAACTAGAATTCATTTATCAGAGGAAGATACGTCTAACATACTTGAAGAGTCTGGAATAACTGTATTAATACCTACTTGTGCCTTTAGTTGTAGTGATAAAGACAGCAGGAATACCGTAATAAATAAATGTTATTTCATGTTAACAATTATAATAAAGTAAATGTATGTTTTACAACTAGTTGCATCCTTGAAAAGATCATAATTTTATTCTGTTTTCGTTGTAAACAATAATTAAAACGACGAACTGCATCCATCAATAAAAGAGCTAATTTGGAAATATTATAAAATTTATTGTTTAGAAAGAATTGAGGTTTAACTTCAATGAAAAGAATGCTTTAAAAGGGTTCGTTTTAGCCTTGATTGAAGAGGTGACTACCGGGAAGAGAATCCGGATTACTTCAAACATTTAAAATAATCAAAAGGCTCGAGGCAATCTTCACATTGAAACATCGCTTTACAAGCGGTAGAACCAAACTGACTCACTAATTTTGTATTCTTAGAACCGCAATTAGTACATTTTACCAGCTTTTTCTCGTTAAGAAGCACATCTTTGTCTGCAGACTCGCCCAGTGGTGCGGCGATACCATATTTCTCCAATGCTTTGCGACCTCGCTCCGTAATCCAGTCTGTTGTCCATGGTGGGCTCATGATTAATTGAACATGAACGGTATATCCATGAGCGGCAAATGCGCTTTCCAGATCATCACCTATCACATCCATTGCTGGACAACCACTATAAGTAGGCGTGAGCTTTATGGTTATTTCTTTCCCTTCTACCTCAACATCTCTAATCACACCCAGATCTACCACGTTAAGTACGGGTATTTCTGGATCCATAACGGATTCTAAAATTTTTAGAAGGTCTGGCGATATGTTGAAGGTTTGAATCATAATGAATATCGAATATTGATTAACGAATAAGGAATATTGAAATTTTGATTTAAGAATTTTTAGTCTTAGATGTTTTTATACTGGCTACGAAGATTGAAATCAATTGGTTGTTTTCATCAATTAACCTATCAACATCTGTACTATTCTTAATGAGTGCGGCTCCTTTTTGAATTTTAAGATTGACCATCGATTCTCTCAACTCTTTTAGTGCAATTTTCATCTTGTGTAAAAAATCTTTATGTGATTCAGCGCTTTGCGCTTCTCCATAATTAAGAGCTGCTGCAGTTGAACTTCTTATCAATTGCTTACATAAATGGTTTGCTGTGTAGCTATTATTCATTGAATGGTCTGCAACTTTAATAATGTCCACAGAAAACTGAATCAAGCGAGTTTCTATATCAAACTTCATATTTTCTTATTTCATTTCGTTATTCAGTGTTCCATAATCGATATTCGATATTCACTTACCATTTTGAATCTGGATACGTGCGTTGCATGTACTGCATCTCAGTAAGGATAAATCCCATATGCTCGCTGTGCAATCCTTCTTTGCCTCCTTTTTGAAAGTATTCTACTTCTGGTATATCTAGTGTTGCCGTAGTGAGTAATTCATTTAGCTTTTGATAGTAGAGATCACGAAATGGCAACATATCTGGTGCTACTCCAGCTGCAATCATCGCATCATCTGCGGTGGTAGTTTGAAAGAGTTCATCGGTATAAATCCAAAGATCATTTACAGCTTCTTGAACACGGCTCTTGCTTTCTTCTGTTCCGTCACCTAAACGTTTTAACCAGTCTCCTGAAAAACGCTCGTGATAACTTGCCTCTTTAATTCCTTTAAAAGCCAGGGCTCTCAAAGTTTCATCGGCGCTTTGTTGTAAAGCATTTAGAAACATTTTATTGTACACATCAAAGAAAAACTGACGTACCACCACGTAACCGAAATCTGTATTAGGTTGTTCTAAAAGCAATACGCTTCTATATTCTCGTTCTTTTCTCAAGAAAGCGATATCGTCCTCCGTAGATTTATCTCCTCTCAACTGAGCGATATATTGATAATAGCTACGTACCTGTCCCAACATATCTAAAGAAATATTAGTCAATGCAATATCTGGCTCTAAATTAGGTCCATGACCACAGAGTTCTCCTAATCGCTGTCCTAGAATCAGGTAATTATCTGCAACACCTAGTAGGTAGTTTATTAAATGTTCTTTGTTTTGTGATGATTCCAAAAATTTTGGATTCAACTCCTTTATCGGTTGTTTCATATCAATGAAATGATTAAAAAATCAAAACGAAAATCAAAATCAATTTTGAGGACGCTTATTTTTGGTTCTTAATAATTGTTGCAACTATTTTACTGAGCTGTAAAGATTCATCTACTAGATTTGTTTAGTCGTTTTTTAAAAGACTGGCTTTAAGTTATTCTTACCTTCTTTTAATTCCTTTAAACAAATCCTAAGTTTATTAATCTTGTCTTTACTAGTTCCTGCAACAGCAAACTCTGCGTAACTTGAAGCAGCACTTCCTGAGTAGCGGATAAGTTGTTCCGCATGCTATTTTGACGCGTATGTTTTTATCGGAAAATCAAATTCTCTAACCACATTGGCTGCAAATAGTATCAATCTATCTTCTACATCATAAGGTTTTTCACTCATTATGATTTGATTTTAGTTTTGATTTTCCTTTTCCTTTTAAAACTACATATGCTTCAGCTCATCAGGTAACTCATAAAAAGTAGGATGTCTATATACCTTATCTGTTGCAGGCTCAAATAATTCGCCACTTGCCTCTGGACTGCTGGCTGTAATATTATTGGATTCGACCACCCAAATACTGACACCTTCGTTTCTACGGGTGTAAACATCTCGGGCATTATTCATTGCCATCTCAGCATCTTCAGCATGCAGACTACCGCAATGTCTGTGTTCTAGTCCGTTTTTAGATCGTATAAAAACTTCCCAAAGTGGCGTTTCTTGACTCATATTTTCAATTTTCACTTCATTAAATAGCTCCTCCGCCCTCCTACGGAGTGTGTTCCGCTGTTTCGGCGGAATGCGTTCCGAGGTTTCGGCAGAGTGTGTTCCGCTGTTTTGGCGGAATGCGTTCCGCTGTTTCGGCGGAATGCGTTCCGCCGTTACGCTGCTTGCGCCGATTTCGGCAGAGTGTGTTCCGCGTTTTCGGCGGAATGCGTTCCGCCGTTACACTGCTTGCGCAGTTTGTTGTTTTCTATTTTTCTGTTTGGACGCATAAGCAGTTGCAGCTTCACGTACCCAAGATCCATTCTCCCAAGCATTGCGACGGTCGTCTAATCGCTTTTTATTCATAGGTCCGTGACCTTTTACCACTTGCCAGAATTCGTCCCAGTTGATCTCGCCAAAATCATAATTTCCTTTCTCGTCATTCCATTTTAAATCTGCATCTGGAATGGTCAGTCCTAAAAGTTCTGCTTGTGGAACTGTCTGGTCAATAAACTGCTGGCGCAACTCGTCGTTGGTCTTGCGCTTTAACTTCCACTTCATAGATTGCTCTGTATGCGTGCTTGCCGCATCTGTAGGACCTAACATCATTAATGATGGCCACCACCAACGATTCAATGCATCTTGAGCCATTTCTTTTTGTTCTTCAGTACCATTACAAAGCGACAGCATGATTTCATAACCTTGTCTCTGATGAAAACTTTCTTCCTTACATACGCGCACCATTGCGCGAGCATAGGGTCCAAAAGAAGTACTACACAATGGGACTTGATTGATAATCGCAGCTCCATCTACCAGCCATCCTATAGTTCCCATGTCTGCCCAAGTCATGGTTGGGTAATTAAAAATCGATGAATATTTTGCTTTTCCAGAATGTAAATCTTCATACATCTGCTCCCTTGTGATTCCTAAAGTTTCACAAGCGCTGTATAAGTAAAGACCATGTCCAGCTTCATCTTGCACCTTTGCCAGTAGTGCTACTTTACGACGCAATGATGGTGCACGAGTGATCCAGTTTCCCTCTGGCAACATTCCTACAATTTCAGAATGTGCATGCTGGGAAATCTGTCTGATATGCGTCTTGCGATACTTCTCAGGCATCCAGTCTTTAGGCTCGATTTTTTCATCTCTAGCAATTTTTGCATCAAATTGCGCTTCTAAACTTTTGATTTCTGCTTCGCTCATAATTTATTTTCCTGAGTAGGTAAAAATCTTTTGGATTCAGCACCTACGATTAATTTTATATTTTTCCACACTTCATGCGGAGTCTTATTATCAACTATCTGAAGCTTTTTAAAACCTCCAAACTTACTATTCTCTCTTTATTTAGTACTATTCCGCTTTCGCGAAAGCGAGATCCCAACAATCTTATTTCTCTACCTAACCATCATAACTCACCACCAACCTCTTACTGGTAGGTACACTAACACAACTCAGCACAAAACCTTTCTCCACTTCTTCATCGGTCAATGCATAATTTACTTTCATCTCCACAGACCCCTCTAACACTTTGCATTTACAAGTACTGCACACGCCACCTTTACAGGCATACGGCAAATCTGCTCCAGCGCTTATCGCACCATCTAGTACGTTATCAAAATCCTTACCCAATACAAAATGAAATTCTTTACTTCCATCAATGATGGTCACATCTACTCCATCCACTTTTTTCTCAAGCGCTGCAGCTGCTCTAGCTTTATCGGCATCGCTCAATCCGCTTACGAAAAGCTCAAAATGAACATTCTCTTTCTTCATTCCTGCGGCAACGAGTTCATCTCTGATCAAGAAAATCATCTCTTCTGGACCACAAATAAAAGCGTGATCTGTATGTGGTGCATTGATCAACGTTTGCGTGAGTGTTTGTAATTTCTCTTTATTAAATCTTCCATTAAATAACGGAATATCTCTGTTCTCTCGGCTTAGAAAATAAAAGACTTCAAAACGACTTAAATAGGTGTTTTTCAGTGCTTCTATCTCTTCCTTAAAGATAATGGATTTTACCGTTCTATTAAGGTAGAATAACTTGAATTTAGCATTTGGCTCGCTAGCAAGGTGTGTTTTTATAATACTCAACATAGGAGTAATCCCACTTCCAGCAGCAAAAGCTATATAATTCTTTACTTCAGTTTCATCATGAGGTTCAATACCAAAATCCCCACTAGGAGCAGCAACTTGTAGCGCATCACCAGTCTTTAACTCGCGATTCACGTGAGTCGAAAACTTACCTTCAAAAATTTCTTTAACGGCTACTTTCCATTCATCATCCAGCGGACTGCTGCATAACGAGTAACTACGCCTCACATCTTCACCATTAATCGTAGTACGTAAAGTCAAAAACTGACCTGAACGGTACTTGAATTCTTCTTTCAATTCCTGCGGAACATCAAAGGCTATTACGGTAGTATCCTCCGTCTCTTTATAGACCTGGGAAAGGATTATGTTATGAAATGTGCTCACTATAGTTAAGTCGTTAAGTTGATACAAAACTAACACTTGTTAGTTTGGAAAACAAGTACCTTATTTTACAATCTGAAATAAATTTAGATATGCACCTTTAACTTGAATTTCACGACCATAATTGGAACTGCATCGTATATTGTTATCTATGAAGTATCCTCATATTAAAGCACCAGAATCCATTTTAAAAGAGGCAGAAAAAGCCATGTCTTTTTATCCTCTATTAAAGGATACACACATCGAATTTAGATTCAATGATATGGTGCGTAAAAACTTCATGCAAGCACAGCCCACTTACAGCAGTATCTTCAAGTCTCGAAGCAATCGCAGTTATATCATCCTGATAAGTAAAGAGTTCAAAGTAGAAAATGAAATCTTCACCATCGATGAAATACCTCGTGATGTCCTCATAGGCTGGCTAGGCCACGAACTTGGGCACGTGATGGATTATCGAGCACGCAGCAGTATAGGGATGATTATTTTCGGATTAAAATACTTGTATTCACACTCTCATATTCAAGAAGTAGAGCGAGCCGCAGACGATTATGCTGTGCGTCATGGAATGGGAGCGTACATTTTAAAAACTAAAAACTTTATTCTTAATCACACCAGTCTGTCAGAAAAATACAAGCGACACATGCGCAAGTTCTACCTCTCCCCTGAAGAAATTCTAGAACTCATTAACAGGTATGGAAGAACGGGTGAAAAACCAACAGACGAAGAACTGGCGCCTATCAACCTTCCTCATTCCTAATTATTGGTAAGTAATTAAATTTATTTGGAGCTATTAGTGCGTGATTGAGCTCTTCATAAGTTTATTTTGTTGCCATTAAAGGTTTGCTGCAAACTCTTCCCAATTTTTAAATTTTTCTTCAGCCATTACTTTTTCCATCTTAACCTGGCCACCTTTTTTATTATTGTGGTTGTTCCATTTTGCAAATGTTTCTGGGTGTACTTTATTTACTTGGACTCCTTTTAATGCTTTAGATCGAGCTACTTTGTAATTCTTGTTAGCTTCTTGAAGTAACTGATCTAAAGCCTGAGCAAGTTCCTTTTCTGAAGTACTTGTTTCTGTTCCTAAATACCAAACATGATAAAAATCACCCTCTATTTTCTTAGCAGAAACGGTGAATTCTTTTATGGTTGTATCAAACTTCGATTGTAGCTCAATAATGGCTGTTTCCATTTTTAAAACCGACAATTGGCTTCCTACTACGTTTAGAAAAAACTTAGTTCTTCCTGTTATTTTGATTTCAGCTCTTTCAACATCAATAAATTTGATGGTATCCCCTATCAAATAACGCCAAGCACCAGAAACGGTAGATATGATAAGTGCATAATCTACATCTGGTTCTACATCAGCCATAGATACTACAGGTGCATTTGCTGTAATACTGCCGTCTTGCTCTACATACTCTGGTTGGAACGGCACAAATTCAAAGTAAATCCCTCCGTCTGTAATAAGTTGCATAGCATCTGTTTCTGGACGCTGCTGGCAAGCGATAAACCCCTCACTAGCGAGATAAGTATCTACAATTTGTACTGGTTTAGAGAATAATTTTTCAAAACTAGACCTGTAGGGCTCAAAAGCGACGCCGCCAGAAGTATAGACGCATAGGTTGGGCCATATGTCATGAATAGCATCTACATTATTATAATCCATTACTTTTTTTAACATCAGTTCGAGCCAAGATGGAATACCGCTCAACATACCAATATCCCAGTTTTTAGCTTCTTCAGCTATTTTTTGAACGCGTTCATCCCAATCATCAATGGAGGATATTTTTTTTCCTGGTCTGTAAAACGAATCTAAAAATTCAGGAATTTGACTGGCTGAAATACCACTAATTTCTCCAATGATGAATCCATTCTCTTTTGTTAAATCTGTAGAACTGCCTAATGCAAGCACCTCACTTTCAAAAATACCTGCTGGCAAATCAAAATTAGTTAATGCACTTACTTGTCTTGTTCCTGCTGCTTTTATAGCGGCGATCATCTCATCAGATACTGGAATAGTTTTGGGATTTTTACCTGTGGTACCGCTTGATCTTGCCAGGAATTTTGGAGTACCTGGCCAACTGATATTGGGCTTTCCCTCTTTCGTACGAGACCACCAATGCTCATCCATTTTGTGATAGTCGAAGAAGGGTACCGCATCTGCGAAAGCGTGCTCTATATCATCATCTTTTAAAACACCATTAAAATCGTAGTAAAGGCCAAAAGAGGTTTTTTTAGCTTTTTTTAATAAGTTTTTTAGCACTTCCCTTTGTAATTCCACATGATTTGAACCCGAAGTAATCGAGTCGTGGATATGTAAAGCTGTTTTAATTATAGGACCTAAAAGCGCCATGAATAAATTGTTTGATTCAAACTTATGATTTTACCAAATAAGCTTTGGTTAACAATATGATAAGATTAAAATTCTATTATTTAGATTGTAGAATCAAGCTAATCTTTTCAAAATCTGCTGCGCTATTAATCACCGTACGGTATTCTTCATAATTAGAGGGTAAAACTACGGTCTGGTCATAAAATTCATTTGCAATTACTTTGAGTATGTTTCCTTCTAATGTGTAATCTGATTTAAAGTAAAAAACGGTTTCACCTTTGTCATTTTTAAATTGCTTGTCTATTTTGATATCGTCTAAATTTGGAATCGTGTAACCATCTGGTAAATAAACTGTAATCTCTCTATCGTAGGTACGATTATGCGTGTTTTCATAAGGTAGTTTGCGCTCTTTCTCTTGGTAAAGCTCCGTCTGGCCACCTATAAGTTTACCTATTTTAAACAAACTTTTCCTCCCAGCTTTTTCAATAAAGTCACTACTAGAAAATTTATAATTCATAATAAGAGGTGCTTTTCCGAAATCTCCTTTTTCTACGTTCATCATTACCTTTTCTGTGATTTCCATATCTTCTGTTAACCTATGTGCATAGCTTAACATAATCTCTTCACGTGTATCATCATCTAATCTGAATATAAATGGTTGCAATGAGGCTGCTGAGTAGCCAGTCAACTCATTTCTAAGATCCACTTCGATGACAGAATTATCTTTACTGCTAAATTTTACATCAAGTCTCATAATATCCTGTGTATCCTTAGCGCTTACAGCAGGTATGAATTTCACCTCTCCAACACTGGATTCAAAATTTCCAACTTTCACTTTTGTTATAAACAATCCATAATTATCTGTCAGATATCCATCTGGATAACCATAGCGTGTTGAAAAATCGTCAGGTGAGGTATATTTTTTTGTTTCTGGGAAATAGATCAAATAGTTTTGCAGGTAATTATAAGCCTCAAATTCTGGATCAAATTTTTCACTAGAACGACTAGACGTTAACACAATTTCATGGTCTATTTCCATAAGATTAAGTGAGGCTAAATAAAGTTTAATAATTCCTGTATCAGTCCCTATTTTATTTTTGAGAACAGAAGGAACAGAATTGTATTTTTCTTCCTCTATATCTGTTTTGAAAATATTTTCTTTAATATAATTGTCTAATGAAGAAAGTTTTTCATCGAGACTATTTCCAACAACTGCATTTTTAATAAACTTATCTAGTTCTTTAGATTCTCTTTTTGATAACTCCTCGTTAAGGTTTTTATAAATATTCTTTGCAACCGTTGCGTAGCTTGCGTAATTTTCTGAACTACTTGCAGTGTTACTATCTAGTTTATAAATTACATGGGCAGTATTTGCGTTGTAAGAGGCTCCTTCTTCTTTATCAATAGCTTCTAACTTATCTACAGATATGATCCAGTGATTTTTAGAATCATTTTCTTTCACTACTGCTTGAGGCAAACCATTATAAGATTTGAATGCAAATATGAGATTGCTAGGGGCAAAAAGTTGAAAGCTTACCTCATTTTTATCATAATCTTCTTGCAGTCTTAAATACTTTCCATTGTACTGAGGATAACGTTTATAAACATACATACGTTCTAAAACACTTCCTTTTTCAAGTCCTTCTAACGCAAAATATTGATATTGATTTCCTGTTTCTTCATCTTTTGCATCAAAAATTTTATCCTTTCCAACTTCAATAACGCTACCGTCTATATTAATTACTCTTACTTTATGTAAGACTATTTCTTTGCGATCATCGTAAGGAAGGTACACTTTATTATACTGCTCGATAATTTTATCACTATTAAGTAATAAAATCTCGTGTTCCATATAATATTCTACTAGCGATTTAGAATCTACAAAGTAGAACTCGCTAACGACATTACTAAACAAGCCTACGATCACTTGATCTCCATAGTCTTTGCCCATGTATGAAGGTTGATCACTCCAGTCATAAGATTCATAATAAGGAGCCTCTTGAGCCTGTAGCGATATGCTAAATAATAGAAATGCTGTCAGTAAAAATTGGTAATTCATTAGTTGATTCTTTTAAGTACCACAACTTCTTTATATTGAAGAGCTATGCTATCGATTAGGTTATTTATTTTAGTTTGTTGTAGTTTAGAAAGTTCTATAAAATTATAAACCATTTGTTGTTCGTATATAACTTTATTGTTTTCTATTTTATAATTTATAGAAGATTCCATTAAGTCACTTTTAATTTCAAAATTTTCAGGCAAATAATCAATTTCATAACCGTCTGGGATCTCAAGTGAAGTTAGCATGGAATAACTATTCTTGTTATCGAACTCAATAGGTAATTTTCTGTTTTCGTCCATACGCATGGACTCTGCGTTTTTATTCAAATTAAGGTTAACAAAAACCTCATCATCCAAGGACTGTATGTAGCTGTTTATCTGGAATTGATAATTGATAGAATAAATATCATTGTATTCAAAGAGATTATTTTCTGTCCATTTATCAATCAAAAACTTGTTTGACCCTAGTCTTAATTCTTCTTCAAAAAAGTCTTTTTTCAAATCCTTGTTCACTCGCTCTAAAGTCCTATACATATCTAATTTCTCATACCCATCATAAACGGTAGTAGCACTTCCTACTAGCAAATCATCTTTTATATTTAATTCTATAGTATCCTTACGGTAATTAACCGATGCTTCTATCACAGGTACTTCATCTAAAATAAACTCATCTTTTCCGTTTTCTATGAGGATCTGTTTTCCTTGAATGAATGAAGTAGGCAATTCTAAAGGCTGATATCTACCTGTTGCGTCAAGAAAATAACGTTTTCCATTATTTTCATAAGAAAGAATCATGTGGTTATCTACACTAGGTGTTGAGACCGTATTATAATCGTAAGGTATATCGCGAGTCCCAATCCACGACAAAGACCCTTTTAAACCAATTATTGCAAGCATTTCTTTCATAATGCTAGAATTATCTTTACAATCTCCATATTTTTTATCAAAAACATCATTTGCATCTCGAGGTATGAAACCACCTAAAGCATATTCAAAATCTATATATTTAATATTTTCTTGTGTCCAATAATAAATAGCTCTAACCTTTTCTATTTCTGTTTGTTTGTCTTTAGTTAATTCCTTAGTTAAAGTTTCTAGTGCAGGATTAATGGGAGAAGTATTAATTGTAGATACTAGATTACTGTACCAACCATATAATCCTTTTACATCATTAAGAAGATCAACGGTTTTTCCTTGGCCATCTTTATATCGAGCAATTGCAGGTATAATATGAGGTACAAAATTACGTATATCAGGCGCTTGGTATTCAAAATCAATACCGTCTGTGTTCTCTGCATTCCAGGTATAATAGACGTAACCTCTTTTTTCTTCTTTAGAAAAATTAACCTTAAAATCCTCACAGTTCAATTCGATTAATTTGAGTTCTGCATCTTTATGAATTTTGAATACCGCTTTTTTTGATATAACGGGAACACCTTCGGCAAAATAAATTGTAGGTAAGAACCTTGGATCCTTAATATTAACAGTATACTCAATGCGACTTCTAGATCCTTCTGCCAATTTATCAAATAAAAAATTAATCGATTTTGAGTCATCTCTGAAGGATTGATCTAGTCGATCTTTAGTTTTGAAATCCTTTACTCGCGATTCACGATATTTTCCTTTCTCTAGATTAAAACTGCTGGCTTCAATCTCATCTAATTCAAAAAAATGAGAGAACGACCTGCTTTCTTTAGCGGCAAAGTGGGCATCTGAAGTTAAGTATAAGTCCTCCTCCACCACTTTATACTCAATGTTAAACTGTCCTTTGTCTAAGTCGATCGTAATTAATTGCTCATCGATAAGTCTGACAAATTTATCATCAGGGTATTTTTTTTGGTATTCTATAACTTCTTGCGGCAGTTGACCATTTGAAAAAGAACTGATTCCAAAAATAAAAAAAAATGATAAACGTACTAGATTAAAATTGTAATTCATTATTGTAATATTCTTCTGTTTTTTTAAGTTGACCTTGCTCATCATAATTCTTACATGGCCCATTTTTTTTACCACTTTTAAAGGTTGTTTCTTTTTTCATTTTTCCATTACTATGATAGAGTGTTTCTAGCCCGTGCTTTTCATCCATCAAATAATTAGTTTTAGACTTCAAATTCCCTGATTCATAGTAATCTATTTCTTTACCATCCATTAATCCATATTTATAAGCAGTGGAAGATAAAAGTTGACCACTAGGATAAAAGATTTTATAAGTGTTCATTATTTGCCCGGCTTTTAAGGTATAATCTCGTGAAATTTGTCCGTTTTTATAGTAAGCGGTCACTTTTGCAGTTTCCTTTTTTATAGGAATTGTATCTATTAACGTGCCATCATTTTTCTCATAAGCATAACCTATAAAAGCACCATCATCGTAATATCTTATCAATTGAAGATTTCCAGATGGATCATAATTTTTGCGTTCTCCGTGAAGTTTACCGCTTTTGTAGAAGCTTAAAGTACTAATGGAACCATTTTTCCAGTAGCTTTTATAAGTGCCTTCCAGCTGGTCAAATAAGTCAGTATATTCTGCAGAAAGACTTCCATTCGGATAATAGAACTCTACTTTTCCGTGAGAGCTGTTCAAATAATATTCTCTTATAGACTCTTTATTACCTTCTGTATCAAACCATTCCCAAACACCTTGTCTATTACCATGAAAGTATTGCCCTTTGAAAGTAATAATTCCTCCCGAACCGTATTGAAAAACAGAGCCATGTAATACACCATTAAGATAACTGTATTCCATTATTAAGTTTCCTTGATTATTGGTATATTTTTGAGTGCTTACTCCTGATTTTCTAGGAAATTCAAATTTTTCTTTAACCTTCCCATTTGGGTGATAATTAGTTTCACTAATCACTTCTCCTTTTTTATAACGATTTACTTGTGTTAACTTACCTTCAACATCATAAGTTTCAGAATCATTAATAATTTCACCATTATTATAATATGATTTTGTTTTAAGAGAACCATCTTCATGATAGGTTTCCCAACTACCATGTTCAACACCGTTTTTAAAGTAAAGCTGGCTTTTAATCTTCCCATTAGGATAGAAAAAAACTGAATAACCTTGAGGAGCATCATCTTTATAAGTTGTGATTTCTTGTTCAATACCTTCTGGATAATATTTCTTATGAACTCCTTGGCGTTGATCTTCCTCAAAACTTCCGCTACTTGACAATGAACCGTTTTTGTCATTATAATATTTCCACATACCTGTTTTACCATCTTTCACATCATAGGCACCTTCCATTTTTAAATCACCTTTTGTATTATATCCAATATATTTAAGGCTACCACTTCTCTTTTTATCGGTATGGACTACAGCTCCTTTTTTATTATAATAGGTATAATTAGATATTTTACCATTGCGATAATTGTATTCTAACCAAAGCTTTCCATCAGAAGCAAACTCTTCATAGAGTCCATCTATCTCACCGTCTTCGTTGTAGGAGCACTTAGTAGCAATTTCTCCATTGTCAAAATAATAGGTGTATTTTCCAAAAAAATATCCGCTTTTAGAAGTCGCGTCTATAGATATCTTACCATTATTGTGGTACGTTTTATATATACCATTAAGCTCACCATCTTTATAGTTTACCTCAGCAACTAAAGTTCCTTTTATATTGTATGTTTTCTCAAGGCCATTAAGCATTTTTAAATCATAATTAGCATCTTTAAAAAGCGTGCCATCTGAGTAATATTCTTTTAATGAACCATTTATAAAATCGTTCTTATAAGTACCTTCATATTCTAGTGCACTCTTACCGATATCAAAATATTCTTTAAATGCTCCATTATTTTTTGAATCCAGTAATTCCTTATCAATTTTGAGTGCACCGCTAGTCGTGTAATAAGTATACTTACCAATGGCTAAATCATTTTTCCAAAAAAGCTCGTAAGATTTCATTCCATTAGGATGATAACCTAGATTCACACCATCTTTTTTACCGCTTTCAAATTCTTGAGATTCTCGTACGCTTCCATTTTCGTAATAATAGTTCCAAGTCCCCGTAAGTTCATGATTCTCATGGAACTCTCCTTCAGATGTATTAGATCCCTTAGAGTTGTAGAAAGAATATAGTCCTATAGGTTGATCGTCAATTTTATTCCCAATAGCGGCGAGCTTACCTTCTTCATAATAGTAACTTTTATTTTCCGCAACTTCACCTACCAGCCCCATATAGTATTGAGCAATGCTTATACCAACTTCGGCAGCCTTATCTTGATTTCTTCGGTATAAAGAAGATAAATCCCCATTTTTAAGAGCTTGCGTTATATAATATGTATATTCTTCAAAAAATTCTTCGTTCATTACTTTTTGAAATACTGGCACGTACACTTCTGACCAAAGTCCTTTATTTCCCTTATGATCTTTTAGGTAAGAGAATAATGCATGATTTTGCCTTACGAGCTGCAAGTCTATTTTACTACCGGTATCATAAGAGTCTTGAAGAGCTAGTCGTTGATCTAAAATTTGATTAATTGTTTTAAAATCATCATCTTCATTAGACAGTTTATAATCCTCCACTTCAACAGTAGATAAATTATAAGATAACTTATTAAGACTTTTTAATTGTTCTATATTATCCTCTAGATTATCACTTAATAACATAAACATATTTAATGCTAACAGAGCTTGAGCCGTTAAACCTCTATTATAACACAACACACCCAACTGCAAATGAACATCTTTATCTAAAGGGTTTATGCGCACTAACTTTTGATATAGTTGTGCACTTTCTTCATAATTTCCTTTTTTAGAAAGTGCTAGCGCTTTATTATACATTGCATTAGCATTATAAGGTCTTGCCTCTAGTATTTGATCACAAGTTGTAATTGCCTTGTCGTACTGTTCTGTTCTGAAATAAGCCACAGCTTGATTAGATCTTATTTCTAACAACTGTTCAGAACAATCTAGTTCTACAGCCTCGTTATAAACTGTTTCTAATTTATCATACTGTTTATCTTGCAATAAATAATAGGATTTCCTTATTAAAATACCACAATAAATAGAATCGTTAACTGGTATGCGATTTAATTCCTTAAGCACAGCTTTGTAATCTTGCTTTTGAGCATTGCTGTTAGCTTTCTTTAAAATAAGATCCACATCTATAAAATCTATTTTTTTCTGCCCCAGTGTAATTCCAGAACATGCCATTACTAAAATTATTAATATTTTTTTCATAAAACGTAACACTTAAAGTTGATTGTTGAATTGATAAAATTTAAGTAATTATTTCAATAATAACTATTCAGTAATTATAAACAGCAATTGAGTTCAAAATATAATGCAATTTTGTCTTTTAAGAATTGCACGAGTTATTCTAAAATCTTTGCTGCATAGTTAGTTGAAAAATAGCAGAAACAAAAAATAAATGTAGGAATATTCGATTTTAATATCTTTAAAACGAAAATTTTAATTTCAATTAATGATACTTAGTAAAAATCTTAGTCGCTTCATTATAACTGCTTTCAAAAGACATGGCACTTACATTGGAGTCTGCCTTTGCAGTATGGAAATAACTTACCATTTTTTCTGTAGGCATGTTACCAGTAAGTTCGTCTTTTGCCATAGGGCAGCCACCGAAACCTTGAATCGCTCCGTCAAATCTTCTACAACCAGCTTTATAGGCAGCATCTACTTTCTCGTGCCAACTTGTAGGCGTGGTATGTAAATGTGCACCAAATTCAATAGCAGGATATTTAGGAATCAAGTTTGAAAAAAGATACGCAATGGTCTCTGGATCTGAAGTTCCTACGGTGTCTGAAAGCGATAAAATCTTAACACCCATGTTGTATAACTTCTGCGTCCATTCTCCTACGATCTCCACATTCCATGGATCTCCATAAGGGTTACCGAAGCCCATAGAAATATAAACGACTAATTCTTTATGGTTCTTTTGAGCAAGGTTGATGATCTCCTGCAGCAATTCCACACTTTGAGCAATAGTTTTATGAGTGTTGCGCATTTGGAAATTCTCAGATATAGAAAATGGATAGCCTAAATACTGAATTTCTGGATGCTCGCAAGCTGCTTGTGCACCGCGTAAATTAGCAACAATAGCAAGAAGCTTAGAATCGGTTTTAGAAAGGTCTAGTTGAGAAAGCACCTCAGCAGTATCGACCATTTGCGGTATGGCTTTAGGAGAAACAAAGCTCCCGAAATCAATCGTATCAAAACCGCATCTCAATAAAGACTGAATGTACTGCACCTTCAAATGCGTAGGGATAAACTCCTTAATTCCTTGCATGGCGTCACGCGGACATTCGATAATTTTTACATGTTCCATTGCGGTAAAGATACCAAACAATATCGTTTGCGAAAATGAAAATATCTATTTTCGGTTTACTATCAAAGCTTGTATGCGGTGGCAAGCATTCGTAGTAACTTCCTATTTTATGACAATGGAATTTACCACATGATCTAGAAATGTTTTAAAAAAGAGATGCTCGTACTATATACTTAATCGTAACATCTTGTAGTTTCCAGCATTCCAGCAAGTTCAACGATTAGTCTGGAAGCGCACTACTTTCATAAGGTCTTTTTTGCGCATACAAAAGTTATATAAACAACGGTTTCCTTCTTTTAAATCCCTAACTCAAAAAGGCATTCAATACATCCCTTACTTGATCGGTATCATCCACATAATATCTTGCTGCGGTGTTAGCTACTCCAACTTTTACGGTAAACGAATCTTCTGGCAAGTCTTGAAACATAAATTCATCAGTCCAGTCATCACCTATGCAAAATATAAAGTCGTACTTCTGGTTTAGAATATGGTTGTTTGCCGCTTTCCCTTTATGGACATTACTACTCTTTATTTCCAGCACTTTATTTCCAGAAAGCACACTTAAACCATGGTTACTTGTTAGTTCTCTGATCACGTTTGAGAGTTCATTAGCTCGCTTTTCTCCAAGTTCTGGGTCTGCCTTGCGGTAATGCCATGCTAGAGAATATTTTTTTTTCTCAATAAAGGTTCCTGGAGTGCGGTCTACAAAGGTTTGCAAAACCGGCTGAATGGTTGGTACCCAATCGGTATTCATAGTTTCTGTGAGTTCCCAGTCACCACCATATATTTTTTTAAGAACGCCATGTTCTGCAATCAAAGTTACTGGTATATCTTTAAACCACTCTCCTAGTGTCCCAGAATCACGACCACTAATGATGACTACTTCATTGTTGTCATCAGCTTGTAGCTTTGAAACCATATCTAGTAATTGCGCATCTGGTTTTGCATCACCTGGATTATTGACAAAGCCTCGTAAAGTACCATCATAATCTAGGAAGAACATACGCTTTTTAGCATTTTTAAAGCGCTTGAGTATTTCATCCTGTCGCTTTTCATTGATGTGTTTTGCTTTAACCACACTTCTATTTCCTTCTACTGCATTTAGTTTGTTCATAAAATCACTAGCCCATTTTTCTACATTATAGCGTTTCAGGCGACTTTGCATGTACTTATTTCGCTTTTTCTGTTCTTCCTCAGGCATTTCTAAGGCTTCTTTAATCGTGTCTGCTAAAAGGTCTATATTGTTAGGATTAATCAATAAAGCTTCATTCATCTCCTTTGCAGCACCTGCCATTTCAGAAAGGATCAATACTCCAGTTTGATCGGTTCTTGTAGCGATGTATTCTTTGGCGACCAGATTCATTCCATCCCTAATAGGAGTGATAAGCGCCACATCACAAGAGGTGTACAAGTCGATTAAATTATTAAACGGCATAGATCGGTAAAAGTACCAAACCGGTGTCCAACTAACCGTAGAGAACTTACCGTTAATACGTCCTACCAGTTCGTCGATTTCTTTCTTTAGGACTTGATACTGCGGTACATTAGAACGGCTAGGAACGGCCAGCATGACCAGCCTTACCTTTTCTGTGTATTCTGGGTATTTCTCTAGGAAATGTTCAAATGCCTTAAGCCTGTTAGCAATCCCTTTTGTGTAATCCAGGCGGTCTATAGAAAGGATCATTTTAGCATCTGGGGTAGCCGTTGCATGAAGGTCTAAGCGCCGCTGTAACTCACTTTGTGTTTTATCTGTCTGTTCTTGATTCGCTTTCGCGAAAGCGTGAAATTTATCATAATCAATACCCATAGGAAAACTGTCTACCTTAATCAAACGATCTTTATAGGTAATGTCATTAAAACTAACCTCGTAGCCCAAAATCCTGCTTACCGAACTCAAAAAATGACGCTCGTAATCATAGGTATGAAAACCCAATAAATCTGAACCCAACAAACCGTGAAGAATTTCTTCCCGCCATGGCAGCGTCCTAAACACCTCAAAGGAAGGAAACGGTATGTGAAGAAAGAATCCTATGGAAACATCAGGTCGTTGCTCCTTGATCATTTGTGGCAATAACATCAACTGATAATCATGCACCCAGACATTATCTCCATCCTCCAAATTTTCCAAAACTACCTGTGCAAATTTGCGGTTGACACTTTTATAAATCTCCCAATTATCGTTGTCAAACTCCACATATTCCATAAAATAATGGAATAAAGGCCATACGGTTCTATTGCTAAAACCATAATAAAACCCATCCATATCAGACTGAGTTAATTCAACAGCGGCACATTGCTGGTCTGCAACAGCTTTGTGGATCTCAGATTCCAACTCCTGCGGAGTCTCCTCTTGGGTCAGTCCAGTCCAGCCTATCCACAATCCGTTGCTATCCCTGTGTACAGACTTCAATCCAGTAGCAAGCCCACCTACACTAGGTGAAGAGCTTACGACACCTTGGTCTATGGAAAGTTGTAAAGGAAGGCGATTAGATACGATTATTGTTTTACTCATAAAGCAGAGACTGTACTCAAGTCACTAGGTAACGACTTGACTTGGGGTTAAATAAAAAAAGGTGTTTCACAAATATAGGATTTTCATAGATACTTGTCAATTCAGGTCAGTTATTGCGCTTATCTTCAATGACCTTTACTATTGTTCGTTTATTTTTGCGAATTCACAGCTTGGCGTAACTTGAAGTATAAGGAAGCCGATTATTAGTTAAATGTTAAGAAGTGATTTTATGTAGATGAAACTTTAATCCTTAATTTAGGCTTTTAAAGATAAGACCTACAGGGAATAGAAGTTAATAGCATATTTATGGAGAATTTGAATTACGGAATTATAGGAAATTGTAGGAGTGCTGCTCTTGTATCTGATAAGGGCTCTATCGACTGGTGTTGTCTTCCCATATTTGATTCGGCTTCTGTATTTGGTAAAATATTAGATGATAAAAAAGGGGGGAGTCTTTCTTTTGAAGTAACGGAAGATTACGATATTCAGCAAGAATATTTATGGCAAACCAATATCCTGAGCACCACTTTTGACAATGGAGAACATGCCTTTCAAGTCATTGATTTTATGCCGCGTTATCCAAAAAATGACGGTAGTTTTTATTCTCCGCCAGACATCATTCGTTTTATGCGATTGATCAAAGGACAACCAACGTTTAAAGTCATTTATGATCCCAAATTGAAGTATGCCATAGGCACCACAAAAACCATAAACGAAGGAGAATACCTACATAGCAACACCATAGAAGGTGAATACGAATCTGTATTTCTATACAGCGATATAGATCTCCATGCGATACTTTTACAAAAAACCATCACACTACGATCCAACTCCTTTTTACTGCTTTCCTATCACGAGAAACTTGCTGATCAGACACTAGATAGGTCCTACCTAAAGTTTCAACGCACCAAGACGTACTGGATGAACTGGAGCGATCGTACAACCACATATCCTTTATACCAGGAAGAAATTGTGCGCAGTGCCTTAACGCTTAAAGCACTCACTTTTGAAAAAACAGGTGCTGTACTTGCCGCAGCTACGACTAGCTTACCGGAGACTATAGGAGAAGTGCGCAACTGGGATTACCGTTTTTGTTGGGTACGGGATGCCTCTATGGTGATCCGAGTAATCACAGGCTTAGGACATGTGAAATCGGCTAAAAAATTCCTGCAATTTATTATACATACTATTCCAGATAAAGATGAAAAAATCCAGATCATGTATGGGATTAATGGAGAAAAAGAGTTGACTGAAGAATTTCTCGAACACCTTTCTGGATATGAAAACTCAAATCCCGTGCGTATAGGAAACGCTGCTTACGTACAAAAGCAAAACGATATCTATGGCATATTGATGGAGGTCATCTTCCAACAATTCGATCAGTTTGAAACCAGTCTTGAAAATAGCGAAGAGCTCTGGACCATTATTAAAAGCATTACGTCCATTGTGAAAAAGCACTGGCAAGAACCAGATAAAGGTATTTGGGAATTGCGTACGGAAGAGCGTCACTTTGTATTCTCAAAACTCCTGTGTTGGGTAGCTATCGATCGCGCCATAAAGATCAGTGAGATATTGAAGCGTTCTAAATACTTAGAAGAATGGCGCGAACTGCGAAATGAAATCTACCATGATATTTATGTGAAGGGCTGGAACGAGGAAGTTCAAGCTTACACACAATCTTATGGATCCAAAGACCTGGATGCATCCACACTTCTTATGCAACAATACGGTTTTGTAAAAGCCACAGATCCGAGATTTATCAGTACAGTTCAAGCGACTGAAAGAGAGCTGTGTACCGATGGATTGATGTACCGTTATAAAAACAACGATGATTTTGGTGAGCCTAGCTCATCCTTCACCATTTGTACGTTTTGGCTGATTGACAGTCTGCATAAAATAGGAGAAACCGATAAGGCCCGTGCCTATTTTGATCAACTGTTATCGTATAGCAATCACCTGGGATTATTCAGTGAGGACATTGACTTTAAGACCAAGCGATTGCTAGGGAATTTCCCTCAGGCCTACTCACATTTAGCATTGATTGAAACAGCGGTTAATTTTAGTAAGGAATTCGCTTCCGCGAAAACTTAAAAGTATAGCTTAAAACTTTAAAATATAATTGATGGATTCGATTGTTTTTGCAAGCTCCTTTTTGGTAATAAAGAAATTTTTATTTTTCAATCTCTTTTTTGAAATAAAACGCATATGAATGTTCAAAATCTCTGATTCTTGTTTCAATCCATTGCGTTCATCTGGTTTCACTAGGACATCTCCGTAGTTATTTTTGAGATTGGTAGTTAATGGACAGATTATTAGAGTTTGCGCATTATCGTTTACCGCTTTACCTGATATTATAACCACAAGTCGATTAACAGCTTGTTCACTTCCTACATAAGGATCGAGATAAGCCTGATATATTTCACGTTGTTTCATCATCTAAATCTTCAATTTGTTGGAAATAATCTGCCATTACTTCTTCTGCCATGGCGAGCATATCTGGATCGGCAGCCATACCCTTGTATGAGGCGACAAATCGAGCCTTTTTAATTTGCTCTAGATAAATACTCAAAGCCTTTTCAATGATCTTGTTCTTAGGAAGTTTCATTTCTTTTGCCGTATCTGCCAGTTATTTGAGCAGGTCGTCTAGAAAGGATGATGTGAAGGTTGCCATTGCGTTTTATATTTATGATTTATAAATATCATTTATATTTACCTTATCTAAAAATTCAATTATCGAATTTAGATAAAATGACGATTTAGTTTTAAAACTGTAAATCAACCGCGAAACCCTTTTGGTTGCTCAATCGGCTAAGCCGATATCGTCGCCAACCTGTTTTCCCTTTGAAACAAAAGGGAAATGCTTGACATAGAGAATAAGAAAATGCTTTGAGGTTTCATAATAAACAAAACCTTTTCCCCAACCCTAAAGGGTGAGGTTTCTATTCATAAAATATTATCTACGACTTGTAAATAAATTTCGATGGGGCTTGTGCTGAATTTGGTTCAGTGCTTAACCAAGCACTTTTATTTGATTTTGATTTTGATTTTGATTTTTAAGGAATCAAAATCGCCACAGCAATTCCTATAAAAACAATAATTTGTAGCCATTTCATGGCTGGTGCAAACCAAGTGGATGACTTTATGAATTCAGCTGCTTTTCCAGCAGCTAAGGCCAGTGCATAAAAAACGAGTAAAGATACCAACATAAAAACACCTCCTAGCATATAGATTTGGATCCAATCTGGAAAGGAATCTTTGATGATAAATTGTGGTAACAATGCAAGAAAGAATAAAGTTACTTTGGGATTGAGTAAATTCATGGTGATTCCTATTTGATAGAGTTTCCATAAACTTTGAGAAGAAGCAGTGGTATTGCCAAATTCAATAGAAGCATCTGACTTGTATATTTTAAAAGCGAGATAGAGCAAATAAACCGCTCCCGCAATTTTGATGGCATACAACAACCATTCATTATCTCTAATGATTACTGCAAAACCTAGGGCTACTATTGAGGTATGGACGATGCAGCCTGTTATCAAACCGCTGGCAATAGCAGTTCCATATTTAGAACCACGTGCAACTGATTGTGTTAGAACAAAAATATTATCTGGCCCTGGAGAAATTGCGAGAAGTAAGGTTGCAAATGCAAAAGAGACCAGTGATTCTATCATAATCCTTGAGCTATGATCTCTTCATTAATTTCTTTAATCAACGCAGGTCCTTCATAAACAAAACCGGTATACAATTGCACCAGACTAGCACCCGCTTTTATTTTATCTATCGCATCTTGTGCGGTCACGATGCCTCCTACTCCTATAATAGGAAAAGCACCCTTACTGTTTTGATGTAGAAAAGCAATCACCTCGGTTGCACGTTTTGTAAGTGGCGCACCGCTCAGCCCGCCGGCTTGATTTATTAGTGATTCTTCTGATTGCAATCCTTCTCTAGAAATGGTAGTATTCGTCCCTATCACTCCATCTATTTTTGTATCGGCTACTATTCCTATAATGTCTAGTAATTGATCGTCAGTTAGATCTGGCGCAATTTTAAGAAGTATTGGTTTTCTTTTATCCTTTTTATTATTGAGGTCTTGAAGCGTTTGTAAGATATGAGTCAGCGGTTTTCTATCTTGAAGTTCGCGCAATCCTGGTGTATTGGGCGAGCTTACATTTACGGCAAAATAGTCTACATGATCAAATAGTTTTTCAAAGCAGATGATATAATCGTTAACGGCATCTTCATTAGGTGTGAGTTTGTTCTTTCCTATGTTTCCGCCTATTAATACGTGATTAGGCTGTCCTAACTTAGGATTTTGTTTCAATCGTTCTACTGCAGCGTCCACACCGCCATTATTAAAACCCATTCTATTGACAATCGCCTGATCTTTTTTTAGTCTAAAAAGACGTTTCTTAGGATTCCCATCTTGTGGCTTAGGCGTTAGAGTACCTATTTCTATGAATCCGAACCCTAGATTTGAAAACTCTTTAAAGGCTTTGGCATCTTTATCAAATCCAGCAGCCATTCCTACAGGGTTTTCAAAGCTTAAACCGAAGAGTTCTCTTTTTAAAGCTGGGTGATTGTTTTTATAAAGCTTTCGCGAAAGCGAACTAAAACCAGGCACTTTGTTTAATAATTTGATACTGCTAAATGAAAAGTAATGTATTGCCTCTGGATCAAAAGCAAATAACAAGGGTCTAATAAGTGATTTATACATAATAATAAGGTTGTGCAAATTTACGATCCATTGGACTTTATTCCATATTTTTGTGACTCTTAAAAAATGACTGATATGAGTAAATATGATGTGATCGTTTTAGGTAGTGGACCTGGCGGATATGTAACGGCAATACGCGCGTCTCAACTGGGATTGAAAACGGCTATAGTTGAAAAAGAATCTCTAGGTGGCGTTTGTTTGAACTGGGGTTGTATTCCTACTAAAGCACTTATAAAAAGTGCTGACGTATTCAATTACCTAAAGCATGCCGAAGATTATGGTCTTAAAGCAGATAATGTAGATAAAGATTTTACTGCTGTTGTAAAACGCAGCCGCGATGTGGCTGATGGAATGAGCAAAGGGGTACAGTTCTTACTAAAGAAAAATAAAATAGACGTAATCATGGGTTACGGTACGATAAAAAAAGGAAAGAAAATCGAAGTGAAAGCTGAAGATGGATCTACCTCTACCGTAGAAGGAGATCATATTATTATTGCTACTGGATCAAAATCCCGTATCCTTCCTTCTCTTCCACAAGATGGCGAGAAAGTGGTAGGTTATCGGGAAGCGATGACTTTAAAAACGCAGCCTAAAAAACTAATTGTAGTAGGATCTGGAGCAATAGGTGTAGAATTTGCTTATTTCTATAATGCTATGGGAACTGAGGTTACTATAGTGGAATACTTAGACCGTATAGTTCCTATTGAAGATGCAGATATTTCTAAAGAAATGGAACGCAGCTTTAAAAAATCTGGAATCAAAGTAATGACGTCTAGCGAAGTGACTAAAGTAGATACTTCAGGTGATGGTGTGAAAGCTTATGTGAAAACCAAAAAAGGAGAAGAAATTCTTGAGGCAGATGTAGTTCTTAGTGCCGTAGGTATAGAGACTAACTTATCAGGAATAGGACTAGAAGAGGTGGGAATCTCTACAGATCGCGGTAAAGTACTCGTAAACCAATGGTACCAAACCAACTTACCTGGATATTATGCTATTGGTGATATTACTGCTGGACCAGCACTAGCTCACGTTGCTAGTGCCGAAGGAATTCTTTGTGTAGAAAAAATAGCCAACATGCATGTGGAGCCTTTAGATTATGGCAACATCCCAGGTTGTACGTATGCTAATCCAGAAATTGCTAGCGTAGGTATGACTGAAGCACAAGCTAAAGAAGCTGGATAC
>Ga0307983_1000254_pt1 | contig 28407 bp, 22 predicted proteins | sample OrgLakmetagen991_FD_201845 | JGI IMG/M metagenome (GOLD analysis project Ga0307983, IMG submission 201845) | Saline water microbial communities from Organic Lake, Antarctica - #991 | ecosystem: Environmental > Aquatic > Non-marine Saline and Alkaline > Saline | place: Antarctica: Organic Lake...
GTGTGCAATAGAATCAGTTATTTCCTATAAAGCCTGGAAAGTTACCCGAAACGGCCGTGCTATTAGTTGTGATAGATGTAGTATCGGTGTGAATAAATCCAGATCTAACCTTATCCCCAGTATCCGCCTCATGAAATGAGAAGAATAGAGGATTGATAACACCATCTTCGGCTGGAGCAAGAAGTATATTTGTTGCAACTGGAGCAGTTAGGTGTCCGATTGCAGCAAGATTAATAATTGGGCTTACAGCTATTGCTGAAGGAATTACTACGTCATCAATATTAAGTTTAGGATAATTGTATTCTTGGAAATTAAATGTAGTATTTCCACTAATGTTATTCACCTTAATCATATAAGCACTGCTTGGATTTATTGCAGCAGAAGTATTTGTTGTAAGTGTAACGAAACTTGAACCTAGAACAGATGGGTCTGCTACTACTTTCACTTGATCTAGATCTTCTACGAAGTGTAAAAAGCTTGGATCAGCACTAACTTTCTCTATCTCTACGAATGATGAGAGGTTAAGGCCATCAAATATTGCCATTGCAAGATCTCGATCTCCACCACCATTTTTACTTATAGCAGCAGCAATTACTCTGAGGTTTAGACCTACAGATTGAACATCAATAGAGAGACTCTTAATTGAGTCATGAGTATTGAGTGTAAAGGCATTGTTTACAGAAATCGCATCAACTGCAAATGTTCCTGAGTTAAGTTTAAAGATGTCCATATTTCCAATATTATTAACACTTGCAAGAAATAAATTAGATCCAAGTACAACTTGAACAATTTGCTGATTATTTATTCCTGTCTCAACAATTAAATTCGTCGATGCAAGGGGAGATGAGTTTAATCCCGCAAGATTATTTACCCCTGAGCCACGTGCCATATTAATTTTTAAAGAATTTCCTGCATCAGCAAATGGAAGAACCCAGTCAGATGTTCCAATTATTTTTACATTACCTACATAAGCCGCAGTTGCTGCTGGTTCATTGTAGTAATCAAATTCATTGGCACCAGTTATTGTTACTGTACTTCCTACAACAACAGCTGAAATCTCTTGAGATAAAGCATAGATCTCTGGAGAGTTTGTAATTGTAATTGTAATTGCTGCTAAATTATTAATAGCATCACCAAGAGCGATTGCAGTATCGGCTGTAGTCCCACAACCACCATTGCAAAATCCGACAATATCATTTGTAGGGTCTGATGCAATTCCATAGTTAAATGAAACTATATCACCACTATTTGTTATCAATGTTAAAGCAGATCCACTAGCGCCAGTAAAAGTAACAGACAATTGTCTAGGACTTCCACTTGATAGAGTAGTGTTAACTAAACCATTAGCATCAAATTTATCTTCAGTTGAACATCCAGTGTGAGAACCATTATCTGCTGGGGTATAAAACCCACAGTAATTAAAGTTCAATCTATCTTCTGTAAGATCTATTCTTCTTATTCTAAATTGAGGTATGTTCGTTACGGCTTGATTAACTTTATAAGCAATAATTAAGGCCACACCATCTTCACCATCAATAGACAGTCCTTCTGCGATTACTGGTATATCTCCAGCACTTATATCTTCAGTTGGAAAAGAGATAGAGTGAACGTTTTCAAATGCTTGCGTAGTGATATTAAATTTTTGTTTCTCAACATAAATAGTTGTTCCACTAGTGTAAGCCGTATATAAGCTTCTTGAACTTTCATCAAACCAATTAGCAAGCTCATTACCACTAGAAGTATTAACTTCTGATCTCGAAAGTTTAGAAGTTGCTTGATAAGCTGTGAGACCTGTCCAAGTTTTAAAGTTTGCACAAGTTGAGACTTCATTTCCAAATCCATCATCACCAATACATAAACGAAGTTCTATATTTGATCCGTTGGCTATATCGTGGTTAGGCGTCCAAGTAAGAGCAGGAGTAGACTGGTTGTCACTATCTGCATTTGGAATATCTGTAAAAGCTCCAGATGGTATGGCCAGTGGTGAAGTTGTTCTTATTTGCCATTTCCAAGTCACATTATTTCCATCATAAGTACTTAAGTCTTGATAACCTGTAGATACAAAAGGAACAGAAAATGGTTGTCCTGCAAATGCTTTAAATCCAGAAAGACTTACGTCTGCAGCTCCCGCTGGGTCGGTGAATGATGGAACTGGGTTAGTGTTAGTTATTGTTAAAGTAAGAATCTCTGTATCACTTGCACACGTAGTACAAACAGGAGTGTAACTCTCTGGTCTATCTTGAACAGTAATATGAAAGTTTCTAGTTAAACTTGCAGCTCCTGCCACCACCCATTCAGGGAGAGTAACAGTTGTTTGAACTCGTACCCATTCTCTACTATCTATGCGGTTAATAATCGAAGATGATTGAAGAGCTGTTAGACCACCAAGAAGACCATTTTCAACTGAAACTGATATAGAGAATTCATCTCTTTGAGTATCACGCACTAGCGAGTTAATAGTTAATGAGTTTCTTTCGACACCAACACTTTGTCCTGAGACAGCTATAGCGGAACTATTTGCAAATGAATCAGTAAGAGTTGTAGCTCCCAGATCTTCACCGTTAACAAAAAAGTTTTGAGTTGCACTTGCACCAGCTGTTATAAATGAAGCGATTGAGATTGAACTTGTATCTTGATTTTCTAATACTGTAAGTGCCCAAGAGACAATGTTTGATTCTTTTGGTGTTCCAGACCCCACACCATTGTTAGCATCCCTTATGTAAGCCCTTAGGGTATAATTTCCACTTGGAAGTGGACCACTATTATTAAAAGCATCCATTCTTAATGCACAAATTAATTTACTAGATGAAGAAACAGATCCTGACGTATCTGTGTCAGTATATGTACAGTCTGAATAAGTATAGTTACTTGTTGGAGAGTTTGTTTGAGCTCCAACACTTAATTCATCTATGTTTTCCCATGAACCAGATCCTGCTGGTTTTACTTGAAATACAACTTCATAGTCAGTTTCTGCTTGAATATCAGGATCGTAATCAATATTTATTGCAAAGTTACTTGCAGCAATCGCTGCACTATCTTCAGCATCGATGTAATCATAGTCATTTGAATCTCTATTATTATTTACAGATTGAGTAAGTGTACAACCTGTATATGTAACAGCATTAGTAGCTGAACAACCCAGTAAAGCAGATGTATTTGCTCCGTTGATTGAAATAACTGGTCTGATATTTGTAGGTCTTACGGCAACATTCCAACTCAATGCTTCGATTAGATCGGTCGTACCAACGGCATAAGTTTTAACTGTAATCGTTCTAGCTTCTGCAACATCTGGGTTTGAAAGATTAAAATATGTCTGAGCATTATTTATATTTGTTGAAGTTGCACAAAATTTATTCGTCGATCCCTCTCTTGGAGCATCTGGCTCGAAGTCGATACCATTAACTGACATTACAACAGTTATGTCGGCAACACCTAAAGGAATTAGTTTGTCTGCATTATCAAATTCTACACATAATCCGCGATTTACAGGAGATAGGGTAGCAAGATTTACTCCTGCAGGATTAGACCATCCACCAGCAGAAAAACTTACACCATCAACAACTGTAATCGTTTGAGTAAGTTTTGGAATTGTATCAGTCCCAATGGGCTGAATCACTGGATAGTCTGGATCGATAATATTTACAAGCCAAGTAAATGCATCAAAAAGTTGGTCACTTGTAGTTCCATCAAATATTTTAACTTCAATAGTGTGAAGTCCGTTTGATAAATTTGCCGGAATAAAGTTATGACTAACTAATGTTGTCGCTGCATTAAATGGCCCTTGACCTGCAAGTACTCCATCTTGATAAATATAATAGTTACCATCTTCAAGGTCAGGTGAACTAATAACAACTGAATGTGTTCTCGTTGTAGTGATTGTATTTAAATAAGAAATTGCTCCACCTGCAGGACTTGCAGATGTTAAAGTTGGAGCTGCTAGATTTTCAACTATTACATTCCAAGTTGTACTGTCTAGTTGATTGATTCCATCTTCATCGTAAACAATAGCTTCGATGATATATGTTCCCGGTCCAAAGTTACTTGGGTAGAAAGGAAAAGTTACTGATCCTTGAAGTTGTGGAATTGTTGAAGTTGATCCAGATGCATGAACATACCAGTCAACTGTAAAGCCGTAACCATAAACATCACTAACGGCAACCGTGTGAGTTTGAGGAAGTGCTGCTGATTTAGAAATTGAATAAGAATTTGATGGGAATTTAGAACCTATGAAAACTGTATTACTTGTAGATGCTCCAATAACTGGAACACACTTTCTTTTTGTTGCATTAAAAGCTTCGTTTTCTCCACACTGAGTTTTCTTTTGAGCCGGAAGACAAGAGAGCATACTCATGCTCAAAATCAATGTCATGATCCATGTTTTAAAACTAGTGTTAAAAAATGTCGTTTTAAGTTTTGTTTCCATAATTTTCCCAATTTAGTTAATCCCATTATCTTTTCGGTGATTTAAGCCGTTTCTTAAATAGTATTCATCTATTTTCTCAGGCTACAGGGCTTGTGGGAGGGAAGTTTGGATGCTTTTACATAATATTAGTATGTTAGGTGTTTTATCAGTGTTTTTTGCTCTGTTATGAATAAGTAGGGTGACTACAATAGTTGCCTACTAATAGTTGTAATTTAGAGCTTTCATTGTAAGTGGAGTATTAGTACAGCTACCAGTGCTGATTCCTCTTTTACTGCAAGAAGTGTTAGGAGTTCCTAGTTGTCCAGAACCATTTTCTCCCCAACACATAAATTTGTATCGATCGTTGATTTCATCGAATTCATTTTTAGTTGTGTCTATGAGGTATGCACATACATGGTCACTTCCGGAATATACTTTTATTTCATCAAAGTTGTTGGCCCAAATATTTAGACTTTCTCGGCTCATCGAATAGAGATAATTTAATTCAAAATTTAAAGTTCCTGTGGAGAAGAATCCTGAGACCCAACCGTATTCGTGATTGGCACCAAAGGCATTTTCCAAATACTCATAACCGTTATTTTCAGCTCCACCAGAATCAAAACTACCATCTCCAATAAACTTAAGATCTTGTCTGAAATAGAAGCTATTGGTTGCAGGAAATGAAACGTATGGCTGTAGGGTAGTACCATTCCAAGATCCACTAAATCCAACATTTGTACCAATATTATTTAATACTCCAGTCTCAACGTGAGAGCCAGAGTTATCGTAGTGATAGTTCGATCCCCAACACTTAATATTTTTTCCAGCGGTACGCACTCCGGTTTCATTAAAATAAAAATCATAAACTCCACATGTGTGAGAGTCACCAGCAGCAATTGAACTTGCAGGTTCTCTTACTTGTGCATATTGATTATTAGTGATGGCCACAACCGGAACATTATTTGGATCTGCGCTATCTCCGCTAGTTTCTAAAATCTCAAATCCATTTCCTATCATCGAATAACCAAGATAATATAAAATATCGCTAGGAGTACTTGTATAAGCTGGGTTTAAGTCCTCTGCTAAAGAGTGAGTTCTTCCCATTCCTAATTGCCCACCTCGGTTATCACCAAAGCATCTAGTGTTAAAAGTTCCAGCGACGAAACTAACACATGTGTGTCTAGCACCAAGAACAATACTTGTTAATACTGAGGCTGTACTTATGTTAGCACTGAGACTTGGTTCTCCAGCTTCATCACCGTGATTTGTATCTGAAGGGAAGAACACAGGAGTATTGTTTAAACCTAATTGGCCATGTAAATTATTTCCCCAGCACTTGAGTTCGTTTGTCCCTGTGATTCTCACACATGCATGTTCTCCGCCTCCAGAGAGCATATCCATCTCTATTCCTGAAAATCCTACTGAGCCTAGGTTAGTGCTCATTTCACTGGAGCTTGATCCAATATCGGTATCAGTAATATCACCAATACCAGCTTGGCCCATATCATTTTTTCCCCAACACTTAATGGTATCTCCACCTATAAGGGCACAGGTTGAATCGTTCATGGCAATAATTGAATCTACTATTTCGGCTGAACCTACATTTACATTTGGTAGTGAACTGCCCATCGAGCCAGTTGATCCACCGTAGTTACTTGTGTTTCCATAGCCCAATTGACCATACTGATTTTCACCAAAACATTTAACTTGGTTTGTTGAAGTTAGAACACATGTATGATTCTTGCCAACAGCAATATCAGTAATATAATGTTCTACTCCATAAATATTTGTACCAAAATCTATGACTCTTGACTGGGTTGAGATGTCATCTGTTAGACCGCCACCAAAAGAAGTTGTATTTTCTTTTCCAAGTTGTCCAAATTCATTATTTCCAAAACATGTAACTTGCCCTCTATAGAGTGTACAAGAATGACCTTTAAAACCAGATCCTATAGTGTCATTACCCTTACTAAGAGCAATCTTAGGTTCAGGAACTGTGAAATTAATGACTCTGGTAAAGCCCGCATCAATACTTGTCTTTCCATCTTCCGGATCAAAGTTTAAATTAATCGCTCTATATCTTCTAAAGTCTCCAGTAATAGTAGGAGAGATTTCCATCGTTGTGGTAAATGCATTCGAACTATCTAGATTTAAAAAGACTGCGGTTAAAACAGAGACATTTGCAACTTGTCTTCTAGAAGTTTCGATCTCAACCTCTAGTGTAAATGGTACTTCAGTAATTGTTCCACCACTAAAAAAGCCAACATCATCTGTAGGAAAAATATCAATGATTCTTTGAGTAGTAGATTCGGTTAAAGTTAATGGAAACAGCTGCCCTTCCGAGTCTTGTGCGGCTAAAACAGGTGGCTTATCATCATTTTGAACTATTGAAGTATGTTCAGGTGTACTCCCTAGAGAAATGAACTGGGTGTTTGATAGTGTTGCAACTATAGTTTCGTCTTCTTCAAATTGAAAATCTTCAAAAACTTGTGCAGTTGCAGTTGCAGATAGAGTTGCTGCATCTGAGTATCCCGCAGGAATAGTGTAATCTATATTTGTTCCAGAACTTGTAAATGTTGTGAAATCACCAGGAGCTGATGGCGTAAGATATATCCAATAATCTTCTACCATAAACTCATCACTTGTAGTGTAGTTAGAAATGTATTTTGCACTTCCTGAAAATGAAAGTGTGAACGTCATGTCTTCGTGTTGATGACCCAAGCTTGCTCCAAAAGTGAAAGCTAAATCATTCTTTGGAAGATCTCCAGCATTCCCAGCGCCTGGTCCCGGAGGAGCTGTTCTTATATCATTCATAAGCCCAGTATTTGCTGGATTTGTACTATCAAGTCCTTCGGGTTGATCAAAAGGAAGTAAAGTAAATGAAACTGTTGGAGCTGAATCTTTTTCTAGAATATTTACAATAAATTTATCGTGAGCAGAGCTTACAGAGTACGGGTAGTAAGCGCTTGGTGCAATATCATCTTCTTCTATAACAACGAAAAATTGTTCAATATCTTCATAGATAGTATCAGTATTATTAATATCGATATCTAGATTATAACTTGTTTGCCCAGCTAAAATTGTAACTTGTCTTTGGTAGATTATATCACCAGAACCTGAATACTCTAAAGCAGATACTGGTGCTCCCGGATTTACTTGTAACCCTACATTTTCAGTTGCCGTAGGTTCCGAGGTATCGTAGAAATTTGGTCCATCAGTGAAGTCGTTAGCATCAGCTTTATAAACTGATGGGTTATCACTTTGTTTAATCATAACTTTGAAAGTAACATTCTCAGCAGAAGGAGTTGATAGAAAAAATGGAATAGTTAAAGTTGTTGCTTCACCTTCATTTTTCGTTACAAATTTATCACCTATGAACCTAGCGATACTTGGAGTATCTACATCAGAGATCGTAATTAGCTTTCTATCTGAGGCTCCAACTGTTATTGAAGGGTGAGGTGTTAAGACGGCTGGATCTCCGTTCACGTCAACAGTATAAGTATTAGCTGCTGCAATTGCAGGAAGTGAGACTTCAAATGCCTCATCACGATTTAATTCAAATAAGTTATCAGCAAGGATTCTAAAACTTAATACGGCTTGAGTTGTTCCTGCTGGGATGATGACATAACCTACATGAGCATCAAGTTCTGGTAGGTCTTCATTTAAAATAGCACACCTGTTTGGTGTTGTTCCAAGAGCTGGGGGAGCAGTGTTATCACAAAATACTCCTGGAGCGACACTTCTATCAAATTGAACGAGAATATTTTCAACAGTTGGTTTGTCTAATTCAAAAATTATATTCACGATATCATTTTCAGAAAATGGCTCACTTGCAGCTCCACGAATTGTTAGTTCTGGAGCAGATTCTGTCTCGTTTATTGTAATACTAGCAGAAGCTGGTGCACCAATGGTGTAGCTTGCACCACTTGCAATATTTAAAGTTACATTTTCATTTACACCTTCAAAATTATTGTCCGCAATTGAGTCCAAAGTAAAAGTTTGGCTTAATATTCCTTTGGGTATAAAAATAGTTTGAGATGATAAAGTATAGTCATCAGTAAGTGTTGCAGTGTTTGCTCCATCAATTTCAACTGAGACATAAATATCAAACCCACTAAGTTTGTCTAATGCAACAGTAAAGGTCTGACTTGCACCTTCAACAACTGTTGCTGCTCCAGATGTGATAGACGCTGTACTTGCGACATCATTGTCTAGGATGTCAAAGTTATGGCTACCTATGGCACCAATATTTAAGTTTTGTGGCTGAAGTATTCTCAGACGTAGTTGTTCGGTAGGTTCATCGAGTGTGTCATCAGTTGCAATTATCGGTATTTCTATTGGACAGTTCGTTTGACCTGCATTTATCGTAATTGTGTAGCGATGCACAGAGGGTGAGTTTTTAACAATACTACAACTTGCGTTCACATCAGCAAGATCATCAAAGTCTGCACTTGTAGCTCCAATCTCATCAACAACTATTTCAAAAGTTTGATTATTCTGACTATTTTGTGAAAGCGTAAAATTGATCTGCGAGGATACACCCTCAAGACCTGAGCTGAGTGAGTTTGAAAATGTAACTGTCGCCAAGCCTCCAGCTTCATTTATGTTTATCTCTGCGTTGGGTGAAGACACTGTTGCTTGAGTTGGATCTATAACTGAAATGGTAATTCTGATCTTTTCACCTTGATCGTAAATTCCATCAGGCACTATATAAATTGAATGATTATAAATTTTCGTTCCTGCGGGAATAATAAATGTTCCACTTGCACTAAGCGTGTGATCGCTAATCGGAGTTGCGGAGTCTGATAGAACATTATCTACAGTATAGTTGACTGTAATTGGGTATGCACTACGATAGTTAAGTTCTATCGGCAATTGAAATGTATTACCCTCTGTTGTTTCATAGTTTGTTGCAATCACTCCAATAGATGGGATTGATTCTCCGACTTCAACAAGTGTAACTGTTGCACTTGTATTGCCGGCGGCATTTGCATAAGTTGTATTTGGAATCGACACCTGAAACACTTCATCATCTTCCCAAGTTAAATCATCCGTTGCGGTGAAAGTGATAGTATCAGTTGCATTTGTCGAACCTGCAGGAATAACAAATGAAGATTTTGTTTTCGTATAATCAACGCCTTCAATAACAGTTCCTGTAACAATAGTAGAAGAAAGAGGAACTATGATTTCGTTTTCTACTGTACCCGTCATTTGAAGTGTTAGGGCAAAGGTATTTCCTCCACCGGCTTCATTAAAACTATAGCTAGCAGCTTGTAATGAGTAACTTGGAGCCACTCCTGGATCAGTTATAGTAATATTAGTTTCTGGAATTGGTCCAATGATTGCTTGAAGTGGGGCAGCAATTTTCAATTTCAATATTTCATCAAGTTCATTAAATGCATCGGCAGTTAGATTTACTCTAATCGTTTGTACAAGTCCTAATCCATTTGTTTGATTGAAAATAAGTGTTTGATTTATAAAATCAGAATCATTTGAAGTCACAGTACTGCCTAAGGCTTCATAAACAATTGGTACTGAAATATCATTTTCTGAAAAATTAGAAATACTAACTTGAACATCTACGAATAAACCTTCGTCATTAGTGTAAGTTGAAGTGGCAAAGTAAGCTTGAGGATATGGGTCGTTATCATTAATGATAATTGAAAACTCAGTATTACCAACAATTCCATAATCTCGTCCGTTCGGTTCAAGAGATATTTTAAAAAATTCTTGCTGTTCAAAAATAGTATCGTCAAAAGTTACAAGTGAAATCGGAAGTGAATTTGTTCCTTGTGGAAATGTTGCCGTGAATTGAGTTGCAGAAATAAAAGTTGCTGGCGCACCATTTACAAGTACACCAGATAGATCAGCATTTTCTGCTGTGCCTCCGAGTCTAATAATTACCTCTTGAGATGCCGGAAAGTTCGAACCGGTACGAGTGAGCATTGTAGTAAATATTCCGTTCATCTCTGTTGTTGTTTCCACAGAAGTATTGAAAGAAAACTTTTGATCGTAGTTGAGAGATGGATTGTTAACGACGTTGCTTTCACTCTTAGGAGTTTGCGCGTCTTGAGGGGCGACATTACATGCCACCGCTACAATAATTATGAATAGAATATTCAATCCGTAAATCTTCAAAAGCAAATCCTTATCGCTTTGTATCCTGTTAGTCTTTTCGGCTACTTCAGCTGAAAAGTTACTTATATTTTATCATGTCAGAGCTCTTAACTCGGGTATTGGTAAGCTTCTAAAGTAGTTACAGGTATTTAGCTAAAACCTGGGATAGACAAAGAAGTCATTAGTGCCTAAAATTATTGACGATAGGTATGTCTAAACTTAGCGTATACGTAGCAAGGATGAGCAAATGTTAAAATTTTTAAAAAAGTTTGAAACTGAACAAGCCCCAAGTGGTAAAGTAATCGCCCTTATGAATCAAAAAGGCGGGGTAGGAAAGACGACCATGGCTTTCAATATGGCCCATGCTTTGTCGGCAAAAGGACATAAAGTTCTTTGTATCGATATGGATCCTCAGTTTAATTTTACAAGTCTTTTTGATGCTCCAAAAAACGACAAAAATATCTTTCACCTTCTCGTTAATTCTATTAAAGAATTACGAGCGCTTCACACGGACTGTCTTTTGAGTGAAGTTGTGCAAACTGTGAGACCTAATATCGATTTAATCGCATCAGGCCAGGAACTTTCAGGTTTTGAATTAACTGTTGCTGGAATTAGCTCACCAAGACAACTAATTTTAAAAAAGTTCATTGAAAGAAATAATTTAAATTCTATTTATGATTATATCGTTATTGATGGGCCACCAACACTTGGTCTTATTGTCGTGAATATTTTATGTGCAACTGATGGTGTGCTGTATCCATTTATTCCTGATTCATTTTCAGAGCAGGGACTTCGAAATATTCAACAAGTAGTCGAAGACATCGATGACATGGGAATTACTAACACTCCTAAAAACTTAGGTTATATTCCCAATCTTTTTGAAAATAGAAGAAAACAGACAAATATTGATTTTGAAAAAATAAAAGATAGGTTTAATGAAGCCGAAGTCTTTATGCCTTTTAAAAACAAAGCAAGCTTTGCTAAAAGTATGTCTTCGAAAAAATCAGTATTTGATTTTGAAGCAAGCGACTACAAAGATCTTCAAAGACAATTTCTTGTTATGGCCGAAGCTGTTGAGACAAAACTTGGAGAAGTACAGTGAGCAAAAATAAAAATCCACTCTATGTAGTTAATAAAAATCAGGTTGAAGAGGCCACAGGTCTTGTTGATTATCTGGTAAAGAAATTTAATCTTGAACCGGCAATTGAGATGCTTACATCTTTATTTGAATTTCTTTTAAGCCAAGTAAGGTCTTACGGTGCATTCTTAGCCGTAAAAGAATTTATCGATAGAGTTGTTGCAAAGCTCGAACTCTACCGAAATTTTTCTATAATTTAATCTACTTTATTAAATACTTGTTTTCTTTCAGCTAGAATTTTTCTAGCTACTTCTTCTGCTATTTGACCAACGATGTATGGAACTTCTTTTCTCATATTTTCACTTCCGTGGAGAAATCCAAGAAGGTGAAGCCATTCGTGAGTTAAGTTATTAATCATTTTTGGAGTGTCAAACTTTGCATAGAACTTCCAGTTAAGTTTTATCCATTTACTGTTTGAAGGATCAGTTGAACCAACAACTTTTCTACACCAAATTCCCCATTTTCTAACTCCTCGACAAACTTTTACATATGAGTTCAAGTTCATCTCACCAATCGTATTGTCTCGCATCTTCTCATCACCAGTCATGATAATTTTATAGATGTCTTCGTTTGATAATCTGTCACTAGAGTTTCTCCAAAGATAATTTTTTTGAAATTCACGAACTCCAGTCTCTTTTTCATAAGACAGAACCATAGTCTTAAATTCTTCATGGTTCATAACTTCTTCTAGTAATTCTAGAGCCGCAACGAACTTTTCTTTTTGTTGTTTTCCCAGATTGGTTGAACTTGGAAATCTCCAGTTCTCTGGAACTACTTTTAAGTATTCACTATCAACTGAATTTACATCGGTTGATTTATCAAAATTGAGTTCAATGTTTAGTGTTGAGTCTGTGCTTGCAAAAGCTGTAGTAGTCGTGATTAGGGCAACCATCATGGTTCCTAGAAACTTCTTCATAATAAATCCTTTGTTACGTTTAAGGATTTATCGAAATTTGGGGGGATTTATTTAAATTATTTTAAAGATGGGCGGTGATGAGGAAAATTTGTCTTTTAGTCAACTAAGCTTTCAAAGGCGTCCTTAGAGAGGGTTCCATCAATTCTTTGAGCTTTCTTTGACTCTTCTGGTTGGTCACTTTGCTGTTCTACTTTTTGAGGACTGGCCTGCTTGAGATTCACTTGATCAAAGATTGGTTCTAGATCAATGATGCCTTCTTTTTCATCAATAGATTTTCGACGTAGAGAGAGAGATTGTAATGAAGGGCTTTCGTCAGCAGATTTAATTTCTGTTAGTGCGCTAGAGTCAGGATCTTTGGTTTCAAGGTAATCCATCTCCATTTCAAGTCTCGTCCAATCAATAGTGGATGCGGAAGATACTGAAATCAATAGTAGAAATGTCATTATTGTCGTTCTCATTAATGATATTTTATGCTAAGAATCAGAGCAATGCAAAACAATCTCACTAACCCTGATTTACTCTTAGCGTCATATGACTATGACCTGCCACCAGAGCGTATCGCTGATAGACCTATAGAAGGTCGTCAAAGCTCTAAGCTGCTCGTATATAGAGTTAAAGATAATTCAGTTGAACATAAACACTATTTTGATCTTCCTGACATTCTAGACCCTAATGATCACTTAGTTTTAAATGAATCCAAGGTTTTTCCTTGCAGACTTATTGGCGTTAAGCCAACGGGTGGAAAATGTGAGGTCTTTATACTCTCACTTATTAAAGTTAGAGATGCATATCCAGCTCTTATCAAAACTAGCGGAAAGAAAAATATTGGAGATATCTTTGTTTTTGGACAGTTAACAGCTTCAATTACAGAAATTGCCACAGATGGATCTTTCTACGTTGTATTTAATATGAGTGATGAGATGCTTCTAGAGAAACTTAAAAGCGTTGGAAAGATACCAATCCCGCCTTATATTAGAGGTGGCGTTGCTGACGAACAAGATATTGAGGACTACCAAACGGTTTACGCCGGAACTATGGGCTCTGTCGCTGCTCCTACAGCTGGCCTGCACTTTACCTCCGAGCTATTTAAAAAATTACAAGACAAAGGAATTGAAAAATCATTTGTTACTTTACACGTTGGTGCTGGAACCTTTAAACCGGTATCCAGTGAGAGCATTATCGATCACTCAATGCACGAAGAGTATTACACTATTGAAGATAAAAACCTTAAGAGTATTCGTGCTCACCAAGGAAATCTCATCGCTGTGGGAACGACAAGTCTAAGAGTACTTGAGAGTCAAAGTGATGAGAATGGCTATATTAAAGAGACTGATGGGTTTGAAGCAACAGATATTTTTTTGTATCCAGGTAAAAATGTCCATTCAATTAAAGGTCTTATAACAAATTTCCATCTTCCAAAAAGCACACTGTTAATGCTTGTTAGTTCATTAATTGGACGCGAGAAAGCACTTGAACTTTATGATATTGCTATTAAGAATGACTACCGTTTCTTCTCCTATGGAGACGGAATGATAATAATAAGAGAATAATATATGAATAAATCTATTTTTAAACTTGAGGGAAAGTCTGGCCAAGCGCGTGCGGGAACTGTGACTACTAGTCACGGGGAAATTAAAACGCCTATATTTATGCCGGTTGGGACTAGAGGATCTGTAAAAAGTCTTTGGCAAGAAGATCTTGAGAGAATGAACGCTCAAATCATTTTGGGAAATACCTATCATTTATATCTGAGACCTGGACATGAACTGATTGAAAAAATGGGTGGCCTTCATAAATGGATGACTTGGGATAGACCCATACTAACTGACTCAGGTGGATTTCAAGTTTTCTCATTAAGCGATTTAAATAAAGTAACTGAAGAGGGAGTGAAGTTTCAATCTCATATTGATGGAAGCTATCATATGTTAAGCCCTGAAAAATCAATGGAGATTCAAAAAGCTCTGGGATCTGACATCGTTATGATCTTTGATGAATGTCCAAAACTTCCAGCAACTAAAGATACTCTAAGAACTAGTATGGAACTCACATTAAGATGGGCTAAGAGATGTAAAGATTACGAATTGCAAGAACATCAACATCTCTTTAGCATCATTCAAGGTGGTCTTCACGAAGATCTTCGTCAAGAGTGTATGGATAGATTAATAGAGATGGATTTTCCAGGCTATGCTCTTGGTGGATTATCAGTTGGCGAAAAGAATGAGGAGATGGTCTCATTTCTAAATTCATTTGCACCCAAAATGCCAGAAGAGAAACCAAGATACTTAATGGGAGTTGGAAAGCCTATTGATATTCTCAATGGAATTCGAGCTGGTATTGATATGTTTGATTGTGTTCTTCCAACGAGAAATGCAAGAAACGGACAATTTTTAACTAAGCACGGTCCGCTTAATATTAAAAAAGAAAGATTCAAAGAAGACGGTCTGCCTCCAGATCCGACTTGCAACTGTTCGACCTGTTCAAGATACTCACGTTCTTATATACGACACCTATTTAATGTGGGAGAGTACCTTGCTGGACAATTGATCAGTTATCATAATCTCCACTTCTATTTAACGATGGTTGAAGAGGCGAGACAAGCGATCTTTGACGATAGATTTGAAGAATATTATAAAGAGTTTGTTAAAAACTATAATTCTAAGATGCATGTTTAATTAAAGGAGAACATATGTTTGATTTACTTATTTCTAACGCACACGCTCAGGCTGCAGGTGCAGCAACTAACCCAATTATGAACTTTGTGCCAATTATTTTGGTTTTCGTTGTTTTTTACTTTCTTATGATCAAGCCTCAGAAGAAGAAAATGCAACAAGAGCAGAAATTTGTTGCTGAGATGCAAAAAGGTGAGGAAGTTTTTACTAAGTCTGGTATGATTGGAAAGATCTACGGTCTTACTGATAAAGTAGTTACTTTAGAAGTTGATGCTGGAATGAAAATTAAATTTTTACGTACTCAAATTGCGGGAAGCACAAAATCACTATATGAAACAAAAGAAGCTCCAGAAGCTAAAGTGATTAAGAAAAAATAATAAGGACATAGAATGTTTGGATTAGGAATCGGTGAAATTGTAGTTGTTCTTTTTATAGCGCTGATATTCATCGGTCCTAAAAAGCTTCCAGGTCTCGCAAAAGGTCTTGGCAAAGGGATTAGAGAATTTCAAAATGCTGCAAATGGCATCAAAGAGACGATTCAGAATCCTGATTCAAATACTCAGTCAAAAACAAATAATCAAATCACACCTATGGATCAACCGGAAGTTTCAGAAGAGCTTCCATCAGATGTTGATCCATCTCATCATTCGGACATTAAGATTGCAGATAATAATCTAGATCACAATCCTGAAACAAATCCAGAAAAGAAATAATCCCATAAAGAGCAATACAGTTGCATAGATACCTATAATTGTTTAGAATTTTGGTCTAAAAATAAATTAGACTAAAAAACAAATCTATACAAAAGGTGAAAATTAATGAATCGCAGCTGGTGGTACCGTTTTAGCTTTATGTTATTTCTTTTTGTGATGGCGGTTATGGCCGTTGTCCCAACTGTATTTGACTTCGACGAAAAAAGCTCATTTCCCGTTAAATCTAAAATCAATTTAGGGCTCGACCTCCAAGGTGGACTTTACATGGTTTTAGGAATCGACTTTAAAAAAGTTTACGCAGATGAAATTAAAAACTATGCGAAAAAAATTGAGTCAATTCTAAAAGACGAGGGAATTGCAAGTGAGATTGGAAAACTTGATAAAACAGATGATGAAGATCCAAAACACACTATTATGATCTCAAACAAAGCCGACATCCAAAGAGCTGAAGGTTTTGTTAAACAATACTACGGTCAAAGCTTAAGACTTACGTCTGAAAGTGGATCAACTCTTCAGTACGCACTTGGGCGTGAGTTCAAAAAAGATATTGAAGACAATGCTGTAAAAAAATCAATTGAAGTTATTAGAAACAGAATTGATGAGTTTGGTGTAACTGAGCCCGAAATCGTTTCTCAAGGAAATGACAGAGTTGTTATTCAGCTTCCAGGTGTTAAGGATATTGAAAGAGCAAAAGAGCTTATTGGTAAAACGGCAAAGCTAGAATTTAAAATGGTTAACGATGAAATCAATCCTACTCTTTTAAATGGTTGGATGGCAGATTCTCAAAAAGCCGGAATCGAATATAAAAAAGGTGAAAGATTTTCTGAATATGTTGTTAAGATGAATGAGTTTGCTGCTAAAGATATGCCAAATGGTTATCAGTTAGTGTTCGAGAAAACTCTTAGTAAAACGACTAATGAAATAGAACAACTTATTCCTTATGTTGTTGAGTCTTCAGCACAGCTTACAGGGGACTCTCTACAAGATGCATCTGTAAGAGTTGATCAACAAAATAATCAGCCCTATGTTGCAATTAGCTTTAAAGCTAAAGGCGCAAAACTTTTCGAAAAAATGTCAGGAGACAATATCGGAAAGAGAATGGGAATCATTCTTGATGGTAATGTTTATTCTGCACCGGCTTTCCAAAGTCGTATTGCAGGTGGAAACGCTCAAATTACTTTAGGTCAAGGTAACTATAACGATCTATTAAAAGAAGCCGGAGATCTTGCATTAGTTCTTCGTGCCGGTGCACTTCCAGTTGAGCTTGAATTTCAAGAGCAAAGGGTAGTTGGACCAAGTTTAGGTAAAGACTCGATCGAGAGATCAAGACTTGCAGGACTTATAGGTGCAGGAATCGTATTCCTTTTCATCTTGTTCTACTATAAGTTTTCAGGACTACTTGCCATTAAGACACTTGCGATGAATATTCTTTTTGTTCTTGCATGTCTTGTTGGACTTGAGGCTACTTTAACTCTTCCTGGTATTGCAGGTATCGCTCTAACGGTAGGTATGGCCATCGATGCAAATATTATTATTTACGAGAGAATTAAAGAGGAACTCCGATTTGGAACCCCTGTTCGCGAAGCAGTTGAGACAGGTTTCTCAAGAGCATTCTGGACAATCTTAGATGCCAACTTAACGACTGCTGTTGCAGGTCTCATGCTTCTAAATTTTGGTACTGGTCCAATTAGAGGTTTTGCCGTGACACTTATTATCGGAATTATTTGTACTGTTTACACTTCATACTTTGTTGGAAGAGTCTTCTTCGAATTCTACATGGATAGAACAAACGGTAAGTCAGTAAGCATTTAATAGATATTAATATATAAGGATAGTAAAATGAGTAGAAAATATAATATAGATTTTGTTGGAAAATTCCCGATCGCGGTTGTTTTCTCATTGATTTTAGTAGCAGCCTCACTCTTTCTTTTCTTCACGAAAGGATTGAACTACGGGGTAGACTTTAGAGGTGGAGCTGAAATTCAAGTTAAGTTCTCTGATAAAATCGATATGGGACTTCTAAGATCTGAGTTAGATGATAAATTTAATTCTTCAAGTGTTCAGCAAATAGGTGAAGACTCTCAAAATGAATTACTTATCAAGGTAAGTGGATCTGAGGATAACCTTAATACTGTTACTGATGAAATCACAAAAATGCTTATGACTGAGTTCTCAGCAATAAACCCAACTATTCAGAAAACTGATATCGTTGGTCCTAAAGCGGGTGAGCAGTTAAGAATCTCAGGCTTTCAGGCACTGATCTGGGCACTTTTGATGATTATGATCTACATTGCATTAAGATTTGATTATAAGTATTCACCAGGTGCGATTGTGGCCTTAATTCATGACGTTGTTATCATTGTTGGTATCTTCATCGTTATGGATAAAGAGTTCTCACTTCAAATTGTTGGTGCACTTTTGGCCGTAATTGGTTACTCAGTGAATGATACAGTTGTTGTTTACGATAGAGTTCGTGAAAACGAAGAAAAAGATGTTCAAAGTTCATTAACAACCAATATTAACAACGCTCTTAATGAGACGCTTACAAGAACAATTCTTACTTCGTTCACAACATTAGTTGTAGCTGGGACGATGTTTGCAATGGGTGGTGGAGTAATTCACGACTTTTTCTTTGCCATCACTCTAGGTGTTATCATCGGAACATACTCTTCACTATTTGTTGCAGCTCCAACAATTTTGTTCTTCGACAAATTTAATAAAGCATAATGATAAAAATTCTTATTATTCTCTCTTTATTCTCAGTTTCTCTCTTCGCTCAAAACGAAGAGGAAACCGAAAAAGAGAGAATTTTAAGAGAATACAGTAAAAAAGAAAAAAATAATGATGAGCTTGAACAATCGATTCGAGACACCGTTGAAGACCTTCAAGTTATCTCCCCAATAAATCAAAATAAATACGCTTCTGATGAATCTGTTTATAAACCTAGAGAGCTTAAAGATAGCTATCTCACAGGGATTATGGATTCAATGATGAAGGAGATGCTCGCAAGCTTTCTCAGAGAAAATCCGATGTCTAAAATGACTGATGGAGAAGTAAGAAGTCTTGTTGAGGCCCAGCTAAATAATCTTCCAATAGGTAGTTTTTTTCAAGATAATCCCAAATTCTTAGATTTTTTTGTGGCCTGGCTTCGCGATAAAAAAGCACTGCCAAGATTTGTCTCAATTGTTAATGAACCAGAAAAATTAAAAACTTACGGGATAATAGTCATGTGTGTTCTTGTGGCCAGCTTTTTCCTAAATCTATTTAATAGTAAGGGAAACCTCTTCAAAAGAATTTTAAGAAAAATAATGATTATCGTAGGAGTAGGTTGTATTAACCTAGGAGTCTTCTATTTTATGTTCACAGCGAATCTTAAACCAACACTCGATCTAGCATTCAAATACATTTGGTCATAGCTTAGGTATACAACCAATTCTCTTATCGTGAGTTGGTACCGTGCTTGGAACACCATCATTGTTTTGACTATCCTGACTTACAGAATCACCAATTTCATCAGCTCTTTTAACAGTATAAGTCGTTTGATGAGATTTCTTGATATACGGGTTTGATCCTTCTGCAGCTGGTGGCCAGTAAAACTGAATCTTCTTACCTTTAATCGTATTCTCATTTGGCTCAATTTCTACATTGTTAACTTTATAAAACCAAATAGGCTTAACGTCGGACTCTTTAACGAGTAAAAGTGAAGTTCCACTTTCTTGTTCTGCAATATAGATACCTTCAGTATCAACACCAACAAGGTCGCGTAGAGCAACAAAGAGTTGGTTGTCACTATTGTAATGCGATTGCTTTGGACAATATGATTTAAAAGTTTGCTGATCAGTCCAAGGAGTCATATAGAATCCAAGGTCAGCATTTTCTGGGTTAACAGTTGTTGTTCCACTGTTATCTCCATTTGCTGTTGATACATCTAATCCCACGGCCCACTGAAATTTATAAAAGATCTCTGGTGCTTGATTTAGTTGAACCCCTTGATCATTTAATGATTGAAGAAGTAAGTCGTAAATTTGTCTTACTCCATTCCCGTCTGTATCAAAAAACCTAGGGTCAAGTGAATCCCAAAGTGTAAGAGCATTAGGAGTTTGTTCTAATAGAGGATCATTAATAGGGGTGTTACTTAGTCCTTTGTCGTGACAAAAGATATTTGGAAAAGCAGCCGTTAATGGATCTGGTCTCGTTTCAGGATTAAAGTAAAAATAAAGACGAGAAGCATTTTCATAGAAAAGACTTACTCCATCTGTACTTGTATTAATATTGATACATGTATAACGATAAGCTGGGACAGTCGCTAATGGACCGCCAACTGGGTCATCAATTCTTTGTGTTGTTAATCTAATTTGTTTTGTATCACTTGAAACACCTGATCCAGTTTCAACAAGTTTAAATCTATAAGTTTGATCATTTGGAATATCAGAGATGTTAACTGTCACTGAGTTTGAGCCTTGGTTGATAGGATCAATGTTTTTATAAGCTGTACTACCAGTGTTATCTTTCATCTCAAGACGACAAAGTGGATCTCCACCAATTTGAGTTTCAGTTTCAACATCAACAATGACTTTATCACACCAATTTTTAAATGTTCCAATATCTGTTCTTTCTGAAATAGCTTGTGTGATAGCAACGTTAAAATATAGAGTTTTACCAGCTTGACCTTTTCCAACACAATATGATTTACAGTTACTTCCAAATGATACGGCTTCACCGCCATCACATGCACAAAAGTCACTTTGAACTTTTACTGCATTGTCTGGTCTTGCTAGGGCGTCTTGTCTTTCTTGATCAATATCTTCTTGAGTAATTTCTTCTTCGTCATCATTATCATTGAGCTGACTTTTCTTTAAAAGAGTAGGTCTATTTGCAGGCGCAGTATTACAGCTTACAGCTGCAAGAATTAAGAGCATGAATAATGATATGTAAGTTACGTTTTTCATATTTCCTTTTAGGGATAATTGTCCCGGCAATATGCTCCACTTATCGAGTTTGCAATCTCTTTACTTGAGTATTTTATCACCCAAATCAAAGTGTTTTCTTAAACTTATATGATTTCAGTAGGTTAGATATAAATATGAATAAATGTTTAAAATTTATTGCCAAAAATACAAGGTGGGCTAATGTTTTAAGTGGGTTAGGTCGATAGGATATATAATAATAGATAGTTAACTCAATCGGGAGAATATTATGACAAAAGCAGACTTGATAGCTGTCATTGAAAAGCAAGCTAACCTTTCACCTAAACAATCAGAGAAGGTTATCAATATCGCCTTCGATACTATGATTCAGGCTCTTTTCGACGATGAAAGAATTGAGATTAGAGGATTCGGATCATTCGCTAATAGAAATTACAAAGCATATGAAGGAAGAAACCCAAAGACTGGTAAAGTCGTTAAGGTTAGTCCTAAGAAAGTTCCATTTTTTAAAGTTGGTAAAGAGCTTAAAGAGATGGTTGATGCAGGAAAAGAAAAATACGTAATTAGAGAAGCATAAAAATCTAAAATGGCCCCAGTCTCTTGGGGCCATTCTTTCACCAAAGCCAAAATGCAACCCCCATAAAAGCCAAAAAGCACTGTAATTACTACTCTAACGCGTGGCGAGATACTTGCAACATATAAAAGAAAATGTCATGGATGGTATTAAAATAACTAATCTCTTGGAGGAATTATGAATAATATCTACCGCCTATGTATTCTTGCACTTGTTGCTACTTTTAGTGTTAACTCGTTTGCAGCTCTTACTAAGCTTGTATCAGCAACTAATGAAGAAGATACCAACAGTATGGTCATCTCTCTTATTAATGATTCAAGTAGTGATGTGACTGGAATAAACGTAAAACTTATTTCAAAATCAGGTTCAGTTAAAATCGATAAAAATCACAATACTGAAGACGTTTATAGTGGCTTTACGCTAATGGAAAAAGAAGGTCGTAAAATTGTAAGACTCGAATCAAATAACTTTTCAGGACATCAAGGTGGTGCAGTTATAATTGATTATTTATACAATGGTATCACTGGTAGTCGTGCAGCTTTAATATTAGATTTAAGCCGAGATGGAGATAAGTGGAATTTGACATATAAAGGGTCAAAGACTCGTAAGCTTCACTTTGTGTCTCATAAGAAAATGTTGATTGGAACGATCGGAGTCAAGAGAGTCATCGTACAATAAGCTGTTCAATTTAAGAAAGGATTGACAACTAAATCTTTCTAAGCAATTATAATTACTCATTTTATGGAGACATGCCCGAGTGGTCCAAGGGAGCAGTTTGCAAAACTGTACCGCCGCCGGTTCAAATCCGGCTGTCTCCTCCATTTAAAAACCTGCTTTTTGCAGGTTTTTTTATATCCATGATTATCTTCTTGAAATTATTAACTAATGGTTTCAATCACTTGAATGAAATTGCTATCTCTACTGTTACATAAAGTTGCACAGAATTACACTGATTGGCTTCCGTGTGCTTCCGTTTGGGCTTCTGTAATTTTTTTTGTTAACCATATTATTTTCTTCGAGCAAAATCTTGTAAACATGTTCTAGGAGCTGGGTACTCTGAGTACCCCGCACTGCTCATGGAAGGAGAAATTATGGCAAAGAGAAGTCGCTTTGTTAGAGTTACCGAAGAATCGAAAGCTCTAAAGAGTCTTAGATTAAATTCGGGTCTATCTCAAAGAGAATTAGCGAAGCTCATGGTAGTTACACAGACCAAGATTGCTCATGCTGAAAATGGTCGAGCTTATATTAGAAGGCCCTACGTTGAATTATTTATATCTCGTCTGAAATTATCTTGGGAGGACTGGGATGAATTAGTCGGTAAGAGTAAGTGTGATGAGGAGCTAAGAGAAGAGTGTAGAAGATTGATTGGGAAAGCTTCTGATGAGAAGCTTAGGGTACTACATGGGCTGTTGTTGGCATTTTAAAAAGATGAGTAGGTAAGTTTAATAGGACGGCTTGCTTACTACTAATAGTTTTTTACCTTTTCTATTCTTTTTAGAGTTAGGTAGACAGAATCTTTTAAGTGTTAGAGGCTTAAATTGTATCAAAATACACTGTAAGGTTATAGTTATGAGAAGTATTGATTTCTTAGTAAATTCTTTCGAGGCTATATTTGAATCAAATTTGGACTGCGTCAAAATTCTTTCCAAGAAAGGCTTGCTTGAGCGAATAAATATTAGTGGCTGTGATTTGATGGAAATCGAAAATGTCGATGAAGCTTTAGGAAGGGATTGGTTTGCAGACTGGAGTCCTCAGATTGTACCGATGGTAAAAAAATCATTTAAAGAGTGCTTAAACGGGAATAGATCAAGCTTTACTGGTATGTGTAAGACGGCCAAAGGCAACGCCAAGTGGTGGAAAGTTGTACTGTCACCAATTCAAGACCGAGAAGGACAAGTTGCCCACATCCTCTCAATCTCCAAAGATATTACAAAAGTAATTGTACAAAACCAAACGTTGGAAGAATTTAAAGCCAGGTTAGATATTGCAGTAGATGTCGGTGAGGTCATTGTTTGGGATTGGAGTCTCGATGAAGAATATATCAATATTTCGGACTCTAAGGAGAATATATTGGGTTTTGAAGATCGTAGTATAACGGTAAAATCGGAAGAGTTTTTTGGAAAAATTGACTCTGTTGATAAAAATCGAATTTTGTCAGAGTTTGAAATTGCAAAAAACAACAACCTAACTTTTTCTTCAGATTTTAAGTACAACAGATCTGCTAAAGAAAGTCTTACTTTATCATTGTCGGCTTCGTATGTTCCCACTGAAAATAGTGGTCGCTGGATTGGAATTATCCACGATATTAGTTCTCAAATAGATGAAAAATCGGAGCTTAGGCTCTCTAAAGAGAAAGCAAGTGCAGCGAACGCGATAAAATCTCAATTCGTTGCAAGCGTGAGTCATGAACTTAGATCACCAATGAATGCTATAATCGGATACTCAGACCTATTATATGATTTACATGAATTAGAGGACTCGAGATCTAGAGAGTACTCATCACAAATAAAAAAAAGCGGTGAGCATTTACTCCGATTGTTAAATGATATTTTAGATATTTCTAAAATGGAAGCTGGCCAACTTATTATAGAAAAAAATGAAGTTAATATCTTGCATTTATTAGACGATTCAATTGGAATTTTAAAAGTTCAATCGGAGCAAAGTAAAGTAACATTGGACTTCGATTTCGGACCGAATGTTCCTAACCTAATATACACAGATGAAGCCCGTTTAAAGCAAATAATTTTGAATTTGGCTGGAAATGCAATCAAGTTTACTTCTGAAGGCGAAGTTAAAATTCACTTGACATTCATTTACAAGACAAAAGATACAGGTGCACTTAGTATCGTGGTCTCTGATACAGGAGTAGGTATTCCTAAACATGCCCAGAAAAAACTTTTTTCACCATTTTCTCAAGCCGACGAAAGTATTTATAGACAGTTTGGAGGCACAGGTCTAGGCCTCCACCTCTCTAGAATGATTGCAGAAACTCTCGGTGGCAACCTCGACCTTTTGGATAGTGAGGCTGGCGTAGGGAGTACTTTTCAATTTATTTTACCGATAGAAATTAGCAGTAATGAAGACTCTTTTGTTGAGAGATATAATAAAGCTCAAGAGGACCTAAACAGTGACATCCCAATAAAAGTAGATTTTTTGAAAGGAAAAAAAATTTTGGTTGCAGATGATGTAATTGAAAATAGAAGACTTATAAAAATTTTTCTTGAAGATTCTGGAGCAAACATAGTCTTTGCTGTCGATGGAGTTGATGTTCTTGAGAAATGTTCAAAAACACCTTTTGATTTCATCTTTATGGACGTCATGATGCCAAACATGAGTGGAATCGAAGCAACTGAACAGCTAAGAAAGGCTGGACACACTATTCCTATTGTTGCACTGACAGCACATACTATGAAAAAAGAAATTGCAGCTTGTATTGCAGCAGGTTGTAACTCCCATTTGGCTAAACCTGTGCGTAAAGAACAGATAATTAGCTGTCTCGCATTTAACTTAATAAAATAAAGCATGCTTTAGTCCTTATGTACTTCTTCGTTCAGTAAATTTTTTTTCAAAAGCAAAACATACTAGCCACTTTCTTTCATACCAATTGAAGTCTTTTCTTTTTTGCTTTATACGCAACTAATGGCAAGTACCAAGTTTCAAACGAATACTAAGGAGTATGACTAAGTGGGTGTAATGGAACTTAAGCATGGACGACAGTCATTAAGTGAAATAATTTAAACTTATACGAAACTTTGAACAGTATAGTATTTGTTTAAAAATTGTGTTTGTTTCTCTAAAAAGCTATCAGTTAATCATTTTACAGTTAAGCATTGAGTAACAGATTCTAAAAAAGATTTTATTTGAAGAGGTTTATGTTCAATTTTTATAGGGTACCTCATTCTTTTAGAGATACTCAAATCAGTGTCTCCTGTAGTCACTAGCACTGGTATCTCGCTAATACGTAAGGATTGACTCTGATGCAAGCGAAACTCAAAACCATCCATTATTGGCATCTGAGTGTCTAAGATGATTAAATCAGGTAAATCCACCGCTTTGTTTAGTCTCTCCAGCGCTTCTCTGCCATTCGTGGTACAATCCACAAGGTAGTTGTTACTCTCTAGTAATAGGGTCAAAAGGTTTAATGACTCTTTTGCATCATCAACTATCAAAATTTTCTTCTTCTTATTTATTTTCATTTAATAGGAATACACTAATAAAAATGTTAATACATCTTTAACAACGATTATTACTAAGTTTACACATTTATAAGGAGAGTACAGATGCTACCAGAATTTCTTAGAAAAAATGAATCCCAAATATTGGATCTTGCTGAAAGTAAGACTCTAGACCTTGCAGGCTCTCTGTCTTCTTCTCATAAAATGCGTCAGGGTCTACCTGAGTTCTATAAACAGCTCATACTTTTTTTGGAAGGCACCTCACTTCACGAATCGAATGTAGGTCTAAAAGAGAAAGCAGCGACTCATGGTGGGGAGATGCTCCGCCTTAATTATTCATTATCACATGTCGTTCATGCTTATGGCGCAATCTGTCAGGCGATTACAGGCTTGGCACAAGAAAAATTAGTTGAAATTTCTCCTGAAGAATTTCGTAGCTTCAACTTATGCTTAGATGTAGCGATAGCTTCAGCCGTTTCCGAGTATCAGTATCTAAGTAAAGAAATAAGCAAAGAAGAAAGTGAAGAACGAGAACTAAAGAACTTGGGCTTTCTTGCACATGAATTAAGAAATACTCTCTCGAGTGCAACCATTGCACATTCAATGATTAAACAGGGCCTTGTGGGGACGGGGGGGGGGACTGCGAAAGTGTTAGAAGAAAGTTTGACCCGAATGAGAGGGTTAATTGATAGATCCCTTTCTGAAGTTCGTATGCGATCAAATACTGAGCTTATTATTGAGGCTTTCTCCCTAAGTGATCTCATTGATCAAATCTTATTAACTGCTGAAATAGATTCCCTTGCAAAGAAGCAAATCTTAGAAAGTGATATTGTGTCTAATATAAGCATAGAATCAGACCAGCAGCTACTTTTATCCGCTATAACGAATATTGTGCAAAATGCGATTAAATATACAAAGGAAAATGGTCATGTTCTGCTAAGTGCGAAGCTTTCCGATGAGTGTATCGTTATAGAGGTCAGGGATGAATGTGGAGGTATCGACGAGGGGCAGATCAAGGATCTCTTTAAACCTTTTAAATCTGGAACACAGGATAAAAGTGGACTTGGAATTGGTTTGACAATTGTGAAGCAGGCGACATCGCTACTTCAGGGGAAAATATCTGTGGAGAATAATCCCGGTTGTGGATGCACATTTGTTTTAGAACTTCCTCAAACATATCAAGCGTCCCCAAAAACCAAAACAATCGCAGAAGGTAAAGATTCAGTTCAACCTAAAATAACACCTAAGCTTAAGTAAAGTCCCTCATATTTGAGCAACAATTGAGTGAATAGTTATAGAGAATTTTATGATTATGTTTTTTCATAGCAATTGTAATTTCTTATACAAAAAGTAAACAATCCCTTGAAGATATAATTTAGTTATAAGTAGAAAATAATTTCAAAATTGAATCGTCTGGAGAATTGCTATGAAAATTATAGATCTTACTGGATTAAAGCTTACTGCTAGACAGTCAAAAGGGATTAGACACTTTATCGGAGAAGTAGATCGCTATTTTTCAAAAGATTTGACCTACCGTTTGGTCGTCAGTAAAGAATCATATTCTTATTATGGAAAAATTGAAATAAAAGAAAATACGCTAAATTTAAAGTTTGAATATCACTCACTCAGTTTTCTCGACTGTATTTCTTCTTTGTTAGTAGAGATTGAACAACAGCACAGAAATAACCTACGAACATTATTCAGCCAAGAATTGCTTCTTCAGATAACGACAAATCACTGCTCTACTAGATAACTAGGAAACTTGCTACCCAATTAGGTCCGTAATGAAAAAAAGAAACAAAATAAATAGAAGAACACTGTAAAGAAAATAATAAAATTTTAGTTTAAATAATTTTACAGCATGTTAAGAAAAAGCATGGACGTTTCATTTGCCCCCGGTTTTTGGAAAGTTGGTACCTGAGATTTTAATTTAATCAATCAGGTGGCGACTAGGAAATTCACATGAAACTGAAGCACTATTCTGAAGAATTCAAACAGGATGCAGTAAAAAAACACTTAACATTAGGCCTGACCTATCCTGAGCTCTCAGAAAAACTTGGAGTTAGTCACTCATCTATTTATAACTGGGTAAGAAAGTATGGTAATATTGCCACCATGACAAAACAAAATAAAAAATCTTCTTTTAACTGGTCCCCCGAACAAAAGCTCGAAGCTGTTATTAAAACGGCTTCCATGAATGAAGAGGAGCTCGGACAATACCTTCGATCTAATGGTCTTCATTCAACTGATCTTGAGAACTTCAAGAATTCCTTCTTAGAAGGTTTTTCATCAAAAGGTAGACCAAAGCTAGATCCTGAAGTTACCAAGCTCAGAAAGCAAAACAATGAACTATCCAGAAATCTTAAAAATAAAGACAAGGCCCTTGCTGAATATAGCGCGAGAGTGATTCTTCTAAAAAAAAGCCACGAGATATGGGGCACACCAGAGGAAGACGAGTAGATATTTCGGATAAAAAAATCATAATAGTTTTAATCGATGATGCTCGCGAAAGTGGCTGCAGGCTTAAGGTTGCAGCCTCCGACATCGAAGTTGATTTTAAAACCTACTTGAGATGGAAATCTGACCTTGAAGATAAAAGACGGGGACCTTCAACACCTCCAAAAAATAAATTATCGACAACCGAGAAAGACGAAGTTTTAAAAGTGGCAACGTCTAAGGATTATATAGATTATTCTCCTTGGATTATAGTTGCAAAACTTGCAGACAAAGGAATTTATCTTGCCAGTGAGTCTAGTTTTTATAAGATTTTAAAAGAAA
>Ga0307983_1000255_pt1 | contig 28262 bp, 27 predicted proteins | sample OrgLakmetagen991_FD_201845 | JGI IMG/M metagenome (GOLD analysis project Ga0307983, IMG submission 201845) | Saline water microbial communities from Organic Lake, Antarctica - #991 | ecosystem: Environmental > Aquatic > Non-marine Saline and Alkaline > Saline | place: Antarctica: Organic Lake...
AGCTCAGCATCATAACCGAATGGGACAACTTAAGGATTAAGAGAAAGTTAATACCCCTCTGGAGGCCACGGTTGATAAAGGCTGTAGAGGATTATGTCTTTTTAGGACGGATAATCCCCAGAACCCCGTCTTGTTGTGCCGAATGATGCTGTGCGCTGCCTCCACAAACGCCCAGCCTAAATAAACGTTCCCGTTTTTGCGGTTGTTCTGGCCCTTGCTCTTGCCATTGCTCAGCCGTTTGCTGTCGACGCACCGACAGTAAGACGCATAGCGGCCCACCGTGCTGAATCGTTTGATATCGCCGGTCTCCAGGGCAATGGTCTGGCCCAGGATATCGCCAATGCCATCCACGCTGAGTAGCGACTGGAATTCCGGCTTCAGGGCGATCTGTTCCTTGACGCGTTGCTCGATCGCCTCAATCTGCGCGTTGAGGGTACGCAGGATCGCCAGGTTACTGTGCAGCGCCATTCGCAGCTCGGGGTTGTCGTGGTAACGCAGTAACTGCCCGTCTGCCTGTTTGATCAGGGTGTTTTCAACTTTCACGCCGGTGCACCGCCAGATCTGGCATTGGGCACTGAGCATGAAGGTGACCCGATGCCGGACCAGCTGTAATCGCTTGCGCAGCAAGTCCCGTAGGGGGCGCTCCGAGGCGGGATAGATATAGCCCGTCGGCAGAATGCCCAACCGCATCAGGTGAGCCAGCCAAAACGTGCGTATTCCGGCGAACGTGAACACTCATTCCGGCTGAACGTGAACACCTTTTCTCTTAACGCATTACCCACCGAGGTTTGTACCCCGGGTGTTCACGTTCAGTCAATTTCCTGAAGTCGTTTTCTCATGGATTCTCCGTTCAGGGCCCAGCGATGGGCGTTGTGCATCAGCCGATCCAGAATGGCATCGGCCAGGGTGTTGTCACCGATGGCGGCGTACCACTGATCGGTGGGCAATTGGCTGATGATCATGGTCGACTGAGTGCCGTGCCGGTCATCCATAATTTCCATCAGGTCGTTTCGATGCGCCGGCCTAAGGACTTCCAGTCCCCAGTCGTCCAGGATCAACAGGTTTATTTTGCTCAACTGGTTCAGGGTTTTCTGGTAAGTGCCATCGGCTTTAGCTTGTGTCAGCTCCAGCATTAGCCGGGAGATTCGGTAGTACCGGGCGCTGAAGCCATTCAGACAGGCTTGATGGCCAATGGCACAGCCCAGATACGTCTTGCCGCTGCCGCAGGGGCCGGTGATCAGCAGGTTCTGTCCTCGCTCCAGCCAGTCGGTCTGGGCCAACTGCGCCACTTGGGCTTTTTTGAGGTTACGCCGGTGCTGGTAATCGATGTCCTGAACCGAAGCCCGGAGCTTGAAGCGGGCCTGACGAACCAGGCGATCCTGTTTCCGGTGCTCCCGGGTCTGGCACTCCCGATCGAGTAACAGCTCCAGCCGTTCAGTGAACGACAGCTCGTCATAGGTGTTAGGCTGGTTTTGTTGATGCTCCAGAGCGGCAGCCATGCCGCCTAGTTTCAAGTCTCTCAGTTGTGTCAGGGTCTTGATCGCGCTCATGGTGGTGTCTCCTAGTGGAAGCTCTTCGGGCCACGGATGTTCTCGTGGTGCTGGGGCAATTCTGTGTGCAGGGGCAGTTGTTCCGGCAGCTTGTCGCGGTTGCTCTGGAGAATGGCTTTGATGTGTTTCAGGCGGTTCAGGCCTTCGCGGTTGGCGATACGGCAACTGGCGTTCAGGCGTGAACCGGGGTAGGCCTTACTCAGGTTGAGCAGCCCGAGACAGACCCGGTAGGCCTGTTCCGGATGCTCCCGCTCATCCAACCGATCACTGATCCAGATCAGGGTGTCTGGCCCGATGTCACGGGCCCAGTTCTTGAGGCGCCCTGGTGTCCACTGTTGTTGTTTTCGGTGGCGTGTGGGCATGTGCCCTGCCTCGGTAGTGATACCGAACTGATGGCTGCGAGGGTGACTGGCAATCTGCCGTTGCCGGAAGTAGACCTGTACCAGACGCTCACTGGCATGGATCTCCACTCGCTCCCCCACATACTGGTGCGGTACCGAGTAATGGTGTTGGCTGAACTCAATGTGGTAATCGATGTTGACCCGGCAGCGTCGGATGTCCACGTACTCATAAGGGTGCTTCGGTAACGCCCTCAGCGCGGGTTGATCCAGCGTCTTGAAGGCTTCCTGCCGGTTGCCCGGCAGGCGTTTGAACGGTCGGCTGTTCAGGTCTTCCAGCAGCGATCGGATGCACTGATTCAGATCCGCCAGGGTGAAGAAAGTGTGGTGACGCAACCGGGCCAGTATCCAGCGCTCAACGATCTGCACGCCCACTTCCGCCTTGGATTTGTCTTTGGGCTTGTAGGGCCGCGCGGGCAGCACTGCGACCTGATAATGGGCCGCCAGTTGCTGGTAACTGGGGTTCAGATCCGGATCGTATCGACAGGCTTTGTTGACGCCGCTGCGCAGATTATCCGGCACCACCATCTCTGGAACACCGCCAAAGAACTCAAAGGTGCGCACGTGACTCAGCAACCAGTTGTGTAATTCCTGGCTCCAGGTGGCTTCTGCATAAGTGTAATTGGAGGCACCCAGCACGGCAACAAACACTTGAGCCGTGCGGATCTCGCCGGTTTGCGGGTTGATGATGGGGACGGTGGGGCCGCAGTAATCAATAAAGCATTTCTCGCCAGCTTTGTGGGTCTGGCGCATGGAGCGCTTTTGCTGCTTCAGCCAGTGGCGGTAGCGATCACAGTATTGCGAGTAGCTGTAACACCGGTTGGGATACCGGGCGGTGTACTCCTCCCACAGTAACTGCTTGGTGACGACTTTACGCTTGAGTTCCTGGTAAACCGTTGTCCAGTCAGGCACCTGATAGCGTGAAGATGAGGTGGGGTCGGAGCTGGGATAGAACATGGCCGCCAGGCGGCCATCATCCAAATCCTCTGGCAACGGCCAAGCGATCTCTAAGGCATTGGCCCGAGACAAGAGCTTCTGGATGGATCCGACACTGGTCTTGGTGCTGGCGCTGATCTGCCGGATCGAGAGCCCGGCTTCCAGCCGCAGACGAAGTACTTCTCTGATTTTGCGCATTGGCATTCTCTTAGCTGGCATGACTCTGATCCCAAAAAAAGAAACCAGAGTAGCAAGCGGTTGAATAACAATGCGTTAAGAAGGATTCTGGTTGAACGTGAACACCGATTCCGGGAAGGTGAACACCGATTCCGGAAAATTACCGAAAAGTGTTCATCTTCAGCCGGAATGACTGTTCACATTGGACCAGAATCGGTGTTCACGTTCGTCCGGAATGGGCGTTCAGGTTGGGCCGGAATATGCAAAACGCATCGGAATGGTCATCCGTATGCTTGAGGCCGCTGTATTGTTGGACCGCGACGGTGTTTACCAGGCAGGCATCAATGCCCGCAGCCTGGAGACCATCCACCAGCCAATACCAGTTGAATGTCGACTCGACGGCAACGCCGTGAAGCTGGTTCTTGAACGGTTCCAGCGCCGAGAGGATCAGTTGAATATCGTTCGGATAGCGCTTCTGAAGCAGGATGCGGTCCTGTTCATCAATGACTACCACAACGCTGTTGTTGGAATGCAGATCAATAGCGGAGAATAAGGTCATGTCAGTCTCCTGTAGTGGCAGGTGTGTTCGCCAACTACCAGCCTACTCCGGGTGATCGGCTATGGGAGGCTGGCTACATGATCTTCAGATTTATTTTCGCGGCGTCTCTGGCAGCACGAAGCAAAATTGAGTCGTTGCCAACCCTATCCACACTTCGGTTATTATCATCTGCCACCGCACAGAACGGAATCTGTGTTCGTAATGCAAGGAGACGCTGATGCCCCGCCAAGCCAGAGTGATTGTACCCGGTTTCCCTCACCATATTGTTCAACGCGGCCATAACCGCCAACCGGTGTTCGTCGAGCGCCGCGATTACGAGTATTACCTGGCAAACCTCCGGGAGTGGAAGCAGGTCTATGAGCTGGAAGTATTCAGCTATTGCCTGATGACCAACCACGTTCATCTGATCGTTCAGGCAAATGATAACGTGACGGCCATTCCTCAGTTAATGAAACGCCTGGCGGGCCGTCAGACACGTTTTGTGAACGCCCTGGAGAAACGCAGTGGTTCGCTTTGGGAGGGTCGATACAAGATCAGTCCAATTGATACCGATGCCTATCTGTTGGCCTGTTGTCGTTACGTGGAACTGAATCCTGTCAAAGCGGGTATGGTGGATAAAGCCGAAGCCTATGAGTGGTCGAGTTATCCCGCGCGTGTCGGCTTGTTGGCCAGCGATTGGCTGGACGAACCCGAGAGTTATCGGGCACTGGCGACCGACCAGCAAGCGAGGATTGAGGCTTATCGGCAATTTGTTGAGCAGGAGAACGGTTCGCCCGCAGATGTCATGATTCGAGAGGCGATCAATAGCAACAAACTGACTGGAGGCCACAAGTTTGTCGATGACATTGAAAATCGTATCGGTATCAGGGTTGAAGCCCGCAAGCCGGGAAGACCGACCATCCGGCAGTAGATTGAAAAATAAATCGATCAAAAAATAAATCTGTCCCGGTTTTTTGCATGTCCCGGTTTTTTGCAAGGTTGCTTTGACTGTTTGAAGTCTATTAATCAGGATACCAATAAAAGAGACGCCCATTCTATTTGTCCGTACTCTCGCTGTATTGCTCAATCTTCTGTTTCCTGGTTCAGGCTTGCTGTTGTTAGGCCATTGGCGTTGGGCATTGTGGACTCAAATAGTATTGATCGCTCATCTCGTTGTCCTTTGTTGGTCTCGGTGGGTGTTTGAACCCGGGGGTATTCATTTCTCGTTGGGGGTGATTGCTTTGGTTTATCTGGTGAACACGCTTACCTGCTTGTTTTCAGATGCCAAATCCGCCAAACCTCGGATGTTACTTACTATTGGCTTTATGCTGATCTTTGGAACAGGATTTACCAGTGGCTATATCTACAAGCACCACTGGCTGGGGGTTCATCTATATTTCGTACCCAGCATGTCCATGTACCCAACCTTAAAGCCTGGCGAATTTATTTTGCTGGATACTTGGGCTTATCAGGATAAAACGCCGTCATTAAACGATGTGGTGGTTTTTGAGCATGGTATTGAAAAGCAACATCTAGTAAAGCGTATAAGACCTTGGCCCAACGGCGGGCTAACGAAGGAGACATTATGGTATGTAATGGGGGATAATCGTAGTTCCAGTCAAGATAGTCGTTATTTTGGGGGAATTGCTTCAGAGCAATTACTTGGCAAAGTGAAACTCGTGCTCATTGCATTAGACAAAGAGCACCTAATGAGCGTCGATGTCGTGTTAACTCCGGTACACTAAGCCAAAGAAACGTCCGGCAGTTCAGGAAACGCCTGTTTAATCGACCCTGGAATAACTGCCAGCCATCTTTCCAGATTTTCGTCTGTCACCACATCCCCTCCTTCGACCTCAAGGTCATCGTCGGGGCCGCCTGCAAAAAAAGAAAAACTGTCACCTTCAGGATTCTGTGCCAAAAAAAATCGGCCCCCATACTCATCCAGCGAACGAAGGTACAGGCCAATATTTTTTCCGGTAGACGTCAAACGCCTGGCAGTCTCCAGCCAGTATTCATTTTCAAACTCAAAGCAAGCACTGTCGTCTTTCACCTCCAATGAGAGAAAAAAGACATCACAGTCATCATTGATGGCTGGATCGGCTTTCGCAAATGCAACGAGCTCTTCCAAACCGTCATCTCGATCTCTTTCAAATGTCTGAAACACCTGTGCTGGTGCCTGTATGACAACGATTCCACCAGTTTCCGACATCAACCTGCCTCCTGACTCTTCAGCCTTCTCGCGGAGCTTCCATGCCTGCGGCGATTTTTTGATCACCGATATCCCATGCCTGCCATATAGCTTGTTCGCGGGCTTTGAGCGACTGCACGAAGGTCAGAAGCTCACCTTCCAGCCCACCTGACGCCAATTTATTATCGACCAGTTGCATTAACTCATTCAACTTTATCTGGCCTCTACGCTTTAAACGATAGGCAAAGGGCAGAATCGACACAAAATAATCAACGCAGTGATAATAGGGCCGCCAAGTGATGCCCTCGTTAACCGAATCAATTGAATCCCTTACAAATGAATTACACCAAGATGTGGGAGAAGGGGAAATATTTTTCCTTTGCTCCCTCAAGATGATGTAACCACCGGAATAATAAGCATCGATAAACAACTCCATATGTTGACGGTACCAGGGGCAATGGGAAAATCGGAAAAAGTCTTTTAATGGATAGAATTGAATTATTTGTCCATGCTCCCTCGCGTCCAAAGGCGACGAATTCATAAATTTCAGCAAAGACGCTTTCGAGTCATAGGGCGTCAGAAAAAACCAATCCGTTGCAGGGTAGTATTTTTCCTTCTTTCCGTATTTAAAATACTGCTCCAGTAACTTCCGATCGGTTTTAGGGTAATCTTTAAAAACGGGTTTTACAAAGGTGAGCCAATCGGCCTCGCGCTGCGCCATCCAGTCAGCATCGTCCGTCTTCCAAAGGTAAGAAAAGTCCTCTAGCTTCAAGCTTCTATCTCGTGTAATCAGCACAATCGGTGCTTCGGGAAAACTGCTATTCATTACTGATCCTCACAGATATTCTCAAAAAAGTCTTCTGGAATGTCTACCCGGTTGATTTCATCGATTTCCAGGCTGTAGCGGCTGAACTGGTATTCCGGCCGGTGGTTCCAGGTGTAGGTGGGCACCGGGCGCACGGGGTCGACGCTGCTTTCGGGTGAGCCTGCTCCTTCAGGGTCTTCGCCGGCCTTCAGCAGGCGGCGGTATTCGCGGTAGGCCAGCCAGTGCTGTTCTTCGTCGTAATGCAGCGTGAGGATCGGGGCCACATAGCGCGGCCGGGTGTCCAGCGGTGCAGCAACGCCATCGTCAGCGCCCAGGTAGTCAAAATCGGCGCAGCTGCCGCCGGTGCAGGCTTCCTGGTTCTTGGCTTTGCCAATCACGTGGATGTAGAAGTGCTCCGGGTTGCTCAGGCCGTCGTCAAGCTGAAGGATCTGGGTCTGGCGGCCGGGGCCGATGGGGAATTCCGCCTGTTCGCTCTGGAAGCCGGAGGCTTGCAGGGTGTCGGCGGCCAGCCACCCACTGTAGACCATGATTTTTCGCTGCGCCCTGGCGGTACCGGTGTAACCGGTGGTGCGATTGATGGCGACAATGTCGACCCATTCAACCGGCTGCAGGTGGAAGGCATCTTGTAGTGTCGTAATAAAGTTGGTAACAAGATGCCTCCCAAGGACGCATTTAAGCGCACCTAATCTCTCATGAAAATAAATAAAGTTGGTAACTTTAAACACGCCCTGCTGAAAATTGACCGATGTCCATTATAATAAAGTTGGTAACTTTCAAAAAGTTATTTTCAAAACAATTCCTTTCTGAGAACTACCCCCCTGACGCTGGTGGTGCCAGGCCCAAGATGGGTGGCCTGTCGTGTTTTTGTCAGCTTTCATCGGAACGTTTAGTCATGTTCTTCTGAACAGCATCATTAGCGGGATTATTGGAGGCATTGTGTATTTCGCCATCGATTTCTGGCGACGCCCAAAGAAGTGAACGAAGTTGATCAAAGCGGCGGCAGTGTCCTCAGTTTTACTCGGCCACAGAGGACACTGCCGAATATTAGATTACAAAAAACTGAATACCGAGGAACAATAGATATCCGACGGCCATAGCGGCACCTGTTACGCGCCCAATCTTCCCCACAAATAAAAGTAAAAATGCAAATAGCATTGTAACTGCAACCACGACGGGCATATCGAAGGAAATAAAGCGGCTATCGATTAGCAGCGGTTTTGCAATTGCAGAAAATGCCATGACCGACAAAATATTGAAGATATTTGACCCAACAATTCCGCCAATGATCAGATCTGAGTGGTTCTTACGTGCGGCAGCCACGCAGGCCGTGAGCTCCGGTAGCGAGGTTCCAAACGCAATCATAGTCATACCAATTACTGCTTCGGGAACGCCCAGAGCGACACCACCTGCAACAGCGCCCTGGACAAGGATCTCTGAGCCGACGAGAAGTGTACCAATCCCAAGAACGAGCATCAGTCCGGGCGCGGTTGCGCTCTCACCCTCACTGTAATCTTCACCAGACTCCGGAACATCCAATTTATGAGCTTTATACTGGTAGACAATATACAGAACGATTGCTACCACCATCAAAAAACCGCCCCAGCGCGGCAATAGCCCGGATAAAATGGCAACGACCATAGCGACGGTCGCACCGACCATAACGAGCGTATCAACGCGGGCCGCTTTGTGGTCGAAAACCAAAGGGGCTATCATTGCGGAGACTGCAACCACCAAAAGAACATTGGCTATATTTGAACCAATGACATTGCCGACAGAAATCCCCGGATAGCCCGAGAGGTTGGCATTTATAGATGTAAACAATTCAGGCGCTGACGTGCCAAAAGCTACGATGGTAGCGGCGATGAAAAACTTAGACAGTCCGGCTTTTTCAGCAACAAGAATCGCGTTGTCGACGGTCCAATCTCCACCCTTAACTAGCAAGTAAACGCCAAAAGCTATGGCACCTACTGCTATGACAGTCAGTTGATAGGTCTCAAATTCGTGCATTAACATCCTTCCTTTGAATCAGGGCGCATATGAGTTTGATGATTTGTTTACATGCATTTCGGACCTTGAAAACTACAGATCAAAATCTGCAGGATTTAGGTCAAGCTCTCGTGCAATTTCAGCAACCATGGCTCTCTCTTGGGCATCAAAATCGCCATCGGCAGCGCCAATTGCACAGACTACACGTACGAGCAGTCGAGCCTGCTCGTCATTACCTTTAATCTTGGCAATTGATTTAAGCGCTGACCCCTTACCTATGCCATGATCAAACTCAAAATCAGCGGCGGCCTTTTGGAAAACCTCAATGACCTGACGCATGTCAAAGTGCTTCAGTTCGTCGGAGCGCTCAATAAAACCGGCCATTTTTTGCTTTTCAGATGCGTCTATACTGCCATCCGCTGCAGCGACCAGTGCGCAACCATTCACTACAGCTTCCATGAAGGAACGGTTTTTAAATTTAGAGGCTTCGGCTGTCAATTTCGAGCGAGCCTGTTCTACATTCTGTTTGAACCAATCGAGCATATCTTTCTCCTTGAACTTCATTTTTTGAAAAATCAGAGCTGTTTTGTGTGCCGTCGTTTATCTGAATCGACTACCGAGACAGGAAATGAGGAATACACGCTATTGAACTTAAAAGGATTTATTCACTAACCATTCAATTACTGTCATCATTCCTCCTAAAGCTTTGATTAGAAAAAAGTTTCCAAAATCAGGCTAGATCAGTTTTTTGAGGGAAGAATAGAAGCTAATAAATTTTCATTTATCGGTACTTTAGCTTCCCCTCCAAGCACACCTACTCGCATTCAAAAACCGAACCGCTATTCTACTTGGGGTCGTCAGTATTCAAAAATGTATTGACGTCATCCTGATTCTTTCTTTCTTCATCCTGGCGTCTTTCCACCGTCGCATGATTTTTACCCGCTGATGAGGCTTTATTAGATGAACGCTCCAGCTTAAACGCTTTTCGTTTTGCGTCCAATGCATTAAAAATACGGCGAATATATCGGGTGAGGATGAAGATCAAGCAACCAATAAACGTCAAAGCCACTATGTTGAATATTGGAATGTGCTGATACCCTTCCTTTACAGGCCATACATCAACCGCATTCGGGAATATCGAAAACAATCTTATCCGCCAACCGTAGTGTCGTAGTGCAACCAGCTGCTTATCCGCCGAAAACGACTTAACTTTGGTCTGTAAATCTGCCGAATCAAATTTAAGATAAATAGAATTATCTTCATTACGGTAAACTTTTGGCTTGCCGTCGAGAGTCTCCATCTGGAGCTGGTAGACGTCGCGTGTGCGGCCTTGTTCGGCAGAATTTTTCGTTACATCTACGCGCTTTACTTCAACACCCACCGCTCGCACGACATCTACCTGTGGCAGCGAGTAGTGGAGCGCTGCAGCAAGGATTAGAGCGGAAATTGCGATCAGGATATTTCGTGCTGTCAGCACTTTTTTCATCTTCGTTTTCTCGCATTTTTTCGTAAATTGAAGATGTGGCCACCCCATCGGGGATGGACCTAAACCATCTGCAGGTAAAACAATCGACTACTGGGAGATTTACCAGTGAGCAGTTGTAGCCCGTCTTCCAGCTCCACTTTCCCACTTATTGGTATCTCTTCGCCTGTCTTCGCATTTTTTAAATTGGGCATTTTTTCGTTCACCAAAAACCAACGATTCTGGTGTAAAACGAAGTATCCCACCCTCGATTTATGCTCATCACCAAGGCGCTCGTTCGGTGTGATCGTACGATCGACGTGCCATGGGAATATGCTCTGATTTGAATACACCATCAAGCGATGATTGTCCGGTCGATAGCGATCACCTCGCAAAGAGTAGAGATTGATCACCGGCAGTCTTCCGTTATAACGGGTACCACAGAAGGGGCAGCGCGGCGCCGTAGTATTGTCAAAGACAAACCAGCCTTGCTGGCAGTCAGCGTTTTGGCAAGGCTGGATAAGGTCAACCGTTTTGACGAGTGCAACCTCCCATTCGTCAGCACTCGGGCGTCGGCGGGGATCATGCAACCCTTCAATGAATGCTCGGTCGAATAACTCCTTTAGATAGGGGCCTGTCACCGTATAAGGAAGTTTTTCAGGATCTTTCCATGGCAGCTCTGTCGGCTTGGTTGCTTCAGAGGGACTGATGCGATTGCTGGTATCTGTTGGGTGCTCTACAAACAGCGCATTTTCACCCATAGTAAGGCGTTCGTCTTCGCCGGGATCTTCGGCATGAACCTTCTGTCCGCGCAGAGGGTGGCGTAATAGCAGCAGAGAATACATCATGACCGCCAAGGCGTGGCGATCGGTTAATATGCTGGGCAAGAACCTCTTTGGGTCGGCCTTGGCGAGGTGGCTCGAAGCAACACACTCAGGGGCGATAAAATCGGGGGTACCAACCACCTCAGGTGGAAATCGGTCGGGCACGACCAGGCCATCCATGTCTATTATGCAGACGTGGCCAGTAGTAGGTGATAACAAAACATTTTTGTAGCTCAGGTCACTGTGTGCCAATCCTGCGGCGTGAAGACGCCGTACTGCTCGCGAAAGGCGTAAGCAAAGCTGAAGGTAGTTCAGCCAATTGCCCCGCTCCCGTTCGTCCAGAAATTTGAACTGGTTATTGGGTGATGCGAACCACTTACCTTCTTTGTCCTTGCCCTGAATTTTAAGCATGTCGTTGTTGAAAGAACCATGTTCAAAAAAGAAATGGTCACGATAGAATGGCGATACCACGCCGGTGCGCCCGTTATGCTCAACCGTAGCTGTGGGCCAGCAAAACAGCTGTTCCCAGTAAGCGCCCTGCTCACTGTCAAAGATACGCTCCCGATAGAGGCCGGTTATCATCTCAAGACGTTGACGCGCGGCGTCATCCAGCTCGCCGCGGTAAAAAGCAACGACATAACGCTTGTCTGGACTGGCATATACATCTTTCATGCCGCCAGTGGCGATGATCTTGTCACGAAACTGTATTTTTTCACCGTTTGAGGCCGTTACCGTGACAATAGGGGCACTCATGCAGATACCTCAGAAGCACTCTGCACTGGCAAACCGACATCTCTGTAAAGCACTGCCAATGTCCGGTCGTCATGGTGACGTTCAACAAAGAAGTTCAGATAATCCAGAAGCGGATCTCGGTCAGTCCTTTTATCTGGCATGACAAGGGCAGGTGCCAACTCATCGTATAGTGACCACCAACTCTCCGCGTCGTGCATATCGTTGTCGGAACTGAATTTCGGGTCGGTAACACCATCAGTAGCCAGAATCAGCGCATCCAGTGTCTCATAGAACTTGACGGTCACCCGCCGATACAGTGACAGTGCTTGAGATTCCTGAAAAAGCGGTGCATCAAGGAAACGGGTCTGGCCGGCATGTTGTCCCGAATCCGCCGTGTTCAGCATCTGGGCTTGCCGCCCATTAGTAAGCGCCACAATCCCTCCGTCTCCAATCCCAAAAGTCACTACGACGTGACCTCCGGGAGTCTCTTTATGGATGGCGAGGAGCAGCGTCGTCGAAAACGCCTTCATGGAATGGCCCGAGGCTGCTGCTTCCTGTGAAATCGCGCGATGTCCTGCATGGACGGCCGTAATCACGGTGCTTTGCAGCGGCACCAATAATTCTTGAGGCATGCGTGAATGGTCGTCACCCTCCAGCCATGCAAGCACTGCAGCTTCCAGGCTCGCCCCCTCGCTGTTCTCTAGGCTACCTAGCAAAGTATCGCGCGCTACGGTGGTGGCCAGAAGGCTTCCTTGGCGTGAAAACTCACATGATCCAGCACCATCCCCCACAATTAATACGTTCCAGCCTGAAGCGGCGTGAGCGATAACTCCGTGGTCGTCGCGCTGGCCTCCCCTATGAGCATGGGAGCGCCCACGCTGCGAAGCCATGGCCATATGCCATCCCTCACCAATAGGCAGTCGGTCGACGTCTTCATCGGCCTTGGCATAGGGTGCGCCAGGATCTGACAGAAGGTCCTTCCAAAGGTCGCGCGAGCTGGGTATCAGCGCCAGTTTAAGCTGAAGCTGCAATGTGCGATCACCCTTATCATTAAGGCCTACAACAGCGAGCTGCAGTGACCCATTGACGGTGGGTGTTCCCTGTAATCGCCGATCAGCGGTTAAAGACAGTCCGCTCCCTGCGTCATTTTCAAGTTGCAGTTGCGGCGGTAAGTCACCCAGCAGCTCATCAAGGCTAACATCATAAGGTTGCCCTGAACGGCCATTCGGCAAACTTTCAGTGCGGGATATCATTACCGGGAGGGAAGGTTCAATGGGGGCGGACGCGGGTATCTCGCCTGGCTGCAGGGGACTGCCACTGTTTGCGCCAGACGCATCGGAGGAATCACCATTGTTGGAATTTATATTGTTTTGTTCGGACACTGCGCGCTCCTCGTTATCCCTAACATTAATATCGGTCGTCAAAGTCCCAATCTCTTGTTGTGCTTTGCTCCCGGCAGCGTTCGCCTTTTCAGATTGCAAACCCACGGTTCTCTTGAATCGATCACTTAGTTTATCAATCAGTGCTGCTCCATCAGTTTCTTCCATCACTCGATTGAAATCTTTATCACGCAGAAGTCGGTCATGTTCATCGCGCACAAGAGCATTAAAAACGCGCCGGTAATATTGTCTTGAGCGCGTCACCCTTGCCCCCGGCCAACGTCAAAGCTGCTGCCGTCGCCACCTTTGCCAAACTCAATTTCGGAGTCGCACCAAGGACACACCTGCACCCCTGGTCCGTTACAACACATAAGTTTACCGCACCGGCACAACGCAAACGACGAAAGCGAACCGCAGTGAGGGCATGGCGGCACTCCTTCCAGCTGATCACTGCTGACCGAGGCTTTCGTGCTACTCACGGCTGACCACTCGAAATAGTCCTCACTAAGCGGATATGCGCCTTCCAGGCCATAAATACCCTGGGACGTAATACCGCCAAGGCTCCCAGGGACCGGAACCGCATTGTACTTGAGCAAGTAGGGCTTTTTGGTACGGTGGCAGCGGCCGGTAAAGACAACCACTTGATCATCCACTGGTGCGGGGTCACCTTTCTTCACTAAACTAATACCAGCATCGCTGGCCTTGGAAAGCGAAATTCCGGCTGCATTTTTACCAGCTTCCAATGCTTGGCTCTGAGTTTTTACTGAATCCGTGACCCACCGGGCAAACCGATGCAAGTCATCTCCTTTAGTGTTGTCCAACGACACCACATCATCCGTGAACTGCTTTAGCACCTGCGTATCGGCAGCGCTTCCCAGAGTGACTGCAACCAGGTGCGCGCGAGTTGAATAGTGCTGGCGCCATCGCTTAATAGCGGCCTCAGTGCGATCTGTTGGGCGGCCGTCGGTCAACAAGTAGATGATGGGCTCCCAATCTCCACGCTGATTCGTTGTGGTTTTTTTAACGTCCACCTCGATGCGGGTCATCAGCTCGTCCATGGCTTCGCCCAGTGCGGTTCCTCCACCAAGAGGAAGACGCGGAGGGTAAAAGCTCATTAGGTCAACCATGGGCACCACGGTTCCCGCCTTGCCAGCGAAGGCAATTACCGAAATATGAACTGTCTCAAGAGCACTAGGGTCTTGGCGAAGCTGTTCAACGATAGATTCCATCGCACGCTGAAGTTGTGCGTGGGGCTCACCAGCCATCGATTCCGATACATCAAGTAAAAAGAAAATGGGTAAACGTCTCATTGATACCTCAGCTACAGGACGACCTGCACTTCATCGGGTGGAGGTGGCAGAGTTATATCCTCTTCCGCACCGTTTTGTTGGCCACTGGCGTTTGCAGCGATGGACGCTGAAACCCATTGAAAGTAGGAAGTAAAGCCCGCACTGTCCATGGTCTCTAGGCTCACGGTCTTGGTCGCAAACCTTTTTAGATGTTCCTGTTTCGCTTTGGGACCGGCCGCGCACGCAATGATCTCTGCAAAGTTCATCTCTTTGACGCGATTCACTGCCTTTTCAAAGTCCATTAAATCCGACGGCGAGCCATCGGTCATGATAAACAGCATGGGGCGAAAATCACCCTTACGGTCAGCCGTGGACGTCAGAATATCTCGCTCAACACAGTCGCAAACCTTATTAAGTCCTTCGCCCATGTGCGTTGCCCCCGAGCGCGGCAATTCGATATCATTTACTTGGGCACTCTCCAGAGCCTGCAAAGGGAGCAGTTCCTTAACTTCATGATCAAACGTGATGATGGATAGATAAACGGTTTCAAGCGCATAGGGGTCTTGGCGTAACGCCGAGAGCATGGCTGATAAACCAACGTTGACGGACTGAATGGGCTCTCCCCGCATTGAGCCAGAAGAGTCGATGAGTAGATAAATGGGTAAACGGCGATCCATGGTAGCTCCTGGCTCATTCTTTGCTGAGATTAATTACGCTGATTTCGTTCGGCGGCGGCGGTAATTCGGCACTACCATCGCTACCTCCAGACTCAACGGACTGGCTGACCATTGACACACTTACAGAAACCCAGGTAAAGAAGGCGCGAATAGACTCTGCATCATTGCTGTTGAGGCGAACGACGTCGGTGGAGAAACGTTGGAGATCAGTAATATCGGCATCTGCGCCAGCAGCGCAGCCGACTAGTTTGGCCACGCTGACGCTTTTCATAGCTTCGATGCCGGCATCAAGGTCGTCGTTCGCTGCGCCATCCGTAAAGACAAACACCAAGGGGCGCCAGTCACCCTTGGCGTTGCTGGAGGACGACTGTACTTCATCGCTGATACGCTCAGCGGTGAGTTTGAGTGCGGCTCCCAGCGCAGTTGTACCGTCGGGGACAAGAGTGGGCGCCTGGAAGGTCATGAGGTCACACAAGGGCACGGTGTGCTTTGCCTCAGAGCTGAACTCGATAACCGATAGATATACAGTTTCAAGAGCAAAGGGGTCCTGGCGAAGCATGTCGACCAACGCCTGCAGTCCCTGATTTACCGCATTAATCGGTTCACCTGCCATAGAAAAGGATTTGTCCAAAACGAGATATACAGGAAGTCGTCTCATGGTTCCCTCATTTCATCAGTAAAGCGGTGCGAGGGGCAGTATAAGAAAATGTGGACACTACCCAAACGCTGCGTGTCTTTATTTACTGCCAGCTTTCCACTTAAAGCCAAAGCCATAATGCTCGTCCGCTGGCTTATGGCTCCCAAAATAGTTCACTTCTTTAGCAATATTAAAGGCACCGCCTCGATTTTCCAGCATCGCGATTACACAGAAATTTTGGTCTTTACCACTAGCATCCAGAAAGATTTCAACTTCAGGCTGATCAGGTGCTTTGATCGATACCTTACCATTGGTCTGCGCCCAGTTAGCGACGCCCTCGTAGATGAAAGCAAAGATCATGATGCGCTTGATTTCGCTCCAGTGCTTGCCATTGATGTACAGGTTTTCGCCCTGATTCACCGAACCTGTCCTGTCATCTCCATCAAGGAAGATGTAAGGCGTTCTGTCCAGGCTACCGAAATGTTTGCCTAAGGCCTGGACGATATCCTTAGAGCCGTCCTTAAATTCGACCATGCAGCCCAAATCGAGGTCAATGCCGCCTGTTTTACCACCAAGAAGTGAGCCAAAGAGGCCTTTTTTGCTGTCGCCTGCTGTTTGATCCCAATTCAGGTTCACGTGGATTTTGCCAAAAGCTCCCGACTTCTTCTCGAGCGAGATCGTGTCACCCTTTTTTTCAAGGGTAATCTTGCTGAGGTTGATTGGCGCTTTATCCTCCGGTCGCGGAGGCGCTGAAGCAGGAGTGGAGGTCGGCGTAGGCTCTCCCTTAGAATCGTGATCAACTTCAACGCCGAAATGTTCAGCGAGCGGCGCCATGCCTCCGGCAAAGCCTTGATCAACAACTTTGACCTTCCAGTCGCCGTTGCGACGATACAGTTCGCAAACTATGAGCGACTTTTCTGGACGCCCGACACCAACGCCGCTGAAGTCAAACTGATCCACAGTGTCCGATAGCTCAAAACGATAGCCGCCCGTTAATGCTGACAGGCCAGGTGCAACAGTAAGCACGAAAACGATTCGCTCAATATGGCTGGGCACCTTGCTCAGGTCGACAGCAAAAGTAGACCCATCTTTCTGCGTTAATGCTCCGGATGGATGCTGGGGTTGATTGAAGAAAATAAAGTCCTCGTCGGCCGACACTTTGCCCGTGTTCGCCAGCAAGATGGCCGATGCGTCGAGACTGGCGCCCCGGCTATCATCGACGATAAGTCGAAAAGTGAATTGTGAACCACCCAACTTGGAGTTCTGTCCTGCAATCAACTTGGTATCCATTTTTATCTATCCTTGACCGTTGAAATAAACCGCTAATTAAACTTGACCTGATTACTATTTGTACTAAAGCCCTATTTTTACTTAAAGAATGACATCACTGCTCTTGGATGCATAAACGGGAGGATGGAGGCAATCACATCATTTTGGAAGGGCGAGTGCGAACTCTTGTTGCACTCGATTCTTACTAAGGGAGCCCTCACCGTTCGCAGTCTGTCAATACCTTGGGGTATCACGCTCAATTCAATGGTTGCGAGAGCACAGTGATCACTTTTTATTCCAATGCCCGCTTTCAGCCGAGTTCAGTGTAGCAAAGCCCGTTTTCTGAGCAAGGCAGTAGCAGCCGTTCGCTGTATAGCTTGTGGGGTATATCAAAATTAATGGCTTCACAATTTTTAATAATTTTTTTGCTTATATTCAGTCGGCGTAATTTGCTCAGGCGATTGAATTGATGAGCTCTTTGCCGTTATTGTGTCGCCGATGGATACCAAAGTGGTAAGTTTCCCTGAGTAATATTACTGTCTCAAAACCGATTCTGGTCTTAGTGAATATCAAGCGCACGACCAAAATCACAGGGACATGTGGTGAAACTCGCGAGCAAGGAAGAAAGCGAATTGCGCTTTGCGACGTAGTGTTGTTTCTTAGCGGCATTTTCGACTATGGCCTGAACTTGAGGTCTTTTTGAGGCCAAGTGATGACTTGGTCAGTTTGTATTATTCATAAACCGACGATGAGGTGAAAAACATGTCTATTTCTCTTTCCAAAGGCGGCAACATTTCGCTGAGCAAAGAATCACCGGGTATCAAGCAAATCCGGATTGGTCTGGGCTGGGATCCCCGCGTTACAACCGGTCAAGATTTTGACCTAGATGCCAGCGTCTTCATGGTTGATAGCGAGGGCAAATGCCGCAACGACAAAGACTTTATCTTTTATGGCAATCTGAAATCTACCGACGGCTCTGTTGAGCACACTGGCGACAACACGACCGGTGAGGGCGAGGGCGACGATGAAGTCATCAAAGTAGACCTATCGAGGGTGCCTGTTGATGTCGCCAAAGTTGTCGTTACGGTGACTATTCACGACTCAGCTGCTCGCAGCCAAAATTTTGGTCAAGTTGAAAACGCTTTCGCGCGCATCATCAATGAAGACAACAATCAGGAAGTGGTGCGTTACGACCTCACGGAAGATTACTCGGTAGAAGACGCCATGATTTTCTGCGAGCTCTATCGGAATAACGACGAATGGAAGTTCCGCGCCATCGGTCAAGGCTTCAGCGGCGGCCTGGGCGATCTCGCTTCCAAGCATGGCCTAAACGCCTCTTAACTAGCGCAGAGGTGGGAGCTGCTGTGGCTCCCACCTAATTAATTTCGCGTTCGCCATCCCTTAACGGTATATAACAACGGTTTAAAATATTGGTATTTGAAAGTTCTGAAAAGTCCGTTTAGCAGTGGCTAACAATTTTTCAGAGCCTTTAATCTCTATGGAAAGAGCCTTCAACCTCTATGGAATCAGGACAATGAGCACTCGAAGATTGGTCAAGGAAATCCAAGCCGGTCGCTTAACCATTACGTTGACTGAAAATGGTCACCGTCTTGACGAGTTGATTGCCTTTGCATCACGGCTCAATCCTCTCCGGAGCTATTTGTTCGTTTCACGCGTGCTGGGAAAGCACATACCGGTTCGTCCCTCAGCCATGGACAGTATCCACGCTGAACTAGCCGAAGAGATCAACCTGATTGGCGACTCTGCCTATGTCGTCGGCATGGCCGAAACGGCCGTGGGTCTGGGCGCAGGGACTGCGCGCCACTTGAGCAGACTCCACCAGTACAGTGTTTTTCAGCATACGACTCGTTTTCTTGTGACTGATCCCTGGCTTCGTATCCAGGAGGCGCATTCACACGCCGACACAATGCAGGTGGCACGCCTCCGGGGCGATGCGTCTATCCATGCTCAAACCACTGCCGATCTTGTACTGGTGGATGACGAAATATCAACAGGGAAAACCCTTGCGCAACTGGCTAATGCCTTATTGGCACAACCTGAGCTTTTGCGCATCAGGCGGCTTCATATAGTCTCGCTTGTGAACTGGCTGGATAGTGAAGCAAAATCGCAGTTATTGGCCTTGCTGCCTCAAAAAATCGAAGTTGAATTCATCCAGCTGATGGCCGGAACCTTCACCTTCGCTGCTTCACCCGACTACCAGGCTGTAGTGCCGAATAACGTTGATGTTGATTTCTGCGATGCACTAACTACAAAGCGCGATCAAGAGCCTGCTGCGCTGCCTCTGGAGCAACACGGCCTCTATGGCGTAGTATTCTCGAAATACGAGGAATTACTGCCTGACAAACTGCTCCCCCACACTTTTGATATCAACCAGCCACATGTCGTTTATGGCATGGGAGAGTTTTTGGACATCCCCTTCCGAACAGCGCTTGCGCTGGAGAATGCCGGGATGGACGTGTTGTTTCAGAGTTCTACCCGCTCACCCATAGCTCTCGGTGATGAGGTGGTAAACAGGCTTGAACACCCGGCTCCGGGTAACAGCCGTAAAACCCATTTTCTTTACAACGCACCGCTACACCGCGTACCGCTGGCTTTTGATGGCATTGGCTTACCTCAACTGAGTCAGGCGCTTGAAGCATCACACCGACAGCGTGCGGACAAAAAGCAGGCGCAGGTAGCGTGAGTTGCGGGCGACTGATTCTTTTAACGGATCTGGACGATACCTTGTTCGCGAGCGAGCGGTCATTGCCTTATGACGCGGCTCGCGTAAACCTAGCTGCCGTGGATGGGCACGGGGCTCCGCTCTCCTTTCAGACGCATCAGCAACGCACCCTGTGGGAGTTATTCAGTGGGGCGGCTGATCTCATTATCCCGGTGACCGGCAGAACCAGTTATGCCCTGGATCGTGTGTCCCTATCATTCCCTGACGGCTATGCCGTTGTGAGTCATGGGGCGCTGGTTACGTACCAGGGTCAGGTTCTGCCTCAGTGGCAGGCGCAGTTGGCACCTCAGGTAGACGCAGCTCAACTGGCGATTAATCGAGCCTACGCAGACCTGTGCGAGGCATTGCCGCGTAACTATCCGCATCTGCAGTTCACACTGCGCCTGCTGGAAGACCTGTCAGTGCCGGTATATTTATCGATAAAGGCCGCTGAAACACTACCGCCGGAGACTCACGAGCTGCTGTCGCGTATTGCCGATGCCCACGGGCTGACGCTTCACGCAAACACCCGCAATGCCGCCTTGCGACCGCCCTATACCTGCAAAGCCGAGGCCTGCCGCTTCTTGCTTGAAGAGGTGATTGAGCGCCAGCCTGAAGACACCTTGATTGCGCTTGGCGACAGCTTATCTGATCTTCGTTTCATGGCGATGAGCGACGTGGCTGTCATGCCAACTCGCAGCCAGCTTTGGAACTCTGTGAAGGATCTCGCGCAGTGACCGCTTTTTCTCCACTGACGCCTCTACATGGCTCGTATCAGCCGCAGGATTGCCAATTTCTTCTCACCCCCATCGAGGCCGAGTATCTGTCGATCAAAGAGAAGGAACACCGAATACAGACTGGTCAGGCGCATTACAGCGAAATGATCCATCGTGAGGAAGCGCCCAGTCCACGCTATCTGGCGTTGTTTGAAACACTTTGCGATCGATACGCACCGAGACTTGCCCGGGAATTACGTCAGCTCGCCCGGCAGCTGGTGATCGATCTGGGCCATAGCGCCTCACCCATGACCCTGATTAGCCTGGTGCGTGCCGGCACCCCTGCTGGCGCGCTCCTGCGCCGCGCCCTGGTGGATCATGAAGGCCAGGCATCCCACCATTACAGCGTATCGATTATTCGCGATCGTGGAATCGACACCGCAGCACTGGATTATCTTCTGGACCAAGCCGACGTAAATGCCGAGCGCATCGTCTTTGTCGATGCCTGGACGGCAAAGGGCATTATCACCCGCGAATTGCGTTCAGAGATGGCCCGCTATAACAGTGCCCGTCGTGCTAAGGGCAAGAGCACAATCCCGCTGCGCCTGGCGGTCATTTCTGATATTGGCGGTACCGCCGATTACGCCGCCACCTGCGAGGATTACGCCATACCGTCAGGAATACTCAACGCGACGGTGTCGGGCCTGGTATCTCGCTCAGTGTTGAACCACCAGATACCGGATGGCGCTTTTCATGGCTGTGTCATCTACAGCGATCTGGCAAAGCACGACCAGACCCAAGCGTTCATTGAGCGTGTTGCACAGCACCTCGGCCAGCCCATGGAAGATAAAGACACTGCGCTGCCGTCAGCCGCGGATCTCAAACACCAGCGGTTGCTGATGCAAGAAATGCTCAGACAGATTCAGCGCGTTTATGACATCTGCGATATCAATCACATAAAGCCGGGCATCGCCGAAGCAACGCGGGTCATGCTGCGTCGCGTGCCCGCACTGCTTATGGTGCGTGATGCTGATCACCCCGATGTGGAACACTTGATGCTATTGGCGGAGGAAAAAGGCGTGCCAGTGAACGTGCGTCCAGACATGCCTTTCCAAGCATGCTCATTAATCAAGGCACTCGTGCGCATGGAGGCTCACTGATGGCTAATTCTTGTTATGGCGAGCTGGGAGCATCGCTTTATGTACCTGCCACTCACAAGTCTCTTGAGCAGGTTCTGGCTATGGGCTGCCATCATGCCCGATCAATCATCCTGTGCACGGAGGATTCAGTATCGCCAGACGCCTTAGCCTGGGCCGTACGTCGACTAACAAAGGCCTTAGAGGCAGCTCCGAAAGACGTGCCCTTCCTCCGCTTTGTAAGGCCACGCAACCCATTTGTGCTGCGCCAGTTACTTGAATCAACTGAAGCCGTGTCCCGCATCGATGGCCTTGTGATTCCAAAATTTGACGACACTGCAATGCCCGCCTGGCGCGAGGTACTTGACCGCCACCCGGCACTAGCAATTATGCCAACTCTGGAAACGCCGGCACTGTTTCGTGAAGCGACAACAATCGCCACCCTTGACGCGCTGAACGATCTATCCAACCCGATCATCGCGCTACGAATTGGCGCTAACGATCTTTTAGGTGCTATCGGCCTTAAGCGCCAACCAGGGCAAACAATCTATGACACCCCTTTACGTAGCACCATTGAGCGCCTGATCACGATTTTCCGCCCCGCTGGATTTGAATTAGCTGCGCCGGTGTGTGATTTAATTAGCGAGCCCGACACACTGTCGCGGGAAGTGACACAGGATATTGCCTGGGGATTTTTCGCCAAAACCTGCGTTCATCCGGCACAATTGGGGTTGATTGAAGAGCACTTCGCTCAAGCTATCGCTCGCCAACAGCAGCAAGCTTATGCCCTGCTTAATAGCGATGAAGCCGTGTTTAAAGACAATGGCCAGATGTTGGAGGCGACTTGTCATACGCACTGGGCTAAACGCATTGCCTCATTACAAGCCAACCCTGGCTAAACCAGCGCCGGAACTCCGGCATTTACGATCCGATGGAGTAGCATATATGTCTATAGATCTCGCAAAAGGTCAGCGCATCAGTCTTGAGAAGGAAGGTGGCGGTACCCTGGATTACATCGAAATCGGTGTTAACTGGGGTGCAATTGAAAAAAAAGGATTTCTCGGCGGTAAAAAGCTTGTTGCTGTCGACCTGGACGCCTCAGTCGGTATGTTTGATGCCGAGGGCAAATTGGTCGATTCAGTTTGGTTTAACCAGTTAAAATCCAAATGTGGTTCGATCCTGCACAGCGGAGATGACCGGGTTGGCGATACTGGCGGTGATGATGGCGAGGACAACGAAGTTATCCAGATTAACTTAAATAAGGTTCCCAGTAACGTGACAACGATTGGATTGGTGTTGAACTCTTTTTCTCAGCAGAACTTTGGCGTGATCCCCTTTGCCGGCATTCGTATCCACAACGGCAAAGCCGGCACCGGCAGCGTATTCGCGACGTTTGATGTTTCCAATGACCCGACATTTTCGGGAAAAGTGAGCATGATCATGGGCAGCGTGTATCGCCACAACAACAGCTGGAAGTTCCGCAGCATCGGTGCGGCGATTGCCGAAAAAGACCTGAAAACGTCACTGGCTGCTTTCTCGCGTGACTACGCTAACTGAAGTTTTCAGCAAGGAAACCAACGCCCATCGCAGTCATCACACGGTGGGCTAGGTGCCATGAAATGCACCCCGCACCAGTTCAAAGCTTTCAGGCGTCTAGACTATCGGGGCCTCGCCAGTCTGGCACCATTCCTTTTCTAGAAATACCTTCTGTGTGTCCGCAGCTCACGATATTTCAGCCGCCGTTTCACACTATATTTCGGCCGTTGTCGGATCGAATTTTCCTGCTATGACACCACAAAGCGGACCTTTTTGTCGGGCCACGTGAACCCACTAACTCCGATTCAGTGGAAGACCCGACGCCACGGGAATATGGCGAAAAACCAACGGGCGGAAAACTCTAATCCGCGGTGCGACTAACTCAGGGATGTTTACAGTGGCAGGACGTCTTGGAATGACCGCTAACGATTTAGCGGCGCATACAATCACACTCATGAATGAGCGGCCGGGCCACGACAGAATCAGTCGTCATTCTGCCCGGTGCGATCCTGCTCTTCACTCACCGCGTTCACGGCGTGGAAAGCAATAAGCCCTTTACTGGCCGCATGCTTTGCCATCGCTAGATTGTCGGCCGCCAGGATCAAGTCACAACCTGCCTCATGGGCCTCCCGCGCGAGCCTGTTGATGGCATTGGAGCGCGCCCGCGTGTTGCTGACATCGCGGATATAAATACCCAGTATGCGGTCGGGATGTTGCCGCAGAATATGGCTGTAGACCTCCGGGTCACTCTGCCCGGAATCCCCAATCAGAATAAACCGCATGTCGGGGAACATCCCGAGTATGTGGTGAATTGCGTCCTGCTTATGATCTTTCGCCCGTCGCGGCAGCAGGCTGCCGCGCTTCATTCCCCACTCCCGCAGCACCAGGATCGGCCCATTGGGAATCCGGTTGCGGCGAAAAACCTCTGACAGCACCTCGTAGATGCTCCAGGGAGCCCGGGAAACGTAGAACAACGGATTTCCTTCGTCATTGTCACGACCTACATGGAATGCCTGGTACAGGGCCGGTACACCGGGAAACACCTCGCGGCTGTCGGCACCCTGGGCAAACAGGCGCCACATCATTCTGGCGGTATTGGCGACGCCGGTGTAAACGACGGTATCGTCAATATCGCTGATCACGCCGTAACGGGCGCTGGACAGCGGGGTAAAGAATTCGCCGGTGGTGGTGGCACGCTCGTCAGCGGGACTGTCCAGTGAAAGTTGCATCTCATGCCAGGAGACATCCGACGGTATTGTGCCCAGTTCCATATCGACGCGGAAAAAGCCGTGGCGGTCAGTAGCAACGAACGTAGTCGTGTCTTTGTACTGTATCAGGACACGGGCTCCGACCATCGGCTTGCGTAGCAGTCTGCGGATCAGGTCGATGAAGTCCCGGCGAAGCCGGTCTTCCCGCCATGATGCCCCGAAACCAGGCTGCCGGAAAACCCGGCCCATCAGGAACAGCCGACAGTCGGAACCGTAACCCCGGTAGGCCTGAATAAACAGGCCGCCCCGTCCATTGTCGCCTTTGACAGGGGCCGCAAGAATGCGTAGTCCCCGACGAAGTGCTTGTGCATAACGGTGCGAGCAACAATGAAACGACATCAAATCCTCTTCCGCCATAAGTAAATAGAACTGCACACCTACGCTATCGGTGGTGGGCAAGCCAATCGTGGGCCCGCTCATAGACCTTCGGGTTATCGAGCAGGTCAAAGTGATTGACCCCGTGGAACACACTTTGATCGGAAGCCGGAATCGGCAATGTCCGATGCTCATCCTTATGCAGGCCTAGCGCGCTCATGATCGGCACCAATCCGTCCCCAGGGGTGAAGCCGCCGGCAGGGTCAGGCTCGGACCACTTCGTCCTTGAATTCAGAGGGGGTAACGTTGGTTGCTCATAGCTCTTTCTCCTATGCTCTAATCATAGCCCAGGAGTGTCCAGTGCACCGGGGTAAGTCCAATTTTGTCGATGTTAGACGCATTCTGAATCAGGTCGCCCGTGAAAGTGAAAGGGCTGACCCAGCGCCAGCGCCAGCGCCCGACGATCAGTATGCCTATTTTGTAAGATGCAAAGCACAAAGGTGTTGTGGATGTGGGAAAATCAATGCCTCTGCCCTGCTATACCGTCATGGCAGTTGGCGTCTTTGTCGTCCCAACAGCTATTGCAGAATGCGCTTCGGTCATAGTCTCGGAGCTCACAAAGCTGCTCTCGGGCACGACTCAAGCTCCACCGAGACCTATTTGACCTGCCCCAGCTTCCTGTTACATCGCCTTAAATACCCTATCTGCCCAATGTTGCAATGAACTGGTCTCTAAAAGTCCTTTGTAGCCTGAAGGTGTTTTGGGATGCGTAATGCGCTTGTAGTGATCAGGAAATACTAGGTTGAGGTGCAGGGTTGGCCAGTTCAATGATTTTTTTAGTAAACCTCGCTCTATGGTGGTTATCTCCGCATGCCAATCGAAATGCGGAGAAGGTTGCTTCAAGAGCAACGTCGACAGACAGGGCAAGCCCACGTTCGCGCTGCCCACACAGATTGAACAAACCCGAAATGCCCGCATCATCCGCACGATTGGCAACGGTGACTGGGTGGATGCAAAAGACGACCACAGCGAACTGGAGCGTCGTCTACACAACGGTATGATGAGCAACGCCATGAAGAAGAATGCGATAGGTCTGGCGGAAGCACACGCCGGCTTCCAGAACTTCCCCTTCAGCGACACCATCTGCAACGGCATCGAGGGATTGATTCGTGGCTAAAACGCTGGTTTTTCGAACGTTCCGATCCCTTGACCCTTGACGTGCCCGCTCAGTACAAGGAGCGCGTTCTAAATCTGCGCCACCCACGATCAAGACCGTCGCCCTACTGAGCCCGGCACTGCTCGTAGCCTACCAGGGGTTCTGGGGATTATCCGTCCTAAAAAGACATAAACCTCTACAGCCTATATCAGTCGTGGCCTTCAGAGGGGTATTAACTTAGATATCTCCACTGTTTTCAGTAATCGGTCGCATTATTTCCTCAATATCGATCAGGTTATGTTCAAAGTTGAAGCTGTAAGTCCCATTCAGATTGATATTGTGCCAGGCTACCGGAGACACCTGTTTTGTAATCCCCAGCTTTTCTTCATCGCCAAGGCACTCAAAGTGAGTCAGTAAACGGCTAAGGATCATTGAGTTGAAGTAGATGATGGCATTGGTGAGCAATCGTGCGCACTCATTCCACAGACTGATTTCATAATCCGATGAACCACGGAACCGGTTGCCATTAACCGATGCAATAGCGCGGCGTAACTGATGGTAGGCTTCGCCTCGATTCAATGCCCGCTGTACATAGCCTCGAAGGCTTGCATCGTCGATGTAGTCGAGTAAGTACATGGCTTTGATCATGCGGTTGTACTCAGTCAGAGCCTGCAATAATGGATGGTTTTGACTGTAGCCAGAGAGCTTGCGGACTAGGATCGCCTGAGTGGTGCTTTTTTCTTGCAGTGAGATCACAATGCGCTGGATAGTATCCCACTGCTCGATGATAAGCTCCGTTTTGATCGGCTTTTTCAAGCTCAACCTAACGCCCTGGTCTTTGTTTTCACTGATATTGAACATTTCTTCAATGACCTTGCCGAACTGGGCATATCTCGGTGCAAAGGTGTATCCGAACAGATCCAGCAAGGCAAAGTTCACATGATTTACCCCGTGTGTATCGGTCGATAATACATCTGGTCGGATATCAGAGGTATTGCTTTGCAGCAGGTCAAAGATGTAGTGGGATTCATGTTCATTCGAGCCAATAACCTTGGCATTTAGCGCTGCGTGATTAGCAATAAGCGTTATAGCTGACACACCTTTGTTGGTACCAAAGTATTTTGAAGAGTACCGGGTTTTAAAAGTCTCCAACCGGCTCTCGAACTTCTGTCCATCGGCACTGGCATGGATAAGGTCCTGCTGTATATTGTAATGCTTAAAGATTGGCTGCTTGGCTACAGCGTTATTAATCACATCATTGGCATCGTTCAGCGTCTCTGGCCGCAAGTAATTGGCCTGGATACTTTTGAGCTGTTCATACGCACGGTCAGAGATATTGGCCATGCCGTACAGCCCGTAATTGGTGCCGTTACCAATAATGACTGCCAACAAGTCGTTCACATTGGCGCGGCCTTTTGACTGGATGGGTAGTACATGTTCAAAGTTATCCAGAAAGCCGGTCTCTTGATCGACGTAGCGCAGTACATCGGCGATATTAATCGGCTTTATCTGCTCAAAGAACGGGTTGTTCAGCACACTCTTGACGCCGGTTGATGGTAGCCGCCACCTTGTTTTGCCAGTGCGATTGCGCAGGATGACGTTCTGGTTATCACCATTATCGATACGCTGACTGACCTGTTGTAGTTTATTGTTGAGGTCACGGGATAACGTTTCAATTAATCGACTGGGCTTCGCCGTCAGGCGGGGTAGCATGGATTTCTGGATTAGCTTCTTTTTGGTTCTCCAGCGCTCATTGCTGACCAGATCATCCTGGAGTGAACGGAACTTAATGACGGTTGGGAGATAGAGTTGTCCATTTAGCTTGTTTGGAATCTGTAAATAAAGCAACCACTCAAAACGATTCGGTACGACATTGCCTTCCTTATCGACAAGGTACTCCTTGTGTTTGGCCTGAATTAGCCGTCGGTCCATCGTATGAAGTGTGCTGCCGACGCTTAGTTCACTTTTGGTGATGGCTAGTTGTGTGGCCAAGGCCTGTGTCTTATGGGTAGCCTGGAAAGTAAGGCACAGGAAGATTGGCCGAAGAACCTTCTCTAACAGAGGCTTTTGTTGGTCATAATATTCCCAGTGATAATCATCAAGCACTCTTTTTTGCTTATTGAGGTACAGACACAATGACTCAATATCCCGGCTTTTGAGCAACTTTTGAGCCTCCCATTTTACAGCACCAAAAGGCTGTTTATCATCGATAGAATCATCAATAAAAAGATGGAGTAATTCCGCAGCCTTGCTGATATTGGCCGCAGCTCCTTCCCAGTCCCGGTAAGCTGCATCTTTCGCGTAAACTTTTGCCTGCTCATGAACTTTCCGGGTGTGGTACACAAAACCGTCGGCCAGGCGCTCAAGGTTTTTCTCGACGCGTTCACGTAGATAACATAGTAAATAAAGCTGTTGAGTAAAACGGTCGAAGCGCTTAAGTTTACTCCCATAATAATCGACCATTGAAGCAAAGTGCTGTTGGTTTTTTATAGAGAGCGATAAGGCTTTAACCATGGAGTTAACTTCACTCATCCAAGGTTCGATT